>ERZ773233.189-NODE-189-length-47563-cov-15.426875_pt1 | contig 47563 bp, 44 predicted proteins | sample MGYA00580991_ERZ773233 | MGnify/ENA primary metagenome ERZ773233 (study PRJEB29015, sample SAMEA2738178) | human oral metagenome | biome: human oral; feature: human-associated habitat; material: saliva | place: China | collected 2161 ...
CAGTTATCGAAGTAGGTGCTGCTACAGAAGTTGAAATGAAAGATAAAAAACTTCGTATCGAAGACGCATTGAACGCAACTCGTGCTGCTGTTGAAGAAGGTATCGTAGCTGGTGGTGGTACTACATTTATCGATATCATCCCTGCATTGAACACATTGGAAGCTACTGGTGATGTTCAAACTGGTATTAACCTTGTAAAACGTGCAGTAGAAGAACCACTTCGTCAAATCGCTTACAATGCTGGTCTTGAAGGCTCCGTTGTAGTAGAAAAAGTTAAAAATACAGAAGCTGGTGTTGGTTTCAACGCATTGACTGAAGAATATATCGACATGGTTAAAGCTGGTATCGTGGATCCTGCAAAAGTAACACGTTCTGCGCTTCAAAATGCTGCATCCATAGCTTCTCTTGTATTGACTACTGAAACAATCGTAGCTGATAAAGTAGAAGAAAATGCTGCAGCACCTGCAATGCCTCCAATGGGTGGCATGGGCGGTATGATGTAATCAACTGCTTAGCACATAATCTATAAGATTTAGAATAATCCTAATGAATTGGGAACTATATGTTCACTTTTTCATTAGGATTATTTTTGTATTTAAGAAGATTGTTCCTGTTAGTTTACAATACATATGGTACAGATATTATAGATACTACTAATAGTATAGATAGTATATGAGTATTCTTGACGATTAAATTATTTGAATCAGTATAGTATGTGAGGTTTATCAAATCGATAAAATTGATTTTGTATACAATATATGTTATAATTCTATAGAATTTAATATTGAGTCTAGTTTGACATGGTAGTTTTTCTCCCCTATAATAACAATATCGAATTATTTCGATTTTTATTTTGATTTGAAAGAAGGATTACTATGTTAAGCTTTATTTTTAAAAGTAAACCTAATTATGTTAATTTTGGCCTCTTAATTTACCGTTTGGCACTTGGTATTTCCATGTTTTATCATGGTTATCTAAAATGGTTAAGTGGTCCTGAAGGCCTTTATAAAGTTGGAGCTATGTTGGCTCCATTAGGCGTACCTGGTGGGTATGAAATATTAGGTACTATGGCATCTTGTGCTGAAATGATTGGTGGTATCCTCATTGTTTTAGGCCTATTCACTAGAATTGGATCTCTTATGCTCATCGGTACATTAGCTATGGCAACAACTTTGAGTATTAACGGTAGTTTCTTTAGTTGGGATTACCCATCTCAAATGGGCTTCGGTGCTCTTATGTTGTTCTTCGCTGGCGCAGGCCGCTATAGTCTTGATAAAGCTTTATTTAAATAATAATTAGGATAATAGACTCATCGTTTGATGGGTCTTTTATTTGTATAGCGAGGTTATTATGAACACAAAAACAGTTCCGTTTACAGCTGAACAATTGGAAAATATTATTGCCCAATACCCAACACCATTCCATATTTATGATGAAGAAGGTATCATTGAAAATATGAAAGCATTCATTAATGCATTTTCTTGGAATAAAGGGTTCAAACAATATTTTGCTGTAAAAGCAACTCCTAATCCATATATTATGCGTGTATTACAAAAGCTTGGTGTAGGTGCCGATTGTTCTTCCTTAGCAGAGTTAATGCTATGTGAAAAAGTGGGCATTACAGGTCATGATATTATGTTCACATCTAATGACACACCATATGTGGAATATAAAAAAGCACTTGAATTAGGTGCTATTATCAATCTTGACGATATTACTCATATTGAATATTTGGAAAAAAATCATGGTTCTTTGCCTGATACATTCTGCGTACGTTATAACCCAGGCTCCTTAAAAGAAGGAGGCAATACAATTATCGGCCTTCCTGAAGAAGCTAAATATGGTATGACACGTGAACAGATTCTTGAAGCGTATAAACAGTTGCAAGCTAAAGGTGTAAAACATTTTGGTATCCATACAATGGTTGTATCTAACGAGCTTGATATTGATGGCTTAGTTGGCACTGCTGAACTTTGCTTCAATCTAGCAGTAGATATTAAAAATGAACTAGGCATCAATGTTGAGTTTATCGATCTTGGTGGTGGTGTAGGTGTTGCTTATAAACCAGAACAAACACCAGTAGATTTCAATGCACTTAGTAAAGGTGTAGAAGAGGCCTATAATAGAATTCTAGTAGCTAATGGCCTTGGTGATGTAGCATTGGCTTATGAATGTGGCCGCATGGTTACAGGTCCATTTGGTTACTTAGTTTCTACAGCAATTCACAAAAAGGATATTTATCGTCACTACATCGGTTTAGATTCCTGTATGGCAAACCTTATGCGTCCAGCATTATATGGTTCTTACCACCATATTACTGTAATGGGTAAAGAAAATGCACCTAAGGATCACGTGTACGATGTAACTGGTTCTTTATGTGAAAACAATGATAAATTTGCTATTCAACGTGAGTTGCCAAAAATCGATATTGGTGATCGTATCATCATTCATGATGCTGGTGCGCATGGTCACTCCATGGGATTCAACTATAATGGTAAATTGCGCTCTGCTGAGTTGTTATTACATAAAGACGGTTCTGTTACACAAATTCGTCGTGCTGAAACATATGATGATTTGTTTGGCACCCTCGATTTCTCTAACCTATAATTTAATATTGAGAATCGAATAGGATGAGAATGAATATTAATAAAAACCTATCAATATATGTAATATATGATATTCTTTTAATTCCTGTATATTTTAGTAGGAATATCTTGCTATCATTTAGATAAGAATGTATAATGAGTATAGATTGTTATGCACATACTTGCTAAAGTGGCGAGAGAATACGGCGGTATCACCCTTGTGCGTACCGCCGTTTTTCTATGTGACTATAAAGTTTTAATCATATAATCAGATTATCTGATACGAAGGAGTGAAATATTTTGGCTGAATTACTTCAGATTAAAGATTTGGAAGTGTCTGTAGAAGAGAAGAAAATTCTTAAAGGCATTAATTTAACAATAAATAAAGGTGAGATTCACGTCGTAATGGGTACGAATGGTGCTGGTAAATCCACATTGGCAAATGCTATTATGGGTAACCCATTGTACACAGTCGATAAAGGTTCTATCGTATTTGATGGCAAGGATATCACAGAAGATGCTGTAAATGATCGTGCAAAAGCAGGCATCTTTATGTCATTCCAAAGCCCGATTTCCGTTCCTGGTATTACTGTAGAAAACTTCATCCGTACTGCAAAATCTACAATTACAGGTGAAAATGTACGCGCGTTGGCTTTCAAAAAAGAATTGAAAGAAAAAATGGATGAATTGTCCTTTGATACATCCTATGCACAACGTTATGTAAACGAAGGTTTCTCCGGCGGGGAACGCAAGAAAAATGAAATTCTTCAAATGTCTATTTTAAATCCAAAATTGGCTATCCTTGATGAAACAGACTCTGGTCTTGACGTTGATGCTGTTCGCATTGTATCCGAAGGTGTTAATCGTTTCCACAATGAAGATAATGCAGTATTAATCATTACTCACCACAATCAAATTTTACAAAAATTAAAACCTGATTTTGTACATGTTTTGATCAACGGTAAAATCGTTAAGACTGGTGATGCTTCATTGGTTCGTGAAATTGAAGAAAAAGGTTACGACGCATACAAAGCATTAGCATAGGAGGCAACATGGAAGAAAGAAAGAAAACCCAAGTTGCGGATATGGACCGTGGTGTCTATGATATAAAGAATAATTTTGAGTATTCCTATATTGCTGATGCTGGGTTAACAGAAGATATTATCCGTGAAATTTGGTCTAATAAAAATGAACCGGAATGGATGCTTGACTTCCGTTTGAAATCCTTAGAGATTTACAATCGTATGGAAATTCCTAATTGGATTCCTGATATTTCTGGCTTAGATATGGAACATATTTACACATATGTAAAGCCTAAAGTAGATATGAAGGGCGATTGGAATGAAGTACCTGACGATATTAAGAGCACATTTGATCGCCTCGGTATTCCAGAAGCAGAAAAAACATCTCTGGCAGGCGTAGGTGCCCAATATGACTCCGAAGTCGTATATCACAGCATTCAAGAAGATCTTGTAAAACAAGGCGTAATTTATACTGATATCGAAACAGCACTTCATGAACATGAAGAAATCGTAAAAAAATACTGGATGACATTGATTCCTCCTACAGATCATAAATGGGCAGCTCTTCATGGTGCCGTTTGGTCTGGCGGTTCCTTTGTATATGTTCCTGCAGGCGTGCAAGTGGATATTCCATTGCAATCCTATTTCCGTTTGAATGCACCAGGTGCTGGTCAGTTCGAACATACGATGATTATCGTAGAAGAAGGTGCTAAGGTACACTTTATCGAAGGTTGTTCTGCTCCTAAATACGATGTATCCAATCTTCATGCAGGCGCAGTAGAATTGTTCGTTAAGGATAACGCTACGTTGCGTTATTCCACAATTGAAAACTGGTCTAAGAATATGTACAACCTCAATACTAAACGTTGTGTTGTAGGTAAAGGCGGTACTATTGAATGGGTATCTGGTTCCTTTGGTTCTCACGTATCCTGTTTGTACCCAATGAGTATTCTTAATGGCGAAGGTGCTCATGCTGAGTTTACAGGCGTAACATTTGCTGGTGAAGGTCAATTCCTTGATACTGGTTGTAAGGTGGTTCACAATGCACCATATACGACAAGTAATGTAAACTCTAAATCTATCTCCAAATCCGGTGGCGCTGCTATTTATCGTGGCCTGTTGAAAATTGGTCCTAATGCAGAACATGCAAAAGCAACTGTATCCTGTGAATCCTTGATGTTGGATGAAATTTCTCAATCCGATACAATTCCAGCTATTATTGTAGAAAATGATAATGTCGATTTAGGTCATGAAGCTAAGATTGGTCGTATTTCTGATGAAGCTATTTTCTACCTTATGACGCGTGGTATTAGTGAAGAAGAAGCTCGTGCAATGCTTGTTCGTGGTTTCGTAGAACCAATTTCTAAAGAATTGCCATTGGAATATGCTGTTGAAATGAATAATCTAATCAATCTTGAATTAGAAGGTTCTATCGGTTAAGGAGGTACTATGAGCGAATTACTATTTAATGAACTTCCTAGACCTACCTTTAGATGGTTGCGTGTTAACCATACTCCAGCAAGTCTTTGGGGAGAATCAGACAAAACTACAGCTGTATTGGTAAAAGGTAATGATGCCATTATAAGCCCATTGCCATCTGGTACAGCTTTGATGAATACAAACTATAAAGGTGCTAATGGTGAGGCTGTAGCTAAGCTTGTAAGCGAAGCTGAAGGCTATCGTATCCATGTGCCTGCTAAGGCAAAAGAAGTGGTAGGTATTCGCATTGATGCGAGTGCACGTATTGCCAGTCGTTTCCAATTTATCGTTGAAGAAGGCGCTGACGTAGAAGTACAATTCTTCTTGGATGGTGGTACAAAAGAGGCGACTAATATTCAATACCTTAACGAATACGATGTAAAATCTAATGCCAAGATTGTCGTTAAAAAAGTAAATCTTTTAGACGAAACTGTACAGCATATCGAACATTGCTATACAAAACTAGAGGATAATGCCGATGTGGAATACATCAATGTAGAAATTGGTGGCAAAGAAAACTTCCTAAACTATGAACATGATTTACAAGGTGAATCTAGTAAAATCGTTCATGACATTGCTTATTTAGGCAATAAGGAACAAAAATTTGATATTGCTATGCTCATGACACATGGTGGTAAAAAATCTTTTAGTGATATTCATACATTAGGTGCCTTAAGCGATACATCTAAAAAATCCTTCCGTGGTACATTGGATTTCCTTCGCGGTGCCGTTGCCTCTGAAGGTGCTGAAGAAGATACATGTTTATTGTTAGATCCTACTGTTAAATCTATTTCTCTACCATTGTTATTGTGTAAAGAAGATAATGTAGTAGGTAATCATGCAGCTAGTGCAGGACAAATTGATCAAAATAAATTGTTCTACCTCATGAGCCGTGGTTTTAGTGAAGTAGAAGCTAAACATATTATTGTAGAATCAATGATTCGACCAATCATTGATCGCATTGGTGATGACGTGATTGAAGAAGCTGCTTTGACTGCAGTACGTAATAAGATTTAAGAGGATTGACTATGAGACCTATTACAGAAGCATATAAGGATTTTCCTATTTTACATAAAGAACATAATGGTCATCGCCTTATCTACTTAGATAGTGGTGCAACGGCGCAAATTCCTCAAATGGTAATGGATCGCCTTACAGACCATATGCTTCATCACAATGGTAATCCACATCGTGGTTCTCATATCCTCGCTATTGAAGCGTCGGAAGCGTATGAAAATGCACGTGACCGCGTTGTTGAGTTTATCAATGCCCGTGAGCGAGAAGAGGTTGTCTTTACCCGTAATAGTACGGAATCGATGAATCTAATCGCTCATAGCTATGGCGCTAATTTTGTTACAAAAGGCGATAAGATTGTCATTACTGTTGCAGAACATCATGCCAATCTTGTTACATGGCAATATGTTGCTGAGAAAACAGGTGCTATATTAGAGTATATGTACTTAGATGAATCGGGCCATTTGAAAGATGGTGAAATCAATAAGATTGATGAAAGTACTAAAATTGTGGCATTTGCCCATGTGAGCAATGTTCTTGGCATGGAATTTCCTGTGAAAGAATTGACTGAAAAAGCCCATTCTGTAGGGGCTATTGTGGTTCTTGATGGAGCTCAGTCTACACCTCATATGAAGGTAGATGTACAAGCCTTGGACTGTGATTTCTTCGTATTCTCTGGTCATAAAATGTGCGCTTCTCAAGGTATTGGTGTGCTATATGGGAAACGAGAATTACTTGAAAAAATGCCACCTTTCTTACTCGGTGGTGATATGATTGAATATGTAAAAGAACAATCTACTACATTCAATGAACTACCATATAAATTCGAAGCTGGTACACCAAATGCTCATGGTGCTGTAACATTACATGCCGCTATTGATTATCTCGAATCTTTCGGCATGGATGCCATTGAGGCACATGAAGAAGAATTGGTATCCTATGTATTGCCTAAGATGCTTGAAATCCCTCATGTTCACGTATTGGGCTCTCAAAACCCTCGTGAAAAACATGGCGTTATCGCTTTTACAATAGATGATGTACATCCTCATGATGTAGCGACTATCCTTGATTCTAAAGGTATCTGTGTACGCTCTGGACATCATTGTGCACAACCTTTGGGCGCATTCTTTCACGTAGCTGCATCTACACGCCTCAGCATGTATTTATACACGCGTAAAGAAGATTTAGATGCATTCTTAGAAGTATTAAAAACTGTCCGTTCGGTAATGGGCTTTAAAGATTAGGAGACATTCACATGGAAATGGATCAATTGTATACGGAACTTATTTTGGAACATAATCAAGATAAGCGTAATAAACGTGAGTTAAGTGAATTTACTGCTTCCGAACATGGCCACAATCCAAGTTGTGGTGATGATTTGACGCTACAAATTGATGTACAAGATGGCATTATTAAAGATGCAGCTTACACAGGCTCTGGTTGTGCTATCAGCCAAGCTTCAGCATCCATGATGATTGATATTATCAAGGGTAAATCTGTAGAAGAAGCATTGCGTTTGGTAGAATTATTCTTGGGTATGATAAAAAAAGAGGTTACCGACGAATCTAAGCTTGAAGATTTGGAAGATGCTATGGCCTTACAAAATATTTCTAATATGCCTGCTCGTGTAAAATGTGCTGTATTAGCATGGCATACATTAAAAGAGGCTTTAAAGAAATAATTATGAATAAGACCATTATTTTTGACTTGGATGGAACCTTAACAGATTCAGAAGAAGGAATTTTGAAGAGTGTCACATATGCACTCGAATCCTTTGGATATGAAATTCCACCTCATGAAACATTGTTATTATTCTTAGGCCCTCCACTTGTAGATTCATTTCAAGAACACTGTGGCATGGCATTAGAAGAAGCAGAAAAAGTATATAAAAAGTTTGGTGAACGCTATGGTACCATTGGTAAATTCGAAAATCAATTGTATCCTAACATCATCGACTTATTGGACAAGGTTAAAAATGAACATTATACTGTGGCCTTGGCTACGGCTAAGCCAGAAGTGTATGCACGCGAGATTTTAGATCATTTTTCTATTACACAATACTTTGATGTCATTGTAGGTGCCAATTACAAAGAAGGCTTGGTTCATAAGAAAGAGATTCTACAAAAGGCTATCGAATTGTGTGGTAATCCATTAACTGATGATACGGGACGTCGTCTCGTATACATGGTAGGGGATAGAAAATACGATGTTGAGTCAGGCAATGAATTAGGTTGTATATCTATAGGTGTTACCTATGGATATGGTACCGAAACAGAGTTAAACGATGCAAATGCAGAATATCTTTGCGATGATGTAGATGATATTGTTATGACCTTGGACTTAGAGGAAATGCTTGTTCGTAGATAAGACTATTAACGTTCATATTAAAAGGCTAGAGATTCGTCTCTAGCCTTTTTGACGCAGTAAAAAGACCTTGTTCGTATTGAGCAAGGTCTTTTAGATTTTTCTTATATTATTTTTTTAGGCCACTTTTTTTAGCTAATGATTTGATAACCTTAGCGCTTTGTTTTTTGAGTTTGCCCCCAGTTTGTTTTAATTGGATACGTGTACGGAATACGCGACCAAGTGTTGTAATTTTGGTTTTGCGACGCGGTTTCATATCGCGTTCGTTACCAAAATCGCCACGTTGGACAGTGGTTGCTTTTACCTTTTCAGATCCAAATGATTGACGTAAGGATTTCATAAATTGTGTAAGTGGTAGGGTACGATTGAAGGCGAATAAATCAACTGCTACATAACCCAATTCCGGATACGCATGTAATGTGAAGTGAAATTGTTTTGCAATAGCAAGAACGACAATTTCATCATCCATAACTTGATAGTTAATTTCGTCTAATTCAATATCTGCTAACTCAAATGCAGCAGCTACACTTTCTTGTACGGCTGCAGCGGAAGAGAGGGATTCTTCATTGCAAGAGTATAAATCTAGTAATAATTGATGACCTAATGCATCTGCCATTGTAGCACCTTCTTTCGTACATACGTTATTATATCTTTAATATTATACATTGAATTCTTATATTAGTCTATTCGTAGAAACATTTACGTATATACATTGATTTGTTGGCGTAATTCATGTAATAAATTTACGTATTTTGGTAATAGTCAAATAATAATTTATAAAAATTTGACTTTATATTTGACAATAGTCAAATAGTCAAATATAATAAAGCTATATTAAAAGAACAAAAAGACAAATTAAGAGATAAATTTATAAAGAGGTGTTATTATGAGCGTTATAGCTGATAAAATAGAAAAGTTTATACTTAATAAATTAACAGAAGAACAAGAAAGATTGATTTTAAAGAGAAATGAGTTGGCCGATGAATTAGATTGTGCACCATCTCAGATTAGCTATGTATTGAGTACGCGTTTTTCTAATGAACGAGGATTTGATGTTGAATCTAGACGTGGATTAGGTGGATATATTAGAATTCGTAAGTTGCAACCAGAACCTTCTAATATGGTACCAGCAGTGACAACCTATCATATCTATGAAGGTCCAAATCGCGTGGAACGGTTAATCGATTTACGCGATGTTGATCAATCTTTATTTCAATTGTTACAAGATAATAAAATTACAAAGCGCGAGGCTCAAATGATGCATAATTCATTTGCCAGCATCATTGAACATGTAGATTATGAATCTAGAAATGATGCTATTCGCAATCTTTATGCATCCATGATAGAGACATTGCGGAAGGAGTGATGTCATATGAAATGCGATCATTGCCATACAAACGAAGCAACAGTGCATATGACAAATATCGTTAATAATGAAAAAACAGAACAACATTTATGTTCTTCCTGTGCTAATAAATTACAAAAAGATGGTAAGTTATCTCCATTTAGTTCTTTCGTAACTGATATTTGGGACAATGACTTTTTCTCCAATGATTTTTTCAAAAATATGGTGTACCCAGACCATATATTGCAATCACAGCAGATGAAACGCTGTCCAAATTGTGGAAATACATTTGAAGATTTTAATCGATTTGGGAAATTTGGATGTCCTAGTTGTTACGAAACTTTTAAAAATCAGATTGCATCATTGGTTCAACGCATTCAAGGGTCAGTTGAATATGAAGGACGCGTACCAAACCAAGGGCATAATGTGTTTAAAGCACAATATGAAATTAAGCAATTACGACGTCAATTAGAAACGGCCATCGGTGATGAAAACTTTGAAGAAGCAGCTCAAATTAGAGATAAAATCAAAGCTTTAGAATCGAAGGTCGATAGTAAAGAAAATTGAGGAGGATAGTATGTTTGATAATATATTAGATGCAGCCCTCAGTAAATGGCTCCAACATACGCCATCCGATTCAGATCATATCGTTATTTCTAGTCGTATACGATTAGCTCGGAATTTTAGAGACACATTATTTACCAATAAAAATGATGGAGCCGCTCTACATCATGTTGATTCCATTGCACGTGGTTTGGTTACTACGTTAAAAAATTCCGACAATCAAGATTATTACTGTATTAGTCTTGATAAATTATCCGATACAGAGCGTGCTATTCTTGTGGAAAAACATTTGATTAGTCCTGTTATGGCTGAAAAAATGCCATATCGTAGCTTACTTGTATCCGATGACGCATCGGTAGCAATTATGGTTAATGAAGAGGACCATTTGCGCATACAAACTATGGAGGCGGGCCTGAATTTAATAGATGCTTTTCACCATGCAGAACGCATTGATAATGCTATTGATGAGAAGCAACCATTTGCCTTTAATGAATCTTTTGGCTATTTAACTGCATGCCCAACGAATGTGGGTACCGGTTTACGCGCCTCTGTTATGCTTCATCTTCCTGCATTAGCAATGACTGGACGCATTAATCGTCTTGTTCGGAGTATTGTTCAGCTTGGCTATTCTGTGCGCGGTTTATATGGCGAAGGTTCTGATGCATTAGGTCATATGTATCAGGTGTCTAATCAACGTACGATGGGCATTAGCGAAGCCGATACCATTGAGCAATTGACGAAGATTGTAGAAGGTATCATAGCAGAAGAGCGAAAATGTCGCCAAACATTGGTGCACAATGATAAAGATGGTCTTGAAGATCATTTGTGGCGGTCCTATGGTATATTGCGATATGCAAGGTCTATAAGTGGTCAGGAGTCCTTAGAAAAATTAAGCGATGTTCAATTAGGTGTAGATTTAAATATCTTACCAGCATGGTCGGACGATAGTTTTAATGAGTTGGTGGCTATTACAAGACCTAATTTTTTACTTAAATATATGGGAAAAGAAGAGATAAGTCCTCAAGAATGCGATAATTATAGAGCAACAGTTATTAGAGAAAAACTTTCACAAAAATAATAAGTGATTTTCCTATTTTCTATGATATTTAAGAATACTATTCATGGAGATATTCGAGAAACTCCATTTTATATAGATTGATACAATGTACCTTCATTTCATGAATGAAGTTTATATAAAGAGCGCAAACTGATGTTTGCGAACGAGGTAATACATATGATGCAACGATTTACAGATGATGCACAACGAGTGTTATCCTTCGCCCAAGACGCGGCCTTAGAACTAGGGCATGACTATGTGGGAACGGAGCATGTACTCATCGGGCTCATAAAGGTTAAAAATGGTGTTGCCGCAAAGGCTCTTAATGAGCTTGGTCTCAGTGCAGAGACTATTATTGAAGATGTTGAAGAGCATATAGGACGAGGTAATAAGAAGGCTAGTTCCGTCTATATGACTCCCCGTGTAAAACATGTACTGGAGTTAGCTGTTGAAGTGGCTAATCATATGAACCACAATTATGTGGGGACAGAACATATTCTATTAGGTCTGTTGAGCGATGGTGGTGGCGTAGCAGTAGGTATATTGCGCAATCATAATATTCGTGCAAATGATATTGTGGATACGATTCGAACAATTCTCGGATCTTCTGACAGCGCTAGTCATAGTGGGGAAGATAGGAAAGACAATAGTTCATTAGGTGAACTTGCTGATTTTAGCACAGATTTAAATGAATGGGCTAAGCAAGGTAAAATTGACCCCGTTATTGGTCGAGATAAAGAGATTGCGAGGGTCATTCAAATTTTGAGTCGCCGCACTAAAAATAATCCAGTGCTTATCGGTGAACCAGGTGTAGGTAAAACGGCTATTGCAGAAGGGTTGGCTCAGCGCATCGTAAACGGTAATGTGCCAGAAATTCTGCGTAATAAGCGAATTATTTCATTGAGCATCAGTTCCATGCTGGCCGGTGCGAAATATCGGGGTGAATTTGAAGAACGATTAAAAAAAGCTATTGATGAAGTTCAAAAACATGACGATATGATTATATTCATCGATGAAATTCATACATTGGTTGGTGCTGGTGCCACTGAAGGGGCCATGGATGCAGCGAATATTTTAAAACCTGCATTGGCTCGTGGTGAGTTCCAAGTGATTGGTGCCACTACTTTGGATGAATATAAGAAACATATCGAAAAGGATGCGGCTTTAGAACGTAGATTCCAACCTATTTTAGTCGGTGAACCTTCTGAGGAGGATGCTCTTAAGATTTTAAAGGGACTACGCGACCGATATGAGGCTTTTCATAAGGCAAAAATTACAGATGCAGCATTAGAGTCTGCTGTATCATTATCAAGTCGATATATTACGGATCGATTTTTGCCAGATAAGGCTATCGATGTTGTCGATGAGGCAGCGTCCAAGGTGCGGATGAAAGTGTTTTCTGCCGCACCCGATGTGAAAGCATTGGAAACACAATTAGCAGATGTAAAAAAGGAAAAAGAAGCTGCTGTAACAGCTCAAGAATTTGAGAAGGCGGCTGAGATGCGTGATGAAGAACAGCGCATTGAAAAGGAAATCAACGATAAAAAACAAGTGGCCAAGGAAAATAGCGATGCTAAGTTAGTTGTTACTGACGAAGATATCGCATCTGTTGTAGCACAATGGACAGGTATTCCTGTTTCTAAAATCGCACAGGAAGAATCTGAATCATTATTACACTTAGAAGAAGAACTTCATAAACGCGTCATTGGTCAAGATGAGGCTGTTGTGGCTGTTTCCAAGGCTGTTCGACGTGCGAGAGCTGGTTTAAAAGATCCTAAACGTCCTATTGGATCGTTCCTATTCCTAGGACCTACTGGGGTTGGTAAAACAGAATTGGCTCGTGCCTTAGCTGTTACTTTATTTGGTGATGAGACGGCGATGATTCGTCTAGATATGTCAGAATATATGGAAAAACATACTGTATCTCGCTTAGTTGGTGCGCCTCCAGGTTATGTAGGCTATGAAGAAGGAGGTCAATTAACAGATGCGGTACGCCGTAAACCATATAGTGTGATTCTTCTTGACGAAGTAGAAAAGGCTCATGCAGACTTCTTTAATATCTTATTGCAAGTTCTTGATGATGGTCGATTAACAGATAGCCAAGGTCGAACTGTTGATTTTAGGAATACTGTTATCATCATGACAAGTAATTTAGGTGCAAATGCACTTCGAAAGAGTTCTCCTGAGCTAGGATTTTTAGCTACTAAGAAATCTGATAGTATATCAGATGTTTCTAATGAAGTTAATATTAAGGAAGCAAAAAAATCTGTTATGAATGCGGTAAAACATCATTTCCGTCCTGAATTTTTAAATCGTATCGATGAAATGATTGTATTCCATGCTTTAACATCAAATGATTTAAAACAAATTGTTACAATTTTAATGGATACTGTAGTAAAACGTCTTGGTGATATGAGATTATCTTTAGATATTTCACCAGCAGCTATGGATATGCTTGTGAAAGAAGGATCTGATTTTTCAATGGGTGCACGTCCATTGAAAAGGGCTATTCAACGGTTCATTGAGGACCCTATATCAGATCTTATATTACAAGGTAGAACTCCTGAAGGCTCTACTATCAAGGCAGATGTAGAAGGTGAACACATTGTTGTTGTAGCTTCTAAATAATGGGGAATAGATATTGTTCTCATACAGTCTTTTATGTAAAATTTAATGTCAAAATGGTATACTATTAATGATAATAGTTGACCGTAGTATAAATTATGCACAAAAGGTCATGAGTGAGTTATCATTCATGACCTTTTACTATTCATGGGGGTTGTATGGCAAAGGTAAAAACCGTTTTCTTTTGTAATAATTGTGGTGCTGAATCTTCCAAGTGGATGGGGAAATGCCCTCAATGCGGTGAATGGAATACACTAGTTGAAGAAGTGGTAAAAGATACTAAACATAGCCGGACCCCGTCTGTACGTGGTGTAGGGAATAATACGATTAAACCGGTGGCATTGCCAGATATTGAAATGTCCGCTGTATCAAGAATTCCTACGACCTATAAGGAAATAGATAGAGTGCTTGGAGGCGGTATTGTGCCCGGTGCATTAATGTTATTAGGTGGTGACCCTGGTATTGGTAAATCAACACTGCTTTTACAAGTTTCTCAAAAAGTGGCCGATACAGTTGGTACTGTTTTATATGCATCTGGCGAAGAATCACAATTACAATTAAAATTGCGAGCGGAACGATTACATATTAATAGCAAACGATTACATGTTATAGCCGATACAGATTTAGACCATATTCTTGAGGTCGCATTAGATCAAAAACCATCATTACTGGTCATCGACTCCATACAAACAATGTTTACTGCAGATATTGAAGCCGCACCTGGTAGTGTTAGTCAAGTTCGTGAGTGTACATCGCGTTTATTACGGTTTTGTAAAGAACAGAATATTCCCACCATTATCATTGGTCATGTAACAAAGGAAGGCAATATTGCAGGCCCTCGTATGCTTGAACATATGGTGGATGTAGTACTCTATTTTGAAGGGGAACGTTCCTATCAGTTCCGTATATTACGAGCCATCAAAAATCGTTTTGGTTCCACATCGGAAACCGGTATTTTTACCATGATTGAAGATGGTTTAGCAGAGCTGGCCAATCCGTCGGCGTCCTTGTTGGCTGAACGAGCTGATGATGAAAGTGGTAGTGCGGTCATGATTTATCTTGAAGGGGTTCGTCCCATTCTGGTAGAGGTTCAAAGTTTGGTAGCTACAACAGCCTTTGGAATGCCAAGGCGTACGGCTATTGGTTATGATTTGAATCGTCTAATTGTGCTACTAGCAGTATTGGAAAAACGCTGCGGCTTTACGTTGGGCAATAAGGATGTCTACGTCAATGTAATCGGTGGGTTAAAGGTTAATGAACCGGCTTGTGATTTATCGATGGCCGTTGCCATTGTATCCAATTTAAAAAATCGCGTAGTGCCTCATGACATGGTGATTCTTGGAGAGGTTGGATTGACCGGTAATGTTCGTAGTATTCCACGCATAGAACAACGAATTAATGAAGCTAAGAAATTGGGCTTTACAAAGTTTATTATCCCAGAAGGGAACTATAAGCAAATTAAGCACGATGATAAGTCTATTCAAATCCGTGGTGTTACTTCAATTGCACAAGCGATGCAACTCGCATTTTCTTAATACATGTTACAGTTCATATAAGGCTAATTCATTGAGTATAAACTCTATGGTATTTGAAGGAGGTGATGCCATGATTTATGGCATTTTACGGTATGTGATTGCTATCCTTATCGGTACGGCTGCATACGTAGGTATGGACAACTTAGCCCCTATTATTGATCCTTATTTAGTATCTCAATTTGCAAGCTTTGGAGATATGTCGCTCACTGTAGCACGTATTTCAGTTATTGTGTTTGGTACGATAATTGGTATTTTAATAGGCTATTTTATTTCGTCCTTTATTTTAAAACAAGGTTTAGTCATTGCTAGACGATTGGAACGGGTATTAACACATATTCCTAACCAAGAATTGATTGCAGGCACCATCGGTTTATTATTTGGTCTTATTATTGCTAATTTAATTGGTGCAGCATTCAATCAGGTTCCTATCATTGGACCGTATATTTCAATCATCTTAAGTGCCATTTTTGGCTATAGCGGTGTACGTTTGATGGCCCGTAAGGGACCTGAAATGTATCTTAACTATTTAAAGCAATGGAAACGCAGTGAAGCGGGGACTAAAAAAAGTAGAGGCTTCAACATGTTTGGATCTCACAAGTCCAGTGACTCAAATTCAACTGCAAAGTTATTAGATACTTCTGTTATTATTGATGGGCGTATTAAGGAGCTGTGCGCTACTGGGTTTATTGATGGCCCATTGGTAGTTCCTGTCTTTGTTTTAAATGAGTTACAAATTATTTCCGACTCCGCAGACGGGATGAAACGAAATCGTGGCCGTCGTGGGTTAGATATTTTAAAAGAAATGCAGGATGCAAAACTTGTATCTATTGAAATTGTAGAAGATGACTATGATGATCTACACGAAGTTGATTCTAAACTCATGCGATTAGCTTTAGAGAAACAATGGAAGCTTATGACCAATGATTTTAATCTTAATAAGGTGGCTCGTGTACAAGGCATTAAGGTTTTAAATTTAAATGAATTAGCCAATGTGTTGAAACCGGCCCTTATTGCAGGCGAATGGATTCGTGTGCAAGTAATGAAGGAAGGTAAAGAGGTTCAACAAGGTGTTGCTTATTTAGATGATGGAACTATGATTGTTGTAGAAGACGGTCGTCCATATGTAGGTCAAGAGGTTGAGGTTATGGTTACATCCATTTTACAAACCAGTGCAGGTCGTATGATTTTTGCGCGTGTAGATGGAGGTAAGCATGAGTAAGGTTAGCTGTATTGTATTAGCTGCCGGCGCAGGTCGCCGGATGGGTCATGATGAGAACAAAATTTTCATTAAACTTGGCAACAAATCAATTATTCAATGGACGTTAAGTCATATTGAACAAGTTAAAGCCGTTAATGAAGTCATTCTCGTTGTTGCTGATGGCGAAGCAGATTATATGGAGCACCATATTGCGTCATTAGGGCTTTCAAAATCAATTAAAATTATCACAGGTGGCAAAGAGCGGCAAGATTCTGTATATGCAGGTTTACAAGCGGTTAGCGATGATATGGATATTGTCCTCGTTCACGATGGAGCTAGACCTTTAGCAAAGCCAGAGTTATTTGAACGTGTCATTGAAGAGGCCAAGACTCATGGTGCTGTGACTATAGGCGTACCATCTACAGATACGATTAAGCGTGTTGATATCGATGGACAGGTTTTAGAAACATTGAATCGTAACGAGTTGATGAATATTCAAACGCCACAAGGTTTTCTAAAAGATATATTCAAAGAAGCTCAGGAAACGGCTAAGCGTGATGCTTATTTGGGGACGGACGACGTGTCCTTAGTTGAATATATCGGTAAAGATGTGTACATTTTAGATGGCGATTATGAGAACATCAAGGTTACCACACCAAACGATATAGCGGTGGCTAAACGGTATTTAGGAATCAAGGAGCAGCGTATGCGCGTAGGTTTTGGATATGATATTCATCGATTGAAGGAAGGAAGACCTTGTATTTTGGGCGGTGTTCATATCGAATCGCCTGTTGGCCCCGATGGTCATTCCGATGCAGATGTATTGATTCATGCGCTGATGGATGCCTTACTTGGTGCTGCTGGTTTAAGGGATATAGGCTACTATTTTCCACCAGAAGATGATGCATATAAAGGAATTTCTAGCATGATTTTATTAAAACATGTGAATTCCTTGTTGAAAGAAAGAGGCTTAGAAGCCTATAATATAGATATTATGGTTATTTCTGAAACGCCTAAATTAAAGCCACACATCGATACGATGAAGGTTAATTTACAGTCCGTTTTAGAAATTCCATTAGATCGCATTAGTATTAAAGCTACAACCAATGAAATGCTTGGCGCCATCGGGCGCCGTGAAGGCATTGCAGCACAGGCAGTAGTTTCCGTATATGAAGGAGAGGTTTAATTATGAAGGTACGTTTTGCGCCAAGTCCAACAGGTCCATTTCATATTGGCGGTGCTCGATCCGCTTTGTTCAACTGGCTATTAGCACGTAAGGAAAAAGGTACGTTTGTACTTCGCATTGAGGATACAGATTTATCTCGTTCTACTCGTGAAAGTGAAGAAAATATTAAAGCATCTTTGCAATGGCTCGGTATGAATTGGGATGAAGGCATCGATGTAGGTGGTGAAAATGGCCCTTATCGTCAAACAGAACGTCTTGATTTGTATAAAGAAGTAACACAACGATTACTTGATGAAGATAAAGCTTATGAATGCTTCTGTACAGCTGAAGAGCTTGATGAAGTACGTCAGGCGCAAATGGAGCGCGGTGAAACCCCTAAATATAATGGTCATTGTTGCCATCTTACAGAAGAAGAAAAAGAAAAATATCGTGCAGAAGGTAGAAAACCAACTATCCGTCTTCGCGTACCTTTGAATCAAACCTATGCATTCGATGATATGGTTCGTGGTCATGTATCCTTCGAGTCCAACGGTGTAGGTGACTTTGTAATCGTAAAATCCGATGGCATCCCTGTATATAACTTTGCCGTTGTAATGGATGACCACATGATGAAAATCACTCACGTTATTCGTGCGGAAGAACATTTATCCAACACACCTCGTCAAATGGCTATCTATGAAGCACTTGGTTGGGAAATTCCTACATTTGGTCATATCTCCTTGATTCTTGGCAAAGATTATAAGAAGATGTCCAAGCGTCATGGTGCTACATCTGTTGATCAATATAAGCAATTGGGCTACTTACCAGAAGCATTAGTAAACTTCTTGGCACTTCTTGGTTGGGCTCCAGAAGGTGAAGAAGAATTCTTTACACAAGATGAATTGATTCAAGCCTTCTCCATGGATCGCGTTGCAAAGAACCCAGCTGTATTTGATATCGATAAATTAAACCACATCAATTTCCATTACATGAAAAACTTGAGCGATGAAGAATTATTCCGCCTTTGCTTGCCACATTTAAAAGAAGTTGGTTTAGCTCCAGATAGCTTAAATCAATCTGATATTGATTGGTTAACATTACTTTGTTCTACATTCCGCGATCATATTAGCTTTGGTGCTCAAATTAAAGATCATGTAGGCATGTTCATGGGGGAAACAGTATTCCTCGAAGAAGGTCATGAAGAAGAGTTAAAGGCAGTGCTTAACGAAGAATCTGCGCCAACTGTATTGAATGCTTTCAAAGAAAAATTAGCAGATATGGAAGAAGTTACACCAGAAGCCGTTAAAAAGGCTATCAAGGCTGTCATGAAAGAAACTGCTTTGAAAGGTAAATTTGTATTCATGCCATTGCGTGTTGCCTTGACTGGTCAAATGCATGGTCCTGACTTAAACAATATCGTTACATTGCTCGGTAAAGAAAAATGCTTACATCATTTAGACAATGTAGGTGCTTTAACTAAATAATAGAACTATTGAAAGGCTCTCATACCAATGGTGTGAGGGCCTTTGTTGTATATAATGTACAGATTTGCTATAATTATCGGCGTATTTTATTTTGATTTTTATGAAAGTGAGTGTTTTGATGAGTTTAATTCGATCTATTAACCATCTCTTCAATAGCTATCTATCTTGGATAGTTTTATTGATGGCCGTATTAGCTTATATGCTACCGACATTTTTTGCATGGATGACGCCATATGTGGCATATATGTTACAATTTGTTATGTTTGCCATGGGTTTAACGTTAACAGCACAAGTATTCCTTGATGTATTTAAACAACCAATGAAGGTTATCCTCGTATCTGTCATTCAATTTTTATGGATGCCTTTAGCAGGCTTTTTAGTAGCTCTTATTTTTAACTTTCCGCCAGAAATCGGTATTGGTTTCATCTTGTTAGGTGCATGTCCAGGTGGTACGGCTTCTAATGTCATGACATTCCTCGCTAATGGCAATGTGCCATTGTCCGTATCTGCTACAACTGTATCTACCTTGTTGGCTCCAATTTTAACACCATTATTCGTAGTATTGTACGCAGGTGCTACATCATCCATTGAAATTCAATTTATGCCGATGTTTATATCCATCGTTAAAATCGTATTGGTTCCAATCATTTTAGGTATTGTATTGAATTACTTTATTGGATCTAAAATTGAACCTGTTAAATCTGTATGTCCTACCATAGCAGCTATTGCAGTATTACTTATCTTGGCAGCCGTAACAGCGGTTAACCAAAAACAAATTGCTGAAACAGGTCTCATCATTTTTGTAGCTTGTTTAGTACAAAACTTGAGTGGCTACGTTGTTACATTCTTTATTTGTAAAATTCTTAACATCGATGTATCATCTCGCCGTGCTATGCAAATTGAAGTGGCTATGCAAAACTCTGCATTATCCGTTTCACTAGCGATGAAACATTTCACACCTCAAGCAGCGGTAGCTGGTGCTGTTTTCTCGATTATTCATAATTTTACAGGCTCTATTTTTGCCGGTATTTGCCGCAAACATGATGATAAAGAGAAGTTAGAACAAGCTTAGTTATTAACTTATTAAGTAAATCGTTCTAATAACTTATAATTGATAATATATTTCAATAAAATATACAGTTAAACCTCCATTTTTATAATCCTTAATATGTTTAATTCCCTTGATAAAGGGACATATTCAATGGTTTTGAAGCTGGAGGTTTTTCTTGTAATTATTGACATTATATAGCATTATTGGTAAAATTATTTTATATCTTAATATAGGTATACATTAAAAGCTAAGATTGAAAGAAGTACTCTACAACTAACTTTTTAGCGAGAACCGATGGTGGGAGGGTTTAAGGATAGGTAGACGAAATGCATTCATGAGCTGACATTCCGATTATAGGTAGGTTTGTCCGGTGACGCGCCGTTATGCGATGAGTGGGTACCACATTGGTGCCTAACAGAGTGGAACCGCGGACCATCGTCTCTGTATGAGATGAGGGTTCTTTTTTATTTTTCGAATATGGAGGCATCAGTATCGATGAGAGAAATTACAGTTTATAATACAATGACGCGCCAAAAAGAGGTATTTTCTCCTGTAACACCAGGTGAAGCAAAGATGTATGTTTGTGGTGTAACACCATATAATCACCCTCATATTGGTAATGCTCGTCCTTTTGTAACTTGGGACGTAATTCGCCGCTACATGAAACATGTAGGATATAAAGTGACATATGTACAAAACTTCACTGATGTAGACGATAAAATTATTAATACATCCAATGGTGAAGGTGTAGCATGGGACGTAATTGCCAATCGTTATATCGATAGCTATTTTGAAGTAATGGATGCACTCGGCGTAGAACGTGCCGATGTATACCCACGCGTATCTACTCATATCCCTGATATCCTTAAGATGATTGAGACTCTTATCGATAAGGGTTATGCTTATGAGCTAGATGGCGATGTGTATTTTAGCGTAGAAAAATTTGATCATTATGGTGAATTGTCTGGTCGTACATTAGATGATATGGAAGCAGGCGCTCGTATTGAAGTAGATGGTCGTAAAAAGAACCCTATGGACTTTGCACTTTGGAAAGCTGCTAAACCAGGTGAACCATTCTGGGAAAGTCCTTGGGGCAACGGTCGTCCAGGTTGGCATATTGAATGTTCCGCTATGAGCCAAAAATATTTAGGCGAAGAATTCGATTTCCATGGTGGTGGTAGTGATTTGATTTTCCCTCATCATGAGAATGAAATTGCTCAATCTGAAGGCTGTTCTGGTCATCATCCTTCTGTAAAATACTGGTTGCATAATGGATTCATTACGATTAATTCCGAAAAAATGTCTAAATCCTTGAACAATTTCTTCTTGGTGAAAGATATTTTGGAACAATATAGTCCAGATGCTTTGCGTTACTTCTTACTTAGCACACATTATCGTAGCCCATTGGATTTCTCCGATGAACGCTTAGAAGAAGCAAATAAATCTTTGGAACGATTAGGTACTGCTATCGAAAATCTTTTATATCTTGAAAAATGTGAAGCGGGCCCTTGTGACGATGCTCAACGTTTATTAGAAAAAGCTAAAGAATATGAAGAAGAATTCGAAGCCGCTATGAGCGATGATTTTAATACTGCATTAGCTACATCTAGTATGTTTGGTCTTGCTAAGGAAATTAATATTTACTATCAAGTTGTAACAGGTAGAGAAGGCGTTGTTTGCCAAGATGCTATCGCAGAGGTAAAACGTATCTTCAAATTTATGACAGAGGTCATTGGCGTATTAGAAAAAGCTTGGGAAGGTAATACTGGTGCTGACGCAGCAGAATACGAACAATTGATGGATGTTATTCTCTCTGTTCGTCAAGCATGCCGTGAACAAAAGCAATGGGCTCTTGCGGATTGCATTCGCGACCGATTAGCTGAAATTGGCATTACTATTGAAGATTCTCCTACAGGAGCACGGTGGAAAAAGCGTGAAATTTAAGCAATTTCAATTTCTGAAACAAGAAGCTATTAAAAAATTAATACTCTTAGATACTGAGGACCATTCTTTTGTATCTAAACCAGCATCTGAAGTTTTAGCTTCAGATGCTGTTATGTTGGCCTATATTGGTGATGCTGTATATTCTATGTACATTAGACAACGCGTTGTAGAAATGAGTATTTCAAAGGTTCAGATTCTACATACATTGGTAACTGAATTTATTTGTGCAAAATCTCAGTCAAAAGTATTGGAACAATTAGAATCAATGTTTACAGAGGATGAACAAACAATTGCTAGACGAGCTCGAAATAGTAATGTCAATGTACCTAAGAGTAGTTCTGTACGGGAGTATCGAAATAGTACCGCCTTTGAAGCAGTCCTTGGTTTCTTATATGAAACAGGTCAGCAGGATCGACTTAATGAATTGATGAAAGAGGCCTATTCTATTACATTAAGAGGACTTTCACATGGATAATTATATTGTAGGCAGAAATGCCGTAAAGGAAGCATTAAAAGCAGGCCGTTCTATACAACGCATTTTAGTGAGTGACGATAAAATTAAAACGGGTTTATCTGACATCGTGGGTCTAGCGAAATCCAAGGGGGTAGAGGTTCGTCCCACACCTGTTAAACAGATGAATCGATATGAAACGGATGTACCTCATCAAGGTGTTATTGCATTTGTTAATGCTGTAGAATTCAAAGACCTTGGAGAAGTACTGCAAGAGTCGAATCATGAGAATCCATTGCTTATCTTAACGGATGGTGTAGAGGATCCTCATAATATGGGGGCTATTATCCGGACCGCTGAATGTGTGGGAGCTACTGCGGTTTTAATTCCCAAACGTCATAATGCACCAATTAACGCAACGGTTGCCAAAACATCTGCGGGTGCAGTGGAACAAATTCCCCTTGTTCAAGTTGGCAATGTTACACAAACGATTAAACAGCTTCAAAAGCAAGGATTTTGGGTTCTTGGTGCTCATATGGAAGGTGACCGTACCTTGTATGAAACCGATTTAACTATACCTACCGTCCTTGTTATTGGAAATGAAGGTAAGGGGATTAGTCGTGTCGTAAAAGAAGCTTGTGATTTCCTAGTTACCATCCCTATGTATGGTAATTTAAATTCTTTAAATGCATCTGTAGCAGCTGCCATTCTCATGTATGAAGCAGTTCGACAACGGACTATGAAGGTAAAATAGAGGTGCTACATGCTAAAGGATATTTTAATCGTCGATGGGTATAATGTCATCTTCGCATGGCAAAGTTTAAAAAAACTGGCTAATGAATCCTTGGAACACGCTCGAATGGAATTACGTAATCAGCTTTTAAACTATGGTAAATTTAAAGGCTATGAGGTTATACTCGTGTTTGATGGTAAATATACTAAGTCGATAGCGAGTATCGAAGAAATCACTAAAGGGTTTATAGAAGTATATACCGATGATGGTGAAACGGCAGATTCTTTTATTGAACGAGAAGTATTCTTGCGTCAAGGTAAGTATACTAATGTATACGTCGTTACTTCTGACGGGGCTGAACAAAATCAAATATTAGGTTCTGGTGGACTTCGGATTCCAGCAAGAGAATTGCAAAATGATATGCGTCTTGCCAAGCAAGAGGAACGCTTGCAATATACACATAAACATCATCGTGACCAAATGGTACTCAGGAGAAATGAGGTATATGACCACTTAGATCCCGATGTGGCTAAAAAATTAGAAGCTATACGGAGAGGTACAAAGTAAGCACAACAGATAGACCTGCTGTAGTAGTATGAAGTACATTCTATTTCATAAATATTGCAGAACATATATAATTCAAGTATAATAACATATATTGGTATTTCTACAATATGTGATTGTATGGAGGACCTATGAACAATTTTCATATGCAACAGTCCGATTACAATTTCAAAGAAATGACTGATGAGCAAGTTGTGGTCATAGCTCAACAAGAGCAAAATGAGTTTGCAATCGACTATATAGTCAATAAATATAAAAATTTTGTGCGCGCTAAGGCGCGTACCTATTTTCTTGTAGGTGCCGATCGAGATGATATCATTCAAGAAGGCATGATTGGCTTGTATAAGGCTACTCGTGATTTTAGACATGATAAATTAGCCTCTTTTCGGGCCTTTGCAGAACTATGTATTACACGGCAAATTATTACGGCCATAAAATCTGCGACACGTCAAAAGCACGCACCACTCAATTCTTATATTTCTTTAAATAAACCTGTGTATACAGAAGAGTCTGAACGGACCTTGTTAGAAATGCTTTCATCAGCACGAAGTACAAATCCAGAGGACCTCATTATTAGCCAAGAAGAGCTAGATGATATAGAAAAAAACATAGGACATATTTTAAGTGATTTAGAGTGGCAAGTGTTAGAAGGCTATTTAGATGGTAAATCATATCAAGAGATGGCAAAAGGTACTGATCGTAGCATCAAGTCGATTGATAATGCTTTACAAAGGGTTAAACGTAAATTAGAGAAGTTTTTGGAACATCGTGTATTAGATGCTCCTACACAGGAAGGATGACTATTGTGACAAATTTTTTGATGGTTTTAGAAATCATTGTGTCCATTTTATTGATTGTTGTTGTAATTGCTCAAACTAGTAAGAGTTCTGGTATGGGCGGCGCCGTTTCTGGTGCGGCAGATTCTACATTCGGCGGTAAAGAACGCGGCTTAGATGGGTTCTTATCTCGCTGTACAATCATTTTAGGTATTATCTTTGCTGTGTTGAGCTTAGTTCTAGGGGCAATGATTAACCAATTCTAATTTGAAAGCCTGCCTAGCAGGCTTTTCTTTTTTTCAGCATATATAAATATTATGCAAAGGAGGTGTTTATATGAAAGAAAAAGTGTTAACGTTTTATAAATCTATTTATCCCCATACGTATCATATTGACGATGCCGCTATGGATTGTCATATCAAGGGGGGACGTGAGCTAGATGCCTTTATGGATGCTGCTAGAGAACTATTAAAAGAGGGGCGCTTAAGCTTTATACGAAAAGATGTATATGCTTATAATAATGATACAGAATTTATTGAAGGAATTTACAAGGGATATAGAAAATCCTTTGGATTTGTTATTACTGCTCCTGATGAAGAGGATGTATATATAGCAGAACAAAATAAGGGCACTGCTATGCATAATGATAAGGTTCGTGTACGTATTATCACATCTCGTGATTCACGCCATAAACGAGAAGGTGTTGTCACTGAAGTCATAGAACGAGCTAATGAAACTGTTGTAGGTACCTATGACAGACAGCATTCCTTTGGATTTGTCATCCCTGATGATGAACGATTGGGAACAGATATTTACGTTGACCTACATAATACCTTAGATGCTCGTAGTGGTGCTAAGGTGCTCGTAAAAATTATCAAATGGCCAGAAGGCGATAAGAAACCAGAAGGTATTATTACAGAAGTATTGGGCTATAAAGGTGACGTAGGCCTTGATATTAACTGTATTATGGCTAATTATGACTTGCCATTTTCCTTTCCTGAGGATGTTGTGAAAGCGAGTCAACATATCAACACGACCATTACAGATGATCCTAAACGTTGGGATTTACGCGACGTGCCAATGGTTACCATCGATGGTGAAGATGCAAAAGACCTTGATGATGCAGTCAGTGGTCGTAAACTCGATAATGGTAACTATGAACTAGGTGTACATATTGCCGATGTAAGCCATTATGTAGTGTCACAAAAGGCTATCGATAGAGAGGCCTATAAACGCGGTACATCTGTTTATCTAGTAGACAGAGTTATCCCCATGTTACCAGAGGTACTATCCAATGGTATCTGTAGCTTGAATGCTGGTGAAGATCGGTATGCCATGACCTGTATGATGGAAATTGATACACAAGGCAAGGTTGTTAATTATCGGATTCAACCATCTATTATCCATGTGAATCGCCGTTGCAGTTATAAAGAGATTTATAAAGCATTAACCGAAGATATTATTCCTGATGACTTGGCACCTCTTATGCCGATGATTCACAATTTATCCGACATCGCAAAAATTTTAAATGATATGCGCCGTCGTCGTGGTGCATTGGATTTTGATTTCCCTGAATATAAGGTGCTTTTAGATACAGAAGGCACACCATTGCGCATTGTACGTCGCGACCGGACATTAGCGGAACGACTTATTGAAGAATGTATGCTTATAGCTAATGAAACGGTAGCTACTCATCTCAAGAATACAAACCGTACGAGTGTATATCGTATCCATGAAACACCGAGCGAAGAAAAGATGAGTATGTATCAAAAGGTACTTAATTATTTAGGTCAAGATATTCGATTACATCTTGATGAATTAGAGCCACGCGTGTTCCAACATATATTAGATGCTGTTAAGGGAACCGATATTGAACAAGTGGCTCAAATCATGACATTGCGGTCCATGCAACAAGCTAAATATAGCATCGATAATGCAGGTCATTTTGGGTTGGCATCGAAATGCTATACACACTTTACATCGCCTATTAGACGATATCCAGATCTCATGGTACATCGCTTATTAAAAGCTGATATGGGATGGCCTGATGGATATGCAAACCGCGATACTAAAACAGAGTTTTTAGAACGTGCTGCTGTGCATTCTTCAGAACGTGAACAAGTGGCTGTAGCTGCTGAGCGTGACACCGTGGATTTAAAGAAGACCCAATATATGGTTCCATTTATTGGCGAAGTCTTTGAAGGTAAAATATCTAGCATCACATCCTTTGGTATGTTTGTAGAGTTAGATAATGGTATCGATGGCCTTGTTCATATGAATATGATGACCGATGATTATTATTTTTACGATGAAGAACATTTCCTATTAGTTGGCAAGCGCACGGGTCAAATCTATCATTTAGGTGATACGGTAACGGTGACATTGGTGAAAGCGGATGTAGAAAAACGTCAAATCGATTTCGTACTCGGCGAAGTGGATAATCTTATGAGAATTCAAGAAATGATGAAGAATTCCGAAGGTTATGTAGGGGTAAGAGAAAAGAAACCGTTTGGGCGTTCTGGTATCTCTAAACAATCTAAACGAAAAGGCAAGAGACGCAAAGACCATAAAGGGTCTAAGAAAAAAGTAAAGAAACGTAAACGATAATAAAAATATTAATACCTATTGTGAGGTGACTATGGCAAAGAAAGATGCTCCATCATTAATTGCAGATAACCGTAAGGCACGTCATGATTTTAATATTCATGAAACCTATGAAGCGGGCATCGCATTGACGGGAACAGAGATTAAATCAATTCGCCAAGGTAAATTAAATCTTAAGGATAGCTTTATCCGCATTGATAAGGGCGAAATGCTTCTCTACGGTGTTCATATCAGTCCTTATGAACAGGGCAATCGCTTTAATCATGAGCCTGAGCGAACACGTAAACTATTGATGCATAAATCGGAAATAAAAAAATTATTCCAACAAGTGAAAGAAAAGGGATTCTCCTTGATTCCGTTGAACTTTCATTTTAGTCGTGGCTATGTGAAGGTAACGGTTGGTCTTGTAACAGGCAAAAAATTGTATGATAAACGCCAAGATATGGCAGAACGGGATGCAAAGCGTGACATTGCTAAGCGTTTGAAAGAACAACAAAAATACTGATATATAATAGGAGGATGTTTAGTGGAAGTTAATCAATATTTTTATAGTTTGGCAAAAATATCAGCTCAAAAAGCAGCTGAAAACGGAGTGCATGTAGATCCTAAATTTATATATACTCAATGGTACATTGAAACAGGTGGGTTTACATCACAACTACAAGCAACACATCATAATCTAGGTGGTGTTACAGCCTCAGATGGCAGCTGGAGACATTTTACAGATTTTATTGATTTTGCTAACTATTTTGGCAATTACTTGACATACTACAGAGAAGATGGCATGACAAATGCTACATCTCTGTATTCGTATATCAATGCCTTGTACAATGGCGGATACTTTACAGCAGATTTTAATTCTTATTATGGCTCTGTATTACAAGTGTTTAATACAATCAATTTCTAAACTTTATAACGATAAGTTTTAATATATACATTTATATTTTAGTTATATATTCTTATTTAAACAGAAATGGATGCATTCCTATATTGTATAGGAATGCATCCATTTTTATCGTTAGAATATTTTATGTGGTTTGTTTATAAATATTCAAGTGGAACATGAGTTATAAATGAAATATTAATGATTATAAAATTATAAAAATATGAATATAATATGAATTTATAAGTTAAAATAACAGTTATTTTATGGATTTCAAACATATCAATATGCTATACTTATAAAAAATATCTTACTATATAGATTTAACTATTAGTGGGTAGTGTATATTTATAGTCATAGGTTTATATGTTTTGGGGAATTTAAATATCTTTATCTGAGATTAATGTATAAATTATAGCAAACCTATGATATATCGATTAGCTTGAGGGGTAAAAGTTATGAATCGAGATATGGGAGTTCTAAATCAAAATAAGAATAATTTTATTGGTATTATGAAAAATACAAAGAAAGTAAAGGATACAATTCAAGGCATAGATGGTTTGAAGGGAATAGCTATTATAGGTGTCACCTTGTTCCATATGTTTCCTAATTCCATAACAGGTGGATTTTTAGGTGTATCCTTATTTTTTTTGCTATCAGGATATTTATTAGCATTTACGACTGCCAATCAGTATAAAAAAGGAACATATAGTGTAAAAACTTATGCAGAGCGTAGGGTTAGACGTATTCTTTTACCATTAATTATTATGATTATGGTTGTTTTGGGAACATTATATGCACTAGTGCCTGAAACATTAGCGGGTATACGGGCTGAAGTTATTTCTATTCTATTAGGGTATAACAATTGGTGGCAAATATCTCAAAATGCTGACTACTTTACACGTCTAGCTAATACATCGCCATTTACACATATGTGGTTTATGGGGATTGAATTGCAATATATTGTAGCTTGGCCAATTATATTTTGGTTATATCGTAATTTAAGTCGTTTGTTATCAACTCGTATTGCACTTCTCGCTTTAACGACTATTGCACTTGGATTGGGCTCAATTATGCCTATTATGTATCAACCCGGTGTGGATGTATCTCGTGTTTATTTTGGCACAGATACGCGTGTATGGGCTTTATTATTGGGTGCTGTTTTAGGGTTAAGATACGTGGATGTTAAAGCATCAACACATATTTCTAAGTTTAAAAAGACTTTTGGCTCTATATTTTTAGTTACTAGTACTCTTGCACTAATTGTGGCATATGTAAAATTAAATGGACAAGATCCTTTAACATATATTATTTGGATGCCTGTATTTACCATTTTATTTGCACTAATGGTGTTATTTGTAGAGAAAAAATATCTGACAATTGGCAAATTTTTTGATATGCCTTTGTTGAAATGGTTAGGTCATCATAGTTATGGATTATTTTTATGGCAATATCCAGTAATTTATATTTTCCAAAAATTAGAGCTTTTGAATTTCTTTGGAAATGAAATTGGGTACTATACAGCGATGACTGCTGTTATTTTCTTATTAACAATATGGATTGATACTGTTACTAAATGGTTTAATTCATTAATTTCTTGGTCTGAATTTTTCAAAGCGATTCAATCTTACTATGTAAAAGTTGTGACACCAGTAGCATCTTTAGTTATTCTGGCTGGTGGTATTGCTTTTTGTATAGCTCCAGCAGACAAACAACGTGATATGAATGATTTACAAGCACGTCTAGAAGCGAATGCACTTTCACAAGCTAGTGCGAATGAAAAAAATAAAGAAGTGAATTTAGCAGATGTAAAAGATCCTCAAGAAATGGTTAATATTGTAGCAGTTGGTGATTCTGTTATGCTTGGAGCTGCACCTGCACTCCGAAATGATTTTGCAGGAATCTATATTGATGCTAAGGTTTCTCGATATGTTGGGGCTGGTTTAGATATTTTTAAAGGTATCAATAAAGAAGGTCGATTAGGTGATGTTGTTATTGTTGGCCTTGGTACTAATGGTCCAATTACAGGATATTATGAAGAAGAAACTAAAGCATTGGTTGAGTATTTAGGAGATAGAAAAATCTATTGGATTAACAACTATGCACCAGGCATCAGTTGGATAGATGAGAATAATGCGTATTTAGAAAAATTAGCTAAAGATCATCCTAATATTGTTATTATTGATTGGGCTAGCTTAGCTGCTAAACATAGAGATTGGCTTGGTGATGATGGTATTCATCCAAATGATTTGGGGGTTAAAGAATACTCTAAGTTTGTTCATGATCAAATTAAAGCGGATATGCTATCTAAATCATCGAAAGATCGTAATGGCCGAACCAATCCAAAACGTGTTAGTGCAAGTGCTGACATATAATTAGGGGGTTACAAAGTGGAAGTTAATCAATATTTCTATAGCTTAGCAAAAATATCTGCACAAAAAGCCGCTGAAAATGGCGTTCATGTAGATCCTAAATTTATCTATACGCAATGGTATATAGAAACTGAAGGATTTACATCTCAACTGCAAGCTAGTCATCATAATTTAGGCGGCGTTATGGCCTCTGATGGTAGTTGGAGACATTTTACTGATTTTATTGATTTTGCCAATTATTTTGGTAATTATTTGACTTACTACAGAGAAGATGGCATGACAAATGCTAGTTCTTTATATAACTATGTTGCTGCATTACATCATGGGGGATATTTTACGGCAGATTTTAATACGTATTATAGTGCTGTTTTGCAGGTGTTTAATACGATAAACTTTTAGGGAGATTTATAGGGAGATTGTCAGTTAGAGTATATGATTTCTAAGTTACAAGGGGTTAAACCTTTTCTTGGTTTGTGTGTTGGTATGATTATATGTCTTGGTATATCTGGTTGTAATCAATCTGATTCATTACCAGCTGCATCTAATTCGGATAGTACTATTAGTATGCAAAATAATATAGATAATATGACAAATACTACATTACCTACTAATAAAAAAAATAATAGTTGGGGTGACCTACATTTGAATCCATCGGAAAGTGCTTATATATATATGAATGGTGAAAGTAATACGATTCAATCACATCGTGTAAAAGCAGCCAGTATGATTAAAGTATATATTTTAAGTTATCTTTTTGAAAAAATTGATAAGGGTGAAATTTCATTACAAGATGTGTATGTATTAAAACCATCTGATAAGGTTGGCGGATCGGGTGTTTTGTATGGGTATGAAAGTGGATCAGTTCTTTCTATTGATACGATTGCTAGATTAATGATAACTGAAAGTGATAACACGGCTACCAATATTTTGATCAATAAATTGGGATTGGAAAATATCAATTCTTATATAGCAACTCAAGGCTATAAAGATACACAACTAAATCGAAAAATGATGGATTTAAACGCTATGGATAAAGGCATTGAAAATTATACATCTGCACAAGATTTAGGAAACTGGTTTTTAAAGTTGGCTAAAGGGGAAATGGCCTCGGATTTGTCAAATAAACAAATGATTGATTATTTAGTGGGACAAACTGATACGGAATGTATTTCAGCAGCTTTGCCGAATCGTATCATTGCTCATAAAACTGGTGAATTAGCAGGAGTATATCATGACGGAGGCATAATTTATAATACCAATCGTAATGATTACTATATATTAATATTGCTTTCAGATGGATATGATTCTAGGGCTGGGACAATAGAGTCATTTAGATCTATAGCAAAGCAAGTGGATATTAAAGTTAATTGGAAGTAGGGGGAGCTTATTATGAGACAGTGTACTCAGTGTGGTGCTGAATGGAAAGAAGGAGCTAAGTTTTGTGTAAAATGTGGTGCTGCAGAGGATAAAAATTCATGTCCTAGTTGTGGAGCAGCTGTTCCTAATGATTCACGCTTTTGTACAAAGTGTGGCTATGAAATGAATGTACCTACAATGCAACAGTTCAAGAATAGTATAACTGGCAGTAATAAAATTGTTAAATATGTTATAGGGGCTGTTGTGTTATTAGCTATTATAATTGGCATTGCAATTGCAGTACATTCAAGTTCTGGATCTACAGGGCCAAATGGAACAGTAATTAGCGTGAAAGCAAAAGATATGGCTGATGACTATATTAGGGATCAAGCTTCAGCTGAAACAAAATATAAGGACCATAAAATAGCTATTAATGGTAAGGTTGTAAATAAATTTCAATTTAAAAATAGTAATAATTACGGTATTGTTATTTATCAAACCGATGCAGCAGGAAAAAAATATAGTGTCTTGATTGATGTAGATCCCAAATTAGTTAAAAGTTTAAATGGCTTAAATATTGGGGATTTTATAACTTTTGAAGGTAAATCATATGGTATTGTTAAACAAGATAATCCTACTGATATTACCATTCAAATTAATGCAGAGAAGATTAACGAATAGGGAGAAAAGAAATGAGTAAATTTTGTAGATTTTGTGGGAGCTCAATGGATGATGATGCAGTATTTTGTGCTTCGTGTGGTAAAAATCAAGGAGGAGAAGACTCTAATACTCCCATTTTAAATACTATGCCAAATCGTAATTTAAGTTATATGCCAAATACAGGCTCAACCCAAAACAAAAAACAAAATAAACATATGATTTTGGCGGCCATCGCTGTTGCTGCAGTTCTTGTCGTTGGTGGTGGAACTTACTTTGGGTATAGTTATTATTTACAACAAAATCAGGCAGAACAAGCAAGAATTGCAGCTGCTGAAGCTAGTCAAAAAGCTAAAGAGGCTCAAGACAAGGCAGAAGCTGATAAAAAGCAGAAAGAAGATGATGCGAAAAAAGAATTAAATAAGACACAGGTTAAAAATGCTATTGATACACTTATGAATGGTGAAGCGTTATTAAAATCTTTAGCAGATGATATTAATGCAGGCCATGTAAAGGGATATAGTACGAGTCATTGGAGTCGTGAACGTACTCTTAGTGAAATTAATAATGAATCTACAAAATTCCAGGATTTAGAGCCTGCTGTAAAACAACGTATTATTGAACTACAAAACATTCAAATTCAGCGTGTTAATGCTATGTATGATGGTGCTGCTGGTAACACCTATCGTTTTGATGAAGGTGGAAAAAATATGATGAATTCTATGATAAATTAGCCACATTGAAAAAAGACTTTGGCATTAATTGATTTGTATAGGGAAGTGTATGATGAAAAAGATAATATTAAGTGCTCTATTAGGCACATGTTTAATTTCAAGTTTACCAACAGTTGTTGATGCTAGTTGGCTTTCTAAGGCGTGGGGACGTTTAGAAAATTCATTAGATACAGTAAGTACTGATGCACCACCATCTGTAGATAGAAAAAATAATAATATCGGACATTTATTACCAAAAGAAGATATGAAGATTGCAGGTGTGCCATTAGGGGCAACTGTTTATGACATTAAAACTAGCTTAGGAAGTCCACAATATGCTAATAATGAATATTTACAATATGGTGGGATTAAATATTATCCTAATCGTGGTATTGGTAAATATTATGGTGATAATTATATAGTAGATAGAATTGAAGTAACTAATCGTGATGCTACTACCTCAAGAGGTATTGCCGTTGGTGATTCCTTAAAAGATGTTATTGCTGTTTATGGGCAACCAGATTTTATCTATAAAGATTACTATTTTTATGGATATCAGCAAGCGGCTTCAGATTATATTAATGGAATATATTTCCATCATGATGGAAAAAAAGTTAGATCTATTGTAGTTATGAGTTCATAGTATATTTTTAGATAATCCTATTATATTTATAAATAAAGGAGTAGAACTAGTTTGAAGATTAAGATACTCAAGTATTCAAGTATGTTGGTTTTAATAACTGTATTCACTATTGGTATTGGCGTTTTTACAAATGTTAGTGCTGCTGATTATTATATTGATACTTATAGTGATGGTGTTTCCGTATGGGTTGTAGATACAGATAAAACAGGTAGTGATGGAGACAAATACATGGCAGATGTAAAATTTGTATATCCAAAAGGAAACTATGATGAAGAAACACTTGTATTCCAACGTAAATCAGATGGTCATTGGTATTATGGATATGGAAGTGACTCCGATATGACGTTAGTACAAAATGATGATGCGTCTAATGATATTCTTTATTATGTTTTGAATCATTAGTTCTATTGTAACTTTTTGGGGAGGAGTTTATTATGAAATATTTTAAGTATATATTATTAGCAGTATGTGCAGTAAGTTTTATGTTTATAAACTTTAATGTATCTGCGTCGTCATCAGTGAATCAAAGAGAATTTGCAATTCAGTCTGTAAGTGGTAAGTTATCCGGTGATTGGTATGATGCAAATGGTAATTTAGTTTATAGTATTCACCATGGTTATGTTAATGGTGCTAAAATTATTGATTGTTATGATTATGTGGGGGGGAACCCTGGTGGTGCTGTTATTACGATATTAGAAGCTACTGGGCCAAGAAGTATTAGATTAGATTGGTTGAGACACGATAATGATAACCCTAAAATGGTTAAAATGTTTGGTACACCATATTTAAAAGTTTATGACTTAAGATATCCGAATAGATTACTAAATACGTATTATTATCAACCTTATAGCTCTGATTTTTCTCGTAAATAATTATAAATAATAATTGGAGGAAAAGTATTGTGAAGTCAAGATATTTAATAATAACAATCTTATTTAGTGTGTTTATTTTATCAATATCTTCAAATAAGGTAATGGCATATAGTTATAATACATCTAGTTATGACCATGCTTATCGTGGTGCATATTTTAATCCTAACTCTATGGTAACTCAGTGTATCAGCATTGAATATTTACCTAGATATAGTATCACAAATTATACTTATCTATATGGTGACGGAACAAAATGTCTTGTTCAAGTAGATAGAACGGGAATTGTTCATAATATTTTAGTAACTAAACCATAGGTGTTAAAAATGAATAATATGAAAATAATAAAGACACTTCTAGTTACAACTTTTTTTTGTTGGGTTGTCGATAACAGCATTTGCCAGTACTATAACACATCCTTTTCATTACGAACATGCTACTGTTGGTGAACACTTTGATCCATATAGTATGGTTACAAAGATGATAGGAGCACGATATGATCGATTGGGGAAAGTATCTATTTGGAGTTATGAATATGCTGATGGAACCATATGTCGTGTTGTAACTGCTGGATATATCGTTAGAGATATTTATGTTATCAAACCATAGTTTTATAAGCTGTATTTTCATTATTGTATAGATATTGAAAATACAGCTTTAATAAACTATTTGTATGTCTTTTATTAAAGAGGGATTATTGTGTCAAAACTATTAAAATTACTTTTTCCTGAATATAAAGTTGTTGAAATTATTCGAGAAAAAGGGTTCTGGGCTAAAGATATTAAAAATAAACAAAAAAATAAAGTGAGTCATATTATTAATGGTACACAAGTTCGTCAAGAGGTAGCTAGTAATGAATTAAATCAAGTATTTCATAATAGTACAGATAATTCAATAAATCATGCAAAACTTATAAAAAATCATATCACTAAACATGAGAGGAAAAGGTTACTTGATAAAAAAGATGATATTTTTGATAAGTTATTAAATAATTTATCTAAATATTGGATTGGTACATCTAAAGATTATGAAAGTCTTATATACGCTTTTAAACGTCCATATGTTAGTGGGACTAATGGTGAAAAGCCTAAGAATACTATACTTGTATTAGGTACTGAAAGTCGTGGTAAAGTATATGCTATTCAATGTATTAGTGCATTGTTAAAACAAAATAAAGTATTTAAGCATTCAGAAGTAGCTATAATGGATATGAGGGAATATAAATCTGATACATATAATGATTTATTCATGAGTGATTTATATAAGTCGTTACATAGTCAAACTGAAGCTATTATATTTGAAAATATAGAAGTAGCATCTTTGACTCATTTAGATGTTTTATATCAGCTTATTTCAAAAGGAGAATACCAGCTTTCTAAACGGTACATGGAAAGGAATAATAGCCTCGTAGATGCTACTGGTATATTAGATGCTTCATTAGTAAAAAAAATATCTGCGGAAGGTAAATTTTTTATATTGACGTCAACATGTTCTGAATCTAAAGTGGTTTCGACACTGGGGGCTAAAGTTATAAATTTATTAGGTGATTTGATTACTTTAGATCCAATTAGCGATAAAGATTTAAAAAAATTAGCTTATACATTGATTGGTGATATTATTAATAAATGTAAAACGAATTTAAATATAAATCTTACTTTTGATGATAATATAGTTAGCTCGTTAGTAACTGAATATTCAGTTAAAAGTGGTGTAAAAGGATTAGTAGAATATATTGATACAAATATTTACAAACCATTATCCGAAATAAAGTTAAAGCAAATGATAAGTGATGAAGCAAATTTAGTATTAAACTTTGATGATTCTTATTATATACAAAAGCAAAATAACCAAATATTACGCTTATCTTCTTTTTTTAAAACATTTAATAAAAGTGAATTAAAATCTATAAAAGAAGAGTTAGCAGAAATAATAGGTTTGCAATCTGTTAAAACATATGTTTTGGACTTAGAGAAAAATTTGGAAATAAAAAAACTTAGAGAACGTAAAGGTCAAAAAGTTGCTGATATTTCTATGCATATGATATTCAGTGGTAATCCTGGGACTGGTAAAACTACGATTGCAAGAATTGTAGCAAAATATTTAAAAGCTATAGGTGTATTATCATCCGGCCATTTGTGCGAGGTAACAAGAAGTGATCTAGTAGGACAATATGTAGGACATACATCAGAAAAGACAAGAAATGTAATTCAGAGTGCTTTAGGAGGGGTATTGTTTATTGATGAAGCCTATTCTTTATGTCGAGACGAACATGATACATTTGGAAGAGAAGCTGTTGATGAACTTGTTAAAGGTATTGAGGATAATAGAGATAATTTAGTTGTGATTTTAGCAGGTTATGATAATGAGATGGAAGCTTTCTTAAAGACAAATCCTGGTTTAAAATCTAGATTTCCGAATAATATACATTTTGATGATTATACATCATCTGAAATGTATGAAATTGCTCAAATAACGGCCAAAAGTAAAGGGTATAAATTATCATCAGAGTGTGAACAAGGAATGTTAGAACTTTTTGATAAAAGTCAAATTAAAGGACGAAATGATATTGGTAATGGACGTTTAGTAAGAAATATTATAGAAGCAGCTATTCTTCAACAAGGTAAACGTATATTAGATAATCCTAATTCTGATATAGAAATATTAATACCACAAGATTTTGATTTTAATAAAAAATTTGATTTTGATTTGGAAAAAGAATTATCAGATGTTATTGGTATGGAAACAGTAAAATCTATAATTCGTCAACAATATGCTGTTTTACAAGCTAATAAGAAACGAAGAGATAAAAATATTCTAGTTGATACATCGCAGGCCTTTAATATGATATTTAGTGGTAATCCAGGCACAGGTAAGACTATGATGGCACGGATTATGGCTAATATGTTTAAATCTATGGGCGTACTAAAAAGTGGACAGTTAATAGAAACTGATAAAAGTGGTTTGGTTGCATCATATGTAGGACAAACATCTAAAAAAACTGAAGAGATATTTAAATCTGCATTAGGAGGGATACTATTTATAGATGAAGCATATAGTATTGCTAATGATAAAAGTGGGTTTGGCCAAGAGTGTATTGATACTTTAGTAAAACTTATAGAAGATTATCATGGAGAAATCATTGTAATCTTAGCAGGTTATGCAAAAGAAATGAAGGAATTTTTAAAAAGTAATTCTGGTTTAGAATCGCGTTTCCCTTTAATAATTGATTTTCCAGATTATTCTGTTCATGATTTATTGGATATTGGTAAATGTATGATTACGTCTCGTGGATTTATTCTTTCTTCGGCAGCAGAAGTAGTATTTGAAGAAGAAATTGCTGTAAAAAAACATCATGCCACAACTTCATCAGGAAATGCTCGTATGATTAGAAATTTTGTTGAAGAAATTATTAGAAAACAAAGTGAAAGAGTAGTATTTAAAGAACTTACAAATGAAGATTTAATAACGATAGAATCTAATGATATAAAATCGAACAATACTAATAGTAAACAATTTGATCTTGAAAAAACTTTATCTGGTGTTGTTGGTCTTGAATCAGTAAAAACATATATCCGCTCTTTAAATGCAAGACTTTTGATTCAAGCAGAACGTAAGAAAAGAGGCGTTGTGGATAATTCAACTCAAACTATGCACATGATATTTAAAGGCAATCCTGGAACTGGTAAAACTATGATGGCTCGAACGATAGCAGATGTATTATTTAATATGAATGTAATTCGTACTAATAAACTTATTGAAATTGATCGTTCAGGTTTGGTTGCAGGATATGTAGGTCAGACTGCGATAAAAACAGAAGAAGTAATAGAATCTGCATTAGATGGTGTTTTATTTATTGATGAGGCTTATGCATTAGCTCAAGGTGGCGAAAATGATTTTGGTCAAGAAGCCATCGATAAACTTGTTAAAATGATGGATGATTATCGTGATAGACTTGTAGTTATACTGGCTGGGTATAGTGATGATATGGATTATTTTTTACAAAAGAATGCAGGTTTAAAATCTCGTTTTCCTAATATTATTGATTTTTCCGATTATACTACTGATGAACTTATGCATATTGCATTTGAGTTTTATCATAACCAAGGGTATATATTAACTACAGAAGCTCAAGATGTTCTTAAAGATAAAATAAAAGTAGCAAAAGAAAACACACATTTTGGTAATGGACGATATGTACGAAATGTGTTTGAAAAAAGTCTAAATAATCAAGCTTTAAGATTAAGTGTTAATGATGATATTACTACAGAAGCATTAATAACTATTACTGCAGATGATATAAGGAGTGTTTAGATGATTCGATTGATTTCTAATTTAATTGCTATTGTATGGTTTTTAGGAGTATTCATTTGGATGATCTTAATATTAATTTTTTCACAATTAATGATTGTATTTAGTGAGATTATTCCAATGGCACTTTCTGGATTTGCACATACGAATAATGTAGGGTTTGCTATAACTTCGTTTGCAGGATTTATAATGGCTATTACGGGTTGGGTTCCAGTATTTAGGAAGTGTTATTATAAATTACCGTGGTTATATCCATTTTGTGTGATGTTATTAGTTAATGGTTTGATAGTAGCTTTAGCAGAGTTAATTATGGTAGAAGGGTTGTCTGTAACGTCTACATTTCGACATATAGTAGTTGTAATTATAATGTTTACTCAAGTACTTGGGTGTAGATATTTAATGAGTTTATATTTTTCAAAATCTAATAAGATTTTAGAGACATATAATTAATAAGGAGCTATAGTTTTCATGGAACAATTTAAAGATCAAAGTAATACGAATCAGAATAGTATTAGTATTAATGAAGGTCAAGAACATATAGAACGTATTGAACCATTGGATATTAAAGACCACAAAATTAACGTTCCTAAGATGAATTTAAAACATATGAAATACGGGGCAATATTTTTTGCTGCGGTTGCATTGATATCCGGAATTATAAGTTTTAACTTTCAACAGAAAAATAATAAAGTAGATACAAGTGATACTGCTAAGCAAGCTTTGACTACTAGAACATCTACTGATTTAGCGGTTGGTACACAATTATTATCTAAGGATGATAATTATGTAGGTGGTGATATTACATTGGTTCATTCATCTCAAGACAAAGAAAATACTATTCAAGTTTGGGATTATGCTGCTGTAGACGGAGACTATGTGCAAATTAAAGTTAATGGTAGCCCTATAACAGACTCCTTTATGATTACACATGAGCCTAAAACCATTACTGTACCTACTGTAGGAACAGTAGAGGTCATAGGAACTAAAGATGGTGGTGGTGGTATAACATATGCCATTCGATATGGTGTTAATGGTATGACTTATTATAATGGTACAACAGAGGGGAATGAAAATAAATATACATTGATTAGGCAATAGTAGGTAATTATATATATGTTTTATAGCACCTTTCGTTAATAAGGTGCTTTTTTACACATAAATTGTTAACCTTATATAAAACATAAGTTGATAAAAAGCACATATTTTCTTATAATGTAAACAAAGTGTGATTTATTTAGTTGACAATGTAAGTACATGAAGAGGTGAATACTATGAGTCAAATTCGTCAAATCACAGAAATCGGTATTTTAACGGCTATGATTACAATCTTGGGAGCTATCAAGATTCCTAATCTTGTGCCGGGCATTGAGTTCCAGTTATCGGCACCATTAGCGGTGGCAATTTGTGCGGCTTTTGGGTTTAAAAAGTATATCATTAGTGGTTGTTTATCCAGTCTTATTGGGTTGGCATTGGGAACACAAAATTTTCTAAGTGTTGCTATTGCTATGCAGTTTAGATTAGTTGTGGGTTTCTTATTGTGGATTTGCAAAAATCATATGCTTGGTGTAATCCTAAGCGGTCCTATTGCTTCAACAGTAGCTCGATTAACTCTATCCGTCTATGTTGGTAAAGGAGCTCTCGCTATGGTTATGCTAGCAGTACCTGGGATGATTTTTACTGCTGTTGTAGCGCCAATTATGACTGCTGTATTAAAAAAGGTTATATCCGCTGCTACGCATAGTGTACCTCGAAAGGTCGTGTGATGATGGGGTTATACAGTATTCGCATGCGTGGTGCAGAAGGTGGTCCGCATGAAGAAGGGGGCCGCCATATATCAGGTGCTGAACGCATAGTAGAAGAAAGTGATTTAGAATCCGTAGCATCCGCCTTGATTCATCGGGCGTTGCATCACAGTAAAGGTAAATCCGACTTTATTAATATTCGTATAGATGCTATTCATGATGATGATATTACTTATGTTAATTGTATCGCTATCGATGAACATAAGACTGAGTCTGTAAATGAATCACATGAATTAGCAAAAGAGTTATTACAGTCAGTAGTGGCTCATAAGGCCGTAGAAAATGCTTTCACAGAACTAGGCCAACTACCAGGTAATATGCGTGGTGCTATTCTGATGGATGCAAATACAGGTGTGCGATTGGATCAAGCTACTATGCGTGGTGTTCGCGTAAGTCATATGGATGCGTGTGGCAACGAAACAAGATCTATGAATGTGCATATGCGTGAAGCACTGGTATTAGCCACAAAGGTGCAGTCATGTCCTGGTATTGTAGGTGAACTTTGTTGGTCCGACGATCCAGATTATACAGTGGGGTATGTAGCATGTAATGGCATATATCATCGCATTCCGAATATGAAAGAAATGGGAAATCCTATCGGGGGCCGTGTATTTTTTGTAGATACCAATAGGCCTATTCATGAAATTGTTGATTATTTAGAGAATACAACAGTATTGGTACGGTGGTAGCATGGATTATTATCAAGACTTTCAAAAAAAACTAGAGGCTAAGGAGCAAGAACAAAATAAAAGAACAATTAAGACCTACGAGCCCTTAGATGCAGTACGTGTAAAACGCAATGATAGTGAGTATATCATGATGGCATCTAATAATTATTTGGGACTTACTCATGATGCTCGAGTACAACAAGCGGCTATGCAAGCAATTCAACGATATGGTACCGGTTCTGGTGGTGCTAGACTTACATCAGGATCGTTTCCATTGTTTAAGGAATTAGAAATCGCTATAGCCAATTTTAAAGGAACGGAACAGTCACTTGTGTTTAATACAGGCTATATGGCTAATGTTGGTACGATTACGGCCTTAATGAACAAGTATAGCGTCATCATTAGTGATGAATTAAACCATGCTAGTATCATCGATGGATGTCGCCTCAGTGGAGCTCATATTGAGCGGTATAAACATAAAGATGTAGAACATGCTGAATATATTCTTAAGAATTATAAATCTGCGTATAAAATGATCATTACTGATGGTGTATTTAGTATGGATGGAGATATTGCACCATTAGATAGGCTGTATAAGTTAAGTAAGGAATATAATGCTCTTCTTATGGTAGATGATGCGCATGCGACCGGTGTCATCGGAAATGGGCGAGGTACGGCTCATCATTTTGGTCTTACCGATGTAGATGTACAGCTTGGTACCTTGAGCAAGGCCTTAGGTTCTGTTGGCGGCTACGTGGCGGGGCGTAAGGAATTGATAGAATACCTGATTAACTATAGTCGTAGCTTTATATTTTCTACAGCTTTGTCCCCGGCGGATATCGGTGCGGCTTTAGAGGCCCTACGAATTGTACGAGATGAACCATCTGTGGTCGATACATTACGTGATAATACTGTGTATATGGCACATAAATTACAGGCTATGGGCATTGATTGTGATGATGAAACACCGATATTCCCGATTGTGGTAGGCGAGAATGAGCGAGCCTTAACATTGGCCCGTGAGTTAGAAGAACGAGGCATTATTATTACGGCCATTCGACCTCCTACGGTTCCTGTTGGTGAAAGTCGCCTACGCATGACGGTGACTGCTGCTCATAGCAAAGAACAACTTGATTATGTCGCACAAACGCTGCATGAATTACTAGTTGACATGAATATGCATTAGGGGTATGATAGATAAACCAACAAACCCATGGGGATGTAAAGGTTTCGACAGGGGCGAGTGTGGTATAGATAGCGAGTCGGCGTTCCATTGGGCCGTTAAACGGTGGAAAAACATTTAAACGCAGAAGAAAATTTTGCATTAGCTGCATAAGCTACGTCCCTCATACTTGTGCCTACCAAGTGTGAATGGACGTCAAACCGTAGGCTGGCTTAATTCAGTTGTTCATATGAATTAGGCGAGACAATATGAACTGGGGTTGTGTAGCTTGTCTGTGAGCGATAGCAACCTGAGATCTAAATCATAGACTGTGCTCGGAGAAGTCTATATGGCAACACTTCTGGACAGGGGTTCGACTCCCCTCATCTCCACCATATTGAATATATATGCTAGTAGTATAGAATGCTTAATAATGGTTCTATGCTTCTAGCATTTTTTTGTATACAAAAAAATATAAAAGTCAATAATTTTTATCGCTTTGATTGTGTACAATGAATATGAATTTATATAGATTTTATCTATGTTTTATAAAGGTGGAAGGGTATCGAAAAAATTGACTTTGTCTATAGAATCCTGTAAAATATATAAAGATATATATGTAATTATGACACATAGATGATTAGTTTCGTGTAAAGGAGTACAGATAATGAAGTTCCGTTATTCCCGTATGTTAGCGGCTCTCGTTGTATCCGCTGTAATGGTTGCTGGTTGTGGCAGTAATCAACAGCAAGCAGGCGACGTGAGTGTCAATGCATACAAAATTACTGCAAGTGATGCACAGGTAAACCAAACCTATGCTGGTACAGTAGTTGCAGAAAACTCTGTAGCTGTACATGCTCGTGTAACTGGTTACGTAGTTGAAAAATATGTTAAAGGTGGGGAGCAAGTTGTAGCTGGCCAGCCATTATATCGAATCGATTCTCGTCAATACGAAGCTACTCTTGCCAATGCTGAAGCACAAGCAGCTCAAGCTAATGCAAACTATAAAAATGCTGAAGTAGACCTTAATCGTTATGAAACATTAGCTCAACAAGATGCTATTGCGCAACAACGTGTAGATACACAACGCAGCACTGCAGAACAAGCTAAAGCAGCTTATGAAGCATACCAAGCATCCGTAAAAATTGCTCAAGATAACTTAGGCGATACAATGGTATATGCACCATATTCTGGTACATTACGTATGGATGATATCGATATGGGTACATTTGTACAAGCAGGTTCTACAACATTAGTAACTATTGATTCTATCGATCCTATCTTTGTTGAATTTAGTATGACTGAACAAGAATATCTTGACTTCATGAAAAATCCAACCGGCGATGATTCCAATGGTCCAAATATTCAGTTAAAACTTGCTGATGGTGAAACGTATAATCAACCGGGTTCTATTGTTCAAGCTGCAAAAAGCCTCGACCAGTCTACAGGTAAGCTCGTGTTAAAAGCGTCCTTCCCAAATCCAGATCATTTGTTATTGCCAAATATGTTTGCCACAGTAATCTCACCTGGTCAAAAACTTAAAAATGCTATTCTTGTTCCTAGTCGCGCTATTCTTCAAATCATGGATAAAAACTTTATCTTTGTTGTAAATGCTGATGGTGTAGTAGAACAAAAAAGTGTTGAAGTGGGCGGTACAAGTGGTAGCGATACAATTATTAAAGCCGGTTTAGCGCCTGGAGACACAATCATCGTTGATGGTTTGACTAAGGTTAAAAACGGTGCGAAGGTTAATGCTAAATTGCTTTCAAAAGAACAATTAAAAGCTACAAAATAGAAGGGGGCTAGATCGTGTCGAAATTCTTTATTAATCGACCTATCTTTGCCATCGTAATAGCCATCGTTATTACTTTGGTAGGTCTCATTTCTATGATGAACCTCCCGGTAGCTCGATATCCACAAATTTCTCCACCTACAGTTCGTGTAAACACTGCCTATACTGGTGCAACAGCTCAAGTTGTAAATGATACGGTAGCCAGTGTTATTGAAACACAAATTGTAGGCGTACAAGATATGGACTACATGACATCTAGTAGCTCTAGTAACGGTAGCTACTCTTTGACTGTTCAGTTCAATCAAGGCACAGATGCCGATATGGATACGGTTAATACTCAAAACCGTGTTCAAGCAGCACTTGCACAATTGCCTGCAGAGGTACAAGCAGTTGGTGTTACAACTACTAAATCTTCTGGGGATATGGCTATGGTATTCTCCTTGAATTCACCTGATGGTACTTATGATTCTACATTCTTAAAGAACTATGGTACCAACTATATGATGGATGCTATTAAAGCCATTAAGGGTGTCGGTTCTGTACAAGAGTTCGGTTCCGACTATGCTATGCGCATTTGGTTAGATCCAGCGAAGATGCAAAATCTTGGTGTTACCATTTCTGAAGTGACTGCAGCTATTAAGGGGCAAAACTTACAGGCTGCGGCAGGTACAGTTGGTCAAAATCCTACTAATGGGGAACAAGCATTCCAATATCCTATCAAAATTGAAGGTCGTCTCGTGACACCTGAACAATTTGGCAATATTGCTATTAAAAGCTCTAATGGTAAGGTATTGCATCTAAAAGATGTTGCTCGTATTCAAATTGGTGCTAAAGGATATGACTTTGTTGCTAAGTCCGCTCATAAAGAGGTAGCAGGCTTCGCTATTTCTTTACAAAATGATGCCAATGCATTAGAAACTATTGCGAATGTTAAGAAGGTACTAGAGGAACAATCTAAATCCTTCCCACCAGATATGCAATATAACGTAGTTGTAGATAATACTAAATTCGTAAGTGCATCTATCAATGAGGTAGAGCATACCTTTGTAGAAGCATTACTACTCGTTCTTTTTGTAGTATATGTATTCTTACAATCCTGGCGATCTACAATTATTCCTATGATTGCCGTACCAGTATCCTTGCTAGGTACATTTGGTGCTTTCGTATTACTTGATTTCTCTATCAATACGTTAACATTATTTGCCATGGTATTGGCTATCGGCCTCGTTGTTGACGATGCTATCGTTGTAGTAGAGGCAGTAGAGTATGAATTAAAATATAATGGATTACCTCCAAAAGAGGCAGCTATTAGAGCAATGGAAAATGTACAAGGTCCTGTAATTGGTATTGCTTTCGTATTGGTAGCGGTATTCGTACCAGTTGCCTTCATGGGGGGGATGACAGGTATTCTTTATAAACAGTTTGCCTTGACGATTGCAGTTTCTGTTGTTATTTCTGCTATTGTAGCCCTCATTTTAACACCGGCCTTGTGCGCTACTATGTTAAAACCTCACACGCCAAAAGAACGCGAAGACTGGGTACATCGTCAGTTAAACAAATTCAATGCAGGCCTAGAACGTTTCAGCAATTGGTATGGTATCCAATTGGCTCGTTTAAGCCATCGCTTGAGCTTAACTGTTATTGCATTATTAATCTTTGCTGGTGGTACTGGTTTAGTATTCCACTTCTTACCTACATCCTTTGTACCTGCAGAGGATAGCGGTTACTACATGATTGCTGTTAATGAGCCACCTGGTGCTGCATCAGAACGTACTATGGCGACCCTTGAAAAAATAGCATCTTTCTTGGAAGGTAAAAATGATCCTGAAAAACCTAAGGATGAACAATTATTCCAAGAGGTATTTACTGTAGCAGGCTTTGACCTCTTAGGGGGCGGTCAAAAATCTAGTGCTGGTGTAATCTTTGCGACTATGTCTGATTGGAAGTATCGTACAACTCAAGCAACATCTATTAATGCAATGGTTGGCCAAACCTTTGGCTTTGCTGCTCAAGGCGTACCAGAAGCAACTGTAGTTGCTTTGAATCCACCATCTATTCCAGGTTTAGGTAATACAGGTGGTTTCAGCATGTATCTTATTAACAAAGCTGGTGACAGCCCACAAGTTATGTCTGAGCGTGCTAATGAATTCTTAGCAGAAGCTCGTAAGAGTCCAGCTATTCAATCTATTTACACTACATTTGATACATCTACACCATCCTTACAATTTGATGTAAACCGTGAAAAAGCGGCTCAAGATGGTGTGGCATTAGCTGATATCTTTACTACATTGCAAGGTTTCTACGGTAGTATTCAAGTCAATGACTTTACTATGTACGGTAAAAACTACAAAGTAGTAGTTCAAGCAGAAGATGCATATCGTCAAAATGCAGATCGCCTTAATATGCTTGCTGTTCGTAATAGTAAAGGTCAAATGGTACCTGTTTCTAACTACATTACGAAGGAACAAACTGGTATGCCATCTAGTATTACACGTTTTGATAATGCGATGGCCGTACAAATCGGTGGTTCTCAAGCGAGAGGTTACTCCTCTGGTGATGCTATTGCTGCATTGAAAGAGGCAGCGGCTAAAACCTTGCCTGCTGGTTATACTTATGACTGGGCTGGTCAATCTCGTGAAGAGTTGAAAGCTGGTTCTCAAACTATGATGATTCTTGGTTTAGGTCTAGTTTTCGTATTCTTGATCTTGGCTGCCTTATATGAATCTTGGAAGGTTCCATTTGCCGTATTGTTCTCCGTACCATCTGGTATGATTGGTG
>ERZ773233.191-NODE-191-length-47325-cov-8.688513_pt1 | contig 47325 bp, 35 predicted proteins | sample MGYA00580991_ERZ773233 | MGnify/ENA primary metagenome ERZ773233 (study PRJEB29015, sample SAMEA2738178) | human oral metagenome | biome: human oral; feature: human-associated habitat; material: saliva | place: China | collected 2161 ...
ACCCGCGACCCCCTGCGTGACAGGCAGGTATTCTAACCAGCTGAACTACCACACCCTCGTTGAGGTAGCCCTCGAATTTGACTTTGCAAAGATAGTGCATTCCCTCTGAACGTGCAAATCCTTCCCCGTGCGAAGCTCTTGGATCTGGGTAACTAACTAGGAGCTAGGAGATAAAGAATCTTCCTTTCTCCCCGGTTAAGGTGTGGTCATCGTCTCGAGAAAGGTATACCTTCATGCTGTCGAAGGTATAGCTCTGCTCGAGGGAAGGTCTACCTTTCTCAGGCGAGAGGTTGACCTTGGCGAAGGGGCGCTTCTGAGCTAGTCGCCAGCAAGGGCGCTCTTCCTCCTCCCGAACGCTTGATTTATCGTAGCTTTGTCAGACAGATTACTCCTATTTACCAACGATTTTTAAGTATACACGATATGGCACTCATCCGCAAAGTCATCCTCTTCCTCCTCGTTATCGTCGTCGTGGCAGCCGTGGTCGCCCTACCCTTCGTCGGCGACGCTCAACGTATGATCATCCTTATGGGTGCTGGTCTGGGAGTATTGAACCTCCTGGGGCTACTCTACTTCCTACGTAAGAATGACAACGGTCGTAGCCCCCGTCCCTAGAAGGTAGAAGAGCCCAACCAAAACCGTAAATCTTAGGGACTTCCATCAATTATTTAAGATGTCGAGAAAATAGGTTTCTTCCTCGGAACTCACTACCTTTGAGTCGCAGTACAACTAACACCAACTAAGTAGAACGAGTCACTATGAAGACTACTCCATTTACCGACATCCACAAGGCGCTAGGAGCCAAGATGCACGAATTCGCAGGCTATGATATGCCGATCGAGTACCCTACGGGGATCATCGAGGAGCATATGACGGTCGTCAAGGGTGTCGGCGTCTTTGATGTGTCCCACATGGGTGAGTTCTGGGTCAAGGGCCCGAACGCCCTAAGGTTTATCCAGGACATCACGAGCAATGATGCTTCGAAGCTGGGCGTCGGGGATATTCAGTACACCTGCTTCCCTAATGATCAGGGAGGTATCGTGGACGACCTCCTAGTCTATCGCTATGAAGACGAGAAGTACATGCTTGTGGTCAACGCAGCTAATATCGAGAAGGACTGGGCCTGGTGCCAAGCGCATAATCAGGTAGGTGCTGAGCTCGAGAACAGCTCGGACAATGTCGGCCAGCTAGCTATCCAGGGTCCACTAGCCCTGCAGGTACTCCAGCGTCTGACGGACGTTAACCTCAGCGACATCCCTTATTACACCTTCAAGGTAGGTACCTTCGCCGGCTGTCCCGACGTCATTCTCTCCAATACCGGCTACACTGGCGCTGGCGGATTCGAGATCTATTTCTACCCACAGTATGGGGAAAAGATCTGGAACGCCATCTTCGAGGCGGGTAAGCCCGAGGGTATCCGTCCTATCGGTCTAGGTGCTCGTGACACACTACGCCTCGAGGTAGGCTTCTGCCTCTATGGTAATGATATCACCGATACGACTTCACCTCTAGAAGCAGGCTTAGGCTGGATCACGAAGCTCATCCCTGAGAAGAACTTCCCTAGCAAGGCGCTCTTCGAGAAGCAGAAGGCTGACGGGATCACCCGCAAGCTCATCGCCTTTAAGCTCAAGGATAAGGGCGTCCCTCGCTCGCACTATGAGATCGCAGATGCCGAAGGGAATATCATCGGAGAGGTGACTTCGGGTACGATGTCCCCAACCCTCAAGACGGGTATCGGTATGGGCTACGTCACGAAGCCTAACGCTGCCATAGGTACACCTATCTCGATCGTCGTCCGTGGACGTAAGCTGGCCGCCGAAGTGGTTAAGCCTCCCATGCGCTCCCTCGAATAGCTCTCTAGGCTAAGTCGAGCTATCGAAATAGCAACGCCCCGTGCTGGATGGATCTCCAGCACGGGGCGTTGACTTTGAGCTTAGGTCGTCAGGGCTACTTGCCTAGATCGATCTTCTCGGCAGAGGGGGGCGGTGTGTTCGCTCCCCATGCCTTATTGGGACGAGGGCCCATGGTGAAGACGAGCTTACCCCCTCCGACGAGCTCGCTGTGGCGTATCCAGGGACGATCGAGGGTCTTGCCATTGAGGGTCGCAGACTGGATGTACTTGTTTCGAGGAGATGCTCCGGCAGCCTCGATGGTAAAGGTACGTCCAGAGGCTAGGCGTAGGGTCAGCTTGTCGAAGAAGGGCGTCCCGATGTTATAAACTGGAAGTCCAGGGGTCACAGGGTAGAGCCCCATCATCGAGAAGACTACGAAGGCGCTGAGACCTCCTCCATCTTCGTCACCGGGGACACCCATCAGATCGTCGCGGAACCACGTGTCGATGAGCTTACGCACGAGGCGCTGGGTGCGCCAGGGTGCACCTGCGTAGTTATAGAGGTAGGGGATGTGGAGGCTAGGCTCATTGGACATGGCGAACTGACCTACGTTACCCGTCTGGTCAGGGAGCTTGCTATAGAACTCCCACTTAGACATACTCAGCGGGGTACGTAGCGTTTCGTCGAGACGAGCGATGAAGCGCTCCTTGCCTCCCATTAGGTGAATCAGATCCGCAGGATTATGTAGGACATCCCAGCGGTAGGTGTAGGCATTGTTTTCGTCATAGTAATCACGAGCACCGAGCCCACCTGATAGCTCGTAATTGAAGGGTTCGATGAAACGACCCTTGCTGTCCTTGGGGTGGAAGAAGCCCGTTTCGTAGTTGAAGAGCTTGCGATAGTCGTACGAACGTCGGAGATAGCCGGCTGCTTCCTCGTCGTGTCCGGAGAATTTGGCTAGCTGCGCTAGCGTCCAGTAGTCGTAAGCGGCAGCTAAGCTTACGGCTACGCTCTGGCGCTTCTCCCATAAAGTCACCTCGGGGTAGGTCTCCTTCACACCAATGGGTAGTCCTGGGAAGTAGCCATGCTCGTCAAGGTACTTGGAGAGCTCACCCTTTGGGCGGCGAGTCCAGGGGAGATAGGACTTCTCTTCAAGGGTTTTCTTCGAGGCAGTATAGGCTGCACTGAGGTTGAAGCCGGTGACGCCCTTAGCGTAGGCATCGGCAAAGGGGGCGATCGTATGGGTGCCGTTCATACGATGGGTATCCCCTGTGACCTCAGGGAAGGTCGGTAGCCAGCCCTCGGGGCTTTGCTCCGCCATGCGAAGGTAGGAGGTGAGCATCTGTTGCTCCTTCACTGGGTCGAGAAGGATACGTAGTGGGTGGGTCGCACGGAAGGTGTCCCAGAGCCAATCGTCGGTGTAGAAGGGCACACCGCCGTCCTCATGTACCTTTTTGTCATACGCACTCCAGTAGGACCCTTCTTCTGAGAGGCAGATCATGCGTTCGTAGGTGCGGTAAAGGGAAGTGTAGAAGACACGACGCTCGGCCTCTGTACCACCTTCGAGCTGGATCTTGTCGAGCGCCTTACTCCATTCGTTGCGCCCGAACTTAGCTACGAGATCGACCTCGAAGGCCTGAATTTCCTTGAGGACATTCCTTTTTGCCTGCTCGATACTGATGTAGGAGATGCCATAGCGCATGGCTACGTCAGATTGGGCAAAGGTAAAGGTCAGCGCCTTGCCCCTAGCTACGCCAGTGGCAGGTGTTACACGCCCCGTCTGCTGGTCACGCAGGCCAAGACGCTGGGGCTCGACATTGAATTCCCCATAGATATACACCTTCGTAGAGTCTTCGAGCTGCTGGTAGCCGAAGAGGCTTTTCCCCGAAGCGACTAGCTCTCCCTTGTCCGTAGAGAAGACGAGGTGGCGACCATCCTTCTCTCCCTCGAAGCGAAGGCGATAGATCGCACTGCGATAGGCGGGGGCAAAGTCGACAGAGATCTCGGGCTCGACGAGGAAAGCACTATAGTGGTAGGGGCGAACCTGCTCGTCGTCGTAGCTATAGGCGGTGACTTCGGGGATGGAGTCTCGCAGACTTCTGCGAGGACTGAGGTGGAAGGCCGAGACACCACGGTGCGAAGTCAGGATCAAGGGCAAGCCTGCGATCTGCTCGGTAGCATAGTCGGCACGCTGGGGGTGTACCCGCATCATCCCGTTAGGCAGGTGTACCGTCGGGAAGGTCGGCACGAGCAGGTGGCTAATGCCTCCCACGTGGGGATCAACGTAGTCTATCGGGTCTTGTGGAGGTCGGGTGCCACGAGCAGAGGCCGTACAGCTCCCTAGACCCAAGGCCAAGGTGAGGATACAGAGTGCTGGGCGGAAATGGTGAAGCATACGTAGGGTTGATAAAAGATAATATACTCAAAGATAAGGAAAAAGCTCTATCTGCGCCTTGCTCTAGGGTGGGCTCCCTGAGAGCAAAGCGAGGGTGCTGACTATCATCACTTATACAGGATCGAAGCGAAAGGTATAGCTTCGTGGAGGTAAAGGTCTAGCTCTCTGTGAGCCAAGGTTAGCCTCCCAGAAGCGGAAGGCTAACCTTAGTGATAGCTACGTGTCTCCTACGCCGAAGTCTTCTCCTGCGAGAGACGTAGCCTTGCTCAACGAAGAAGCCCCCTCTCTGCTAGCTTAGCGGAGAGGGGGCTTCTAGTAAGGTTATCTCGAGAGAGATGATTACTTGCGCAATTCGATATCTACTCGACGAGCGACGCTGTGCAGATCAGACTGATGGTCTACGCCACCTACGACGACCTGTAGACGATCAGCGGAGATACCGCAGGACGTGAGGTAGTCGAGGACAGCCTGACTGCGGGCCTGTGAAAGGCGTGCATTCAGCTGAGCGTTGCCTTCTGGTGAAGCATAGCCAGTCAAGAAGAGCTGAAGGGAAGGATCTTCGCTGAGGATGCGATAGACTTCGTTGAGCGTTAGGCGTGCCTCGGGGAGGAGCTTGCTCTGTCCGACAGCGAAGAAGACTTGGCGCTTGAAGCCGATCGAGCGTACGACCGTATCCGTACGTACCTCGGGTGCTAGCTGCTGAGGCTGAGCCTGAGGGATCTGCTGGATGATCACCTGAGGTTGCTGGGTCTGCTGTGGCTGCTGTGCACGTAGAGCGATGAGCTCAGACTGGATCACCTTGAGGAGGGAGTCGCTCGTGTTCTGAGCTACTACCTGCTGTGGCTGGAGATTGTTACGGCGAGCAGGCGTGGTGCTACGACCGGTCTTCCCAGGGAGTACGATAGCGTCGCGCTCAGCTTGGCGCTGCTGTACCAGGAGCATCATCAGCTGTTCCAGACGATCTACACGTGGGTCACGCAGAGGAGCCTGAGTCTGCTGAGGAAGGGGATAGGGGAGGTAGCTGTGCTGGACGCTGGTCTGCGCTCCCACTTGGGGCGCCTGACCAGGGGTAAGACCAAGTGCCTGGAGAAGCATCTGTAGCTTGATGATACGGAGCATCTCGGCACTAATCCCTGAGTTGAGGTGGGTCGTCTGCTGCTGGCTCTGCAGTGTCACGGTGCTACGCTCTGTCGCAAGGCGAGCGGCGGCGACACGCTGGATAGCCTCAGCGAGCTCTCCTTCGGTCAGGGTGATGAGGGTATCAGCACTGCTCATAGGCTGTCCCTGCCCTGCCTCCACACGCTGTGCGGAGGCTAGGGTAGCGACAGAGAAGAGAGCGCTGGCTAGAAGGATGGACTTCATCGTGTCTTACCTACTGCTTAGATGTGGAAGCGATAGCCGACGGCTAGCTGGTTGTTACGGAAAGCTCCACGGATGGTGTAGTCTACGAAGAGGCTTCCACCGAGGACCTTGTTCAGGCTCGTCCCGACGACGTAGTTAGGCAGGAAGCGGTGCGTACCTCCGATGTTGTTGAAGCCAAGCCCTACACCGAGGTAAGGATTGACAGCGCCCGAGAAGAGCGTAGGGAGGTTGTAGAGCAGGTTGGCATTGATGCCGAAAGCCGTCTTATCACCGAGGAAGCCAAAGTAAACGTCTGGAGCGAGGTCGAACTTAGAATCCTTGATCTGGAGGTAAGCTCTAGCGCCGACATTGACGTTGAACTGATCACCGAAGTTAGGACCAACGAAGATCGCAGCACGGTTGAGGTGGAAGACTTCGTCAGCCTTCTTCACCTCGATCTCACGAGCTTCTACATCGCCACGTTCGTCTTGCTTGGCGACGATGATGTGCTGCTGGTCACGATTGTTCTGCTGGAGAGCTGAAGCGATCTGAGATTCGAGGAGGCGATTAGACTGCTGTGCGTTCTGTTGGCCAGCGTTGATCGCATCGAGGCGGTCTACTACCTGATCCAGACGCTTAGCTAGTGCTAGCGTAGCGTCCGTCTGCTGTCCCTGCTGTGCCGATGCCTGAGGAGCGACCTGTGCAGGTGCCTGTGCTGGAGCTAGGAGCTGACCAGCGTAAGGGCTACGGTAAAGCGCATTGAGGAGCAGGATCTTGTCGAGGTCAGATAGGCTGCTGCTGGTGACATCCGATACAGAGAGCGAAGAGCGCACCTGCTGTGGCTGTGCTACCTGCTGCTGCTTGAGGTCGAGGACGACACGGTCTACGAGGGCGTCGAACTGAGCCTTGGTCAGCGTGACCTTCTTCTCTCCCTGAGGTTCAGCTACGGCGATCTGCGTCGTCTTAGCATCTACAGAGGAGATATGCTTGGTGACCTGGTCCTTTTCCTCGAGGACACGAGAGATCTTTTCGTTGTCTCTCTCAGCAACAGCGTCTGCGAGCTCCTGATTGAGCTTCTTGATACGTGCGTCGTACTGTGCACGTAGGCGGTTAAGCTCTTCGAGGTTTGCCTCGTTGACGATAGCTACTTCGCTACGTACACGATCGTTGGCGTAGTCGTGATAGAGTGCACGACCATCGCGAGCGGAACGTCCGATGTTGAAGCGCACCCCAGCCTGATAGAACGTACCTACCTTGACAGACTCAGGATCGGTGACCTTGAGGACGTCAGGGTTATTCTGCTCCGTCAGCATAGCGTTAACATTCCCGTAGATAGCTACGTACTTGTGGAGAGGGATCTCTAGACCGGCACCACCGAAGAGGAAGAGACCGCTCTTAGCATCCCCTGTCACACTGGGGCTCTTGGTAAACTTGCTCGTCGCTTCGAGGTAACCTGCACCGAGGTTGAGGTAAGGCGTTAGCCCGAGAGGCATATTGAGGCGAGCGAGGAAGTTACCACCGTACATGCGGAGGTCGTTATTGAGCTCGAGGTTGAGCGTACTTGGCTTTTCGGTAGCAGCGTAGTAGAAACCACGGATACCGAAGATGTTCGAGAGGTCAAGGCCTGCTGATCCCCCGACGAACCACTGGTCTTCGAAGCCAGAACCGTTAGCAAAGTCAACATAAGCGACGCCTGGCTCGACAGCAAACTTCAGCCCACGGAAGCCCCCAGTATAGAGGTTCTTGTAGGCACGAGAGACTGCGTCGGCAGGACGGTTAGTGCTACCGCCAAAATAGATATCGAGTGAAGCCTGACCCGTCCAGTTATGGAGCTGCTTACCTCCAGAAGTGGGGCTAGCAAGGTAACGATTGTGCTCGTTAACGTTAAAGATAAGGTCCTTACCCTCGAGGGAAAGAGCGACACGCTGCCCAAGATTGAACTTCAGACCTACACCTCCGGCGCCATAAATCTGCTCTTCCTTGTAGTCCGTAGCAGCGCTCGTGCCAGCAGCGGTACCCGTATAGGTGAACTTCATGACACCACCACCAGCGGTGAGGTAAGGCGTGACGATCGCGTTAGACCAGAGGTTCAGCTTGAGCTCCCCACCATAGCGGGTGATCTCAGCCTTGCTATCCTCGAGTTTGTCCGCCCAATCACGGAGCCAGTTAGGGTTGGCAGTGCTCTGGAGCTTACCCTTGAGGTCGAAGCTGCGCTCGTAAAGACCGCGAACCTCAAAGAGAGGGCCGAAACCGAAACCAGCACGAAGACCCCAATAAGGAGCATCGCCGAGGTTAAGCTTATTGTCCCAGCGGGTATACCCTGCCACGGGAGAGATGGTGAAGCTGACGTCCTGTACCTGCGCCAGCGCCTGGCTACTGATGCCTGCAAGCATCGTAGCACAGAGTACTAATGAGAATTTCTTCATATGCATTGAGTCTATAATTGGGATTGCTAGTTAAACATCTAGACGAGCAACGAAGTTCGTTAGCCTACGCTAGCTGGAAGTTCTCTGGTACACAGTCGGTTGGGAGCTTGCCCTGCGATGTGTCCTGGGACAACGGCATAGCCACAGACACACTATTTCGTTACAAAGATATAAAATATATAAGAACAAGTAGGAAACAAGCCCTACCCTTCTCCCCATCAAGAGGTGCTTCGATAGCGTCCGAGTGTGAGCTTGGAGGAGGAGAGCATTATTTACATTTCTATATTTCTTAACTGTTTGTTCTCTTTGAGGTTAGGAGATCGCTGGGAGAAGCTAGCTCCGAGCCTTGGAGGAGGCCTACCTTAGCGGGCGGAAAGGTAGGCCTTGGGGACGGTAGAGATCAACCTCTTTCGGACTAAAGGTAGGCCTTTATTTCCAGAGTGATAGGACGGGCTGATGAGCGCTATCCTCCCCGGTGACCAGCAGCGTAAAAGTCAGCGAGCCAGCACCCGAAGGGATGCTGGCTCGTCGTCTGGGGAGAGAGGGCGGAGGGCTTACTTCTCTCGGATGAAGATGTTGATCGGAGTACCCGAGAAGTCCCAGTGCTTGCGGATCTGATTCTCGAGGAAGCGCTTGTAAGGCTCCTTGACCCACTGGGGGAGGTTCGCAAAGAAAGCGAAGCTAGGTACGGCGGTGGGGAGCTGCATGACGTACTTGATCTTGATGTACTTCCCCTTGATGGCGGGAGGAGGGGTAGCTTCGATGATCGGAAGCATGACCTCGTTGAGCTCGTGGGTAGGCACACGTCGGCTGCGACGCTCGTAGACCTGCTGAACTTCCTCAAGTACCTTGAAGATACGCTGCTTGGTTAGGGCGGAAATGAAGATGATCGGGAAGTCAGTGAAAGGGGCTAGTCGCTCGCGGATCGCAGCTTCGAAGGTCTTAATGACAGCGTTGCTCTTGTCTTCGACGAGATCCCACTTATTGACACATACGATGAGCCCCTTACTATTCTTCTGGATGAGGGAGAAGATGTTGAGATCTTGGCTCTCGATGCCACGTGTCGCATCCAGCATCAGTACGCAGACGTCGGAGTTCTCGATCGCCCGAATGGAGCGAATGACCGAGTAGTACTCCAGATCTTCATTGACTTTGCCTCGCTTACGTATCCCTGCGGTGTCGACGAGGTAGAAGTTCATGCCGAACTTCGTGTAGTGCGTGTAGATCGAGTCACGTGTCGTCCCAGCGATGTTGGTGACGATGTTACGCTCTTCGCCGATGAACGCATTGACGAGGGAGGACTTCCCTGCGTTCGGACGTCCGACGATGGCGATACGAGGAGCATCGAGTGGCTCGTCTTCGTCAGCACCTTCGGGGAGATCCTTGATGATGGCGTCTAGGAGTTCGCCCGTCCCACTTCCGCTGACGGCGGAGATAGGTAGAGGATCGCCTAGCCCAAAGGCGTAGAACTCGGCAGCTTGGAAGTGCTGGGCGTAATTGTCAGCCTTGTTAGCGACCAGGATCACGGGCTTCTTGGTACGACGTAGCTTGGCGGCTACTTCGTCATCGAGGTCGGTGATGCCGTTCTCTACATCGACGACGAAGAGGATGACATCTGCCTCCTCCATAGCGATCTCGACCTGCTTGTTGATCTCTCCTTCGAAGATGTCCTCGCTACCGACGACCCAGCCCCCCGTATCTACGATGGAGAACTCTCGGTCGAGCCAGGATACCTTGCCATACTGGCGGTCACGTGTCGTGCCAGCTTCTTCGCTGACGATGGCACCACGAGATTGGGTCAGGCGGTTGAAGAGGGTGGACTTACCTACATTCGGGCGTCCGACGATGGCTACAAGATGGCTCATATAGGGTAAATTGCTAGGCTAAATGTGATGGAGAGGGAGAGGGCTTGCTTCAGCATCTCGATGAGGCAAGGGAAGGGCTACCTTAGTCTAAGCGGTAGCCGTAGGCACGAAGGAGATTGTCACGGCTTCGCCAGTCTTTCTCGATCTTAACGAAGAGCTCGAGGTGGATCTTCTTATCGAAGAAGCGCTCCATATCTCTACGTGCCATGGTGCCGACCTTCTTGATCGCCACACCTTTGTGCCCGATGATGATCCCCTTCTGGCTGTCTCGCTCAGCGATGATCAGGGCTTGGATATGGATACGATCAGCTTCCTCTTGGAAGGACTCTACTACGACCTCCACAGAGTAGGGGATCTCCTTCTTGTAGTAGAGAAGTATCTTCTCGCGGATGATCTCCGTCACGAAGAAGCGGGCCGGGCGATCGGTCAGCGCATCCTTCTCAAAGTAAGGGGGAGATAGAGGGATGAGGCTCTCGATGCGGGCCTTGAGGGGCTGGATGTTGAAGCGATTGAGGGCTGAGATCGGGATAATCTCGGCCTGAGGTAGCTCTTTGTGCCAGCGATCGACGAGCTTCTCTAGCTCTTCCTGCGTCGTGAGGTCGATCTTATTAATGAGAAGTAGGACGGGACACTTGACTCCACGGACACGCTCTAGGAAGAATTCGTTCTTATCGGCCGTCTCGACGGTGTCCGTGACATAGAGGAGGACGTCCGCATCACCTAGTGCTGACTCCGAGAACTCGAGCATACTCTCTTGGAGCTTATAGTTCGGGCGTAGGACACCAGGGGTGTCGCTATAGACGATCTGTAGCTCAGGGGTATTGACGATGCCCATGATGCGGTGGCGAGTCGTCTGTGCCTTGGAGGTGATGATGGAGACTCGTTCGCCGACCAGCAGGTTCATCAGGGTGGACTTCCCGACATTGGGGTTGCCAACGATGTTGACGAAGCCGGAGCGGTGGGTCGAAGGGATCTCTTGGATCTCAGTCATAGGGTGATTGGTCTTCCTCTGTTTATATAATGCACGTAGTAGAAGTACGATCGCCGTACTCCTACTACGTGGTTTAGCTTAGGTGATTGGAAGGGGGAGGAGTTTGTCCGTTCCCTTAATTCTTAGGGTCATAGGCCCACTTGACATAGACCGCACCCCAAGTGAAGCCTGCCCCGAAGGAGGTTAGGATGAGATTATCTCCCTTCTTGAGCTTGTTCTCAAACTCCCATAGGCAGATGGGGATGGTCGCAGAGCTCGTGTTGCCACGATACTCGATGTTGATCATTACTCGCTCGTGAGGTACTTGCATCTCGCGTGCAACAGCGTCGATGATGCGCAGGTTCGCCTGATGGGGGACTACCCAAGCGATATCTTCGTAGGAGAGACCATTGCGCTCCATGATAGTACGGCAGCTGGAAGACATGCCCTTGACAGCGTGCTTGAAGACGGCAGCTCCCTCTTGGTAGACGAAGTGCTGACGCTTATCCACCGTTTCATGAGAGGCAGGGCAAGCAGAGCCACCGGCATGCATGATCAGATTAGTACGTCCGATCCCGTCGGTGTGGAAGGTGGAGTCTAGTACGCCGATCTCATCTGTCGTAGGCTCGAGGAGTACACAGGCAGCACCGTCACCAAAGAGAGGGCAAGTAGCGCGGTCTGTATAGTCCGTGATAGCAGACATCTTCTCAGCTGCTACGACGAGGATACGCTTGTAGCGTCCAGAGCGGATGTAGTTAGCACCTGCTTCGAGGGCATAGATAAAGCCTGGGCAGGCGCTCTGTATATCGAAAGTGAGCGCATTCACACAGCCTGTGTCGTGGGCGATGATAGATGCGGTCGTGGGGAAGTGGTAGTCTGCGGTATTGGTTGAGACGATGATGCCATCGATGCTTGCAGGATCAATGTTGTTTCGAGAGAAGAGATCTTCTACAGCCTTGATCCCTAGGTGTGAGGCACCAAGGTTGGGGTCCTTGAGAATACGACGTTCACGAATCCCAACACGGGTCATGATCCATTCGTCGTTGGTATCGACCATCTTCTCTAGGTCGGCATTGGTTAGTTTATCTTCGGGGAGGTATCCTCCGACAGCGGTAATAGCTGCGTTGATGACACTCATAAGGTGTAATATATGTAAATGGATAATGGAGTCAGGGATGTGCCTGCTCGCCACGAAGATACGAAAAAAGCCCCAAAGGTTTACCTTGGGGCTTTCTCGGTTGATTTGCTTAGCTACTAAGCCTGCTCGATAGCGAGCTTACCGCGGTAGTAGCCACATTCGCCACACACCGTGTGGTAGATGTGCCATGCGCCACAGTTTGCGCACTTAGCGAGGGTAGGCAGAGCGGCCTTGTCGTGTGAGCGACGCTTAGCGGTGCGTGTCTTCGACTGTCTTCTTTTAGGATGTGCCATAAATCTATTTTGTTTTAATTACTAATCTCTCTTGAGTTGCTTCAGGGCTGCCCATCGTTCGTCGATACCATCTTCGTCTCGATTGATTGAGCTGGTATCTTCTTCGGGCTCTCGCACCTCCTCGGTAGCGATGTCTGTATAGATAGCCATCATTTCCGAGCTACACTCTCCGTCAGGATGCATATGCTGAAGAGGTAAGGCGAGCATGATGTCCTCATAGAGGAGCCATTCGAGGTCTAAAACACCATCCTGCTGATCGACGATGAGTATCTCATCTGTGGATTCATCAGCGTTATGACCGAACTTCACAACAAGCTCTCGCTCCTCTTCTAAAGAGAGGTCGGCGGGCTCTAAGCAACGGTCACAAGGTGTCGTGACATACCCTTCGTAGAATAAACGCAGGCTGAATACCTCTCCTGTACGACGGAGATCTAAGTCTACAAAGACTTCTCCTCCAAGGATCGCTCCCTCAGAGAGGCGAGTGAAGTAGGCATCATCAAGCCTCCAGTCATACTGGTGATCTCCTTCGGAAAGGCTACGTAGCTTGATTTTGTAAATATCACTGTGCATAGGGAGGGAAGCTCTAGCTTATGCGTAAAATCTTCGCAAAGATACATAAAAGACCCCATACCTACAACGGGGAAGAGGACTTCTCCGCCCTCATTGTATCTGTCTAGTCTGGCGCAGTAAGCTAGAGAGGGTGAGATACAAGAAAGCCTCCCCACTCTGTAGAGTTGGGGAGGCTAGTGAAGATCTTATGATCGATCTAGAGACTAGTAGCGAGAAGCTACGACATCCCAGTCTACGATAGCCCAGAGATCCTTGACGTGGTCAGCACGGCGGTTTTGATAGCTGAGATAGTAGGCATGCTCCCAGACATCGACACCAAAGAGAGGGCGTAGGCCGTGTACGACAGGGTTGCTACCATTAGCTTCCTTGGTGATGACGAGGCTACCATCTTCCTTGGCAGAAAGCCATGCCCATCCTGAGCCGAAGAGCGTCGTGCAAGCGTTGAGGAACTCCTGCTGGAAGCCTTCGAAGCTACCGAATGCCTTGTTGATTGCTTCAAGTAGCTTTCCCTGAGGCTTGCTTCCCTTAGCTGGAGCAAACTGCGTGAAATAGAGATTGTGGTTCAGCGTCTGTCCTGCATTGTTGAAGGTAGGGCCTTCGCTCTTGCAGATAATTTCCTCGAGGGTGGCGTCTGCTAGAGGGGTTCCTTCGATGAGGCTATTCAGGGTATTGACATAGCCAGCGAGGTGCTTGCCATGGTGGAAGGAGAGCGTCTCAGCGCTGATAGCAGGCTCAAGGGCATCTGCTGCGTAGGGGAGTTGGATGAGTTCGAACTTCATACGGGTATATCGTTTTAAACGTGGTGACAAAAGTCTTTAGTAGGCCTTTCACATAGGTTCTCCTAGGGGAGGGCTACCAAAAACTTAACTATATAAGAGGCGTTATTGTTTGCGCGAGGCAAGATAACTATTGTAATACCTTGGATCCCCTGTGACCTCCTCTCCGATCCAAGGGGGGAGAGGGAAGCTCGTGGTTGGGCTGTCTAGCTCGAGTTCAGCAAGGATCAATCCCTCAAGCTCCCCATGGAAGATATCTACCTCCCACGTGTGTCCCTGATAGGGGACGAGATGACGTGTCTTCGTTAGACGCCCCGCCGTACAGAGTGCGAGTAAAGCCTTCGCATCCTCCAAAGGGATAGGGTACTCATACTCGGTACGGATGAGTCCCGAGGGATCGCTAGCTCCCTTGATCGTGAGAAAGCCCTGCTCTCCTCGTGTGCGTACTCGCACCGTGGGGATCTCGGTGTGGAGATAGCCCTGATCGATAGAGTCACTAGCCATCGCTTCACGGAGGAAGGAGGTATCTCGGACGAGATACTTTCGCTCTATCTCTAGCCCTTTCATCCGATCGTCACTTGGGTCGCTCCGTAGCCATATTCTCGGAAGGAGGCATCTTGGAAGCGACAAGTCTTGTATTTGTGGCGTAGCTCCCGTTCGATAGATGAGCGAAGGATTCCGTCACCTTTACCATGGATGAAGATGAGCTTTCTCCCTCGAGCCTGGGTATGCTCCTTCATCGTCTTGTGGAAGAAGTCTAGTTGGTACTCGAGGATGTCTCTTGAGGTAAGTCCAGCGGTTGTCTCCAGGATCTCGCTAGCATGGAGGTCGATGATGACTGGCTCATTAGGTCGAGGAGTCTTGGCTGTTTCAGCAGGCTTCTTCTCTCTCTTGGCTTCCTTCGGAGACTGAAGGGCGGTGGAGAGGACTTCTGCATTCACCTCAAGCTCTTCTTGGACTGTTCCTCGCTCGATGATGGGTAGGAGTAGGGCGTCGTCCATGAAATAATCATTGGGGCGGAAAGCGTGTAGCTTGAAGAACTTGGTGGTGTCGAGGCGTAGGCGTACAGCGATTGGCTCCTCGAGCTTTGCCACTCGGTTGGGAGAGAAGGGGAGGAGTTGGAAGGCGAGTTGCTCGAGTTCATTAAGTGTGGCTGGTGCAAACTCCTCTAGGAGTATGTCCTCATTGGGCTCGAGAAGACCTGAGGAGCGAAGCTTGTAGCCTGTGCCGACAGCACTGAGATAGGTGTAGTAGAGGGTGAAGTTACTATCGTTGATGAGGTAGGCTTCATAGTTTGTGATATCGAGCTTGGTGCGATCGATGGGGAGGAAGGCCAGACGTACAGAGAGGGCATCCTTCTCTGGTCGGAGGGAGCGTGTTGGCGTAGCCTTGGGAGTGGGGCGAGGAGCTTCTTGGGGCGAGGGCATAGATCTACCCTGCTGGAGCTTTTCTTGGATGAGCTTCGGGGGGCGTATCTCGGGGATGAAGGTGTCTCCTGCTTCGACGACGACACACTCCTTGATCGGGGTGGGGATCTCGAATCCATCTTCATCCTCGATCCAAGCGGTATCGCCCTGGATGCGTGCTACACGTCCACCTCCTGTGGCATTGAGGAAGCGCACTGTCGCGCCTACGTGTAGATTGGTCTTTGTATTCATAGTTGGTAGCTATCGTAAGAAAGAATTAGAAGAAGTACTTCATAGCGTAGTCGATGATCCCTAGTCGATAGAGGTAGCTAGCGAGGCAGGCTAGTAGAAGCAGGGATCGTAGGACACGCATCCAGCGTGGTGAGAGTCCGCTGAATCCGCGCGCCAAGAGGATACTCAAGGGAAAGAAGAGGAGAGGTAGAAGTAGCTGTCCCTCGGTGCCTAGAAGTGGGTAGGCGACCAGAAGGAGCAAAGGGTAGCGAAGCAGTGTAGCGAACATATCCCGATGACGCACGCTCTCCCGATAGTATCTCCCTCGATAGAGCACTACCCCGAGAAGGTAAAAGCCTATGTAGAGCAGGTACGTGACCAGTGATAAGCTGGAGAGATGGATCCCCTTACGGAGGTTCGGCAGGGAGCAGGTGGATATACTCCAGTTATAGGCTGTCTGGAGTACCTCTTCTCCCTGAAGTGCTAGGATGGGGAAGAGGATCCATAGCGGGAGGAAGAGCCCCATCAGGAGAGCTACGATAGACTGTAGTGAGAGGGATCGTAGATGATAGCCACCCCAGAGGAGGATCGGTAGTAGGGTGAGGTAGACAGGGGTAGTGAGGGCTAGTCCTCCTGTGAGTAGACCAAGGAGGAGGTAGGTGTGTCGATGATGAGTATCCTGATAGGTGCCTAGCTGGAGGAAGAGGAGTAGCCAAGTCACGAGGACGGCTCCAGCGGTGAGGATGCTCAGTGATGGGGTCGTTGTGAAGAAAGCGAGTAGGCAGAGAAGCATCGTCACACGCTCCCCCTTCTCGATGAGGAGGTAGCGCTCACCGAGCAATGCTCCTCCTGCTCCTAAGAGTAACATCCCGCCTAAACCGATCAGACGCACCATGGGGGTAGCTTCTGCGGGAAGCAGTGGCAGACGCACTCCGTCACCACCTGATACCTCCCCGAGTAAGGGGGCAAGGAAGTAGACTGAGAGGAAGAGGAGCACCCAGAAGAGTGTCGCTAGAGGACTGGGTGGGCGTTGCTTGGAGGAGGCGATAGTCATAGATGCTTATGGGAGGATGAAGAATGCCTATGGAGACCTTTCCCTAGAGGGGAGAGGCTTCTCCATAGGCATTCCTTTAGGGGCAGGGGCTATTCGAGGGCTAGCAAGTCCTTACCAATATCTCGGCGGAGGGTCTTTCCGGTGAAGTGGACTTGATCGGCTAGCTTGTAGCATCGTGAGAGGGCCTCCTCGAGGGTATCTCCGAGACAGCTCGCTGTGAGCACACGTCCTCCAGCTGTCACGAGATGGCCTTCGTGGTCTCGGCTCGTACCCGCATGGAAGAGGGCGGAGTCAAAGGTCGGCTCATGGGGATAGCTAATAGGGATCCCCTTGGGGTAGTCCCCAGGGTAGCCCTTTGAGACTAGGACAACTGTCGCTGCATACTTGGGGCTCTCGATCAGCTGATAGTCCTCTAGGTCACCGGAGGCCATGCGCTCGAGGAGCTCGACGAAGTCCGAGTCGATACGGAGCATCACAGACTCTGTCTCGGGATCTCCCATACGGCAGTTATACTCGATGACATAGGGATCTCCTCCGACATTCATCAGCCCGATGAAGAGGAATCCTCGGTAGGGGATACGCTCGGAGCGTAGTCCTTCTATCGTGGGACGGATGATCCGCTTCTCGACCTTCGCCATGAAGTCTTTGTCGGCAAAGCTCACGGGAGAGACTGAGCCCATACCTCCAGTATTGAGCCCTGTGTCTCCTTCACCGATGCGCTTGTAGTCCTTGGCTACGGGGAGGACACGCCAGCTCTTGCCATCGGTCGCTACGAAGACGGAGCATTCGATGCCATGGAGGTATTCCTCGATCACGACACGTGAGGAGGAATTGCCGAAGCGCCCTTGTAGGAGCTCCTTGAGCTCGGACTCTGCTTCCTCAAGGGTCTCTGCGATGATGACCCCCTTGCCAGCTGCTAGTCCATCAGCCTTGAGGACATAGGGTGCCTCGAAGGTGCGGAGGAAGGCGCAGGCCTCCTCATAGGCTCCTAGCTCAAAGGTCTGGTAGTGAGCTGTCGGGATGCCATGGCGGAGCATAAACGCCTTGCTGAAGTCTTTACTCCCCTCCATCTGGGCCCCACGTGCATCGGGTCCTACGATGAGTAGCTCCTTGAGCCCCGCATCATAGCGTAGGTAGTCTACGAGTCCTTCGACGAGAGGTACCTCGGGTCCTACCACGAGGAGACCTATCTGCTCTCGGCGTATCACCTCGGCGATACCAGCGAAGTCAAGGACAGAGAGCTGAGGTAGACAAGTACCATAGAGCTCCATACCGGGGTTGCCAGGGGCGATGAAGAGATGGGAAAGACGGGATGAGCGGGCGATGCTCCAGGCGAGGGCGTGCTCACGCCCTCCAGAGCCTAAGAGGAGGATATTCATATAGCGTAGATAGGGAAGGATTTACTTGAGGTGATCGAAGAAATAGCGAGCCATGGTGTAGTTGAGATGTACCCGATCTACGCCGAGGACATTGTGGCGATGCTCGGGATAGATCATGTAGTCGGGGTAGGTGCCCGCCTTGACACAGGCCTCGACGAAGAGCTGGGTATGCTGCCAGACGACCACAGGGTCGATCGTGCCGTGGATGAGGAGCAGGCGACCGCGCAGATCCTTGGCACGGAGCGAGAGGTTGGATGCTTGATACCCGTCGGGGTTATCCTGTGGACGATCCATGTAGCGCTCTCCATACATGATCTCATAGCGAGCCCAGTCGGTGACGGCACCACCAGCTACCCCCACCTTGAATACCTCGGGGTAGGTCAGCATGAGGTTGGTCGTCATGAAGCCACCGTAGCTCCAGCCAGCTACTCCCATACGGTCAGCATCGACATAGGGTAGGCTCTTGAGGAACTTCACCCCCTCCATCTGGTCGGCCATCTCGTGCTTACCTAGCTGGCGGTGGATGACCTGCTCGAAGGCGGCTCCACGGTGAGCGGATCCTCTCCCGTCGACCGTAAAGATGATATAGCCCTGAGTAGCCATGTAGAGATCCCAGCCTAGGCAGCCTGCCTGGAAGCGGTTCTGTACGAGCTGAGCGTGGGGGCCATTATAGACATAGATGACCGTGGGGTACTTCTTCGTAGGGTCGAAGTTGGTGGGCTTCAGGAGTCGGTAGTGTAGATCCGTCGTCCCATCAGCCGCCTTGATCGTCCCGAAGGTAATCTCGGGATTGAGGTATCCTGCCTCTGGATCTTTGGACTTGTAGAGGGTAGAGGTGAGTTTGCCCGAAGTGGTGGAGAGAAGTCGGTTCTCTGTCGGGATATGGAGCGACTCAAAGCGATCAAGGAGGTGCTTGCCATCGAGAGAGAGCTGACCTACGTGCCATCCTGACTGCTGGGTCAGGAGCTTCATCTTCTTCCCATCGAGGCTAATGGTCGAGATAGCTCGGTCGATGGGGCTAAGCTGTGTCGAGGCGAAGACGAGTGTCTTGCCTCCATCAGCGAAGCCTAGGAAGTCGGTCACTTCCCACGCTCCCTGCGTGATCTGCCCGAGGAGCTTCCCCTCCGTATTGTAGTGATAGAGGTGGGTGAATCCATCTCGGCGTGTCTGCCAGACGAACTCGTTAGGGCGCCCCGGGATGAAGTAGAGAGGCCACTGGGGCTCGATGTACTTCTCATTGTGCTCTGAGAAGAGGGTTCTGAGGCGTGCCCCCGAGGCAGGGTCGTAGGCCTGTAGATCCATGTGGTTTTGCTCCCGATTGACCTCGGCGATATAAATCGTCCGACCATCGGGTGCCCAAGAGATATTGGTCAGGTATTTCTCCTTAGGCTCTCCGGTCTGTAGATAGGTCGTCTGACCGCTCTCCGTATCGAAGATGCCTACCGTGACCTGATGGGAGGGCATGCCAGCCATGGGATAATAGAGGTCTTCCCGAGTAGCCTCGCGTGTGTTCGTGTGTACGATCGGATAGGGAGTGACCATGTGCTGATCCATGCGGTAGAATGCAAGGCGCTTGCCATCGGGACTCCAGAAGAGTCCCCCCTTGATGCCGAACTCATTTTGATGTACAGAGAGCCCGTAGACGAGTGATGGGGATCCATCCGTGGTGATCGCCTTGCTCGTGCCATCTAGGCCGAGGAGGTGGATATTGTATCCTCGTACACAGGCGGCATGGGTAGCCGTGGGGTCAAGTAGGAAGGCTTGCTCCCCTTGGGTATCACGCTCGAAGGCACCTAGGTGCTTCCCAGCTCGTGGGTCAATGAGGTGATGCTTCTTGCCGAAGTCGATCGAGAGGAGGTGTCTGTCTTTCCCGACGACGGTAAAGGGTGCGAAGAACTTCGCCGTGCGCCCCTTCGTGTCCTCACCGAGTAGATCGAGTAGCTGTGCCTGGGTTAGTAGGGTCTTCTCGCTACGCTTCCCGCTAGGAGAGCCGAGGATGAGGCGGTCTTGGTCGATGTAGATGTAGTCATTGCCTAGCCAAGTCAACGCTCGTAGGGAGGTGCGTCGGAGTTGGTTCGGGGAGCCAGTGGTGTATTGCTCCAGTGTGGGGGTGGGGAGTGGTTTCTCTTGGGCGGAGAGCTGGCTACTGCCTAGGGCGGTCGTGACCATGACAAGTAAAGCGAGGGTACGGATCTTCATTGTCCTATAGTTTAATGAGTATTTGCTTATACAAAGATAGAGAATATCGCTGGCTGAGTAGGCGCCCTGACGGCTGGGAGTACGGCTTGTCACCCGATGGAGGATGGCGGAGCTGTCGGGGGCTTCTATTCCCTTCGTGAGATTACGTATATTCTGACTGATCGGTTAGGTATATCGTGACCTCTCGGTTGGGTATATCGTGGTCTGTCGGTTAGGTATATTGTGACTAAGAGGGAGCGATCTATAGTACCCAGGGTAGGTAAAAAAAGAGGAGACCAGCCACATCGGATCTGGTCTCCTCTTCTCGAAGGGAGCGCGCTAGAGCGGTAGATAGACGACCTTCTTCGTCTTGAAGTATTCCTCGCTGAAGGTCGGCCAGAGATCTTGTACCTCGACGATCCGCTTGAAGGGGCGTATCTCGGCTTGGAGCTCTCCGCCCTTGAGGCAGATGAGTCCGTTCGGCATGCCATTACGGTGCTCTCCGTGGACGAGACGTCGTGTGAAACCTACCAGTTCGTCCAGGCGCATCACAGCACGACTGACGACGAAGTCAAACTGCTCCTTGACGTCTTCGCCTCGGCCGTGGAGCGTGCGTACGTTCTTCAGCCCGAGGGCTTCGGCCACGGCCCCAGCTACCCGCACCTTCTTGCCGATGCTATCGACGAGGAGGAAGTCACACTCGGGGAAGAGGATCGCCAGAGGGATGCCAGGGAAGCCACCGCCCGTACCGAAGTCGATGATCCTCGTACCAGGCTTGAAGCGGATCATTTGGGCGATGCCTAGCGAATGCAAGATATGGTGCTCGTAGAGCGAGTCAATATCCTTGCGAGAGATGACGTTGATCTTGGCGTTCCACTCTCGATATAGAGCGTCCAAGGCTTCAAACTGGCTGCACTGCTCGGGGGTGAGGTGCGGGAAGTATTTCTTCAGTAGGTCGAGCGAAGCGGACATAGGGTAAAGCTAGTTGGCAGGGAGATAAGCATAGAGGAGTGAGCCAGGGCGCAGGATCGGACGTAGCTCCTCATAGGGGACACGCACCTGAATGATACCTGCGACATAAGGGGCGATCTCATAGGGATTGAAGTAGTAGATGAGACCATCGCGTGTGATGGCGAAGTTATTATTCGGTGGCATCTCGCTAGCGTCAATGCTCGTTTCGTTGAAGAGGTCTTCGATGGCCTTAGCCTTATAGTCTCGGAGAATACAGCGCTGGAGGATCTTGCTCAGAGGTAATGTGTAGCCTTCGATGAATAGATCCCCTTCACTGATGAGACTATGTCTTCGGCGGTCGATATTGTGATAGGAGATCCCCTCGATACCATGGGCCGCTCCGTGGGAGTAGTTGGACTCTATCTTCTCGATCGAGACGACGAGGGAGTCGGTGTAGCTGACCTTATTCTCCATGGCGAACGTGCTCTGCATGAATGTGAGCTCCTCCTTGGAGAACCCCTCTTCGCCCTCTAGTGCGCCGAAGAGATACTCCTCTCGGATCTTCTCGACGAAGCGTGTCATCGTCTCACGAGGACTAGTAGACTGAAACTCGTCACCGAAGAATGCTCGAGTGAAGAGAGGTACTAGCGTGCTGTCCCCTGAGGGATAGCGGAAGACTAGGTCTACAGCTACGGCAGAGCCACTGCGGGTAGCCTGCTGATCGTAGAGTGTGTCCCGTACGACGACCGAGTCAAGAGCTAGCTCGAGGGAAGAGGAGGTCTGTGTGGAGTCGCTACTCCCATGGCTATGGGAAGAGCATGAGGTCCCGCTCCCGAGAAGGCAAGCACTAACTAAGATCCCTAAGGGAAGCAGGGTATGGAATGGTTTCATCTTCTATGTATGAATTCTTTAACACAAAGATACGTTACTTCTCAGATAGTAGGAAGCCAAAGACCTAGCTATGGTAGACCTTTCTGCCTCTCGGGATACCTTGTCGTGAGGGCATACCTAGCTAGCGGATGCCTTGCTGATCTGATACAGAGACCTTGGTCTTATCGTTGGTGAAAGGCCCTTTGGGCGATGTAGTGTAGCTCCTTGGAGAGGTTGCGGATCTCCCGAGTCCAAACGGCTTCGTCATATACCCATGCAAAGGGTGCGCTGTAGCTGTCCCATATGAGTCTTGCTTGCTGATCTACGGCCTCGATGAGGGGACGAATACCGAGTACATCGCCGGCACGGTCCATCATGAGGTGCCAGTTCTTCCCAGTGGATCCGTTGGTCTCGGGAGATCCTGCGCCGGAGAGGAAGCATACGAAGTCACTGGTGTCAAAGGGGAATAGCGTATGGCAGGTGGCTAGATCGTAAACGTCGTGAGCCAATACGTCTGGTAGCTGTTCGTCGCTGTAGCCGAAGGTGGATATATATAAGGCTCCACGTAAGATGCCTGCTAGGTTTCTGCAGACGGGTGCAAAGGCATACTTCGAGACCTGAGTAGTTAAGGCTGCATTCCGGATGAAACTAATGGCGCTGTCGATCTCTCTGCGTCGAGCCTTGACGTAGGTTATCTGCTTCGATCGCCAGCCGGGTAGTAGGGTCATGGATTGCTCTATAGCTCTCAAGTGTTTGTCCCTGCGGTCTGTCGGTGTGCCGGTCAGCTCTGCGATTCGTATGACCGCCTGCCTCCAAAACGGGATTAGGGTGCTTACCCAAGCATGATGTAGCTTAAATAGCTCATGGGGATCTTCTTTCTGGAGAGCATCTCTCACTTCTGTAATCGTCATTGTATTTGCCTTGGGATCTTGATCTTGCGGTACAAAGATAGGGCAGGGAGATCAAAGCGCATGCTAACCTAGAGCCAAGGCATGGCGGGCTCGGTGTGCGCCTTACATCTGATCGGGGAATATAGGAGTATGGGATAAGCGAGCTCGTGTCTCAAGTCGAGGCCGCTTCATAAAAGAAAAGTGCCGTAACCTTATTAGTTACGACACTCACTTCGTTGCGGAGAGAGAGGGAAATGTACTATTTCCCTTTATCTCGTTGTATCACAGATGTCTATATAATCTGGTCAAGCGGTAGTGTAGCAAAAATGTAGCAGTTTTTTGACTGACTTTTGACTACCATTCTGACTGACTATTGAAAGCACAACAGCTCTCTTTTCTTGTAGACAAAGGTACAGAAAAACGAACGATAAGTAAAGCACTTCTATAATAAGCATTTACTTAGGTCCCTGCTACACAGTCTGGTGCACGGTGCAAGCCCTATATATAAGGGGCTTGCACCGTGCACCAGTGTCACCTGTGTGGCCGGGCGAAAGTGGCGTGCTCTCTTGAAGGAAAACCTTTCCTATCTCTATCTTATATCAGCCCCATTGCAGCCCCGAAAGGGAATAGTATACATACAGAGACCATCGTAATCACCTATATAAGGTGATGGATGCGCACATACCTAGAGTGTTGTCGTCACCTATGTAAGGTGATTACAGCGGACATACCGTGTCCTCTCTCACCCCTCTCAAAATCCCGTAGCTAGAGCTGTCTCCGTGATCGATACAAGCAATGAGTACTGGGTCGAGGATAGGGGCAGTAGGGTGAGGGAACTAGGCCTATCGGCAGAATCTGTGGGGTCAGGGAGTACACAGGGGTGTAGATAGGGGCAGGAGGGTGAGGGAGCTAGGCCTATCAGCAGGATCTGTGGGGTCAGGGAGTACGCAGGGGTATAGATAGGGGGAGGAGGTCTATCAGCAGGATCTGTAGGGTCGAGGGGTGGAGAAGGAGAGGGCGGGGAGGTAGCGGTAGTGCCTTGGTGGGGGAGGAGATTTTTCGGGCATAATCACTACCTTTGGTACACACAACGCAAATAGACATCAATATGTCCATCAGACTTACCGAAGACCAGATACTACAGCTCGCACCCGATGCCGCCTCTGTCAAGGCTGTACAAGGACAGGCAAAGACCAGCAAATGGCCCCTACTGCGATGTGGCGAAAGAGCTTTGTGGGGACACTGCCAGGGCTCGGGGTCATCCCCCTACCAGACGATAGTAGACCTTACGAATATTGCCTTTAAGTGCTCATGCCCTAGCCATAAGTTTCCCTGCAAGCATGCCCTAGGCCTGCTCCTGCTCTATGCTCGCAGTGAGTCCGCCTTCGCCCAAGAGGACGAGCCCGAGTGGGTCACCTCCTGGATCGACAAGCGTGCAGAGACAGCTGAGAAGAAAGCTCAGCGTGAGGAGCGCAAGAAGGAGGGCGAGAAGGTCAAAGACCCCAAGCAGGCAGAGCGTCGGCAGGCCAATCGCCATGCCAAGATCTTGGCGGGAATGCAGGAGCTGGAGCTGTGGATGAAGGATCTACTGCGTACGGGTCTGATGCACGTAGCCTCTAGCCAGCGGGGGAGTATCTACGAAATGGCACGTAGGATGGTGGATGCGCAGGCCTCGGGGGTCGCCCAGCGGCTCTACGAGATCTACGAGATCGACTACAACGCTGAGGGCTGGAAGGAGCTCCTCCTCGATCGCCTCTCCCGTCTCTACCTCCTGATCTCTGCCTACCGTAGGATAGAGACCCTCAGTGAGGACTGGCAGGTGGAGCTTAGGACAATGGTCGGTATCCCTCAGGCACAGGATGAGGTGCTCGCTGGCGAAGGAGTGGAGGATGATTGGCTTGTCCTCTATACCGAGGAGCGTAGCACGGGCGATAACCGCACCGAGGTCGCCCACCTCTACGGACTGCAGAGTGGACGATATGCCGTGCGCTTGACCTTCATTGTGCCCGGTCGCCCGTCTATGGAGCTTAGCTTGATGGAGGGAGTAGTCTATCGGGCGAAGCTCTTCTTTTATAAGGGAGTGCTCAACAGCCGAGCCTTGGTACAGGATGCCACCCATACAGAGAAGACCTTTGTCCCTCAGAGCTTTGGCAGTATCGAGGAGGGAATGGCATACTATCGAGAGCGGATGGGGCAGAACCCCTTCGCCCAGCACACCTCTCTCTGTCTCGGGGAGGTAAGGATCTGCCCAGAGGGCGAGTCCTTCGCACTCTATGACGCTAGGGGTAGGCGACAGCCTGTCTCCATAAGGCGAGAGGATGGACTTTCCTTCCTGACCCTAACGGGCGGAAGACCTTGCAATGCCTTCGTCATCATCAGCGAAGGCGAGTGGCGGCTCATCTCCATTTGGTACGATGGGCACTACCGCATCACACAGCATGAGTATCACACCAAGGAGTATGAGTAGTACAACGAATAGTCTTGTTAGCCTAGCTCTGCTGGGCACCCCAGGTAGGGCGGTGGCCTGTCCCCTGCCCGAGCTGCAGGCAGAGTGGGAGAAGATACAGCAGGGGAGTGAGGACAGCGAGGAGGCCTTCTATCGCTTAGCTGCGATGGTCTTCGCTTATCGTCGGGCAGGTCTCTTGCCCGAGGAGCAGGAGGTGAGCTACCCACTGACGGAGCCCCTTGAGGAGATGCAACCCTTCCTCCCGCAGGAGCCTTCCCTCATCCTTCGTAGCCTGCTCAGCAATAGGCTGACCGCTACCCTTGCCTATGGGCTAGACCTAGTGGCTGAGGAGGGGCTGATCCTTCGCCCCGAGTATGTGTACGAGCTACTAAGCACGGTACTCAAGAAGGGCAGTGGCTACAATGTAGCTTGTAGAGCCAACGCCCTCAAGGTCTCGGGCAATAGAGGTAAGTGGCTACTCCCGCTCCTCGAGGTAGAGGAGGAGAGTCCCCTAGATCTAGAGCACTGGGAGCTATCTGGTCAGCAGGCTCGCCTACAACTCCTCAAGCAGGTGCGTAGGGAGGATCCTCGAGCTGCGATACCTCTTGTCGAACGTACTTGGCGTGAGGAGACGGCCTCCAATAGAGAGGCTCTGCTCTCGAGCTTCAGTATAGGACTTAGCCAAGAGGACGAAGAGTTCCTCACCGCCGTGATGGCGAAGGATCGCAGCCAGAAGGTGCGTGAGGTCGCCCGTTCGCTTCTCGGGAGCCTACCCAAGGGGCAGCTCGTCAGACGCTACTGCGAGCTCCTAAAGGGACAGCTGAAGTATGGGCGCATACTAGGCTGGTCATATACCCCGATCCCCTACAGCCCCGAACTCAAGGAGCTGGGTATCGCCGAGGTCAGCCCCAACAAGGGCGAGAGCGATGAGCACTACATCCTGCGCCAGATAGCAGAGCGTGTACCCCTGACCTTCTGGATGGAGTTCTACGGGACGAGCGACCCGATGAAGGCTGCCCAGCGACTTGCCAAGAACCCACCCTTTGCCTCCTACTTTTCCATAACTAGTCCGATCGTAACCCTACGAGACAGGCACTGGGCCTACTGGGTACTGCAGGAGCAGTGTGATAGCAAGACCCTCGAGGAGCTTGTGGGGCTTCTTAGCCCAGGGCAACGAGAGGATATAGACCTACGGAAGTACAACGCTCGCCACGGCATACCCGAGCAATGGGTCACGGAGGGTGAGGAGATGTGGGGGCCTCGCTTCTCCCTGGCGTTCCTGAAGATCGTCAGTGCCTGCTACGTCTACTATCGCCTAGCGAAGACGGAGCAGATAGGTCTATCCCTACACCCCGACGTACAGCCCTTCCTCTACAATCTCCTGCACGGAGAGGATGCAGAGCATGTACCCGATATGACCCCATCCAAGCGAGCCTTCCTAGAGGATCTTCTCCTGATCATGCAGATGAAGGCCGTCCTAGACAAAACATTCCCAAAGACTAAATAAAACCACTACATACGTATAATATGAGCACATTACTAAGGCAACATGCCGAGCAACTCTTCGCAGAAGAACTTCACGAGCTAAAGAAGAACGAGACCAACCCAACCCCCGATAACTGGGTGCTATCACCCCAGTCGGTCGTCACCTATCTCCTCGGGGGGAAGCTCAAGAACGGATTCGAGGTAACCCCGAAGTACATAGGCCGCAGACGCCTCATGGAGATAGCCGTAGCAACCCTCGTGACCGATCGTGCCCTCCTGCTCTATGGGCTCCCCGGGACAGCCAAGAGCTGGGTCAGTGAGCACCTAGCTGCCGCTATCTCCGGTAACTCTACCCTCATCGTACAGGGTACTGCAGGTACGGGCGAGGAGGCTATACGCTATGGGTGGAACTATGCCCGCCTACTAGCCGAAGGGCCAAGCGAAGGGGCACTCGTCGAGACTCCCGTCATGAAGGCTATGAAGGAGGGTAAGATAGCTCGTGTAGAGGAGCTCACCCGCATTGGCTCCGATGTGCAGGATACCCTCATCACCATCCTCTCGGAGAAGGCGATGCCTATACCCGAACTGAACCAAGAGGTGCAGGCCATACGAGGCTTCAACGTCATCGCCACGGCGAACAACCGAGACAAGGGGGTCAATGACCTCTCTAGCGCCCTCAAGCGTCGCTTCAATACCGTCATCCTCCCACTCCCTGATACACTGGATGAGGAGATCGATATCGTGCGCAGACGAGTCGAGAGCTTCGAGCAGGTGATGAAGCTACCAGCAGAGAAGCCTGCACTAGAGGAGATACGTCGTGTGGTCACTATATTCCGTGAGCTACGTTCTGGGGCTACCGCTGATGGTAAGACCAAGCTCAAGAGCCCCACGGGGACACTTAGTACGGCAGAGGCGATCTCGGTGGTGAATAACGGCCTTGCTATGGCTGGCTACTTCGGTGATGGTGCACTACATGCTGAGGACTTGGTCTCGGGTATCCTCGGTGCTGTCGTTAAGGATCCCGTGCAGGATAAGATCGTCTGGCAGGAATACATGGAGACCGTCGTCAAGCAACGTGACGGGTGGAAGGACATCTATCGTGCTTCGCGTGACATGATCTAGTACCATGGCTACGTATATACTTGGGGTCAGGCATCACGGCCCGGGCTCTGCTCGGCGTGTACGGGAGCGTCTCGAGGCTCTCCGCCCTGATCTAATACTCGTAGAGGGACCACCCGAGGCGGAGGAGCTCCTAGGACAGGTAGCTAGAGAGGGCATGAAGCCCCCCGTAGCTCTCCTGGCCTACGAGCCTACGAATCCTCAGAATGCGGTCTTCTATCCCTTCGCAGCCTTCTCCCCCGAATGGCAGGCGATGCTCTACGCAGCCACTCAGGGTACGGAGCTACACTTCTTTGACCTACCCCTTATCTATCGCTTAGCCCAGACAGAGGTGAAGGCAGAGGAGACGAGCGAGGCAAGCCCAAGCGAAGCTCCCACTGACGAGGCTACAGAGGAGCTGTCTACTCCCCCTACAGAGCAGACCGAGTCGTCTACCTCAGCTACAGACGAAGAGTCCCCCGTGGAGGTGAGCGCAGTCCTTCCCCCCGATGAGGAAGAGCTAGAGGATGCCTTTATCTCTCCCGACCCCTTCGATGTCCTCGCAGAGATCGATGGCTTATCGGATGGGGAGGCTTGGTGGAATCTTCGTATCGAGAGTAGTCCCGACGGGGCAGAGGTCTTCGAGGCGGTGAGCGAAGCTATGACTGCCCTTCGGGAGGCCTTCCCCGAACGTACGAGTGAGCACGACCTCGTACGTGAAGCGTGGATGCGTAAGCAGATACGAGAGGCCGAGCGAGCAGGTGATCGGGTCATCGTCGTCATCTGTGGCGCATGGCATGCCCCAGCCCTAGAGGCAAGAGCCAAGATCAAAATCAAGGAAGACAATGAACGACTAAAGGGTCTTCCCAAGACGAAGATTACCTGCACGTGGATCCCCTGGACCTACGACCGCCTATCCCTATATAGCGGTTATGGTGCAGGTATCACTTCCCCAGGATGGTATGACTATCTGTGGTATCACCCCGAGGATGATGGTACGCTCTGGGTCAGTAGGATGGCCAAGCATCTTCGTCGGAAGAATATGGACACCTCCGTGGCACATGTTATCGAGACCGTACGTCTGGCTCACGCTACTGCTACCCTGAAGGAATACCCACGTGCCCTACTAGAGGACTATAATCAGGCAGCTATTACCGTTATGGGCTTCGGCGATCCGATCCTACTGGATCTGATCAAGGAGGAGCTAGTCATCGGTAATCGCCTTGGCTCTGTACCCGATGATGTGCCTAAGGTGCCCCTCTTGGTGGACATTGAGCGGCAACAGAAGCGACTTCGCTTGCCCTTCACCTCCGAGATCAAGACCGTAACCCTTGACCTGCGTAAACCACTAGACCTAGAGAAGAGTATCTTCATCCATCGCCTTGATCTACTCGGCATCGGCTGGGGGACAGAGCGGGGAGTCTCGGGCAAGGGCACCTTCAAAGAGCAATGGGAGCTCTACCATAAGCCCGAGCAGATCATATCTATCATCGAGCGGGCTGTGTGGGGCAACACCCTACAGCAGGCTACCGAAGCCTACATGAGCCATCAGGCGATGGAGGCGCAGAGCATACGCCGTCTCGCCGAGCTCCTAGATGAAGCTATCCCTGCCGATCTCCCGGGGCTGGTGACGATGATGACTAAGAGGCTCGACGAGCTATCTGCCTCCGCTGTCGATGTCGGGGAAATGCTAGATACGATCCCCAAGCTCATACGCATCCTGCGCTACGGCTCTGTACGTGCCTTAGACTTCTCTCACCTAGAGGGTATACTACGGGTAATGGTAGCACGTAGCGTAGCTGGGGGCTTGCAGGCCTGCTCAGGTATCGACGAAACAGCCGCAGACGATCTATATAACTCCCTAAGGGAGGTAGACCAAGCTCTTATGACCCTAGCAGACGAAGAGCTTAGGGAGCTGTGGCTCGCCTTCCTCGAGGAGCTTCGTACCTCTTCGCAGGTGCATCCTTTGCTAGCTGGTATGGCGACGTTGCTCCTTAACCAAGCTGACCGCTTGTCCAGCGAACAGATCGCACATAGTCTCTCCTACCACAGCTCGGTAGGGATGAAGCCTCTGGATATGGCGTATTGGCTCGAGGGCTTCCTTTGTTCCTCTTCCACGCTCCTCTTGCTGGAGGATCGTCTCTGGGAGTTGGTCAATGACTGGATCTGCGGTATCACGGCGGAGAACTTCCACGAGCTACTTCCGGTGCTGCGTAGGACCTTCTCAGAGTACTCTCCAGCCGAAAGGCGCAACCTCGGGGAGAAGGCTCGTCACTATGATGGCAAGCGCTCCTCGACCCAGAGTGTCGGGATGAGTACAGAGCCCCTGGACCATGCCGAGGCAGCTCGTGTCCTGCCCTTACTTCACCTATTCTTAGGATTAGACTAGACAAAAGAGATGATGCAAGAAGAATATCTGAAGCGCTGGCGACTGATCCTCGGTGGAGATGAAGCCGATGGCACCGGTGTGAGCCTCTCGAAGGAGGAGATACGGATGGATGAGTGCCTCGAGGCAGTCTACGACTCTGACCGCTCGGCGGGACTAGGGAGTTCGGCTCCCAAGGTCAGCCGATGGCTGGGGGATATACGAGAGTTCTTCCCCCAGAGTATCGTGCAGGTCATCCAGCGGGATGCTGTATCACGTCTTCACCTCCATGAGCTCCTGACAGAGCCCGAGATGCTCGAGGGAGTCGTACCTGACGTTCACCTAGTAGCTACCCTCATGTCCCTATCGAGAGCTATACCCGAGAAGAGCAAGGCTACGGCTCGGGAGGTCGTCCGCAAGGTCGTCGATGAGCTCCTTAGGAAGCTCGCTGGACCTACCCAGCAGGCGGTCACGGGGGCACTCAACAGGTCCTCCCGACGTCGCAATCCTCGCTACAACGAGATAGACTGGAATGCTACGATCACGAAGAACCTCAAGAACTACCAACCCGACTATAAGACCATCATCCCCGAGATCCGTATAGGCTATGGGCGACGACGCAAGGCCATGAAGGACATCGTCCTCTGCATCGACCAGAGCGGCTCAATGGGTGCCTCGGTCGTCTATTCGGGGATCTTTGGTTCGGTGCTTGCCTCTATCCCTGCCGTCAGTACCCGTATGGTCGTCTTCGACACAGAGGTAGCGGATCTCACGGATGAGATGGAGGATCCTGTGGACCTGCTCTTCGGAGTCCAGCTCGGGGGAGGAACGGATATTGACCGAGCTCTGCACTACTGCATGGAGCGTATCACACGTCCAGAGGATACGACGCTAGTATTAGTGACGGACCTCTACGAGGGGGGCAACGAGCGGGAGATGCGCAAGAAGTTCGTCCGGCTGGTACAGTCGGGGGTACAGCTGATCGTCCTCCTAGCCCTCAACGACGATGGTTCGCCTTCCTATGATCGGGGTAACGCAGCATTCCTAGGTACCCTTGGGGTACCCGCCTTTGCTTGTACCCCGGACAAGTTCCCCGAGCTGATGTCGGCGGCGATCAATAAGCAGGACCTCAACCTCTGGATCGCTCAGAATATCAAGAGCTAGCCGTCATCGAGAGCAAAGGGTGGGTAGGGAATGCCCATAATGACATTGTGTATTTGTATTGTTTCGTGTAGTCCCCTGCTTCGCGAGGGTGATCCTTTGGCGGGGCAGGGGCTAGCGATTTAGCCCCAAAGGCTGATACATAGCAGTTCCTGACGCTCTACGCAAAGAATCTACGTATTCCTACCTACCACACCTATATCTCCTGGCTTTTGTCAGGGCTGTGCCTTCTCCAATCACCTTATTAGGAGACCTTTGCACGGCACTAGAGGGGACCCAGGTTTATTCCATTTGCGTATGTTTCTGATATTTAGCATCTTCATAACCAAAACAGTCGTATCGCTATGCCTACCAAACAAACCGAATCCGCTCCGAGCTTCCTGCAAGTTTATACGCAGGTACGTCGCGACCGCATGAAGCACTCGTTCCTTCGACAGATCAGCGCTTGCGTTGACTGGCGAGGTATTCGCACACTACTCAACAAGAAGTATACAAAGACCCAGAACGCCACAGGCAATCCAGCCTATGATGCCTTGATGATGTTCAAGATCCTACTGCTTCAGACCTGGTACGGCCTGAGTGATTACGAAGTCGAAGAACGGATCAACGACTCCCTCCTCTTCAGCGAATTCCTCCTCTTGGATATGGGCCTTCCAGCTCCAGACCACAGCACCATCTGTCGCTTTCGCGCTGAACTGACCCGCTTGGGGATTATGGACAAGCTCCTTAGGGAGCTGAATAAGCAGTTCAAGAAGCACGGGATTAGCCGTATTGACCAAGGGGCTATCGTGGATGCGAGCATTGTGGATAGCCCGCACGCTCCCGATGGAAGTATCCTCATCGAAGTGGCGGACGACCGAGAGGACTTGCGCACCGAAGAAGAGCAAGCCCAAGAGCAGGCTTATCAGTATGAGCTAAAAAGTCGCAAACCAGGGGTGGATACGGAAGCTCGTTGGGTGCGCAAAGGCAGACACTATCGCTACGGGTACAAAAAGCACGTGCTGACCGATGGGCAAGGGTTGGTGGAGAGCATAATTACCACACCAGCCAATTGTGCCGATACGGTGGTATTGCCCGAGCTGATAGAGAAGGCTGAGCTTACGCAGGGCGTTAGTGTCCTTGCCGATAAAGGTTATTGTAGTAAGAAGAACTCGGCTTGTCTCCTTGAGCGCGGCTTGATTGATGGGATTATACTCAAAGCGCAGAAGGGGATGAAGCTTACAGAGCGACAACGTGAACTGAATAACGGCATCAGCAAAATACGCTGTTTGATAGAGCGCACCTTCGGGAGTATTCGAAGGTGGTTTTCAGGAGGGCGATGTCGCTACCGAGGGCTTGAGCGAACGCATACACAGAATATCTTGGAAGCTATGGCATACAATCTGAAGCGTATGCCTGGGCTTCTTGTGCTCCAGAGCACCAAATAGCCCAGAAAAGCCCCCTCTCGGGAGGATTATCCTCCCGAGAGGGGGCAAGGGGGAGAGACAGGCATCTCACTTCTCAGCCTAAGACTCCGATTTTCAAGACAAGAAGGTGTAAGATGTAAAGAGATGGGCTTGCGCAATGGCCTCCGATGAGCGATGATAGGGGAGGGTTAGGAGACCATCGAGATATGCTCCCTCCGTCATCTGTATAAAATGATCATGGCTTACCCATCGGAGGATGGGTAAGCCATGATCATTAGTATGCTAGGTCGTGCGGAGCTCGGTTGGGGCTGGAGCGCTAGAGGAGTTGGTTTTTAGAGTACGAAGGAGGCTGACCCGATCTGGTTGCCGTCTGCGAATATCTTCACTCGGTAGGTGCCACTCTGTAGACTCTCTTCGACAGGCCAGTACATGGTCACAGGGGTATCCTCTCCGTTGTACTCGATCTCCCGGCGGATGGAGTAGGGGATCTGCTTACCCTCGAAGGCGAAGGTGCCCGAAGAGGCCTTGGTGAGTAGCTCATCGTTGGGCTGCGTGATACGGATGTAGAAGGTCTTCTCGCCTACACTGGCCGTGACGTTCTTAGCGATGAAGAAGTGAATCTGGATATTGACCGTCTTCTCGAGCTTCTTACTTGGCTTGCCTCGCTTGTCAAGTGGGGTGATCACGATGCGTGTCGCATCGAGCTTGGCAGCTAGCTTCACTCGGTCGGTGAGGTGCGCCTTCTCTGTGGAGAGCTGTTGGGCTTCATTTGAGGCACGCTCATAGTTAGCACGTACTTCCGAGTTCTCTTGACGTAGCTGGGCATTGGTACGCTGGAGGGAGTCGATCTGCCCGACATAGCTCTTGAGCACGGAGCGCAGGGTCGAGACCTCCTTGGTCAGCTGACTGATACGCTGGGCACTGGTTGCTTTGCTCTGCTTGAGCTCCTTCTGTAGTTGCTCGACTTTGGATCGCTCGGCGAGGAGCTGAGAGATCAGCGAGTCGGTCGCTAGCGATACCTTCTGCTCTCCGAGACCACCAGCGAGCTTCTGATACTGGATGTCATACTCGGAGGCGAGCTTCTCGAGCTCCTCCTGCATGAGCTCCTTCTGCTGGTTGGTGAAGATCTCTTTCTCCTCCTGGAGCTGAGCACGCTCGTTGTTGAGGACGTAGTAGAACCCGATGACAAGTGCCACGATGATGGCTATAGCAGCCAGGATGACATGCTTGACTTTCATAGATGATAGAGGCAGTTTACTTGATAGCGGTGAGTGAGAAAGCCGAACCCGTCCAGTGATAGGTCAGGGTCGGTAGCAAGGTAAGGAGCTGCATCAGCTCTGTGCTCTGGCGGTCTTCTTCGGAGAGTAGCACGGAGGGACGGACGAGTAGGATCGGTTCATCTCCCACCTGCCAGCTCATCTCGTAGTGAAGAGGATAGAGTAGCTCTCGAAGGCGCCCACATGCCCAGGTAGAGGAGAGCTTCATCGAGCCGATGAAGTCCTTAGCCTCGGGGAGAGTGAGTAGCGGACTCCTTGTTTGGAGAGGTCGCCCATCCTTGTCAAAGAAGGATAGACGAGCATCTGTCTGGGGGGCTGATACCGTCTCGATGACAGCTGATAGACTATTCCCTCCGAGTAGTGGTAGCAGACGGAGCTCCCAACGCCCTACCTCACTGGTCTGTAGGGTAAGTCCCTGCGGAGAGAAGCTCAGGAGCTTGACCCCTAGATCCAGCTCAAGGGGGGCTTGGGTAGAGTCTTGCTCTAGATGATGGAGAATCTTGCCTCGGAGCTCGGCATCGAGTACATCACATACAGCGAAGGCTTCACGTAGGGGAGCGAGCCTCGATGACTGCGCCGAGGCTAGGATCGTACTCCCCAGGAAGAGGGCTAGGCAGGTAAGCTGACGGAAGAATTTCATCAAGAGAATAGGAAGCTTAGAGCGTAGCTGTACGTAGGCGAACGAGGCGCTCAAGGAGCCCTTCGAATAGATCTAGAGGCAGCATATTGGCACCATCGCTCTTGGCTACGCTAGGATTGGGGTGGGTCTCGAAGAATAGACCATCTGCACCGACGGCAACAGCTGCTTTGGCGATGGTCTCTATGAGAGCAGGTTTTCCTCCCGTGACTCCCGAGGCCTGGTTCGGACGCTGTAGCGAGTGCGTCACATCCATGACGACGGGGAAGCCTGTAGAGCGCATAGCAGGGATGTTCGTGAAGTCCACGACTAGATCAGAGTAGCCGAAGCTATTCCCACGCTCGGTGAGGATGACTTGGTCATTCCCACACTCCGTGACCTTATTGGCCGCATGCTCCATCCCCGAGGCAGAGAGGAATTGTCCCTTCTTGATGTTGACCATCTTACCCGTGCGAGCAGCTGCAGCGATGAGATCCGTCTGACGACAGAGGAAGGCGGGGATCTGTAGGACATCGACGTATTCGGCGGCCATAGCGGCCTCCTGTGTCTCATGAATATCTGTCACGACTGGGATATCGAAGGTCTCACGTACCTTGCGAAGGATCTTCAGTGCCTTTTCGTCCCCAATGCCGGTGAAGCTATCGACACGTGAGCGGTTCGCCTTGCGATAAGAGCCCTTGAAGATATAGGGGATGCTTAGACGCTGGGTGATCTCTACGATGCGCTCAGCGATGAGTAGCGGAGTCGTCTCATCCTCGATAGCACATGGACCGGCCATGAGGAAGAAGTTTGGCGTAGCTGTGAGGTCTTTATACTGAATCATAGGGTAAGCGGTGTTAAGGGTGTGTTTGGAGCCACTGCTCGGAGAGCTCCAGTGCGATGGCTAGCTGTTCCTCCCTAGGGAGTAGTGCATCTATATAGTGTAGGGTAAAACCTCGTCGCTCCATACCTCGGAACCAAGTCATCTGACGCTTGGCGAACTGATGTATGGCAGTCTCTAGTGCTGAGAACATCTCCGTATAGGATAGCTCGCCAAGAAGGTGTAGTGTGAGGAACTTATACTCTAGCCCGTAATAGATCAGATCCTCGGGGGTAATGCCGGAGCTTAGGAGTGTGCGAACTTCCTCCAGCATACCTTCCTGCTCCAGACGGATACGCAGACGCTGGGTGATACGACGGCGACGCTCCTCTCTCGGGAGATCAAGGCAAAGGATGAGACTTGGGATAGGAGGATACTCGGTATGGTCAATGCCATCACGACTAAGCTGAGCTTGGTAGTCTGCTATCTCGATGGCACGGATAGCACGTGCGGGACTATCGAGGTCAGTCGTATTGTGAAGTGCGCCATAGCTGGCAAGTCGATCCCGTAGCTCGGTGATCGTCTTCCCAGCAAGCTCTTCACGTAGCTTGGTGTTGGGGGGGACGTCTGGTAGCTGATAGCCTTTGAGAACAGCTTCAGCATAGAGCCCCGTCCCTCCACAGAGTAGGGGTAGCTTACCTCGTCCTATGATGTCTGCATAGGCCGTATGGAAGGCACGCTGCCAAGCGAAGAGGCTGTATTTCGTTCCAGCTGGTACGATATCAATGAGGTGATAGGGGATATCACGCCCCTCGACCTGATACTCTCGGATATCCTTGCCCGTACCGATGTCCATTCCCTGATAGACTTGGCGGGAGTCTGCACTGAGTAGCTCCGCACCAAGTCGATCAGCGAGTAGGACACCTAAGGCAGTTTTGCCTGAGGCGGTAGGGCCTAGGAGTGTGATCATCCGCGATCCTTCAGGATCACATCATGAGCACCCCCTTCGACGATAGAGGTGCTAGAGACGAGGGTGATCTTCGCCTTCTCCTGAAGCTCTGGGAGGGTAATGGCACCACAGCTACACATGGTCGCCTTCATCTTCCCGAGTGTTTGAGCTAGGTTATCCTTGAGCTTACCTGCATAGGGGACGTAGCTATCGACACCTTCTTCGAACTTCATACCCTCGGTGCCACCACTATCATAGCGCTGCCAGTTCTGAGCACGGTTAGAGCCTTCACCCCAGTACTCCTTGACGATATTGTTCCCGATCTTGAGTTTGCGAGTGGGAGATTCGTCAAAGCGTGCGAAGTAGCGCCCCATCATGAGGAAGTCAGCTCCCATAGCTAGAGCAAGGGTCATGTGGTAGTCATGCACTAGACCACCATCGCTACAGATGGGGACGTAGACACCCTTCTCCTCGAAGTAGCGATCACGAGCCTGCGCTACATCGATGATAGCCGTTGCTTGACCACGACCGATCCCCTTTTGCTCACGAGTAATACAGATGGATCCACCACCGATCCCCACCTTGACGAAGTCGGCACCTGCATCTGCGAGGTACCTGAAGCCTTCTTCATCTACTACGTTCCCTGCGCCGACGAGGACCTTGTCGCCATAGCGCTCCCTGATCCAGCGAAGGGTATCGTACTGCCACTCTGAATAGCCATCGGAAGAGTCGATACAGAGGACATCGGCTCCTGCTTCGACTAGTGCGGGGACACGCTCAGCGAAGTCTCGAGTATTGATCCCTGCTCCCACAAGGAGCTCCTTCGTCTCCTTATTAGATAGCTCGATGGGATTATCCTTGTGTGCATCGTAGTCCTTGCGGAAGACGAGGTAGACTAGGTTGTCATGCTCGTCGATGATAGGCAGGGTATTCAGCTTATGCTCCCAGATGATATTGTTTGCCTCCTTGAGCGTAATGCCTAGACGACCGACCTTGAGACGAGAGAAGGGGGTCATGAAGTCCTTGACCTGTGCATCCTCTGGGGTAGTGCCTAGGCGATAGTCACGACTGGTGACGATCCCGAGAAGGCGACCATTGGGGCTACCATCTTCAGTGACACCGACCGTGGAGTGCCCCGTCTGACGGCGTAGAGCTAGGACATCACGAAGGGTAGCATCAGGGCGGATATTCGAGTCGCTTGAGACAAAGCCAGCCTTGAACTTCTTCACACGACGTACCATCTCTGCTTGCTCAGCGATAGGCTGAGATCCGAAGATAAAGGAGAGCCCTCCATTGCGAGCTAGCTCGATAGCTAGGGTATCATTGGATACCGACTGCATGATCGCAGAGACGAAGGGTATGTTGAGGCTAATACGTGCCTGTTCACCACGAGCGAAACGTACTAGAGGAGTCGTAAGCGAAACATTCTGCGGTGTGCATTGGCGAGTCGTGAGTCCAGGGATCAGGAGATACTCGCCAAAGGTGCGGGAAACTTCATTGACAAAAATAGCCATAGTGCAAGGGGGATGAAGTAATGGTGTAGGTTGAAGGTAGAGAAGTGAGGGAATTACTTGACATTATGCAAGACATGTCCCATACGCTCCTTCTTTGTCTTCATGTAGAAGGCGTTGTGTTCGTTGGGCTGTACCTCCAGAGGCACAGACTCGACGACCTCAAGCCCATAGGCCTCGAGACCTACACGCTTGATGGGATTGTTGGACATGAGGCGCATCTTCCCGACACCGAGCTGACGGAGGATTTGTGCACCTACGCCATAGTCTCGTTCGTCTGCCTGATGACCAAGGTGGAGGTTAGCATCGACGGTGTCGAGACCCTGCTCTTGGAGCTTATAGGCACGGATCTTCTCCATGAGGCCGATGCCACGTCCTTCCTGATTGAGGTAGATGACTACGCCACGTCCTTCCTGCTCGATGAGCTCCATAGCTTTGTGAAGCTGTTCGCCACATTCACAACGCTGGGAGCCGAAGATGTCTCCCGTAGCACAGCTTGAGTGGACGCGTACTAGGACGGGGTCGGTGGTGGATAGATCACCCTTGAATAGGGCGACGTGCTCTAGTCCATTGCTCTTCTGTCGGAAGGGGATAAGTCGGAAGTCTCCCCACTGAGTGGGCATCGAGACCTCTTCGCCACGCTCGACAGTGCTCTCGGTGCGTAGGCGATAAGCGATAAGATCCTTGATGGTGATGATCTTTAGTCCGAAGCGCTGAGCTACCTCCCAGAGCTGTGGTAGGCGAGCCATCGTGCCATCTTCGTTGATGATCTCGATGAGGGCAGCTACGGGCTGGAGGCCGGAGAGACGAGCGAGATCGACAGCCGCTTCGGTATGCCCTGCACGACGAAGGACGCCCTTATTGCGGGCTCTGAGCGGACAGATGTGGCCGGGACGTGCGAGATCACCAGGAGTAATGCTGGGGTCTGCTAGGGCAAGGATCGTCTGAGCTCTGTCATACATCGATACTCCCGTGGTGCAGCCATTACCTAGTCGGTCGACGGTGACTGTGAAGGGGGTTTCATGGACAGAGGTGTTGTTCGGTACCTGCATCTCGAGTTCAAGCTCCCGAGCTCGATCTTCGGTGATGGGAGCACAGAGGACTCCTCGGCCGTAGCGCATCATGAAGTTGATCTTCTCGGGAGTCACCTTTTCGGCAGCGATGATGAAGTCACCTTCATTCTCTCTGTCTTCGTCGTCGACGACGATGAGGAACTTCCCCTCACGGAAGTCTTCGAGGGCTTCCTCGATCGTGTTCAGCTTAATCTCACTCATAGTGTTTATATGTATTTGTCTTGCCTAGGAGTCAGGAGAGCCTGTCCTCCGGGGGATTGTCTTCGGGTGATGGGAAAGTAACAGCCTTATGGCTAGGGTTGTTCGCACGTAGCTTCTCTACTTCTTCGGCAATCTGTGTGAGCGTGCTGTGCGTCGTCTTCAGGTCAGCACGTAGATGTGAGCGCACTCTTCCTAGGAAGAAGAGGAGGGGAAGAGAGACGGGGAGGACGGCACAGAGCACCATCCCTAGACGTCGGTCTGATGGAAGTAGGGGCGAGAGCTGGGTGGGAAGCAGGGGAAGGTCACAGAGCTTGCCCACCAAGAGCCGTGAGGAAGAGTGACGTAGCTGCTCTGTGAGCCGGTCAAGGGCGTCGGAGAGCTCGGCAAGCTGATGCTGTGTCTGGCCTAATATCCACATCTTCCAGAGCGGAGTCGTGAAGAGAGCCCCTTGCTGGAGAGCCTCGGTCTGACGGAGTACGTGACTGACGGCTTCGGCACCTTGGACATAGTCTGCTTCCTCGAAGAGGATCTCTTGGTACTCGACACGGCGTACCCCTCGGAAGCCTAGAAGTTTGCGGAAGAAAGCTATGTAGGCTTCGATGTTTAGCGCAGAGGAGTCCTGGTTCGCCTTATAAAGTAGGAAGATGCCGACGGGTGCGAGGATGAGGTTGCTGAGCCACATCCCTAGCCATACGGCGATATCTCCGCTTCGGACGAGATTGACCCCGAGGGAGTCAATGATGAAGTAGATGATGAAGAAGAATACCGAGATGATGATGGGCATACCTATCCCCCCACGACGAACGATCGCCCCGAGAGATGCCCCGATCAGTGCAAAGATGATACAAGCTACTGAGGCTGTCCACTTGCGGTGCCACTCTTGGCGGAAGGTGCGATACTCATAGAAGGCACGATCATCATAGTCCACGTAGATTTGCATCTGACTCTTCGTCTGATTCGCTCGATCTAGGGCGATCTGGAGAGCTGTGAGACTATCCTGTGCCGAGAGGGATGGGAGTAGCTCTTGCGCTACTTGGCTGACCTGCTTCCCTGTGTAGCGCTTCTCTAGCTCCTGGATCCGCTGTCGGTGAGCCAGCTGTGCGAGGCTATCCTCGTAGGCATAGCTACGGTAGCCATAGTGGTTCGTCTGTATCTGGGTATTGATGACCTGCGCCTGTACTAGGCGTGAGCTATCAATGATGCGAGTCGATGAGTCGATCGAGTGCTGTAGCTGGCTGAGGTTCTTCCCGACATACATGGAGCGAAGCTCGCCTTCGTCCTGCTCTTTGATGTTCGCATCGAAGTTGATCACGATCTCGCTGTACTTAAAGCGAGGCAGCATGTATGGGGTAGGCTCGGTGGAGGTATTGTAATCCGGTGCGCGTAGGTTCTCAAAGTTCTGCCCGTCGTAGAGCTTGAGGATAAGGAAGGTCTTACTCTCGTCCATCACGAGGCGTCCAGAGTCCGCACGTATGATACGGGGACTGAGATAGCCACGGCTCATATCGTAGACCATCAGGTTGAGAAGCATCCCGTCGGGTCTTCGATCCCGTGTATAGAGGCTGTATCCAGGGATACCTGTATAGAAGACCCCAGGCGTGAGCTCCATCTCGGGAGAAGCAAACTTCGCCGTGATGACCACCGTCCACATGCGTAGCTGGGACTGGATCATGAGCGTATTAGAGAAGACGAAGAGCCCGACAGCCATCGCTGTAATCAGCAGCATCAGCGAGCGTATGATGCGGTAAAGGCGGACTCCGGAGGCCTTAACGGCAAGGAGCTCTAGGCTTTCCCCGAGGTTCCCCATCGTCATCACGGTGGATAGCAGGATCGCCAGCGGGAGAGCCATGGGCGTAAAGGCAAGGCAAGCATGGAAGATCACCTCAAGTAGCACTAGCGTACTTAGCCCTTTGCCGATAAATTCCTCTGCGTAGCGCCAGAAGAACTGCATCACGACGAAGAACAGACACACCACAAAGCTCATCACGAAGAGCGGGATGAATTTCCGAAGGATGTATCTATCTATGATCTTGAACACGTCTTCTTAGGCTAATTTATTGCCACAAAGATACATCTTTTCTGCGTGGTCAAGTGCGCTGACCTAGCTCGCTCCCCGACTGAGAATAAGCCTCTCCGATAGCAGGGATCCATCGGCTGGTCTTGCTCCCTAGGGGGCTTGTCTTCGGAGGGCTGGGAGAGCTGGAGTCGAGTGTGCTTTTTCTCTCCTGCCCAGGATGAAGGCTCTTCGGCGAAATGCTTACCTTTATGAGGACGAAGGTAGAGGTTTGCTCTAGGCAAGGTCTACCTTTGTCTACTCCAAGGTCTACCTTAGCTCCGAGGGTGGCATCCTTCGTCTAGAGTGGAGCTGTGAGTAAGATAGGCGGAGGGTGTGCTAAAGTAGAGCCTGAGAGCGTTCTTATACCAAAGAAGCGTCGAGGTAGCGGTTCGCTGAGAGCCTTCTCTGAAGGGCACTACCTAGAGTTATTCAACTTCTAACAACAGAACAAATGAAGCCACAGATCGTCTTATACAGCCTAGTGACCGCTGTTAGTCTTAGCTCTTGTGGGATTTCTTCGATCCTAGGAGTAGAGTCCAATACCGATCGCATTGAGCGAGGCATGAGTAGAGAGGAGGTGCAGCGCATCTTAGGTCGACCTGAGTCCCGAAGTCTAGGCTACGACGGGGAGGAAATCTGGGTGTATCGCTCCAATGACCTATTCGATACGGGACGGATCACCGAGATCACGTTCTATCGTGGACGTGTCGCTCGGATGAATACCTACCGTGCTGGCGAGAGAAGACGGGAGGATTCCTATCCCTCTTACCCCAGTTATCCCGAGCGAGGAGACTACCCTCGCTACGAAGACTCACGCCGCTGTATGTCGGACAATGCGTTCCAGCGATTCATTTACGATGTCCAGCGCCAGTCATTCAAGGATGATAAGCTCCGCTACATCTATGATGCGGCTCAGCGAAACTACTTCACTGTCCAGCAGGCCGAGCGCCTTCTCCGCCTTTTCTCTTGGGATGATGAGAAGCTTCAGGTGCTTCAGGCGGTAGCACCTCGCTTGGTTAACGCCTATGAGTCCTATCGTCTCGTCGAGCTCTTTACCTTCGACAGCGGGAAGCGTAAGGCGCGTCGGATCCTAGGCTTCCGCTAAAGCCTCACATTAGCTAGCCCAATAAAAGATCGCCCCCACGCTCCGAGCGGAGTGTGGGGGCGATCTCGTTTGGTCTGTGATCTACCTTGGGATCGGCAAGCGATGTGCCCGAAGGAGGTGTGGACGCTTGGGCCGAGGAGCGACCTAGAAGGGAGGAGGCCCCATAGGACCACGTCCGTGCTGCTTCATGTCCGACTTCGAAGCTCCAGCGCTGAAGCTATCGAAGCGGTAGATGAAGTGGAGCATGACGTAGCGACCTAGCGTGTTAGACTCTTCGGTGATGCTATTGAGCGCCGTGATCTCACGATAGATGCTACGACGGGAGTCGAGGAGGTCGTAACCCTTGAGGCGAACCGTAGCTTTCTTATTAGCGAGGAAGCTGTAGGAGAGCCCTGCGTTCAGCAGCCATTGGTCTTGATTGAATCCAGAAGCATAGCCTCGAGAGGTGGTGTAGGTCGCTTCTCCCTCGAAGGTGAAGCCTAGAGGTAGTTGGATATTGCTCGTGTAGCCGAGGCTATAGTCCTTGGTGGCAGGTGTCGTAGCTGAGGGGAGCGTGTTCGATGCATTGTAGTAGCCGAGGACACCACGCAGGCTCATGTCGATACCTTGGTGACGATAGATCAGTGACAGGTCTTCTCGTAGGCGAAGGGCGTGAGAGCGGTTCTTTTCTCCGTTGATGAAGCTGTTGGAGCGGATGAAGCTGTTGAAAGAGCTTAGACGAAGAGAGAACTTACTCCCGAGCGACTGCGTGACGAAGCCACCGAAGCCAGCGAAACCATTGCCGTCCACATTCGTGTAGTCGATCGTCCGTGCCCCTGTCGTCAGATCATAGCGGGAGCGAGAGATGATGTCATTCTGCACGAACTGGGCATGCCCGAAGAGGGCAAGCATCGTCTTCGAGGCGGAGAAGAACTTGTTGAATCGCCCGAAGAGATTGTGCTGGAAGCCTGGAGCTAGGTCGGGATTCCCGATATAGGATACCAGCGGATTTGTGACGTCCTGTACGGGAGAGAGCTGTTCGTTAGTCGGCTGGAAGCTACGACCAGAGTAGTCGATGCGTAGCTCAGTACCCCGCTCGGGCTTGTAGCTGAAGCGTAGGGTAGGAGAGTAGTTGAGTGTCGTGCGAGAGATATCTGGTGTCGTACTGCCACCTACGATAGAGTGGCTCTTGAGCTGGGAGGAGGTGACATTGATCCCCGCTGTGAGGTCATAGACCTTGCCCTTCTTCTTCAGAGCTAGACCGACCTGATGGGAGAGGAAGGAAGACTCGAACTCGTTACTATAGGTAGCATTTCGGCTCGTATAGCTCCCCGTAGCATCAGCATCGAAGGCATCACGCTGACTGCGGGCACTGGATCCATTGATCTGATAGATAAGCTGGGTGAAGTAGCCCTTGCCTAGAGGCTCGACATAGCCTAGTCTAGCACGATAAGATCCCGTACGGCTCTTGCTCTCGATGCGCTGGTCGATGACAGAGGAGAGAGACGAAGAGCGGTTGTAAGTGTTGGACTGGTAGGTGCCATCGCCCGTCTCGCGATCTAGACCGAAGTTGCCCGAGAGGGTGAGGGTACGTCCTCGATCATTGAGACGTCGGCTCAGCTCCATACGTAGGCTAGTATTTAGCTGATCTTGGAGAGTAGACTGAAGGAGCGTAGAGGAGTTGATCCGAGCGCCCGTGGCATCCTCGAGCGTCTCATTGGTCGAGCTATAGGTGCCACGACCATGACCGATACGGATCTGAGGCATGAAGTTCAGCTCGGTTAGGCTATCGGGCTTCCACTCCAGACGCAGGTTGGCAGCATAGGCATCCTTATCATTCAGCTCACTACTCTTACCCGTCTCGGTGGTAGAGCCCGTGGAGAGGAAGTTCTGCTGTGTACGAGCGAGCTGTTTGTCGGTCTTGCTATTTCCGACGAGGGCGTTGCCGTTGAGAGAGAACTTCGGAGAGAAGGTGTGATTGAGATTGCCTCCTAGTACCTTGGAGGTTAGGATCCCGTTGGCATCGAAGCGAGGCATTCCACCGCCAGCGCGTCGTTTTCCCCCTCGTCCCTGCAGTCCCATCATGAAGCTCGTGCTACTGAGATCCTGGGAGATGTCTGAGAAGCCGGCATTGTTGGTATTGTTCAAGCTTCCGAGGATGGTGAACTGATTGTCGTCAGCGAAACGGCTTAGGGTTAAGTTCCCTTCGTAGCGCTTGTCGGTACCTCCGCCGACGTAGGCCGTGCCGAAGAGCCCCCTCTTCTTCCCAGGTTTGATGGTGAGGTTGATGACGGTCTCTTCGTTGCCATCAGAGAAACCTGATAGTCGGGAGGTCTCGCTCTCTCGGTCTACGACCTGTACCTTCTGTACGACCTCTGCGGGGAGGTTGTTGAGTGCTACCTTTGGGTCGCCTTCGAAGAAGCGCTTCCCATCGACCATGATCTGCTTGATGACCTTACCGTTGATCGTGATTTGCCCATTTTCGTCGATCGTTGCTCCGGGGAGTTTCTTGACGAGGTCAGCCACGACAGCCCCTTGGTTTACCGTGAAGCTCCCCGCATTGTACTCGAGGGTATCGCCTTTGATGGTGACTTCGTTAGCCTTCCCGACGACCTGTACGGCAGAGAGTTCCTTGCCCTCCTCTTCGAGGATGAGGGAGGGGAGGGTAAGGCTCCTATTCGTCAGCTGTATGGTCTGGCTGTGCGTCTTGTAGCCAACGAAGGAGATGCGTAGCGTGTAGCTACCTCGTGGGATCGCACGTAGCAGGTAAGAGCCATCTTGGCTCGTGATCGCTCCAGTCTGGAGCTTGCCGTCAGCCTTCAATAGACTCACGTTAGCTCCTAGGAGGCCTTCATTCTTTGGGGTAACTACCTTTCCCTTGAGAGTGAAAAGGCTATCGGTCACGGCATGAGCAGGGAGGTAGCTCCCGAGGAGTAGGAGGAGCAAGCCCAGGCGCCAGACGATGGATCTAAGTGATAAAGTCATAATCGTATCTAGCTGTTAAGTCAGTCGTCGTTATACAGCTTAGAGCGTGCACAAAGGATAAGGTTTAATGGTGCCATACTTCCGCTCTGCCTGAATGCTGATAGGCTGTGTCCTTATCCGGTCTGGTGGATCGAAGTAGAAGCGCCTGTCTACTCCCTAGGGAGCGGACAGGCGCTTCTATATTGTATGTATGAGAAGGCGCTCTTACTTGCCTGAGCGGATGCGGTCGTCGAAGGCCGTGAGAGCTGCCTTAGCTCCTTCGCCCATAGCGATGACGATCTGCTTGTAGGGGACAGTCGAGCAGTCTCCTGCTGCGTAGATGCCTGGGACGGAGGTGCGGCAACGCTCGTCGATGACGATCTCACCACGCTGGAGCTCTACGAGCCCTTCGAAGGGCTTCGTGTTGGCAGCAAGGCCGATCTGGACGAAGAGACCATCGAGCGTGAGTACTTCTTCTGCTCCGCCATCACGAGGGGCGATACGTAGACCGGTGACCTTGGTGCCATCTCCGAGGACTTCCTTCGTCGCTACGGCCTTGCGGATGGTGACATTGGGGAGGCTAGCAGCCTTCTCCTGGAGGACGGTGTCAGCACGCAGGGTATCTGCGAACTCGAGGACAACGACTGAGCGACAGATACCTGCTAGGTCGATAGCGGCCTCGATACCGGAGTTCCCGCCACCGATGACAGCGATGTCCTTGCCCTTGAAGAAAGGTCCATCACAGTGAGGGCAGAAGGCTACACCACGACCGATATGCTCCGCTTCGCCTGGCACGTTGAGCTTGCGCCAGGAAGCCCCCGTAGCGAGGATCACCTGAGGAGCTGTGAGCTCTTCGCCTAGGTTGGTCTTGACGGTCTTATCTCCGTCTTCGCCATTGATGACCTCGGATACCTGACGGCTGTCAAGGAGGTCGATGCTGTAGTCCTCGGCATGCTTGCGCAGGTCTGCTGCGAGCTGGGTGCCGGTCGTCTTAGCTACTGAGGGGATGTTCTCGATGCCCGTAGTTTCATTGACTTGTCCTCCGATGCGCTCAGCGACGACGGCGACCTTCAGCCCCTTACGAGCGGAATAGATCGCTGAAGCGATCCCTGCAGGGCCACCTCCGACGACGATGAGATCATAGCTACGACGGATAGGTTCGTCTGATAGGGGCTGTGCTCCGACCTTCTGCTCAAGAGCTACGAGAAGCTCACCGAGGGAAGCCTTCCCGACATGAATTAGCTCGTCGCCTGCATAGACTGCAGGGACAGATGCGATGCTACGAGCGTCTACTTCTTCCTGGAAGAGAGCTCCATCGACCATTTCGTGCTCGATGCCTTCGTTGTAGAGGGAGAAGAGGTTGAGAGCCTGCACGACTTCGGGGCAGTTGGTACAGCTTAGCGAAGCGTAGGTGGTGAGGCGAAGTGGCGTCTTGAGCGCTTGGATGCGGCGGATGAAGACTTCCTCGGGGAGGTTCTTACCCTGTCCATCAGCGTTGAGGACAGCTAGGATCAGTGAGGTAAACTCGTGTCCACCAGGGATCGCACGGAAGGAGACACCCGTAGGACGTCCTTCCTTGAGGAGGCTTAGGCGAAGAGCTTCTGCATTGCCTTCTTCGAGAGATAGATGTTCGCTCGTAGAGACGAAGTCACGTACCATGGTGAGGAGTTCCTCAGCCTTGGGATGCCCTGCATGGTCTACACGGAGGGTAAAGTTGCTCTTGAGCCCTGCGAAGAGGCCACGGAGCTGAGAGAGTATGTTCTGATCAAGTTGCATAGGAAGGTAAGTCAGATAGGTTGGGATACAAGAAGCGAGGGAGAAGGGGTCTCCAGTGAGCCTCTCCTCCCTCGCTGAGATACGTCTGAGTCTAGATCGAGCCTAGGGCTTAGATCTTACCGACGAGGTCGATGCTAGGAGTGAGGGTAGCGTCACCTTCCTTCCACTTAGCAGGGCAAACCTGTCCTGGGTGTTCGTAGACGAACTTAGCAGCCTTCACCTTACGGAGGAGCTCGCTAGCGTCACGACCGATACCATTGTCATGGATCTCAGCGACCTTGAGTACACCGTCAGGGTTGTAGAGGAAAGTACCACGGTAAGCCTGACCAGCCTCCTCGATCATCACACCGTGAGCACGAGCGAGGTCGAAGGTCATGTCAGCGAGCATCGTGTACTCGATCTTAGCGATCGTGTCGGTAGCATCAGCCCAAGCCTTGTGAACGAAGTGAGAGTCTGTGCTTACAGAGAATAC
>ERZ773233.196-NODE-196-length-46252-cov-12.915492_pt1 | contig 46252 bp, 28 predicted proteins | sample MGYA00580991_ERZ773233 | MGnify/ENA primary metagenome ERZ773233 (study PRJEB29015, sample SAMEA2738178) | human oral metagenome | biome: human oral; feature: human-associated habitat; material: saliva | place: China | collected 2161 ...
GACAAAGTTAATGGTCATTCAAGTTTTTCAGATTGCGAGCTAGCATACTGCAGTTTGCATGATAGCACGCGACTATTTCGCTATATGTGGAATGGTATGTTGCAAGGGAAGTCAATATCCGAAGGACATATCCAGCAAGGAAACAAGGCTTTAAATGAGGTTAGAATTCATCCAACCCAAAAACCCATCCGCCCTACAGCCAAAACCGGTCCGCCTCACAGCCAAAAGCGTGCAAGGCGGACCGGTTCAGACCAGTGTCAGTTCACCGAAGCATCACTGTGCGACGTGATCCTCGACGGCTGCACGACCGGCTTCCAGACGTGCGACAGGCACGCGGAAGGGCGAGCAGGACACGTAGTTGAGTCCAACCTCGTGGAAGAAGTGGATCGATGCGGGATCGCCACCGTGCTCACCACAAACGCCGAGCTTGATGTCCGGCTTGGTGGAACGTGCGCGGCGCACGCCCTCGGCCACAACCGTACCGACGCCGTGAACATCGATCGACTCGAAGGGCGAGACACCAAAGATGCCCGCCTCGATGTACTGCGGGAAGAACACGCCTTCGACGTCATCGCGCGAGAAGCCCCACACGGTCTGGGTCAGGTCGTTCGTACCGAAGCTGAAGAAGTCGGCTTCCTCAGCAAGATCCTCGGCGGTCATGGCCGCACGCGGCAGCTCGATCATTGCGCCGATGGTCACGCCGGACAGGTCAACGCCCTTGTCAGCAGCAACCGCGGCGATGATGCCTTCGCCTTCCTCACGGATCAGCTGCAGCTCTCGAACGGAGCCAACCAGCGGCACCATGATCTCTGGGCGCGGATCCTTGCCACGGGCAACCAGCTCAGCGGCGGCCTCGCACAGTGCGCGCATCTGCAGGGCGAAGAGGCCGGGCAGGTAGATGCCCAGACGCACGCCACGCAGGCCCAGCATGGGGTTCTGCTCGTGGAAGCGACGCACGGTGACCAGCATTTCCTCGTCTGCGGGATCAACGGTGCCAGCGGCCTTGGCGAGTGCAACCTTGACCTCGAGCTCGGTGAGCTGGGGCAGGAACTCGTGCAGCGGCGGGTCGATCAAGCGCACGGTCATCGACTTACCGTCCATGACCTCGAGCATTGCCAGGAAGTCTTCCTTCTGCAGCTTCTCCAGGGCATCGAATGCTTCCTGACGCTCAGCGGAGCCTTCTTCGGAGAGGATGACGCGCTCAACCAGCGGACGACGCGAGCCCAGGAACATGTGCTCGGTACGGCACAGGCCAATACCCTGCGCACCGAACTCCAGCGCGCGCTGCGAGTCCTCGGGGGTGTCGGCGTTGGCGCGCACCTGCAGGCGACGCACCTCGTCGGCGTGGGTGAGGATGCGGTGGACGGCCTCGATCAGTTCGGAGGTACCGGGGTCGCCAGCTGCTGCAGCCAGGCCAGCTTCGAGGCCGTGGCTCAGGTAGGTGGTCACCGGGGAGTCGGTCACGGGGACCTCGCCCAGGAAGATTTCACCGGTCTGGCCGTCGATGGCGATAACGTCTTCACCGGTCAGGACGCGTCCTGCGACGGTCACGGTTCCGGCCTCGGCATCGATCTCGAGCGCTTCAGCGCCACAGACACAGGTCTTGCCCATGCCGCGCGCGACGACGGCGGCGTGCGAGGTCTTGCCACCGCGGGCGGTCAGAACGCCCTCGGCTGCGACCATACCGGGCAGGTCGTCGGGGTTGGTTTCGCGGCGGACCAGCACGCACTTAACGCCTGCTGCTGCCGAGGCCTCGGCCTGAGCGTTGTTGAAGACGATGCGGCCAACGGCTGCGCCCGGGGAGGCAGCCATACCGCGAGCGATGAGTTCCTTAGAAGCAGAAGAGTCGAACTGCGGGAACATCAGCTGGGTGAGTTGGTCACCGGTCACGCGGCCCAGGGCCTCGTCGCGGGTGATGAGCTTTTCGTCGACCAGCTGGACAGCGACGCGGAAGGCGGCAGCAGCGGTGCGCTTGCCGACGCGGGTCTGGAGCATCCACAGCTTGCCACGCTCGATGGTGAATTCGATGTCGCACAGATCACGGTAGTGGGTTTCGAGCTTGTGCATGATTCCACGCAGCTCGTCGTAGACCGGCTTGTTGATGTTCTCAAGGTCAGCCAGGGACAGGGTGTTGCGGATACCTGCAACGACGTCTTCGCCCTGAGCGTTCTCAAGGTAGTCACCGTACACACCGGAGTGACCGGTGGAGGGGTCGCGGGTGAAGCACACGCCGGTGCCGGAGTTTTCGCCCATGTTGCCAAACACCATGGTGCAGATGTTGACTGCGGTGCCCAGGTCGTGGGGGATACGCTCACGGCGACGGTAGATGCGAGCACGCTCGGTGTTCCAGGAGCGGAAAACGGCCTCGATAGCCATGTCCATCTGGGTGCGAGGATCCTGCGGGAATTCTTCACCGGTCTGCTCGTAGACGATGGTCTTAAAGATATCGACCAGGCCCTTAAGGTCCTCAGCGTTGAGCTCGGTATCGCCCTTAACGCCGCGTTCCTTCTTCATATTGTCCAGCGCGTCAGAGAAGAGGTCTCCGTCGATGTCCAGAACGGTCTTACCGAACATCTGGACGAGGCGGCGGTAGGAGTCCCACGCGAAACGCTCGTTGCCGGAAACTTCGGCCAGGCCGTGGACGGATTCGTCGTTCAGGCCGATGTTGAGGACAGTTTCCATCATGCCGGGCATAGAGAACTTTGCGCCCGAGCGGACGGAGACCAGGAGCGGATCCTTGGGATCGCCCAGCTTGCGACCCATTTCTTCTTCGACCTTGCGAAGGGCGACGGTCACTTCAGTATCGAGACTCTCGGGGGCAGTACCGTCGTGCAGGTAGACGCGGCACGCTTCGGTGGTAATTGTGAATCCGGGAGGAACAGGCAGGCCGAGCTTCGTCATCTCTGCCAGGTTCGCACCCTTGCCTCCAAGCAAGTCCTTCATCGACTTGTCGCCCTCGGAGAAGTCATATACATACTTGACCATCTGGTCCCTCAACTTCCGTTGTTTTCGGGGGATACCCATCCTCGGGTCCCTGTGTATTCCCATAGTAACTAATGGAAAAGTGCCCTCCAAATGATACGGGCCACGCCGCGGAATCCCGCGAGGTGGCCCGTTCAGAATATGGTCAGCGTTTATCGGACGATGAATTCGACCAAGACGTTCTCTCCCAAGTCAATAACGTCACCATCGTTGAGTGCCACAGTGACGCGCGGAGGCACATCTTGAACGTTGCCGTTTGAGCTGCGAAGGAGCGTTCCATTGGCGCTTCCCAAGTCCATGAGCATCCAAGAACCAAATCCGCTGGGCATGACCGCCGCGTGCGAGCGCGAGATTTCGTTCGCGGGGCTGGGCACGCGCATCACGGTTGCGGCGGGGCGACCGGTGAGGACGCGCGCGTTGGGGTCGCGGCCCAAGATGACATCATGGGTGAGTTCGACGGGCGCGGCGCCCGCGTAGACCAGGTATCCGACGCTCGTGTGAGCGGAGTCGTCGCTCACGCGGCGCAGAACGGTTGCGCCTGTGTCCGCGTTGTCGAGTTCGAAGGCGGGTGCGAGCGGCTGCGCCGGTGTGCTTTCTTCGACTGCCGAGGCCGCATCTGGGCTTTCCTCAACAACCGGGGCTTCCTGCGGGGTGACATCCGTCACTTCCGCCACTTCCGCCTGAGGCTCTGCTTCAACCTGCGCCGGCATTTCGCTAGCCACCGGGGCTTGTTCCTCTTCGGCGACCGGGAATTCCTGGGGAACTTCAGTCGCTTCGGGAGTCTGTTCAACGAACTGGGCTGCTTCGTAGGATTCAGCAGCCTCTTCCACTTGCGGAGCATCTGCGTAGGTTTCGGCGCCGGCGGGCTCTTGAGCAGCAGCTTCCTGCGCTGCAGCGTCTTGCATTGCGGCGAAAGCTTCAGAAGTGATGGTTGCTTCTAGGGCCTCGGGGCTGGTGTAGGCGGGTGCAGCTGCGGGAGAGAGCACGGCCTGCGTCGCGGCGACTTGGGCTCCTGCTGCAAAGTCCGAGGCGTCCTCGCTCTGGGCGTTATCCGCTTCGGGTTCGGGTGCCCACAGGTACTGCGGGGCGGGTTCGTTTGCGGGCTCCTCAACGGGGGTTTCCACGACGGGCTCAGCGATGGGTTCCCACACACTCTGCTGGGCCTCGGGCTCGGCAGTCGCGGCGGGCTCAACGGAATCTTCCTGCACCTGCGGAGCCTCTTCGGCAGGCTCGGGTGCGGCCTCGTGAGCGGAGGCGGGGGCTGCGGAGAGCTCAGGCTCGACGGGGTAACCAACGCGGACCTGGCTGGCCTCGGCTGCCGTATCGGCGAAGTGCACCCACTGCTGGGAATCGTCGAAGGAGGACAAGGCGATGTCCATGATGGTCCACTCGCCGGGGACGAACTCCCACATGGACAGCGGACCGCCCCAGGTGAAGGGGGTTTCGTAACCGGGGGCAACGGCGCGTACATTCGCGCTTCCGCCAAGGGAGAGCAGCGGCACAGCGCCGCGCAGATCCATGTGGGCAAAGGGCAGTCCGGTGCTGGCAGCGTGATTCACCCACGTTGCCAAGTCCTCGTTTGAATCGTTGACAAGGCGCTGAGCGGAATCGGCGAGCTCAGCGGGAACCAAGGCAAAGCCGAGGGGTCCGGCAACGATGAACCCACCGTTGCCGCGAACTGCATGGCGGCCCAATTGCAGCATGGAAAAACTCTTTTCTCTTATCGGGCGCGGCGCGCCGTCGTGACCGGGAGGGGCCTCACTGGGATACGTGGACGCACGCTCGCGCGTATGTCCCCATCGTAGCGGCTTCCCACAACCGATTGTGCACGGACGACAAGAGCGGTTGCGTTATCGCGCGTGCCCGCAGCCAAGGCCTGGTCAACCAAGGCGTTTGCGATCTCTTGCGGGGAAGCGTTGTCGCTGACCACGGCGAGGATGTCTTCGTTGCTCAGAACTCCGTGGACTCCATCGGAGCAGACCAGGACAAGGTCGCCTTCGCACATGGGGGTGAGGACGTAGTCGGCCTGCGGGAGCTCGGGCATTGCGGCGCCGAGAGCTCGAGTGATGACATTCGAGGGAGGAAGAACAAGGTCTGCGCCTGTGCGCTGCGCGAATTCTTTTGCCTCTTGAAGCGCCGAGTGGTCCGTTGTGAGCTGGACGATGCTGCCCTGGGCGATCAGGTAGGCGCGCGAATCGCCAATATTAAAGGTCAACCACTGGGGGCCATCTTGGTCGATGGTGAGAGTCCCGCACAACGTGGTCCCCGGGGCGGCGGGGTCTCCCTTCTCCCCTAACGAGGCCACAGCCTGGGCTGCGTCGCGGATCGCACCGACCAGCTCGGCGGGATTGGGGTCGATGGCAGCGAGGGCTTCGGGACTGAGTGCGGTGGAGAGTACTTCAAGCGCGGTTGTCGAGGCGAGTTCACCCTCGGTGTTTCCGCCCATCCCGTCTGCGACCGCGAAGAGGGGTTCTTGCACGAGCCAAGAGTCTTGATTCGAGGAACGTACGGGGCCAATGTCACTGGTCGCGCCCCATACGGTGCGGATCACGGTCCCACAGAGAGGAAGGTCCACAGTGTAACCTCCTTTGACGTACGTTCTCTTTTACGCGAAAATAATCCCATATATCGAAGGACTTGTGCACCTTTGAACGAAAACGCGTGTTTTCAGGTGCCAGGTAAGGTTGAGCTTCCCGTTTCCGGGTCGCACATGGGAGAAAGAGAGTTCGATGATCGGCGATGTGGATATCAGCATGGCTGAGGAAATCCTTAAGGCCTCTCAAAGCAATCTCGATTCTTCTCGAGGCGATTTTTCTTTTGAGACCCCCAAGGAACTCACTTCCCTAACTGCAGTCCAGACCGCAGCGAAGTGGGGCGACGAGTCGGGCCCTCAGGCAGCCCGCACCCAGTATTCAACGTCGATCTGTGAAATGAATACATCTGTCACTCAGCTCAATGCAGAGATTCTTGCGCTCCTTGGCGGCATCACGACCACCATTCAGAATTTTTCTGCGAATGAGCTTGAAAGTGTCGAAGCCGTCAATTATTTGTCCCAGCAAATCGAACAGGCGAAGCTCTCAGCTAATTCAGCTTCTTCTCTCCAAGTCGCAGCAGCAATCAGTGGTGCTGCTACTGCTCAGGCCACGGAAGCTTTGAGGGGTGTACTTGCTGGAAAGAAGCCCACAGAAGTACCGATTGTCAACCCCGGAGATCTTTCGGGCTTGCTGGAAAGCGCGAACGGCGGGCCAGCGCTAGGCCAAGTTACGACGTGTCAGGCTCCGCCTCCGTCTGCTACGGCCAATCAGTCCACGCTTGTGACGAATCCTTGGTCTACTTCTCAGACAACTCCACAAGTGCCTCCGATGATCGCGCGCCCGACGCCTTCTTCAACGCCAACAACACCTGCTTGGCCAACGTCGTCGACGCCTGACGATCCTTTCGGTGTGCATCAGCCCGGGCCTATCGATCAGAACTTGTATCACTAAATATGCCTTCCTGACGCATTCGTCATCGAGGCCACTCCACTTAATCTTGTTCGTCCCCTTCAGAAAGACTGCTCATGGATAGCACGCCCGCTTCTCCGCTCTACGACCGATTGACCGAGGTCGCCCAGCTTGACTACTCCGATCCCGATGCGGGGATGATCACGAACATCCAAACGCAGATCACATCTCTTCGAGAGGCTTGCACAACCTTCTCACAAAATCTCGGGGTCCAAGGAGCGACACGCGCAGCTCTTGAGCAGCGCGTATCAGACCTCCAGACCCAATTGGATGTTCTTGAAACTCGCCTTCAGACGGTGAACAACGCGCACACCGAAGCCCGCGCGGCGATGACGACCGCGAAGACAACACACGGGACGCTCAGTCCCGTCCTTCTCACCGCACGCGATCGCAAGATGGCCGAAATGGCCTACTCACGCGAATCTCCGACATTTGCAAAAGACGTCGAAGATCACCTTCGGAGTCTCGCAGTGCAACGCAATACGCAGCGCGAAGCGGCTGCACAGGCAGCGTTGGACACTATGAATGCCGACGTGACAACGGCTTCCTCTGGTTTTACAAAAGAGGCCGCAGAGGCCAAGGCAGTCGGGGCCCCAAGTACAGATAGTTCCCCGGAACAAAGCCCAAGCGGGAGAAATTACCCATCAATTCCCAGTGGTGGTCGCTCTGGATCTACCGACGGTCCAATTGCCGGCGTGACGACTCTGCCCTCCGTTGTGCCATCATCATCTGTTCTGGCGGGCGTGGACGTTACGACTATGCCGATTGGCGGATACATGACTGCGGACGGCCCGGTTGGGGGATATGTTCCGGCTCCAGTCACCGATGCAAACGACCCTCGTTGGCACTCTGATGATGACATCACCGGGGTTTCTTCACGTTCAAGGAACCTCGCTATTTCGGGCGGTGCACTGTCAACGGGCGGCGTCTTAGCGGGTCTTGGTCGAATGTCAAGCATGACGACCTCCGTCGGGAGCTCCATGGGCGCTCTTGCTTCTCGTGCGGCCTCATCGCAGTTCGGAACGGTTCCTGCTGGTGGTAAGCTCGCCCCTTCGACGAGCGCTCGACTGTCATCATCGAATGTTGTTTCACGGGTGCTCAACGATCTTGAACGTGGAGCAATTACTCCTCGCGGCACTGCCCAGGCTGGAAACTGGGGTAACGCTGCTCGTTCTTTCAATACAGGTGCTCCGCCGGCAACTGGTGCAGCAAGAACAGGTTCTGGTTTCCCGCGTGGAATTGGCGCTCCGGGCGCGACCGGGACTGCTGGTGCAGGTACTTCGGCTCAGGGCGGGGCTGCTTCAACGAGCCGCGCAGCGACCATGTCTGCGCGTGCACGCGCTGCAGCGAGCATCCGCCCTGCCGGTGGTGCGACGACCGGCACAACGGGCACAACAGCGGCTGCGACGAAGGGCGGAGCAACTGGAGCAAAGGGCGCGGCTGCGAGCACGTCCAGGACTGGAACTGCCGGAGCGAAGGGCACGGCTGGCTCTGCGAAGGGAACTTCGGCGGCAGCTGGTGCACGGACTGCAGGCGTTGGTCCTCGCGGGGCAACAACCGCTCAGGGCGCTGCATCTGCGTCGGCACGCGGTGGCGCCTCCTCTGCAAAGGCAGGAGCGGCTACTTCTGCTAAGGGTGCCGCTTCCGCTGCGAAGGCGGGAAGCTCATCGGCTTCTACTGGCGTGAAGGGCAGCGCAGCTGCTGGCGGAAACGCGACAGCTGGAGCCTCGGCTGGACGCGCGGCTTCTTCAGCTATGGGACGCGGCGCTTTTGGCGGCGTTCCTGCTGCAACCGCTTCGAAGGAAGAAAAGGAGCGCGCAAAGCGCCAGGCACTGGCGGGCTTCAAGGCCGTTCGCGTCGATGGCGTTGAGGAGCAGGTTCCTGTGGCCGCTGGGCTTTCGGCTGGTAGTGCAGCTGCACTGAAACCGGTTGCCGCACGCGATCAGGGTGACCAGTGGTAAGAGAATGAACATGAGGGGCACGAGACTTCGGTCTCGTGCCCCTTTTCATTTCCCGTCGAGAACTTCGTCGGTATATCGTGAAGTGTGTTTCCCTATGGAGTAGGAGGAGGAAAAATGAAGGTTTTCACTGTCGAATACCACTACGTCACTGACCGTGACGAGGAGATGGCCGAGATCCGCCCCACGCACCGCGCGTTTAATGGCGAGCTTGCAGCCAAGGGCCGTCTGATTGCGGCAGGCCCCTACACCGGTACGCATGACGCGCTGATCATTGTGCGCGCCGAGGATGCTGCCGGCGCTCTGGAGCTCTTGGAAGCCGACCCGTTTAATCAGGCCGGTTTCATTGCCGAGCGTATCCCCCGTGAGTGGAACCCTGTGATTGGGAGCATTTGAGTGCAGGGGTAGTGCCGAAGAAGAAACGTGCTTGTTTCCCGCAGATACCTTCTGCTGGGAAACAAGCACGTTCTGCACACGATTGATATAGGTCTTTTTCGCGACTCATTCCTTAAGACTGGGACTGGTGCAGTTGCAACTGGTGGTTATACGCGAGACTGAAGTCACTCGTCGTACCGAAGTATTCGCGCATCGTGTTTTGATCTTTAAAGCTCAATTCAGTCCAGTCCTTAACGGTCCCATCGCTATTCAACAGGAATGGAAATTTCAGTCGAAGCTGTCTTGGGTCACCTGAGATATCAACACCATTTTCTGTCCAATTATGCGATTCATACATCGCGCGACCCATCGACTGCTGCAAGAGTTCTTGAGCAGTCACTTGTGCAGGTTTACGACCATCCTCGGCTACCTGTGCATTATTAACAGGCAAGAACTGATCTTCAGCCGCGCCCGAAGCAGACTTAAGCGCTGCCTTCAGTACTGCTCCTCCGACCGGACCCGTTCCTGCTGCCGCTGCTGAGGCGGCTTGGTCTGAAGCAAAGTCGAAGATTGATCGCATTCCCTTATTTAGCTCATCTTGCGATTTCCCAATAGCCACCTGATGATTCACGTCAGCATCAAAGCTCTTCGAAAATAGCGTCGTCCAATGGTTTTCAACATCTAGAACGGCCTTCGTCCGATGATCTTTAATGTCCGGAACTTTTAGAGCTTCTGCCAAATCATCTTGATAGCCGGTCAGCGAGGCAAGCTGAAGGGCCCTTAGGGCCGGCATGCGACCATTCACGTATTCATCATCAAGGGGATTATTAGGATCGTGCGCATCCTTTACTTCCGATTGGTCGAATGCAAGATCTTGCAAGAGCCCCCCCTCTCCCATGACCTTCTGAACCAATGCACCACTCAGCATCATCGGTACATGGCCATCAGTTGGTTCTCCAACCCAGGTGTCAGGTCCATTCTCACTAGTGCCTGGTGGGGTTGCCAAGTTTTGTGCAAGATCGCCAGCATTGTTCGCAAGGATAGAACCCATCCACGAACGAAGTGAGGAATTACTCTTACCAAAAGCATCTTCACCGCTGACGCTATCAAAAGGTATCGTACGTCTATCAAGTCCCTCCTGATACCCTGCAATTAGATTTCCAACAATCGATGCACGGTTCTCTGCATCGGTCTTCCAAGCCTGATACGCGCGGTTAGCTTTCTTAAATTCAAGGGAATCCTCGCCGTCTGCATAATCTTCAGCAAGCGGCGGGAACATTGACGAAGCGGGGGTCGTGGCGTCGAAGATAGTCTTTCCGAATGCTTCTCCCCTGTCAAAGAAGGCGCTCCCCCCAGACTCTGCATCACCACGGTAAGCAGTAAGGTAGCGAACCATACTCATCGGCTCTGAGTTTGCTTCGGGCACCCCGAAGCTAGTGTCGTTAGCGAGAGCCCCTCTGAGTGCTTCTAGGCGCACATCTTCATGCTGGCGAAACAGCGACTGATCTTCTTCAGATAAGTTGTCTAAATTATCGGGAGTGTCTGAAAGCGCAAAAACTGATTGCAATGCATCGAAGAATCCATCGGGCCTACCCGTCTTAGCTCCGTTGCCCCCCGTCATTCCACACAACGCATAATCACTTGGATGCATCCCCATATTACGCGCATAATCGTGAATATTATTCTCATGGTCCCAATTCACCATATCGGTGAAGACTGAGTCTCCCCTACCTTCGTAGCCTGAGTAGAAGTTAGGCCCCAAGGCTAGCGAATCATTTTCGTAGGCTGCAGCTCCAGCAAGCTGACCGAAAATATCATAACCGTACAGAACCCGATCCATTCCACCTGTTAATGATGGACGCGTGTATTCTGTTCGCCCATATGCTTTCAAGTCATCAAGTTTACTTTGGACGATCTCTCGAACATTCGCCTTGTCTTTCCCGACTAGGGCATCGGAAATGAGATCAAAAGCTCGTTGATTATCGATGTTCGCTTCAGAGAGATTAGAGCCACCTGTTGATAAAACCATAAGCGTACCAAGGTTCCTATTAAACTCTTCGTACGCGCTACTAACGAGCATGCCATTCTTGTCGTAGCCAGTTCCCAGCGCAGCAATAGCTGCTTTATTAATGTCATCAATGCTCAAATGTTGAGCAAGAGCAGTGGCATAGAATGGATTCTGAAGATACTCACCGTACTTATTATTAAACGCATCAACATCAGCAGCTGTCAGCGGCTCCTTCGTCAGATCATCTGCCATTTCCTGGGCAATCTCTTGGGCATGCGCCCACTGCGCTGCACCACTAACCGTTGGCATAGTCTCCGGATCGAACATAGCGGCGCCGATCGCACCGCGCCCCCTCGCGCCAACCTCATCTGGCACAATTTTTTGTCGCTGCGCATTAATATTATTTGCGGCATCACCCGCCTTTCCGTCGAGCTCGTCAATCTTACTCGTGTATTTTCCGGTCAGTTCTTCTTGCTTCGCTTCCAATTTCTTCTCAGCGTCCGAGATAGCAACATCCCAAGGGGCAATTGCTCCAGTTTTACTGTACTTACAGCCAGTTCCATTGGGATTGCAAAAAGCCGTGCAAACATGGTTTTTGCGGTCTTCCTCAGCCTGAGCGACGGTACTCTTGTAATCGGAAACAGCTTGATCCCAATCACCCTGCCAAGAGCGAATCTCCGATTCTGCCGCGGCAACATCTTCAGCCCAACTGCCGATGGGAGTCGCGACCTGGAGGAACACGTCGGCAACTTCGCCGACTCGTCCACCTAGACTCTGAATTTCCGCAGAAGCAGCATCAGCGGCTGCTCCCGTCCACTCCTCAGGAGTCTTGTCCTTGTTCTGCACCACTTGGCTATTCTGGATAGCAGTGCCTTGATTTTTGATATGTCCTTGAAGGACCAAGGCGTTCATGTTTACGCCAGGCAGCAACTTTAAGGCCTCAAGCCCGGATCTCAAATCAACCATCAGAATTGCTCCACTCCAAGATTGGCCGCTGCAGCACGGGCCTTGTTATAATTGTAGGTTTCAGTTTCATCCGCGTCTTGTGCAAAATCAGCAGCACCAGAGCCTAACTCTGAACACGCGTCCGAACATTCCAATACTGCCGGACTCATGTAATCACGAAAATTTTCAAGAGCTTGCCTTAATGCAGCAACCCCGACATTGTCACCAGACGGAAGATCGGGAGCAACACCCATTAGAGACAGCTTCCCCACAGCAGTACCCACTTGGGCCAAGTTCTCTGCGTCGGTCCATTGGTCTTTCATCACAATGCCTAAGGCATAGCGATCATATGTAAACGTTGACATCTAAAACCTCTCAGCGTGCTCACCCTATAAGCATGAAGCCCCGTCGATCGTGTAATTGCAAGAACTATAACATTTCAACCTTAAGAGATACTAAAAGAGTGTTGCCTGCGGGAAAACCCCGCAGGCAACACTCTTCAAATAGTTAGGGTAGGCGAAATTAGACGAGGTATTCCCGAATCCTTGACATCCTCAGCAATCTACAACAAGTTAAATCCACTAGCCTTACTTCGATGACGGCTGGGGGACCTGTCCGTGTTGGTTTGCGTCTTGTTGAGTTTCGAACTGATGCTGCAGCACATCATGGAAATCACTTTCTGTTCCCATGAAATAGCGGTTAACCGAGGCGCGCTGTTTCTTAGTTAACGAATCATAGGGTTCTAAAGTGCCATCGTCGTTGACGAACGGCAATCCTTTTCGTGCCAATGCCTCGCTCCCCGGCGACACATCAACAGTACCTACGCGTTCAGTCCAATATGGAGACTCATACAAGACACGGGTGAGCCCATGTTGCATAAGCTCATGAGCCGACTTATTCGCGTCATCACGTTCAGAGGCCCATACCTTCGTTTCGTGATCAGTCGGCCACAAGACGTCTTCAGCTTTTCCGGCAGCAGATTTGACAATCGCCTTTGTCAAATCTTCAGCACCGGGAAACTGTTTTCCTGCATACTTCGCTCCCATATCAACGATGAAGTCTACGATCTTTCGCGTATCCTTATTTGTTTTATCCAGATCCCTTGCAACTGCGGAATCCCTGTCAGCATCCGCATCAAAAGTCTCTTGAATAAGTTCGGTCCACTTGTCAGTTACGCGATTGACCATATGCGAACGCGAATCGTAGTTAGGGTCATGAAGAACATTCGCAGCTTCATCCATATAGTTCGTAAACGCCGAAATCTGAACAGCTTTCAAAGCAGGTAGTCGACCACTCTCATACTGATCATCCAAGGGGTTATTTGGATCGCCTTTATCTATGACCTTGGGCTGGTCAAAAGCCAGGTCCTCAAACAAACCACCTTTACCTGAGAAACGCTCAACCATATCGCGAGTAAAGACTGCACTCACAGCGCCATGCGCACCTTCATCCGATCCGGCACTCATTCCGGTTTCACTATTGTTATTCATCGCTGCGGCAAGATCACTGACATACGGCGAAATAATTGAACCCATCCAAGATCTTAAATGGGCACTATTGCGACCAAAAACATCTTCGCCCTTAATCTTATCGCCCATGCCCCAGACGCTATTATCCCGGTCCAGCCCCTCCTGATATGCGGCCATTGCATTCGCCGCAATCGAGGCACGATGAAGTGCGTCCTCTTTCCAAATCTTGTGCTGCTGTAAAGCCTCTTTGTACGAGTCAGAGTCCTTTCCACCTTCGTAATCAAGAGGGTCAGGGAGGAGAATTTCTGCGCCAGGCCTTGACGCGTCAGCAAGAACATCACCTAAGGCTTCACCTTGATCATAGAAAGCCCTGTCACCAAATTGTGCGCCTCCTCGCCAAGCAACAAGGTAGCGAACCATAGACATCGGCTCTGCATCCTTGTCATACGGTTTGCCAACGTTCGCCGCACTCTCAACCGGATCAAAGTCGATATTTGAATCTAGAACGCGCCTCAACGCACCAAGGCGATTCTCTTCACTCTGATGAAGGATCGGTGCACTCTTCTCGCCCAAGCCATCCGGCGTGTCGGACAGCTCAAGTGCCGCTTGCACTGGATCAAAACGTTGCAGCGCCTTGTCAGCCGGAAGGTTGGGATCGCATCCACACAATTGGTAGAGCCCCGGGTTCACTCCCTTTGCCAGCCTGGTGGAGTAGCCTTGCGAATCGTGATCAAATTTAACAATATCCGTAAAAACAGAGGAACCAGCTGAGGGCTTGTCGTAGAAGTTTGCACTCAGTGTAAGAGAGGGATTCTCGCTGGCAGCATGCCCCGCAAGCTGAGCGAAAATATCGTAGCCAAACAGTGCCGTTTCGGGGCGAAGATGAGTGCCGGGATGCGTATACGTCGTCCAGCCACTCTCTTTTAATTCATCAAGTTTCGTATCAAAAATCTGGGAGACCGTTGCACCATCTTTACCAATCAGGTGTTCGGACATGAGATCGAAAGATGCTTGGGCGTCAATCGTCTTTCCAGAGAGATTACTCCCTCCCGTTGCCATCACCATCAAGGCTCCAAGATTCTTATTAAAATCTTCAAAGGAGCTGTTTGTTCTCTGTCCGTAGTCATCAAATCCAGTCGCATAAGCAGCAATCGACGCCTTATTGATATCGTCAATACTCACACGCTCCGCTACAGCAGCAGCAACATAGGGATTCGAAAGATGCTCGCCGTACTTTTCGTTAAACAAGCGGACATCCGAAGCTGTCATGGGTTCCTTTTTCAAAGCATCTGCAATCTTCGGAGCAAGCTCTTGCGCGAATTGCCACTCTGCAGCGCTATCAACAATGGGAGTATCCGATCCGAAGATCGCCGCTCCAACGGCGCTGCGTCCAGCCTTTACGGCGTCGCGAGGGACTACGCTATCCGCGATTCCATTGATTGTCTTTGCCGCTTCACTTGCAGCTGTGCTGAGCGCCGTAATCTTCTTGTCATACGAACTTTTAAGATCACTCTGCTTGCTGATCATCTCCTGACGAGCTCTTGCCAGGGCAGCTTCACGATCATAATCTGGGTCGCTTGCAGCATCAGCTTCAATTTGCGCGACCCTGTCGTAATAGTTGCTCAGCTCAGTATCCCACTCTTCTTGAAGTGTCTTGACCTCAGAAATAGCAGTATCGACCTCACCCCTCCACGTTTCCAGTACACCCGCTGGCTCAGGGAATTTCCCTGACAAGGATGAGACTTTCGTGCCCATTGTCTGGATCTCGGTAACAACGGCCTGAGCTGTTTGGCCCGACCACTGTTCAGTGGGAATCGAGGCATTCTGAACAGCTTGAACATTGTTGGCCAACGCCGAACCCGTTGCCCTCCAATGCGAAGCGACTTCAGAAGCTGAAGAAACAGCCTTCGGAGCCTCTAGAGCCGAACTACCAGAACGAAAATCAACGCCACTCATTTGTTCCACTCAACTCCCAAGCGAGCCGCACGCTCACGGTTGTACTGCTCAGTGCTGTCAAAGTTCTTACGAGCACTATCAACTCCAGAACCCAAGGTCGCAAAAGCATCCGAATATTCTAAGACGACCATCGACATTGCGTCAGTAAAATGTTTCGCCGCCTGGAGCAACTCACTCGGACCTTCACCCCCCGGACCGGGAAGAGAAAAAGCAACAGAGCTCGTTGAAATACGTTTAGCCGAGGCACCGATCCCTGCAAGAGTGTCAGCGTCAGTCCACTGGTCATTCGCAACAACGCCGACTCCAGCACTGTCGAAATAAATCTGGTCGGCGGTCGATTTTTCAGCTCCGGTCATTGGAAGTACTCTTCTCTTTCCAACGTGGTAACACCACTTGCCTGAGCAATACCTTCGTATTCCCATTTGGCGTGCGAATAGATCGATCATTAAATTACCAGTTCAACGACCTCTTCTTCAAAACACGAAAAACTCAAGCACACACCGTCTGATACGCGTTTAGCACCATCGCGATCATTGTTCCGAAGGCATCGCCATCATCAGAGAATTCTGGCTATTAGGCTCGCGACTCATCCCACGCCATCTGCGCCAAGAAGGTTCCTTGATCGCGCGAGACGACCAGGCCTCGACCCTTGGGAAGCAGACGCGGACGTTCGCGGCCAATGACCATGCCCTCTGAGGGGTTACCCGACATCATGATGCCCGTTGCTGACAGTTCAGACAGGGCCTGCAAAACAGACTCGTAGGCTGCGCGCGAAGCACCACCCATGCGGCGAGTAATCACCAGGTGGAAACCAATGTCTTGCGCCTGAGACAGCAAGGGAATCAGCGGAGCAAGCGGCGAACCACTCAAACCACCCGTAGAGATCAAGTCGTAGTCATCGACCAGGACCCACGCCTCTGACCCCTTCCACCAGTTGCGCTGACGCAACTGCTCGGGAGTAACGTCCGGTCCGGGAAGCCGCATGCGCAGCTGCTCGGCAACCGCCTCCATGCTGCCCAAGATCTCGTCACGGTTCGAGATGTACATCGGCATGTCTTGTTCGCTCCACTCGCCCAGAAGGGAGCGGCGAACATCGACAACGACCAGCATGGCGCGCCGGCTTCCCGGCTTGGCCAAGACCTGATTGCCCAGGTTGCGCAAGAAGGAACTCTTTCCGCACTTCGCATCGCCAAAAACGTACATGTGCGACTCGTTGTCGAGGTCGAAAGTCCACGGCTTCAAGCGGCGTTCCTCCAGACCCAACACGATCCTCTTCTGCGGACCGTGAATGGCCTCGATCTGCGAGACTGTGATCTTCTCAGGCAGCAGGCGCAGGCGCGGACCAAGCTCGGTCGCGGAAGCAATGCGAACAAGAGTCGCCTCGACACCCTCACCGATCGTTTGAGGATCATGGATCCCATCGGCGCGCGGCAAGGCAACCAGCATGTGGTGCCCCGTCATCGACAGACCGCGACCCGGGCGCCCCTCGGGGACCTTGCTTCCCTTTTCGCGGCGGAACTCCGAATCCGAAGGATCACCCATGCGCAGCTCAAGACGCGAACCGAAAATATCCTGCATCTGAAGACGGAAGTCCATCTTGCGCAACGCGGTTGCAATGAAGTGGACACCGAAGGAGAGCGCGCGCTCAGCCATGAGGCGAATGCGGTCTTCCGCATCGGGGAAGTCGCTTCGCAGGGTTCCCCAACCGTCGACGATCAGGAAGATATCACCATAGCCATCGTCGAAGCGTCCCTGTGCACGGCCTCGGCGATAGGTCGCCATGGAGTCGATGCGGTTCGCGCGGAAGTAGGCGGCGCGGTCCTCGATGATACCCTCAATTTCAGAGACCATACGATTCAAGATGTCCTCGTCATCTCGGGAAGCAACGCCCGCGATGTGGGCCCCGCCCTCAAAAGCCGCGAAAGTGCCCGAGAAATCGATGACGAAGAATTGCACTTCCTTCGGCGTGTGTGTCAAGGACAGCGCCATGACCACAGAACGCAAGGCAGTGGACTTACCTGAAAGCGGACCACCGAGGATCGACATGTGACCGCCCGCCCCGGAGAAGTCGTACTCCAGGGTCTCGCGGCGCTGCTCGTGGGGAAGGTCGACAATACCAAGAGGAATGTGCAGCGGTCCCTTCGCACGCCATTCGTGCGAAATGAGGCCGAGCTCGGGATCCACGGCCAGGTCCGGCATAAGCGAATCCATGGTCTCGGGGACATCCAGGGGCGGGAGCCACACCTGGTGGGCGGGCATTCCCTTACCCTTCATGCGCGCCACCGCAATGTCGATTTCCGTCATGCCCTCCCAGCGCTCGTCGCCGGGGGCAACGAGGCCACCCTCGGGAACGTCATCCTCGGGAGTCTCATCCAGCACCTCTCCCAGAGAGAAAGGCAGCAGGCGGATACGCGCGGTTTCGGCCTGCGCGCTGGGTAGGACGCTACGAGGCGGCGGCGGGGCTGCGACGTAGGAGGCGCGGAAACGGATCAGCTGATCCGTGCCCGGCTGGAGGAAGCCCGAACCCGGGTAGGGAGGAAGGTCGTAGGCATCCGTCACGCCCAGGACTTCTCGAGATTCAGAGGCGGAGAAAGTCTTCAGACCAATGCGGTAGGACAGGTGCGAATCCAAGCCCTTGAGCTTGCCGGATTCCAGGCGCTGTGAGGACAGCAGAATGTGGATCGACAAGGATCGACCCAGACGACCAATGGCGACGAAGAGTTCGCCGAAATCGGGCTTCGCGGTCAAGAGTTCAGAGAACTCGTCGAGGATGATGAAGAGTGCAGGAAGCACGGGATAGTTGTGTTTCCCGGCCAAACGGTCCTCTTCGTAATCGGTAACGTTGGCGTAGTTACCCGCATCGCGCAAGATCTCCTGGCGACGAACCATTTCACCGTGGAGAGCGTCCTCCATACGATCCACCAGGGACAGTTCCGATTCCAGGTTCGAAATCATGGCCGAGACGTGAGGCAGATCAGACATGCCCGCAAAGGTCGCGCCACCCTTGAAGTCGACCAGAACGAAGTTCAGCTGTTCGGGAGAGTGAGTGAGCGCCAGGGCCAAGACCAAGGTACGCAACACTTCGGACTTACCTGAACCAGTCGCACCGATCAGCAGGCCGTGGGGGCCCATACCCTGCTGGGCGGCTTCCTTGATGTCCAAGACAACCGGGATGCCCTCGGGGGTCACCGCGAAAGGCACGCGCAAGCGGTCACGACCAACCCTACGCTTCCACTGGTGATCAGCATCGAAATCACGAATATCCCCGATATTGAGCAATTCCATGAGGTCTTGGGAACGCTTGGGATCGGGCTTACCGACGGGGGTTGCCGCATCCCTGCCGCCGGCGGTCAAGAAGCGGGTCAGGCGGCGGGCCACGGCCTCGGCCTGCGGAATTCCCATGAAGTCCGCGTTGGCAAGCACAGGCTTGGCTTCCAGGAGCAGGATCTCCATGGGGGTGCGCTCGTCCGAGCTCGGGTGAAGGAGGAGGCGCACGCCCGTGGGAGAGGCGAACATTCCCCACGAGGTGAGGACCTTGATGATCGTCACGCCCGCGCAGCCCTCGATGGAACCCAAGTGGGAGTCCGGGGGGAGTTCTAGGCCGTCGGTGACGACGATGAGGTGCGGCCAGGGGCTGGCGTCGTTTCGAGGCTGGAAGTGGCCTCGGGTCGTCATTTCCTCGCCCAAGAGCTGCTCGAGTTCGGCGTAGCTCGTGCACACCATGCGCGCGCCACCCAGGGCGTCGGTCACTTCGGCGGAGCGGATGTGGGGAAGCCACTTCATCCACTCCCACTGGGAGAGATTCTCAGGGCTGGTGAGCACCGCGATCTTCAAGGCCGCGTCCGGCGTCATGACCGCCAAGTGACACAAGAGCGCGCGGATTTCCCCGCGAGCAAGCTCCGCATCACCGGCAACCTCCACGTGAGAGAACTGGCCAAGATCCAAGCTGAAGGGGAGGTTTTCGACCGTGTGGTGAACGTCGAGGAAGCGGCGCATGGCCGAGTGACACACGACGTCGGGGTTAGCCATCTGCGGGATGTCGGGTTCAACCAGGCGCATTGCGAGCTCCTGATCGGATGTGCCCACGCGAGTCGAAACTGCCGTCTCGTCTCCGACTTCGCGTTCCCACAGGCGCGATCCTTCTTCGGCGAGGAGCACCAGGGCATCGGGCTCGGGAAGGTACCACTGCATGAAGATTCGCTGCTTCGCGGCGATGTTGCGCACGCTGGTGCGAGTCTCGGACAGGTACGAGAGGTATTCGCGGCGCTGGGAGTTGAGTTTGTTCCGGTACTGGGAGACCTGGCGGTAAATGTTGAAACCGACCATGGACAGCATCATGAAGACCATGCCGCCGGCCATTAAGAGCATGCGCGTGTTCTGCCCTTGTGTGAGCGCCATGATCACCATGACACCCATCGAGCCCATCATGGGGATGACGGTCGCGAAGATCGAGCCCATTCCCCCGGCCTCAACTTGGCTGGGCGGTTTTTCGACAGCGATTTCACCGCTGGGGAGCTCGGGGGCTTCCGTTTCATTGACGGCCATACAGTCTCCTGGAGTTCAATCTCCCGTTTTTGTTCATATCTGTATGTATCCTAGCTTGTAGCTGAGCTGCCCGTGGCATGGTGCTTGTTTCGTCGGGTAGTCTGAATGGTGACTTTTGAACAGAATTGACGACCAAATCCGGGTGATACCGAAGTGAAGGAGGGGGCGTGGCTCTCAAACAGGCGGCAGTCACTGTCACCGACGCTTCGGGGACTCAAGATCTCATTGTTCCTTTGGGGACAACAGTTACTGGCCTTCTGTCCATGCTCGATATCGATTCAACTGATCCGAGCCTTCAGATCACCGGAGCCGATGGCCGCGCTTTAAATTTGGGAGCCGTACTGGGAACAGACCTCCCCCAAGGCGTCCTTATTTCCATCACTTCTGGCCGCGAGCGCCAGATTCAAGAACAGCGCGCGATCGAGAGAACCTCCGACCCTTGGTTCCGCCCATCCCTGGTCTTCATCATCTGCGGTCTTCTTGCCTGCGCAATGGACGCGCTCCTGATCTTCTGTGCGCTCATTGCTCCCCGTTTTGCGACGAAGTTGTCCCTTCCCTGGTGGGCAACGCTCACGGTCGGGGCTTTGTCCTTGGTACTGTGCCTGGTCATGCTCTACCAGCGCCGAGTCCACACCAACGCGGGACTACTGTGTGCGTGGACACTGAGCGCGGGGATTTCTTTCCTTGGGCTGCTGCCAGCGCTGGGCAACGCGCGAATCTACGCCGAGGCCTCGCAGATCATGACGATGTCGCAGGTCGCCGCGCTTCTCTTCCCCCTGTGGGGTGCGACCGGCGTGGCGCTTGGCCTGTGGCTGTGGCGCAGTACTCCCCTGAGCAGCGCACACGCAGTGAGCTGGGGGCTTCTCACGGGTTGCGCGACGGTTCTAACGTTCCTTGATGCGCCTCTTCATCGCGTTGCTCCCTTTGCTATTGCTTTCGCCGTTTGCGCAATTACTGCGTCGCCGAGCCTGTCGGTGCGGATTCCCGCCACGCAGTTGCTCGACATGCCGCTGGTGACGACTTCGGCGCCGACTGTCCGTTCTCCCGAGGTCCCCTCCCCCTCGCGCATCACGGGTCGACGCGTGAACCGCACGGTCACCGACGCGACCTCGCGCACACGCTTGGTGCAGTACGTGGGCTTGGGCTTGATCTTTGTTGGTGCGCCGGTCATTTACTCGATGGTTGGAATTCATTCGACGCGGCAGATCGCGTGTCTCGTGTTGGTCTGCGCTTCGGTGATCGCCTTGGTTGTGGTTCCCCGCGAGCGTCGCTGGGCGTCCTCGCGCGTGGTTCCTCGCGTGGGCGCGCTGATTTTGCTTGCGACGCTGTTGATTTCTCCCGCGTCCCGAGGCCTGGTTGGCAATGCTTATGCCGCGGCCGCTTTGGTCGTGCTGGGCTGCGTGTCGCTCATGTGGACTCGCATGCGCGCCGAGCAGGACCACGCGCCTTTGATTGGGCGTTTTGCTGATATTTTCCAGGCGCTTTCATTGACCGTTATTTTCCCGGCTTCTTTCTTCGCTGCGGACCTCTTTGACCTCATTCGACAGGTGGCATCATGAGCGAGCTTCGTATTACTCCGGTTCAGGTTCCTGTTTCCCAGGCAAGGGGCGTGGACGAGATGGGTTTTGCCGGACAGCCGAGCTACCCTGGCCAGCCTGATTTTGGTGCTTCAATGGGATTCCCGGGACAGCCGGGGGCTTTTGCCGCGCCCACTGCGGCACCGCGCAGCTACTCGGCACCTGCGAGCGGTGGCGCGCTGGCGGCTGCTTACCTGATCGACATGGTGTGTTTTGCGGCGCTCACGGCCCTGGCCTGGTGGGTGTATCCCTCGTTGCCGGTTGTTGTGATTGTGGCCTGCGAGCTGTGGATTATTGCGACTTTCATTCGTGCGCGTTCGGGGCGCACTCCCGGTGCTTTTGCTATGCAGATCGCTGCTATTTCTACGCAGCCAACTCCCACCGAGCGCGGGGTGGAGTTTGACCGTGCACCGGGTTTGGGCAGGCAGAGCGCGCATAGCTTCATCATGTTGCTCTTGCACGTAACGGTCGTTGGACCGGTGATCACGTGGGCTATTGCTCGAGATGGCCAGACCTGGGTTGATCGCGTGTGCGGCATGGGGAACCTCGATATTCGCGCGAGCCGCTCGGGTGCGTCTGAGGCTGTTTTTGCCTCGCGTCAGACTTCCGCAAGCGAAGCCGTGCCTGGCTCAGTTGCTGCGCCTTCCCCTGCTCATCAGTGGGCTGGTCCTTCTGCTTCTCCCGAGGCCGTGCCTGGCTCGGTTGCTGCGCCTTCGCCCGCTCCGATGGCTCCGCCTACGACTGCTCCGGTCCAGGTTGCTCCGCCTTCGGCGCCTGTGTCCGCGCCAGATCCGGTGGTTATGTCTGCTCCGGCTCCTACCGGGGCACCGGTGGAAGCGCCGATTGCCGCTCCCGCACCTACGGGCGCGCCTGTTTCGACGGCAGCTCCTGCTGTTTCGGCGCCCGTTCAGCAACCGGTTCCACCGGCGGGGCCTGCTGTTCCCGCGCGGCATGGCGGGGCCTCGGCAATGCCGAAGGTTCCCCAAGCGCCGACCCCACAGGCAAGCGCGCCGCGGCAGAGCATGCCTGGGCCATCTTTCGCGTCGGCACCGACGCTGGCGATCATCGTTGATGACGGGCAGCGCATTGAGGTGAATGCTCAGATTGTTCTGGGGCGCGCACCCGAGCAGACTCCTGCGGACGCGCAGGCCGTTGCGATTGCGGACTCGACGCGTTCGCTTTCGCGCACGCACCTGCGCGTTGCGCCCGCCGACGGTGAGGCTCTGTGGATCGAGGACGCCTTCTCAGCGAATGGCACGCGGCTACAGGCGCCTGACGGCTCAACCCAGCCGCTGCCCCGTGGGCAGCGCGTCAAGGTCCCGGTTGGGACCGTGCTCTTGCTGGGTGAGCGCAGGCTGTCGGTTAGTCGATAATCGGAGCACCGATAAGCTGACGTTTACCACCAGCGACAATGCGGCCCATGTCGCTAAGCGTTTGTGTACCTGGTTCCATGTAGACGCTGTGATTACTCATAACCAGGGGGAGATCCTTAATGTTATAAACGAGGCCTGATTCACTGAGTGTCGCGCTCCTTACGTACTCTTCACTTCCGGTAGCATCGCCTGAAATACGCACGAACGTCGAATTTTCATCCAAGGGATCCATTCCCAGCTGACCAACACCATTCGCCTCTCCGTAGAGCTCGGCAAGGCTCATCCCCGCGGAAAGAATCGGGCCAATTCCAGGAACAAGAACAACAACCAGTCCGTTGGCTAGGCCGTAATACCTAAACCTCTTGTCACTGACTCCTTGAACAAAGTCTCCTTCATAGACGCCCGATACGAAACGATGTCCTTGAGGAACATGCATTTCCGACGGCTCGTAGGTCCCCATTCCAGGAGAGCCGAACAAGACGAGGTTGTCAACGACCCCATCCGCGATCTTTGTCGTCGCCATTCCGGAAACGACTGAGCCATAAGAGTGTCCAAGCAAGGTCATATTCGCATCTCCTGCGCCGTACTTGCGAGATGCATTCACTCCTGTTAAGAAACCAGCCAGCTTATCCGATCCCTTATCAGCTAAATCAATTGTCGCAATCTTGAGATCTTCTCCAAGATCAAAAGAAGCTGCCGGAGGCGCCTCATATCCCAGCCATGAGACAACTGCCACATCTTTTGTGTCGATATTGCCCTCTGCAGCTGCCGCGTTACGCAGGTTCGTACCCCGCGTAATTTCATTTTTAAGCATATCTTGCACCGTCGTCCCAATACCCGGCACAACGGTTGCAACGTTCTTTGCATGGTCAACGTCGCCTTGGGCCACGGCAGCCAGCACGCGTCCATTCTCTTCTTCGAGGGTCAGGAGAGAAAATGCGTCACCTTTTGCCCCGTGCTGATAGTCCTCAAGGGGAATCCGCCCCTTCTCCTTCAGCGCAATTTCAACCGCATCATAGGCGTTAAATCTATCCTGAGCTTCTTTACGACGTTTTTCAAGATCCGCCTTGAGAGCAGCGTTGTCTCCAACGTTTTTCAATTCGTTATCGAGTTTAGTAACTTCAGCCTCTGCCGCTTGCTTGAGTTTTGGTAGGCGTAGCCGATTCGCACGGTCTCGCGCCCATGCCTCAACACCGTCAGCATTACCGATGAGGTCAGGGTAGTGGTCACAGAGGTACTGTTTTTGCGCGTAAGGCAATTTTGACCAGTAAGCAGCCCTCTCTTCAGAACTCATATTGACAAACGCAGTCTTTTCAACCTCGGTCCACGGCCTTGCCCCCGTAGCAGGGAATAATCTTGCGGAATTCTCATTTCCTGCCTTTGCAAGAAGACTTACAAAAAAATCATCCACATGTTCCGCTTCTGAAATCGCGTTACGAACAAGCGCATCAACATCCACATCGTCTTTAAGCGGATCCGAGCTAGTCCTATTCGTAATAACCTTGCCGTCTGCTGTGATTGCACACTGATGCGCCGCTGCCGCAGACTTTGCTTTCTGAACCATTAACTCCACATCGATCACACGGCCAACCGTCTGGCTAATAGCATCCCTCAAATCCTGTAGATCCGAGGAGAGATTACTGAGTGCGGTATGCGCTGTATCAATCGCGTTGCGAAGTGCATCTGCTGTCTGACCTTCACCTTGAAAGCTGGCCCGTCTGCTCTGCAGTGTTGCAACTTGTTGGTCAATTACAGATTTCCGAGAATCAACAGCAGCTGTATAACCGTGCAATGTTCCCGAGCTCCATCGCTCAATTTCCGCCCACGTTATAGCCATTTTTCACTCCACTCCAAACCATTACGCAACTGACGCAACTCGCGCAGTGTTACGACTCCGGCTTCCGCTGACCACTGTGCTCTCATGAGCTCCTACTGCCTGAGCATTTTGTTGCTCAGTCAGTTGAAGATTGACTCCCGCAACCTTTGCGGCACGTGCAAGTTCATAAAGAGCCTTCGAATGAGTAACCAACAAAGACTTAAATCGCATCTCTGTTGATGATGCAACCTTAATTGAACGCGAACCAGGCAACGCGCTTTGGACAGTCTCAGAAAAATCATCGATCTGTGCCGACTCAAGCTCAGACGCCACATTACTGAGATCCTGTGACGCGGAGTCATACTCCGCTGAAACGCAATTAATAGCAGACATCGCGCAACCTCCCATAACAAATAGCACTAGTAAAAACCAGTCAGCCTTGACTGAAAATATTGAATTCATTTATGTATCGACTGGATTCTCTTTACCAGCACAACACATTTGTTGCACCGATCACACTAGCATTGCTGAACAGATGGTTCAACATTGCCAAGGATTTTGATCACTCTTCCGGGATGTCGATATCGACGCGCCCCGTGATGAAATCGCGCGGATTCTCCGTCGTCCCATCCGAGGGACGCAAACCCGTCTGATAGCGCATCAAGGTCACTTTCCCCTCATGAACGGTCACATACAAGAAGCCACCATTGACCGGGTCACTCCACGACAGCTGACGCACACCGCCCTTATCTGACCCCAACTCATAATCAGAGTAGGTTTCAGACAAGACCTCGCGCCCGATCCTCTCAACCTCAGGAACGGGAACATAAGGACCAGCAACATCTTGCCCAACAAGCTCCCACGCCGGCTGCTCGCGGCCTGAGGATTGGTCAGTTTCCTTATTGATCGCGGACCCAAAACTGCGCGCTTCCCACGCACCTCCGCCACCGGCCTCGGCAAGGCGACGACGGAACTCAAGAATCTTCGGTTCCTCATCACGCTGAAACGCCTGAATGGACTGACGCTGCTCCAGGGGGAGGCTTCCATCCCAATAGACCATGCTTGTTGCCTTTCCGCTCTCTGATGGTGACGCCGATTGCGTAGTCGTACTCTGGGGGCCCTTAAGGAAGGGCGAACATGCAGCAAGGGCCAGTACACACACTGCCCCCAGCACAGGCCGCCACACAGCGTGCATCAGCGCTTCACCCCTGCAGCGACGCGACCGATATCCTGTAGCGTTTCGGTGCCATCTTCCAAATAGATGCTGTGGTTATCAAAGTTGAAATTAAACGGCTTACTTGCGGGGGCATCCTTGTTGTATTTCGGCGAGCCCGTCGCATCATCCGAGAGGTGAGTAAACCCTGAATCAGAGTCCATGGGGTTCTTACCCAAGCTACCGACGATTCCGCCTCTAATTGCCCCCATACCCTGGACACTATCACCCTTCGGGACCCCCGAGACCCACAGATGATTTTGATCAACGTGGTAGTTTTTCGCATCGTAGGTACCCATACCGGGCGAGCCACACAGCACCAGATCATCGATCACGCCGTACTTGACCTTTGTTGCTGCCATGCCTGAGGTACTCGAACCATAGGAATGCCCGACGAGGGTCATGTGCGCATCACCCGCGCCGTAGTCACGCGATGCCTGCATACCGTTCATGAAACCAGCCAAACGGTCTGAACCCGCTTTTGCGAGGAAGGGGGAAATGATCCCCGGAATATTCTGAGGCTGATTCAAATCAGCCTTACCCGGGGCGTCATAGCCCAGCCAGGCAACAGTCGCGACATCACGCGCAGACAGGTTCCCCTGAGCCATCGCAGCGCTACGGAGGTTTTTGGATTGTCGCATGTAGTCACCCATGCTGCCTTCGACTGTCGTGCCGATACCGGGGACAAAAGTCGCCACGTTCTTCGCATGATCAACGTCGCCTTGACCCATCGCGGCCTTGACTCGCGCACCATCGTTTTGAAGAGTCAGGAGCGATACAGGATCCCCCTTCTTCCCGTGCTGGTAGTCCTCAAGGCTTATGCCCTTGTCGAGCTGTTCTTGCACGGCGTCATAGGCTTTCACTGCCTTCTCTGCCTTATCCAGCTCACTCAGATAGTACGCACGGGTATTGCTATCAATCCATGGGCTTTTCAGGAGCTCCGTGTACGTGGAGACATTGTCCTTTGCTTCCTGCTTCAGTTTCGGGAGACGATTTCTGTTCGCTCGGTCCCGTGCCCAGCCCTCAACGCCGTCAGCGTTACCGATCAGATCCGGGTACTTGTCACACAGATGCTGCTTCTGCGCCTCAGATTGCTGCGACCAATACTTCGCGCGCTCCTCCGGCGTCATCTTCTTGAACTTCTTCTGTTCTGCGTCCGAAAGATCATGCGTCTGCGTCGAAGTCGATTTCGCTGTACTCCCCGGCGTCCCGACGGTTTGTAGACGAGCGTTCAACGTCGTGTCGGCAGTATTTGCCAAGTCGACCGCCTGCCGCACTAATCGATTAACCGAGGCTTCGATGCTCTGCCGCGTGTACTGGCTCATTGAGTTCCCAGGAGAATTACATGTCGCTATTCCCGCCGCGGAAATCGTGCAGTGCGTCGAGGACGCCTGTTGCAGCGCCACCTTCACCGCGTTCTCGACCTGGGAAACATCACCCATTGCAACTTTGACGGCCTCTTGGATTTCTAGAAGGTCATCGGCGAGCGTCGTCAGTTCCTTGTGAGCAACGCCCATCTTCGCACGCAACGCATCCGCAGTTGCTCCCTCACCCTTGAAGGAACTCATACGTGCCTGAAGAGCATCGGCCTGTTTAACGACAGTATCTCGTCTAGCGCCAACCGTCCCCGCATAGGTGGACAAACCGGCTGAACTCCAGGTCTGGATCTGGCCCCACGTTAACGACATTGTTAGTCCTTCACTACGCCTGAATTACGCCATTACGGGAGTCTTGGGTGGTGTGGGGAGCGAAACGAAATCGTCCCCCTCCGGATAGTCGGTAGGGCTCGGCGCGTAGGGAGGCATCCCCTGGCCTGGCCGGTAGACGGGCGTATCCACCTGCGCCCCTCCGGTAGTCGTCGGCAGCGTCTCAATGGCGTATCCCGAGCGCAGTGGGCCGCGGGCTGGGCCATTGAGCGCGCTTGCCTTTTGCGCCGCCACTGACGAGGCCGCAGAGCCCACATTCGCACCGCCAGGCACCGCCTGCCCCTGACTATTTACAGCCGCCGTATTCTGCGCTTCGGTCAGATCAAGATTCACTCCAGCGCTGCGCGCAGCGCTGGCTAGTTCGCTGAGGGCCGTGGAATGAGTCTGGAGAAGAGACGTGTAGCGAGATTCCACGGTGCCCGCTGTCGAAATCGACTGAGCGCCATTCATCGATTCTTGGACAGTCTCGGATAGGTCGTCGATCTTTGCACCCTGTAGCTCAGCCGAGACCTGCGACAGAGTGACCGCTGTTGATCCGTATTCCCCGGCGACAACGTTGATGACGGTCATCTTGAACCCTTCGAAGAAGGAAGCGAATAGAACGATCAGTCCACTTCGACTGATCAAGTTGTTGAGTGTATGACTGTGGGTGAGCATGTGAAATGCTCACCCACAGTCATATGCATGCTTCTTATGCGCAATGCGTCGAAGAAGACTCAGCGACCAATTCCCATACCATTGAAGATCGTTTCACCCTGCCTGTCTGTCGCAACATAGTTGCCAGCGAGCTGATCCACCAAGCGCGCAAAGGCCTCGAGAGCCGCCTGCATCTGGTTCATGCCGTTAGTCCACTCGGTGTGCTTGTTGGTGTAGGAGTCCTTTGCAGCACCTTCCCATGTGGCGCTACGAGCATCTACATCGTTGTTGAACTCCTCGAGGTGGTTGAGCAGAGCGGCTGCCTGCGAACGCAATTCAGCCGACACCTGCTGGAGCACCTGAGGGCTTACGCGAAAATCTCCACCGTTCATTTCCTCATCCAATCTCTCTATTAGTTCAACATGGCTGCACCGGCGCGGTTAACCGCGGACTGTGCATCCAATTCGGTCTGAGTGACCTTGCCACCGACGGAGGCAAGCGCACTATCAAAGTCAGTCAGAGCCTGAGTGGCCTTAGCCGAGCCAGCATCCCACTGGTCCATGACCGAGTTGAACGCCTGCGAAGCACCACCCTGCCATCCGCCGATAGCGGTTTGGACCTCGCCCTTCACCTTTGCGTTCAGCGTCTGCAGATGGGTCTGCAGGTCGCGGACTGCCGTGCGAATTGCGTTGTAGCTCTCTTGTTCGGCTGAGATATTTGCACCGCTCACAGTTCACCCTCCTAATTGTTGTTCGGGTTTCCCCGAAGTTCTCTATGCGATTGAGACCCTGTAACGGAGGGCACAATCTCGATGTCGGGTATTACATTATCGAAGCGATCTGGGAATGCAAATACAGGTTTCATGAAACCAGCTAGGCTTAAGACAGCACTATTGAGCAAAGGAACCTCATGGCAAGCACTACCGCATCCAGGCCTCCAGCCCTTATGCCCGTTAGCATTCGCATGGGTGAGAACACCGTCGACATGTCGGTGCCGACGAACGTTGCACTGGCAGAATTTGCCCCAAATATTGTGTCACAAATCACACAATTATCTGCGAGTTCTGCCTCTCAGGGCTACCGAATTACGAATTCTCAGGGCAAGGTCCTCGACCAAAGCCAGACTCTGATCAATCAGGGAATCCAAGCAGGATCCGTTCTAATTCTGTCGAAAATTGGCGACAGCACACAGGATTTGCGCTATGACGACCTGGTGGAAGCGGTAGGAACCGCGGTCGAAAATGATCAGGCTCCGTGGAATTCTGACAATTCGGTCGATCTTAGCACACATGCTTCAGCGCTTTTAGTCCTCACGGCAGCTGTCCTCATCTTCACAGGAGGACGCGGAAGCACCATGGGACTCATCGTCGGATTATCCGGCGCAGTCCTCGCTTCCCTCGCCTGCGCGGTCATCGCACGCAACTCATCACGCCTCGCGCCCCTATCTCTTGCCCACTCAATTCCGATCCTCGCGGGCGCAGCTGTCATGAGCGCGATTCCCGGCTCTTGGTCAGGTCTTCCCCTTGCAGGCTTTGGAATTGCAGCGATGCTGAGCGCCTCGGTACTCCTTGTCGTCCTCCCGAAAGCTCTGCGCGGATCCATCACGGCACCGCTCACCTACGGTTTCTCGGCCACAGCAATTGGCCTATTGACTGGCTTCGCACACCTTTCCACGCAACGCGCAGCAAGTGCGGTCTATACCTTATTAATAGTGCTTATTTTGATCGCACCCTGGTTTGCCATGGCCAGAATTCCTGTGCGCGTGACAGGAATCCAAGAAACTATCGATCCCTACGAGGTCGTCCACAAGGTTCACGAGGGTTATATTCTGACCGTTTCCCTCAAAACTGGTGCTTCACTGGGAAGCCTGATCTGCATCCCACTCCTCCTCGACACACGCTATTCCTTGCTCCTCCTGATCTGTGCGGGCGTTGCGCTCTTGCTCTCAACGCGCTCACTGCGCTCACGCACCGAAGTTCTTATCGGTGCACTGCTGGGAATCATCCTGATTCTCAGCGGCGCAATCGGAAGCGCAGTCTTGATGCCTCAGGCGCTCATTCCCGTCGTTTTGCTTCTCTTCGTCGCCACCGGCTTGGTCCTGGCACTGACCGTTATTGATCCCAAGATGCGCCCGTGGGTCACTCGAATCGCTGACGCACTTTCTCTTGTCAGCATGCTTGCACTGGTGCCGATCGCAACTTTGGTGTGGGGAGTGCTCTAATGCCATCTAATAAGGACATCCTCGAAGCCCAGCGATTCAACCGCCGCAGGTTGGTCACCGCCTTCACTTCGGGCACTCCGGGAGGCAAGGAACTCGAATCAAAATCAACCACCCGCCCGCTCATCGTTGGAGCATCCATAGCCGCCGTTGTCGTCTTGATCGCAGTGGCAATTGGACGCTTCTTGCCGACATTGCCATCAGGCTGGGAAAACTCACACCTGATCATCACCAAGGGCGAAGGCGCACGCTACTACTCCATCGAGGGAACCCTGCGCCCGATTTCCAATGTCACTTCCGCGAAGCTTCTCAGTGAAAACGGCAAGATGGTGACCTCATCGGTCGCAACCTCCTCACTTGAAGGTATTCCGCGCGGGAGTGCGATCGGACTGAGCGACGTCCCCGACGATATCCCTGCAGCCTCCCAGCTTCATTCCTACGAGTGGACGTCCTGCGCCTCGGCCTCCGGCATGAAAACTTGGGTCGCTGGTAACCCCGACGGGCTCCAAAACGCCAACACCGCACTGGTATCAAATGAAGGCCGCCTTTACCTGGTCTCAGGCGGCGTCCGCTACCCTATCGATCCAGCGCGGTCTCAAGCCATTATTAACGTCCTGGATCTGTCGGGACGTAACGTCACCCCGGTCAGTGCAAGCTGGCTCAGTTTGTTCACCGAAGGGTCAACATTGACCCCGCTCAACATCCCCAACCTGGGTCGCCCCGTATCGGGAATGTCATCACGAATCACGGCCGCACAGGTCGGAACACTAATCGAAGTCGATGAATCAGGAACGCCTAGGCGCTACGTCATCACCGGCGACGGAACGATTACCCCGCTCACGGACTTCTCCTACAAGCTCTACCAGGCCTCGTGGGCAGATCGCGGAAGCCCGCAAAACCTCATGATCGACCTCTCAGAGCTCGCATCGCTGACCGTGTCCACTCAGGGAATCATTCCCGCCGACTGGCCCACCCAAGTTGGCGAAGTCCTCGGCGGCGATGAACTGCCCTGCGCGCAGTTGACCATCAACCATTCCCAGGCCTCGACGAAGCTCATGTCCCTCTCGACCACCCAAATGGCCCAACTCAAGCCGCGCGATATCAACGTTCGAGGCGGTTCCGGCGCATTGGTTCGAGCATCATCTGGCGGCGCAGCAGGACCGGTCATCTTCGTCTCCGACCTCGGAAAGGCACACGGATTAGGATCAAACCCGGCAGATTCGCTGGCGCGACTCGGGCTGCCCGAAAACGCGGTCTCTCCCCTGCCCGCAGCGTGGCTCGCGTTGATCCCCGAAGGACAAGAACTCACCTCGAGTGCCGCGTGGGAAACGGTGGGTGCTCAGTGACACGCGTCAAAGAGGCTCTCCTCGGATCCTGCGCTGTGCTTGCCCTCTTTGCAGGCACAGCACTCCCCGCTGCCAACGCTGACACGCCGACACCGGAAAGCACTCAGAGCGCCTCCGAAAACGAGCACTCACAGCCCAAGGCAGGAAACGGACCCTCGAAGGCGCCGGAAGAACCCTGCCAAATCGGCGTCGACAAGTGGCTCGCCCAAGCTCCCTCCGCGTATTCCTTCCTCGGAATGAAAGAGGCACTGGAACTCTCGCGTGGAAACGTTCGCGTTGCACTGGTTGATTCCGGAGTCGCCGCGGGCAACGCACACTTTAAAGATGCGGTAGAACCCGGCGTCGACCTCGTCGAATCCGGCGACGGACGAAAGGACTCCTTCGGGCACGGCACGGCGATCGCCGGACAAATTGCCGCTCGAGAAGTCTCAGGTTCGGGCGTCGTCGGTTTTGCCCCGCAATCCACGATCGTCCCCGTTCGCGTCTACGTCGACTCCAGCGACGACGCCAAGCGCGCGGGCAAGGGACCGACAGCCGCACGAACAGCCGACGGTATTCGTTGGGCTGCAGATCAGGGAATTCGCGTGATCGTTGTCCCGCAATCCTTGACCTCTGACGATGTTGCCCTGCGCACAGCAACCCAATACGCGCACTCCAAGGGAGCGCTGGTTGTCGCTTCGGCTGGAAACGTCGAACAGAATGCGAACTCGGGTTCGCAAGACACAGCGGTCCGCTTCCCCGCGGGATACCCCGAGGCCCTGTCCGTGACCGCCGTTGATGCGCAAGGTAACCCCAGTCAGTCTGTCGTCCACGGAACGCACGTAGAAATCGCAGCTCCCGGTGCGCAGATCGCAACCACTTTCTTCGCCAACGGCGACTGTATGTTTGCCACCCAAGGTGCGTCAACCTCGTACGCAACGGGATACATGGGTGCAATCGCGGCACTGATCGCAGCGCGCTATCCCGATGAAACACCAGACCAGTGGAAGTACCGGCTCCTCGCAACCGCCTTGCGCAGCTCGCCTTCGCAACGCACCGCTGAGGAAGGATGGGGAATCGTCGCACCCTTCAATGCGCTCAATTTTGTCAACGACGGAACCATGCCCGGGCCCCAAAACCCGATCTACCCGCCGATCCAAAAAACCGCGAACCCGGTCATAGTTAAACCGGATCTCCCCGTTGATACGACGACTCCGCGCAGGCTGTGGGCGCTTGGAATTTCCGGTGCGGGACTAACCATTGTCATTGCAGTCCTGCTGATCCGCCGCCTCCGCGCGAAAGACGAGTAGGGTACGCGACGGGTCGGGAGCGCCGCGAGCGGTCGGAATGCGCGAAAGACGAGTAGTGCGAGCGGGTAGGCGACGGGCGCTCCACTCTTCGCGAACGTCCGGCCGTTTTCCCAACGTCCCCGCTCGCTCTCCCGCCGCCTAGTGAGCGCTGGATTGAGTCGTTGACGGAGTGCTCGGTTGAGTGCTCTTTTGCGCGCTTTGGCTTGGAGTGGGCTGCTCGATCAGCTGCCCATCGTCTCCAATCTTCACGCAAGCCTTCGTCGGCTGCGAAGAACGGCCATTTTCAGCCACCGAAACAACCTCGATGCACACGTCACCGGGAACGGTCTTCACGGAAACCGCATTCTGACGAGTATCCGCAACAACATCATCTTGGCCGGGCTTACTGACCGTGTAAACGTAACGCCTGCGCCCAGCCGAAGAGGAAGCAGCCGCGGGATCCGTCCAACTCCACTGAATGTTGTCCCCGTTCACGCGGGCAACGAGCTGCTCGACCGCCGGCGGAGGAACCGAAACAGGGTCTTCTCCTTGAGCGCTTGCCGTCACGCTTGCGGAGGGAGTCGGGGTCGTATCACCGACACCGACGATCTTCCCGCCGCCCGTCAGCATCGCGACAATAACCGCACCTAAAACAACCATTCCCAAGACGACAAGCGCAACGATCGCGATGATTCTCTTCGGGCCCGAAGATCGACCATCTGGCAGATATCCCAAGGGATGCGAGGTATCGAAGGTGTTCTCAGTCGTATGCCCTGGAGCTCGCCACGAGTCCGGCGCAGGCGCATAGCCCGCCCCAAACGCCTCACTCGCCCCTCCCTCAGCTGCAGGCGCCTGACCCATCTGCGGATTAGCTGCGGAAGGATCCCCAAGTTCGGTAGCGCCAGCTTGCGTTGGCGCCGCACCTGAAGCACCCTCCTGAGCTGCATTGATGCCCGAGGACGTGGCCGGGCTGGCAGGAACATCACCGCCAGCCCCGCCCCCGGTAGGTGCGGGCGAAGTAAAGGAATAATCGGGAGCCGAGGAGGGACGAAGATCCACAGAAGACGGACGCAGGCGCGTACGCTCCGCATCAATCGATGGCATCGCACGAAGACGCGTTGCCTCGTCTTGAGCGGCTCCCCCGGAAAATTGATCCGACTGGTCCGCATTCCATGACGCAGAAGAGTCCGCCGAAGACCCCGATGCCGTCTGCCCACCAAAACTGGAGAGCGCATTTCCATCGCGCAACTCCATCTTCGTCACAGGACGCCCCATGACCGTCTGGATTTCCTGGAGCTGACGGCCTAACTCAGCGGCAGAAGAGGTTCGCTTTCGAGGATCCAATTGCATCGCGTGGCGCAGGACCCTCTCGAGTTCCTTGGGGGCATCGGGGCGCGAAAGACCACGAATTCGCCCCTCGTACACGCGGGCGGCGACAGAAGCTGCGCTATTGTCACCAACCGGGTCCTCGAAAGGACTACGACCACTCAGGAAAGTCCACAGCGTCGTTGCGAGCGCCCACACATCCTGAGTCGGATGCGCATGAGTCGAACGATTGTGCTGTTCCGGGGGAGCCCAAAGAACAGAAAAACCATCCAAGCTCCCCTTCTCCAGAGCACCGATGCGAGCAGCAACACCAAAGTCACCCAACACCGGGTAGGAATAGGAATCGAACATGACGTTCGCGGGCTTGATATCGCGATGAACATAGCCATTGCGGTGCAGCATTTCGACGCCGCCGCACAGCCTGATCACGACGTCAAGCGCGCGATCCACGGCCAAGGGCATTCGCCGCACCTGCTCGGCCACATTCGCTACTGGGCAAAACTCCATCTCCAAGTAAGGGCGACCATCTGGAGAGGTTCCAATGGAATACAACTCCACCACAGCGGGATGGCCGGCGATGGAGGTCATCACATCGGCCTCGTGACGAATCTGCGCATACTCCACCTGATCGCCCACCGAGCGCGCAACCTTCACGGCGACTTCGCGCGCGGGCTGTTCTTGACGATACAGGTGCACATCGGCAAAACCACCCGAGCCGAGTGAACGCAGCCAGGTGTGACCGGGCAGTTCAGGGGGCGGAAGACGACGTGCTGGAACCGAAGGCGTCATGACTGGTGTCCTCTAAAAGGATGGCGGAGGCGTCGACGAAGCACTCCAAGCGGAGATGCTCCATGCTTTTGGCGGTAGCGTGCGCTCAAGGAGGTCACAGATAGCGCGCGACGAATCCTGGTCCAACGCGACGCATTCGATTTCAGCTCGCTGCTGAGTTCATCAACGATCTGCCACGATTCATCGGCCTGCTGTGCGAGGGCCTCGTCACCGGAGAAGTCCGCGGTATCGGCCGCGCGCGCAACGCGTACTGGTCTGGGCAATTCCTCACCAAACTGGTACCACTGCGCGTTCGACATCGATCCTGGCTTCGCGGCACTCGCCGGCCACAAAGGCGAAGAGGTGAGCATCCACGCGGCTTCCTGGCGAGTCATATCGGTTGGAACGACAACGCCCGCATCGCGCGCGAGATCAACGACCTCATCCCACGAACCCGTAAGCGCACGAGAAGGCACAGCCCCGCGACGCTTCTTACGGCGACGACTCTTTGCCACAAGAATGGCAAGCAACGGAACCGTCAGCAAGGCAAGAATACCGCTACCGGTTGCGATAGCTCCCCACGGGATCTTCAAACGAGAATCATCATTCGAATCCGAACCACGGTCCGACGTCGAAGGCGGAAGATCTGCCGGTTCTTCGGGAGGCTCCGGGGGTTGGAGCACCTGGGGACGCGGGACTGAGCGAGGACGAGTTTCCTCTGTAATCGGCTTCTGATCCCTGGGCGGTGTCGGGTCAAAAATCGCCCAGCCGACACCCTGGAATTCAACCTCAACCCACGCGTGCATATCCGAACCACGCAGGTCAATGTCTCCACCCTTCGAGTCATTCGGGTAGGCGCCCATGACAACGCGAGCGTTCATGCCCAGGCTGTGCAGCATGAGGGCCATGAGCACGGAGTACTGCTCATCGTCACCGATCATCTGCTCGCTCTCGAGCATGCGAGTCAAACGGTCCGCGCGGCTACCCGGGCGGGACTTGGGATCATCGGCGTTCTCGTAGAAGCCCTTTTCCTTCAGGTGACGTTCGATCGCGCGAGCTTTAGCGAGGTCTCCCTGCTCGGCAGCGGACTTCTGGGTTGCGAACTCACGAATTTCGTCCGGGACACTGGTGTCTCCACCGGTATAGGGCACGGCGTGAGTTCCGGAAAGCTGACCATCAGACCAGATCGGAACGATCATCGACTCCGTGGAGTACTCCATGTTCCCGCCCTGGACATTCTTCGTGGTCGACAGCGCGGCATTAGCCCACGCATCGTAGTAAAGACCGTCCTGAAGAGTCGTCGCTTGCGCGGTTGCTTGAGTACCTGAGGCCGATGTGTCCTGGTTGAAGACGATAGTCGAGGGGGTTCCCACGATGGGGACCCACGGCCCCAAAAGCTGCGAGGTCTTCAAGGACATCTGGGCGCTTGAGCTACCCTCGACAGGCTTGTGCTGGGGCAAGGTCGATCCCACATGGATATAGCCGTTTGACGGTCCCCTACCCGGAGACAACATGGTCATCGTGGTGCCGTCGTAGCTATCCATGACACCGATACGCACGCGCGCACCCTCGGGCAAACCATCCACGTGAATCAATGTGTCTTCTTTGAGGTCCACGTTGTAGTGGCGGAAAGCAGACAGAGGCGAAGGATATTGGCGAGCATCCAACGGGGGTTGAACGACATCACGCAGAACGATGCGCGAGTACCACGGGCCGTAAAGGTTCGTCAGTGGGACAGCTGCGCCCGCAACCAGGGCAATTACCACGAGCCCGCCCGCAATTTGGCGTCCCACGTGGATCGTGCCCTGCGAGCCTCCCCGAGTTGTTTCCCCCAGGGTCGTTGCCGCATCGGCATCGATCGCTCCTCCGACGCGAACGTCTAGACCGGCCTCGAGGCGACGATACTGTCCTGCCCACGCGCACCAGCCCAAGGCAAGCGCCCACCACACAGCGACCAGGTAGATATTCGGGAAAGTTCCACCTTTACCCCACGCAATACCGACAACACCCATAATTGCAACGGGAATAACTGCCGCGATCGCGCGTCCTGACCGCAGAACGAGGAGAGCTGCGATGAAAGAACACAGGAGTCCCGTCAGCCACGGAACCATCGTGGGACCGATGTACGCCGAGGCCGGAGGGGTAACAGTTAACAGGTCTTTCCACGAATACACGACCTGCAAAACCAAGAGCTGCAGGGTCCGGGCGGTCGGAAGGCCATAGAAAGTCGTCGAGGGATAAGCAGCCACTCCGCCAATAAGGAAGTGGGTCGCAATGAGCCCGGCAATCGAAGAGATCGTATCCCAACGCCAGAAGGACGAGACCCACGCAACGAAAAGTCCCGCAGCAACGCCAGCGCCGGCGGCACGCAAGCCAGCCCACGATCCAAAGACGGCCTCGTGAATCCAGATTGTTGGAAGGAACAGCGCAACCAAGCCGATGAGGAACCAGGCGGGCAAACCGGCGCGCGATACTTGGAAGCCCGCGCGCGCATCAAGATGAAGGCCTTGTGTCGATGTTGTCATCAGGACAGACCCCCCGCTGCTACCAGTCGAGGCAGATCCTCAAGCGTAGGACAATCCGCCAAAGTTCCATGACTCAAACGACGCATCTTCGGGTGTCCCGGGCGAACTCGGACAACCGCACTGCGCACATCGATCGGAATCGCATTGAGTAACTGCGACGCCTGATTGTCATCGACAGTCGGGGCGACAACGACGGTGACGACGGAAAGCCCCGGGCGCTTCGCGATGGCCTCGCGCAGGCGAGCCATCAGGTCTTCCTCCCCAGAATCCTGAATCGCACACAGGGCATCCAACATGCGCGTCGCGGCAGTCGTTGTCACCCAATCGGTGACGGTCGATAGTGACACATTTCGAGAGGCAGCCATATCTGCAACCGCAAGCGAAGCCGCAACCGAGACCGCATTTTCAAAGGAATCTCGGTCGCTCCACTGTCCAAGACGGGTATCCAAAATGATCAGGTGGTGAGAACGACGCGTTTCCTCGAATTGGCGAACAACCAAGCGGCCCGTGTGTGCGCTCATCGGCCAGTGCACATTACGCCGGTCATCACCGGGAACGTAATCGCGCAAGGCATGGAAAGACACATCCGACGAGGATAGTTTCGCGGTTGTCACGCCTTCGACGTCCGCGTGAATACCTGTGGCATCGAAAGGAATGCGGATTGTCTTGGGGTGAACGTACAAAATCACAGGCTTAGACCAGGTGCCGATACGACGAATCAAACCCAAGGGATCGGCTCGAAGCGCGCGAGCGGGACCGACGGTGACAACGCCACGGCGGTGAGTAACGACCGAGAAAACCTCACTCCAGACCTCACGACCCCCCAAAGGCGGAACCAAGAACTGCAAGGCCGAGGACGCAATAGGAAGCTCGATCAGACCGCTGCGCGCACGGCGATCCGAGGTGTTTTCTGCGGTAATTTCGCCGACAGCCGTCTGCCCGGCAACAATGCGCTGACGCGGAAGACGAATCGAAACCTTGTGAGGGGAAGGAACAATCACCCAGATGATGGCAATCAAGAGAGCACCCGCACCTGCGCAGGTGATAAAGAATGCTTCGACCCAACCCCACAGGTATGAGACGAGTGCAGCAAGGAGTACCGAGGCGACAACAGCCCAACCGACAGAAGTCACCGAACGCGCGCCGTGGCGCAAGTACTTCATGCCTGGAGCCGAGGCAACAGAGTGCGCAAAACGAGCAATGCCCTGGCGGAGCCCGCTCAGAGATTCACGCAGATTTGCGCGCGCCGAGGCCAAGGATGAGCGCTTCTCAGCACGCTTACCAGAAGAGTGCTTACCCACGATCACCCACCTTTGCTCGATACTGCAGCGATACGCGCATTGTCAGGCGCTCACCGCCGGGGCGGGAACCGAAGACAGTGCGCGAGCAATCACGCCCTGCGCGGTCGCTCCCGAGAAGGCCGCATCCGGGTCGACAACGATGCGGTGCGCCCACACGGGTGCGGCGAGCGCCTTGATGTCATCGGGGAGGACGAAGTGGCGGCCCTGAGCGGCTGCCCACACGCGCGCGCACCGGACCATGCCGATGGCGCCACGGGTCGACACACCCAAGGTTGCGCTGTCGTCTTCGCGCGTGGCCTCGGCAAGGGCAGCAACGTACTCGAGCACGGCGCGCTCGGTGTAGGTCTGTGCGGCCAAATCCGCCAAGCGCACAACCTGCCCACTATCCAACAGGGGCTTAAGGCGCTTGGAGCGGTCCGGGGCCGCCGAACCGTCGAGGATTTCCGCCATGGCTGCACGCGAGGGGTAGCCAACCGAGGCCTTCATCAAGAAACGGTCAAGCTGTGCTTCGGGCAGCGGGTACGTTCCCGCCTGCTCCACAGGGTTCTGCGTTGCGATCACCATGAAGGGGCGAGGTGCAGCGTGAGTCACGCCATCGACCGTGACCTGCGCTTCTTCCATGACTTCCAGGAGGGCGGACTGAGTCTTGGGCGAAGCACGGTTGATTTCGTCAGCCAAGACGATAGAAGCGAAAATCGGGCCCGAGCGGAAATGCCACTCGTTGTTCTTCTGGTCGTAGACATTCACGCCGGTGATGTCACTGGGGAGCATGTCGGGCGTGAACTGAATACGCGAATGAGTACCCGCAATGGTCGCAGCAATCGCGCGAGCAAGAGCGGTCTTTCCGGTACCCGGCGCATCTTCCAGAAGGAGGTGTCCCCCGGCGAACATGGTTGTCAGTGCCAGGCGGATCACTGGTTCTTTATCCAGAAGCGCCTGAGAAATACCGCCGACGAGGCCAGCGAAGGTTTCTGCGAAACGCTGGGCATCTTGCGTGCTAAGCGCCATGGGAGGGACTCCATTCATCTTTCAGTGTCGAGTGATGTGCATATTGATTGTGGGTGGCGGGACTCGGTGCCCCGCGCGGGGCGGAGAGAGGTGGCGTCACGGCCTATCCCCCCAAGGAACAGGTGATTCGACTGATCAAGATCGCGAGATTACCTGCGTTCGCTTTACTCAGCCGCACTCCGGTCTGGACCTGCGATCCCGCGCCGCCTCGAGGAGTGAAGGTCGCGTAGCTTTGCGAGAAGTCATCCCACATCGAACACCTCATGGGAAGAGCATCACTGGCCCACGTGGAAGGCAGAGTTAAGGTCACCGTCACGCACTGATCAATGTCAGCGCCACGCGCGTTTTCAGCGGTGCACTGTGCGGTAGTACCGGTGAAGGCTCCGGGAACATTCACTTTGACCGTGTCCTTGTTGGTTCCCGAGAGCACACCCCATACGGTTCCCAAGCTATTGCGCGCACCGACCCCCACTTCGATCACTTGGCCGGGGCTCACGGATACGGTCTTGCTCCCCTGAAGAACCTTCCCCATGGAAGCCTCGGATTCAACGCCATTTGTCCTCTGCCAGAAGACGATCTCATCGGGGGCTAAGTAACCACCGGGCGGTGTCGCATCCCAGTTCACGGTTACAGAGCTTCCAGTCATAGTGACCGTGAAGGAGGGCGCTGTGGGCTTCGAGTTTGCCTTTACCGTGACGGGCACAGCGTTACCGGGCACATCTTGGCCGTTCACATTTCCGACCTGGCGGATGAAAATCTGAATGTCGCCATCGGCTCCGACGTTGATGGTTTCGCCGCTGGTCACAGAATTCCATTGCCCATTTCCGCCAGAGCTTCGCGACCACTCCAAGTGCAGGTTGCGGTTATTGAAGCCCTGACCGGGTGCGACAGCGAGGCCGCTCACCTTGGTCATTCCGTGCTCGCCCGTTGCGGTTGAAGAGAAGGACGACACATTCGGGTTCAGAGGCGAGGTGTAGACCTGGAAGGCAACCTCAGATGAATCCGAGCTTTGATCGCGCCAGTTGTAGGCGCGGATCTTCACATGGTAGTTCTCACCGGTGGCGAGTTCCGCCGTGTACTCGTTCTTATCTCCGCCAACTTCACCAACGGAGCGACCGTTCACTTCGATGGTGTAACGCGTGATTTCCGCACCATTCGCGTTGGGGGTTGGCCACGTGAAGCGGACACGTCCGCGGTCACCTGAACCACCAAGGTTCTCGACGCGAATACCGTCGGTGCGCTCAGGCGGTCCGAAGGGAATGACCTTCTGCGAGTTCTGTGACGTCGGTGAAGGTTCTTCTGCTCCATTACGCGCCGAGATCGCAACCGAGTAGGTCTGACCGTTTCGCAGACCATCAACTCGGTATTCAGTCACGTTTCCGGGGACCTCAATCTGGCGCGCGCCACCGTTCTCGTAGACATAGAGCGTGTAGCTCCTGATTGCCGATCCCTGGTTCGTCGGGGGCCTCCAGCGCACGATAATTGCACCGTTTTCAGGCTCGACGGTCGGAGGAAGCGGCGCCTCAGGACGCATATCAATGAGAACTTCGGCCGAGGCCGCCGAGGGATCGGAGGTACCAACCGCGTTGTGTGCGACAACCGTGAAGGAGTGGCGAACACCGTTCTCGAGGCCGCTTAACTGGCACGAGCCAGACTCGCAGGAATAGCTGCGGCCAGTTGCGCGGTCCGTCGCCGTGAATCCTGTAATGGTCGCACCGTTATCAGATCCTGCTTGGAAAGTCACCAGAGCAGAACCGGGGCCGGTCGCCGTGACTGAAACATTCGTCGGAGCATCGGGACGGTCACGGACAACGAGGCGTACCTTGCCTTCGACGATACGATCCGGGTCACCGGTCGCATCCATCAAACGGTACCGAACCGTCATCTGCCCGCGGAATCCAACAGCGGGGGTGATATTCAGGTTCGTGCCCTGAGGATCGACGGTTCCTTCACCGATCTGGATGGAGGCACCGACGACGCGGATGGGCGTTCCCGGGAAGGGGTTGATCGTGTAACGAGTCAGATCGACGACTTCGAGTCCGCCTGATCGCGCTGTCTCCAAGAGCGCGTCGGAAACCTGGATGAGGGGGCGGGTCGATGCGACAACCGTAATGGGCAGCTGACCGCTGACCGCGCCGGCGCCATCATCAACGCTGACGGTCACCATGCCAACCGGGCCCTTGGCGCGATCAACATCGGCGCGCACCAGCAAGGTGTGTCCGTCAAGGCTAATTGCCACGCCCTCAGGGAGGTTCGAAATCTCGTACTTGAAGCCAGCGGGATCCGCGCCTTCCGGGTCACGCACCATCTGTGCAAGATCGACTGCGGTAGCTTCTTCACCTGCAGCGACCCGAACTCCGGTCGGAACGAAAGAGACAGGCTGGTTTTGAGTCGCCTCGACCTTCAAGGGAAGAGTGAGCGTTGAGGTCAACGCCGAGTCGTCCCCTGCCGCTCCATCGGAAACTTCGAAGGAGAAGGAGGACTTACCAGACCACTCGGAATTCACGTGGAAGTGAACGTGGCGGTCATCGCTGAGCGTCATTCCCTCGTCGATGCCGGCGGAGGGACGCAGTGTTGCGGCGTTGGTAATGCGTGGGCTGCGACCGTCACGAACAATGACGTAGTCGGCGATATCCAAGGAGACATCTTCGCCGGCTCGTACCTTGACGGGAACCTTGGTGGTGTCAATAGCCGGGTGATTGCGTTCCAGTCCAGGGACGGACACAACCGCCGAGGAACTTAAACCATCAGCGTCAGTGATCGTGTAGACGATCAGCATGCGCTCTTCCTTCGGAGTAATCACCAGGTCAGAGCCGGAAACCTCGACACCTTCGGCCTTCGTCGTGACGCGGAGGTTGTTGACATCGCCATCGGGATCCTCGTCGTTGGCCAAAACCGAGACCTTTACAGTTCCGCCCTTGGCGGGAAGCTGCGAGGCCGAAACGACGTCATCGCGCGCGATGGGCGGTTGAAGTTGGGCATCACTTGCGACGTTAATGGTCAATGTGCCACGTGAAACACCGCCGCGATTATCCGTGACCTGGTAGGACACCAAGTAGGAGCCGTCCGCGGCAGGAGTCGTCAGGAAGATAGAGTTACCGTGAATTTCGGGCTTGAGTTCTTCCGTCGTGGTCTGCAAAGAACCCGGAACAAGCGAAATCGTATCGCCATCGGGATCGATGTCATTAGTAAGGACAGCGACGCCGAGCTGCCTATTAGGACGGGTAAGAACCGTGTCCGGTACTGCCGTTGGGGGCTGATTCAAGGTAGCCGGAGGCGCGATACCAACGCGGACTCGCGCCGATGCCTGCTTACCTTGACGGTCTTCAACGATGTAGGTGAAGACATCTGTTCCCGTGGTATTCGGGGCAGGAGTGTATTCCAGCCAATCGACGCCAAGCTCAACGGTGCCCTTAGTCGGGGATTGCTCGATGCCAACAAGAGTCACCGAGTCACCGTCGGGATCGATACCGTTCAAAGGCACGGAAATTCGCGTTGTTTCACCGCTGACTGCCCACGCAGTCAATGCCTTCGGCTGAGGCTGAGCATTCGTTCCGTTCTTCTCCAGAACCTCGAAAGTAACCGTTGAGGTTGCCATGTTTCCGGCGCTATCGCGAACCGTGTAGGCCACGTGCATGACACCGGGTGTATTGCCGGCCTCGAGGCGGACAAGGTTACCGGTCACGAAAGGCGTACCCACGGCCTCGTTCGGGGTGTACTGAAGACTCGGGTCAACCTTCAGAGTCAATCCTGAAGGAGAACGGTCATTGGCAAGCACCGGAACCGAGGCGATATCTCCGACGCGCACACGAGTGCGGTCAGGCTGGAGCTCGGGCGGGAGTTTCGTATCCTCAGCAGTCGTAGGAACAACGGTCACACGTGCACGAGCCGTATTCGTTCCGTTGGAAACCACGTAGTCAAAGGAAACTGACGAATCCAGACCTGCGGGCGCAGTGATGCGCAAGAGGTGTCGGTCTACCAGGGTAACTTCCAGTCCGAGGCCATCAGGAACCTCAACCTGCTGAACGACCAACACGCCACCAGCAGGATCGGAGTCATTGTTCAGCGGAGCGACAAGGGCAGAACCACCCGCAGGAAGAACTGCCAAGTCGTCTTCGGCGACGGGAACTGCCTGTTCATCAACTTGGACAACATCGACTCGGACCACGCCCAAAGCGGTCGCGGGGCCATCACTCACCGTGTAGGTGAACTGATAAGAACCCGGGGCCTGTGCGACAAAGTTGACGGTTCCCAGCTCAAGATCCGGGGTGATCTGACTACCGGCAGGAGCAACCGAAAGAGCAACCAATGAGAGGTTGTCACCGTTGGGATCGGTGTCATTTGCCAAGGGAGAAATCGTCGTGATTTCGCCAGCACGCGCGACATAGAAGTCCGCGTTGGCGACCGGGGGAAGGTTACCGGGATTTTGCACATTGACGGTCAAGGTCCCCGAAGTCGTCGCACGTCCGTCAGAAACTTCCAGGGCGATCGTGTGGACTCCAACGCTGGCGCCCAGGTCACGAATCTGCAGGGTTCCTTCTTCGCGGAACTGCAGCTCGATTCCTTCAGGGGCACGCGCGTTGGACAAGAAGATTGGGTCGCCGTCCGGATCCTGCCAATCCGTCAAAACGTTGTATTCAATCTGCGCACGGTGTCCCAAGGCGATACCGGGATCGCGCAGCTGCTTGGGACCAGAATTCATATCCCACGGGTGAACGGTCACCGTCACCTTCGCGGTAGCGACTGCCTGACCGTCGGAGGCCTCGTAGGTGAAGGAGGTACTTCCTGTTTGAGTATCACTAATATCCGTAATCTGCAGCGCTCGGCCGCCACGAGTGCGCGTGACCTTACCAAATTGGGGATCGGTCACTGGACGAGCAGTCAGAACATCGCCATCTGCGTCTGAGTCGTTGTTCAGAACAGGAAGAGTAGTTGTGCGTCCCGGGCGAATACCAAACTCATCATCGACCGCGTCGGGAGGAGTGTTGTGATCTTGTCTTTGGGGATCAGCAATCTGGTCGGTGATCTGAGGAGAATCTTCTTCCTTCTCCTTCTTATCGAGATTGGGATCCTGCTTATCCCAATCATCCATCAAGACCATATTGTGTTCGGGCAGCCATACGGATCCCGAGGTGGTGTCATTCAGGACGATTCGAGTGCGATTTGTTCTAAAGACGATCGTCGTTGCCTTCTTTAAGGAATCAACGATCATCTGACTATTCAAGCTAGGATCCGTGCAGTTACGGACATATGCGCCTGATTTTGCCCACGCCCCATACGCACATCCCTTATGAAAGACGGGACGTGCGGGAGTTCCTGAAGACCCGTCACTTGATGCCGGGATCTTCGTGACCGCACCGCCCTTGAGCGGGACCGAGATCAGTTCCCGATCGGTTGCAAGAAGAACCGAAGAAGAATCAGGGCCGACGTCTTGGAGGGTAACGGAAGCGCTAATCCCATCATCTGCAAGATTGCGCAGGGAGCCATCGGGAAGAACCAGAACCCTGTTGCGAGTATCCAAGGCGACCGGCTGCTCGCCAACAGCGGTCATCACCAATTCAGCATTAGCCGATAGTCCCTTAATATCGGTGGACTTGAGACGGTCAAGCTGTCCCTCGCGAGTCACACTGATTCGTCGTCCAGCGCGCGGAGAGATTGCAAAAAGAGTGCCTTTTTGGGAAACAGTCGCAACGCCTTGATCCATGTCGGTAGCAACTGCGCCCTCATCTGTGTAGGCGGTTGATGAAGGGCTCGATACCTGGGAAAGCCAGACCTGTCCCCCTGAAGCATCCATGACTGCCAAGCGTGAGCCGCCCTGAACAACGCGCGCGTTTTCGGGCAGAGACGTTGCAGCACCCAGTGACACCTGGGCAACATCAACCGGGGCAACCGAGTGAGCGGTCTTATCGGTAAAAGTCACATCGTTTCCGGACTGCCCGATATCAAATTCCGTGGTATTTGCTCGGAAAGCGCCGTCGAGAATTCGGGAATCATAGTTCAGGTGGCCAACGAGTTTCTTCGAAGAATTCGTCACCCAAATGCCACCGTCATCGACGTCGACTTCAGCGGTCGTCACGCCCTGGTGAAGAATGGCAAGAGTCGAAACAGTGACAGTGAAAGCCGCAACCAACGCAGCCGGAATCCGGCGTCGGTTCATGCGCTTGCGCTGAACACTTTTCTTCTGCTTCATTTACTTCTCACCACTCTTGTGCAGGATAGAGGTGTCGATTCTTAAAGTTGACCTCTTTTAGTGTCCCATGCACTGCCCTCATTTGAGGAACTGAAGTCCAACTTCACACAGGCTCCTTCGAGCTTTTTCCCGGAATCTCGCGGAAAATTTCGAAGAAATTACATTCATGTACATATTGAGCGCTGTGGATAAGTGACGCACAAGCCGGGCGGGGGCCTGCGCAACAATTCTCGCAGACCCC
>ERZ773233.198-NODE-198-length-45792-cov-4.580405_pt1 | contig 45792 bp, 72 predicted proteins | sample MGYA00580991_ERZ773233 | MGnify/ENA primary metagenome ERZ773233 (study PRJEB29015, sample SAMEA2738178) | human oral metagenome | biome: human oral; feature: human-associated habitat; material: saliva | place: China | collected 2161 ...
AGTCTTAAGACGTAATTGGTATTGATTCTGATTCTGTCGTTGCTTTAAGTCTTAAAACGTAATTGGTTATTGTTGTTGTTGTCGTTGCCTCGGCGTCGAGTATATTAGCGGCTTGGTGGATCTGGGTCGGACCTCGGTCGGGGCTTGATCGTTGTTGGTTGGTGGTTGTTGTGGCTTGGGCGCGTGATTCTGCGAGGCGGCGTCGGTTGCCGTCTGATTGGGCGTCTAGGCGGCGTGCGGTGTTGGCTCGTGATGGTGGTCGTTGCCAGTGGAAGGTTGATGCGTTGTCGGTGTGTGGTGCCCCGGCTACGGATGTGGATCATATCGTTGCGGGTGATGATGATTCGTTTGGTAATTTGCGGGCGTTGTGTCGTGAGCATCATGCGGTGAAGTCGTCGCGTGAGGGGCATGCGGCGTTGGCTCGTATGCGTCGTGAGGTTGCTGGTCGGTTTCGTCGTGTGGAGCCGCATCCTGGTTTGCGTGGGGGTGGTGTGAATGGCTCGTAGTGGTCCGGTGCCCGCCAGGCGGGATGAGTTGGTGGATCAGCGTCCGTCGAGGACGCAGCATGTGACTGGTGGCGTTCTGATGGGCGTGTCGCCGCGTAAGGCGGATCGTAAGTGGCATCCGACTGCTAAGCGCATGTATGAGGCTATTGGGGCGTCTGGTCAGTCGTTTTGGTTTCAGCAGACGGACTGGGAGATGGCTTACTCGCTGTGCGAGGATTTGTCGGCGTATAAGCGTCAGCAGGATGAGGCTGTGCGTGCTCGTGCGTTGCGTGCTGGTTGGGATGCTGAGGCTGCGTCGTTGAAGCCGTCTGAGCGTGAGGCTCGGGGGTTTACGCGTGATCGTCCGCCGTTGTTGCGTGATCCGTCGTCGCAGCGTTTGGCGACGATTTATATGGAGTTGGGTAAGTTGGGGATGTCGGAGTCGGAGCGTCGTAGGGCTGGTATTGAGTTGCGGCCTGATGAGTCTGAGGTGGTTCCGGCGTCGGTGACTGTGATGGATGGGTACCGTAAGCGGTTGCAGTCTGTGTAGTTGTTGTTGTTGTGGGGGTTGTTAGTGGTTGTTGTTTATAGTAAGCCTGGTTGTGGTGCTTGTGTTGCGACTAAGCGGGTGTTGGATAAGGCGGGCGTCTCGTATGAGACGGTTGACGTGAGCGTTGATTCTGCGGCTCGTGAGATGTTGGTTGAGCGCGGGTTTAGCGCGATGCCGGTTGTGGCTCCTACGGGTGATGTGGGGTCGTGGTTTGGCGGCTTTAGGCTGCAGCGTTTGCGTGAGGTTATTGCTGCTGAGGCGGCCGCTTAGAGGTTGTTCCCGGTAGCTGATTCGGCCTGGCCTGCACAATGGGGTGTGGGTTCGGGCCGGAGTTCCTTTAGCTCCTCGTCGTCCTCTGGGACTGGTGGGGCGTAGTATTGCCCCGTCACTTCCTGTCTCCTGGCGTTGGGGGCGGGTTCCGTGGCGGGACGTTTTTTGGTGGCCCCCGTACGCTGAAACGGCGAGTCGTGGCCCTGGGTCCGCGACGTGGCGCGCGAGCACGACGGCTATATGGCGGGGGCATTTTCTTGGTAGTGGTAGCGGGGTTCGCCTCGCGGCCGCCCCCCTGACGGTTTTCGTTGGGGGGTTCATCTTTGGCCCGTGTGGTGGAATTTGGTAGACACACCACACTCAAAATGTGGCGCCCTTGGGGCGTGCGGGTTCGAGTCCCGCCACGGGTACTTGTGTGTTGATGGGGGTTGCGGATGCGTCTTACCCCACCAGGTGTGGGTGGAGCATCTGGGGCCGTGCTTGTTCGTTTGGTTGGCGGCACGGCCCCTGCCTTTTCGTTGTGTGTAGTTGTGTGTTGATGGGTTGGGGGGTGTCCTGGTTTTGGTCGATGTTGATAAGGCTGGGACACCCCCTGGTGGTCCCTATGATGGTTTGTCTGATGAGGAGATTCTTGAGCGTTTCGCGCCGGTGCATTATGGGCCGACGTGGGAGCGCGGCGATGATGGCCGATTCGTTTTGCCTGAGCATACGTTGGGCTGGGAGATTGCTCGGTGGTGTTCGGATTATTTGGAGCCGCTTGGTGCTGATCAGGAGGTGTTTGAGTTTACCTTGGAGCAGTTGCGTATCGTCCTGTGGTGGTATGCGGTTGATGATGAGGGTAAGTTCATTTACCGGCGTCGCGGGGTGCTGCAGCGGATTAAGGGTTGGGGTAAGGATCCGTTGCTTGCGGTGTTGTGTTTGGTTGAGGCGTTTGGTCCGTCCCGGTTTGCTGGGTGGGGTTCTGATGGTGAGCCTGTTGGGCGTCGGTGTCCGCAGGCGTTGGTGCAGATTTTCGCGTTGAAGCAGGAGCAAACTAGCAACACGTTCGATATGTTCCATGTGCTTGTTGGTGACAAGATGCGTGCGAAGTATGGCGCGGATGTGAAGCTGCAGATTGTGCGTGGTTGTAACAACACGGCGCGCATCGAGGTCAAGACGTCGTCGTTCCGTTCGACGGAGGGTAACCGTTGTACTTTCGCACTGCTCAATGAGGCGTTGGATGTTGATACGGTGATTCCGACTCCCGCTGGCGCGCGACGTATGGGTGATCTGGTCGCGGGCGATGAGGTGTATGGGCCTGATGGCGTGCCGGTGCGCGTGGTTGAGGCTAAGCCTGTTCAGGTTGGCCGTGATTGTTACCGCGTGACTGTTGGTGGCGTTGATTCGGTTGTTGCGTCGGATGGGCATTTGTGGATGACACGGGTTGCCAGTAGTGCGGCTAAGCCGCGTATTCGTTCGACGCGTGAGATGGTTGAGGATGGGCGTCGGTTTATGGTGCCTCGTTCTGGCCCGCGCGTTCTGCCTGATGCTGATCTTCCTGTTGATCCTTATGTGCTTGGTTATTGGCTGGGCGATGGGTCTACTGGCGATTGCAATATTGCTGTCGGCTTGGAGGACGTGGACTGGGTGATGGGCGAGTTTGAGCGTCGCGGTTATCCGTTGCATCGTGTCGGCAATTCCGGCACGCCTCGCCTGAGCTTTTCTGACCGTGCTGGGTTTGGTGCTGATATGGGGCCGGATCATGCGAGGGTTTTCCGTACTCTCCCGTGTTACTGGGATAAGCACATTCCTGATGTGTTCATGGAGTCGAGTGTTGAGCAGCGGTTGGACCTGTTGCGCGGTTTGATGGATTCTGATGGGTGTGCTCGCGCGGATGGTTACGCCGTGTTTGTTGGGTGTGATCGTTTGGCTGAGCAGGTGTTTGAGCTTGCGGCGTCGTTGGGGTTCTTGCCTCATAAACGTTACGTGGCGGATGAGCGTTCGCGCGATGGTGGCTATTGGCATGTGGGATTCATGATCGAGGGCCTTAACCCGTTCCTGATGCCTCGCAAGGCTGAGCGTTCGCCGTTACGTGAGCGCCGCGAGTGGGTGTCGATTGACATTGAGCAGGTGGAGTCTCGCCCTGTTCGCTGTATTGCGGTGGATAATGAGTCGCACTTGTTCCAGGCGAGCCACTGCGTCGTTACCCATAACACGCAGCACTGGTTGCCGCAGAACAATGGGCAGAAGCTAAAGAATACGGTCGAGGGTAATACGACGAAGATGAAGTCGCGTTACCTTGCTATTACGAACGCGTATAAGCCTGGTGAGGGCAGCGTGGCTGAGGACGACCGTGAGGCGTATATGAAGTCGTTGGAGGGCCTGACGACGGAGACTGACGTGTTCTATGACTCGTTGGAGGCCCCGGATGATACGCCGTTGGATGAGCGCGTGTTTAAGGTTTTGTATAACGCTGTGCGTGGGGATTCGGTGTGGTGTGATGCTGATGAGGCGTGGCGGTCGGTGTTGAATCCGTCGCGTCCGACGTCGGAGTCTCGCCGCATGTACTTGAATCAGGTGTGGCAACCGGAGGGGAACTTGTTCTCGTCGGCTGAGTGGAAGCGTATTGAGCGTAAGGCGACGTTGGAGCCTGGTGACCGGATCGTGCTCGGGTTCGATGGTGGTAAGTCTGACGACTCTACGGCGCTTATTGCTATCCGCGTGTCGGATGGGCTGATGGTGCCGTTGCTGCTTGAGGAGAAGCCGTTGGACCTTGCGGGCGACTGGGAGGTTGATCGTGAGCGCGTGGACTCTATGGTCCACAGGTGCTTCCGTGACTACGACGTTGTTGGGTTCTATGCGGACGTCGCGTTGTGGGAGTCGTACATTCATGAGTGGACTTTGGATTATGGTGAGCGGCTTGTGGCTCGCGCGTCGGACAGGGGTCCGATTGCGTGGGATATGCGTGGTTCTCGTAAGCGGACGGTGGGCCTGCATGAGGCGTTTATGGCGGCGATTCTTGATGGCCGGGTGTCGCATGGTGGTTCGCGTGAGTTGGCGGCGTCGTTCCGTCGTCACGTGTTGAATGTGTTGCGTAAGGATACGCCGTATGGCGTGTCGTTTATGAAGGCTGGCCGCGAGTCGAAGAAGAAGATTGACATGTATGCGGCGGCAATGTTGGCGTTTGGTGCTTATCGGGATTATCAGACTGAGATGGCGTCGAGGCCGGTTGCGAAGGCTGGGGGGTCGTTCTTCCGGTTCTGAGGGGTGATGTGTTGTGGCGTTGATTGATGCTGGTGATTCGTTGGAGGCTCTTGTTGGTGAGGGCTTGCGGGTGTTGAGGCGTGATTGGGAGGATGGGCTTGAGGTTGCTGACGCGTATTTGCGTGGCGATTTTGACGACCCGTATTCTCCGAAGGGCATGTTGCCGGAGCATAAAGCGATGATGCGTCGTGCTCGCCAGAATTGGTGTGAGATTCCGGTTAATGCGGCGGTGCAGGCGTTGGCGGTTGACGGGTTCCGCTCGGGGGATCAGAGAGCAGGTGGCGAGCGTTCGTCTGAGACCCCCGAGTGGGACTTGTGGCAGCGCAGCAATTTGGATGCGAAGCAGGCGCAGGTCCACAGGTCGGCGGTGGCGTATGGTCAGGCGTTCACGGTGGTTGAGCGCGGGCAGGACGGTAGGGCCTATGTTCGCGTCCTGTCGGCGTTGCGGACTGTTTGCCTGTTCGAGGACGCCCTGTCGGACGATAACGCGATTCTTGCATTGTCGGTGATGCGTCGTCCTGGCGAGGGGCCGGATGGTCACCCCAAGCCTGGCCTGGCGGTCGCCTGGGATCGTTACAACCGTTACGACGTGGTTCTGCCTCATGGTGGTGGCGAGCCTCGTGTTGGTCCTGGCGTTGCGCATGGCGGGAACGGTCATTGTCCGGTGACGCGGTTTGTGTCGCAGATGGACGACGAGGGGCGCGTGCAGGGCGCGGTCCTACCGTTGAAGCAGTGGCAGGACTCGTTTAATCAGATGCTTTTCAATCTGCTTTTGGAGCAGTCGCATGGCGCGCATCGCGTGTTGTGGGCGACGGGGTTGGAGCCTGCGGTCGCGGTGGACGCGGACGGCATGCCGGTGGTTGGCCCTGATGGTGGGGTTGTTCGGCAGCCAATTGCGGCGGGGCCGGGCGACTTCCTGGTCAACTCGTCGCCGGATGGCAAGTTTGGGTCCCTGCCGGTTGGCGACCAGTCCGGCTATATTGCGGCGATGGATGCGCTGATTAAGGACTTCAGTGCTATCTCGCAGACGCCGCCTAACTTCCTCCTCGGCCAGATGGCGAACTTGTCTGCTGACGCGTTGAACGCTGCTGAGAAGTCGTTCCGCCGCAAGGTCGAGTTGTACCGCACTCAGTTTGGTGAGTCGTGGGAGCGGACGTTGCGTGTGGGTATGGTGCTAGAGGGTCGCGCGGAGCGCGACCAGTGGGAGCATAACGAGGTGTTGTGGCGTGACCTTGAGTCGGCTGCTTTGTCTCAGACGGCGGATGCGTTGTCGAAGTTGCGGGAGATTGGGGTGCCGTCTCGTGGTTTGTGGGAGATGGTGCCTGGCGTGTCGCCGGTTCAGTTGGATCGTTGGGATGAGTTGGCTGTGTCGGAGCGTTTGGGTTCTGATTTTGGTGCGGCTGTTCAGGGGTTTAGCGTGATGGGCACACAGGACGCTCTGGATGGGCCTGTGGCGGCCTCGGATGGCGAGCCCGCGTCTTTGGCTGGCGGTGACGCGTAGTGCCCGCAGACGCGCGTGTGGAGGTCTTGTTGAGGGCGTTTGAGGCGTCGCTTGGCAGGTTGAGTTTGGGGACCGTGCGGGACGTGTCCCGCTGGTGGGAGCAGGTGGATAAGGGCGGCGATGTTGTGGCCCGGTTCGGTGAGGTGCTTGTGGAGCCGTGGGATCGTGGCGCGGTGTTGGGGGTGGCGTTCTACCGTTTGTTGAGGGCGTTGCAGACGGGCCGCACGGTCCCCTCCCCTATTCGGGGGCATGCGCAGGGCGGTGAGGTGTCGTTGGGTGAGTTGGTGCGCGAGTTCAACGAGGCGGCTGGGATAAACGCTTTGACTGCGTCGTCTCTGGCTGGCGTGCGAGTGCAGGTGGACAAGCAGGCGACGCCGGACCTTGCAGCGTTGCGTGACACTGATGTGAAGGCGGCGCAGGCGTTGTTGCGTGCCCGGCTGGAGGCTGGCGAGGTGTCGTCTGGCGTGGTGGCTGGCGTGGGTCAGCAGGCGGCGGCTGGCGGTGTCCGGTCGGTGGTGCGTGACATGGGTGACCGTGACCCAGCTCGGCAGGCGTGGATCAGGGTGTCCGGGACGGGCACGCCGTGCGCGTTCTGCGCGATGCTACTGTCTCGTGGCGCGGTGTATTCGGGGAAGCATGAGGCGTTGCGGCATGACGTGACGCACGCGAATGGCACTCACGGCTATCACCCGAATTGTCATTGTTACGCGTTGCCCCTGTTTGCGGGGTCAAGCATTGAGGGTTCTCGTTTCGCGGTGAATCGGGAGATGCAGAATCTTTGGTACAACGATTTCGGCGGTAAGGGCTTGAAGGGCAAGTCCGGCTGGCGGAGTTTCTACTACCGCAAGTTCAAGCGGTAGGCGATTGGTGGAGGCCCTGGCGGTCTCATTGGTGTTCCCGCGTGTCGTCCTGGTGGCGTGCGTGGGCTTTGTTTTTGGGAGTGTGTTTTGGCGGACGAGAAGAATGTGGCTGATGAGGCTGAGGCGGTTGAGGGTGGCGCGCCGGGAGCGCGCGGCGATGATGCGCAGGTTGAAGCAGCGGAGCAGGTGCAGGTGGAAGGCGATGCGGGCGAGGGCCAGGACGGCTCTCCTCGCAAGGTTGATGAATTGCCTGAGTGGGCGCAGCGCGAACTGAAGGGGGCGCGTGACGAGGCGGCGAGGTATCGCACGCAGTTGCGTGAGGTTCAGGAGTCGGTGAAGGGCCTCAAGACGGTTGAGGAGTTTGAGGCCGCGATGTCGGCGGCTGATGAAAAGACGCGTCAGGTTGAGGCTGAGCTTGACCGTGTGCGCGTTCGTCAGCAGGTGCGTGATGAGTTCCCGAATCTGCCCGGTAAGGCGTTTGAGTTCGTCAAGGATGGCACGGTTGAGGAGATGCGTGCGGCGTGTGAGGAGTTGGCGTCCCTGGTGGGCGCTGGTGGCGGCGCGGCTGGTCTCCCCAGGAAGGGCGGGGGCCTTGCTCCCGCTGAGGAGACGGACGCTGAGTTTGATGCGCGCGAGTTTGTTCGCAGTCGCGTGCCTCGTATTTGACGTTCTCTGTCTGTTTGGTTTCGTGAGTTTGTAGAGGAGATTTTGTTATGGTGGCTGTTACCCATACCCCGGTGAAGCCGGAAAAGCTTGCTGCGACTGCGGTCGCACTGACTGAGCGTGAGCTTGTTGTTCCTACCCTTTTCACTAAGAAGGGCATTGAGGATTTTAAGGGCGCCAAGGATGACACTCTGAATGTGAAGGTGCCGGGTATTCTTCCTGCGCGCGATTATGAGTGGCGTAATAACCGCGCTCAGGAACTGATTCTTGATCCGTACAAGGAGCGCAAGATCGCGGTTCGTTTCGGCGGTGACGCGTATTCTGCGACGTCGCTGACGGATGAGGAGTGGGAGTTCGATTTCAATGGCTGGGGCACGTCGATCCTGCCCGCTCAGGCTCACGCGGTTGCTCGCAAGCTTGAGTATGGCGCTGTGAAGGCTCTCAAGACGGGCAAGTACACGGTTGAGATTGGCGCGAAGGAAAACAACATCCTCAAGGACATTATTGAGGCTCGTCGCGCTCTGAACCTGTTGGGCGCGTCGAAGGTCTCTAGGACCCTGGTTGTGGGTTCCGACTGGGATACCCTGTTGCAGTCTGCGGACTTTGTGAAGGCCGCGTCGGTTGGTGACAAGCTGGCTGAGACGGCGTTTGCTGACGCAGTCCTGGGTAAGGTCAAGGGCTTCAATATCGTCGTGTCGGAGGATTTGCCGTCTGACGAGGCGTACGCTCTGGCCGGTGACGCGTTCATCTTCCTTAACGCTGCGCCGCATGTTCCTGAGTCTGTGAAGGGTGCGACGGGCATTAGCGATTCGGGTATCGCAATGCGCTGGATGCGCGACTATGACGCGATGCGTTTGCAGGAGCGTTCGATTGTGAATACCTGGTATGGCTTCCAGCAGGTTCTTGACCCGGTTGTGTACTGGGATGAGACGGCTGGTGTGGAGAAGATTTCCGACGACCAGTACTCGCTGCGTGCGGTCAAGCTCAAGCTGGGCGGCACGGACAAGTACTTCACTGAGGGCACTGACAAGACTGTGGTTGGTAAGGCCCTCGGACTTGACAAGCGTTCCAAGCACACGGCTGCTGCTGGTTGAAGGGATGAACCGGTAGTTCCGGCCTCGGGGGCGAGCGGTCCGCCGCCGCTGCGCCCTGAGGCGGAGCACTGGGATGAGCTGTAGTTGTGGGGCGGTGTTCTCCAGGGTTGGCTTGCATCCCGTTAATGTGCGCGAGGTGTCAACCCTGGGGCGCGCCCCCCTTGGCTTGAGGGGGTGTTCGCATGAGCGAAACTGAGGAAGTTGCCCCGCCCGTGTCGGAAGCGGAAGCGGTTCGACGCCGGGAGATGTTGATTAGCGTTGCCGAGTTGGAGGCTCGCCTCAAGTACGCGTTGTCGCCTGACGAGAAGGACACGGCGGCGGCGGTGATTTGGGACGCGTCAAACCTGGCTCGTCTGCATGGCAGGCCGTCGTGGATGGCGGACGCCGTTCCCCCGGTCGTTAAGACAATTGTCCGTAACGCGTGTGTCCGTTACATGGACCTGTCGGAGTCCGTTGTTCAGTCTCGTGCCGGTGATGAGACGGAGGCGTACACGGACTTGGCGTTGCGTACGGGCACGGTGTTCTATACGCCGGATGAGGTGCGGACGCTGAGGCAGGCGGCGGGGTTGGATTCAACCCTGTCGGTTGTCCACACGTTCGTCCATTCTCCCGCTGCGCCGACGTCGAGGGATGTTGACCGTGGTTGGCGCAGGTGTGACTGGTGGTTGCCGGGTGCCCGCTTCAAGTGGAGCGAGGGGGGCCTGTAGTGGCAGTTGGCAGACACAGGCGGATGACGGGTGTTGTGTATGGGCGTAAGCGGGCGAGGGATGCGCGGGGGAACCTGGTGACTGTCCCGGACTTGGAGCGCCCGTACAAGTGCTACATGTCGATGAAGCAGATCAGGGCTAATCGTGGCGCGGCGAAGGGCCAGTTGACGAACGAGGTTGCGTTGATTCTGGTTGAGCCTCGCACGGTTGACGGGGAGCTGCTGACGGACGTCGGCGCGTGGACGTTGATCGAGTTCGACGGGAAGCAGTGGGATGCGGCGGCTCCTCCCGCGTTGAAGCGGGGGACGCGCAGGACGACTCATTGGGAGTTTGAGTGTAGGCCGCGTCCGCCGTCGAATCTGGCTGGGATTGGTGGTGGTGCTGGTGGCGACCATGCTGGTAACTGAGCAGCGGTTGAATAAGATCGTGTCTCATATGCCGCAGGTGCGGCGTGAGATTCGCGGCCAGACGAACAAGCGGGCGGCGGTCGCTAAGGCTAAGCTCGCCGCCCACCGCTACCAGGGGCACGCGAAGATCGAGTCCTACGTGGCGTGGGTTGACGGCTATATCGTCCTGTCCGACGAGGACGGGTATGGTGCGGCGGCGGCTATCGAGTACGGGCGTAGCGGCGAGACGCGGTACAAGCCGATTCTTGATGACTCGGGGAAGATCGTCGGCAAGCGGGTTATCCACATTGGCCCCGCTAAGGGTGTGGGGGCGTTGGCGGCTGCTGCTGCTGGTGGCCGTGTTTGACGCGTCGAAGTTGAACCACGGTAGGCATGTGACGGTTGAGACGTTCCTGCCCGGCTGGTTGGAGGCGGACCTGCCTGACGGGGTGACGTGCAGGTCTCGTATCGAGGAGGGCAACTCGGTCCCGTACGTGATGGTTGTGGAGGTGCAGCCCACGACGGGAGGCCAGTTTATCCGGTCGGATGACGCGGTTGACGTGTTGGAGTTCGAGGTTCACACGTTCACGTCCGGGCTGGACGCTGAGGATGTGGCGTGGCGGATTAGCTGGTCGATTATCGAGTTGTTGCGCAAGTATGCGGCGCGGGGCAGGCGGGTTCCTGGCCGAGAGTCTTTCGTGAAGGCTTTCGAGTTGATGGAGCGGCCTCGCCGTCGTGAGGACTGGGCGGATTCTACCGGCCCGGTTCAGTATCAGGATTTGCCGGTGGGCGTGGAGCGTTTCGTGTTCCAGGCCCGACTGGTGGTGTTGCACCGATGATGGTGCAGGAATGGTGAGGTTGTTATGGCGATGGATGATAACAAGACGTTGATTGTGGCGACTGCGCAGATTTACACTGCGCCGGTTGACACTAAGGCCCCTACGCTCACGGCGTACAAGACGAACAAGACGACCGCCCTGACGGGTTGGACGAACATTGGTCACACGTCGGCGGAGAACCCTTTTAAGGCGTCTCGTAGTGGCGGCGACGTGACGACGAAGGGTTCGTTGCAGAAGAAGAAGCTGCGCACGTCGATTGGCGACGTGTCGTATTCGATTGAGATTGCGCTTGAGCAGTTCGATGCGGCGTCGATTAAGCGTTACCTTGGTGCTAACGCTGCGACGGTGGACGGTATCACGTATGCGAAGTCCAAGCCGACTGCTGAGCATTGCGCTCTGCTGATCATCGTAGAGGATGAGGGTAACGTGTGCTTTATCCATGCGGGTAAGGCGGACCTGGTTGCTAATGGCGACTTTGACGTGAACAGCGTTGAGGAGTTGGCGTCGTTGCCGATTAAGTTCGAGATTCTTGAGGACAGGAACGGCAACACGCTCGGTATCGGCGAGGTTATGTCGCTGGCCTGATTGAGGCTTGAGGGGGTGGCCCGTGTAGGGCGGGTGCCAGGGTGGCTACGCGGGCCGCTCCCTTTATTTTTCCTGGCATACCACTGTGGCACTATTTTTGGAGGTTTGTAATGACTGCGATTGATTTTGAACACCTTGACCTGGATGCTCTGCGCGCCGAGGCGAACAACAAGTACAAGAACCTTGAGGTTCGCGGCGTGGTGTTTCGTGGCCTGATGCGAGTGAGCAAGGCTGATCGTGAGCGCTTCAATGAGCTGACGGCTGCTCGCCAGGCGGGCGAGGCGCAGACGGATGTGACGGAGTTTTACCGTGACATGCTGATGCTGGTCGCGGAGGACAAGGCCGAGGCGGAAAAGCTGCTTGATGACATTGGTGAGGATGCGGCTGTGCTGGATACGCTGGTGTCGCTCTACTTTGAGCGTACGCAGGTGGGGGAAGCCTAGCCGTCGCAGGCTTGCTGGATAAGGCGGGGACGGGGATTTACGCGGATTTTCGACTCTACTATGGGATTGACCTGGTGGAGGCGGTAGAGAGTGGTTCCCCGTCCCCGCGTTTTTTGCTTGCTCTGGTGCGCGGGTTGCCGGATGGTTGTTGGACGCAGGCGTTGTTGGCGGAGATGCCTGAGTTGCGTGGGTGGACGCGGGAGATGTCGTTGATGGCGGACGTGTTTGACAACATTTCGGTGAATACGGTGGCGACTGGTTTTGGGAAGTCGCGGCGTCCGATGTTGTGGCCGGGCCGTCCTGGGGTGAAGCAAACGTTTGCGGCGGAGAAGTGCACCGTGATGGGCGTGAGGCGGATGTTCGTGGACCTTGTTTCGGGGTGACCGGGCTGCTGTCTCGCCCTCCTCGCGGGGCCTGTTTTGTGTGAGGGGGGTTGATGTGATTGGGCGCAGAGGCCGGTAATGTTGTTGCGCGTCTTGCCGTGAAGGTGACGCCGGATACTAAGGATTTCTGGGGTGACTTGTCGCGGCGTTTGGACGCTATTGAGCGTCGTTTGCAGCCGCTTGAGGTTGGCGTCGAGTTGGACGAAAACGCGTTGCGTGAGCGCGTGAGGGTGATGTCTGAGCGGGCGCAGGCGGCGGTGAAGGATGTCCAGATGGGCGTCCATTTTGATGAGCGAGAGTTCGCGAAGATCGGCACGATGGCTGATCGCTTGGATGACGCGGCGGAGCGGCACGCGGGCACACTGTCGAAGGTCTACGACGGTGACATGGATACGATTCGTCGCCATTGGTCGTCGGCGCTAGATGCGATGAAGCGGGACGCGGCTAAGCGGTTGAAGTTTAAGGGTCCCCATCCTGACGAGGATTCGTATTGGCGTGGGCATACCGAGTCGGCGTTCCGCATGTGGTATGGGCGTCGCGGTGAGGAGATGCGTAGGGCGTTCCGCGCGTTGGGTCCGGTTGAGTTTGAGTTGCGGCCTGACGACCAGTGGCAGGAGCGCGTACGCGGCGTGCTGGACGGGTTTTTCTCGAAGGAGTACACGGGCCGGGTCAAGTGGCGTGTTGACGAGGACTTGAATGACGTCGGGGCGTTGCGCAGACTGCGGTCCCGCATGGAGCGCGAGTTCGCTCGCGGCTGGAAGTACGTAGTTGACCCCGACGTCGATGTGAAGTCTGGCCGCATTGATGCGGCGTTGGACAAGCTGCGTCATGAGATGCGTGAGCGGGCTTTCGGTAAGCATGATGCTTTCCATCTCGAAATTAAGCCGAACATGAGTGACCATGAGCTGCGCGAGGTGGGGCGGAAGCTCAAGCACTTCAAGCGCAAGTGGGATGACACTGAGTTGGAGTTCAAGCTGAGCTTGGATCACTCGTCCCGGTATGTGGCTGCGGCCAGGTTGGCGATGTTGGCTCGTGACAGGTGGGTGAAGCTGCGCCCGGTGATCGACCACAAGGCGATGGTTATTGCGCGGGAGACGTTGGCCGCGATGTCGGGTTGGCGTTTGGCGTCGGACTTGACGCATAACGTGTGGGACCTGGTGAAGAATCTGGACAAGATGGTGCCGTTGATTGGCACGGTTGGTGCCGGGTTCGCGGTGGCCGGTTCTGGCGTGACGCAATTGTTGAAGCACACGTTTACGCTTGGCGGCGCGGTCGCTAACGTGCTGCAGGCGGCGGCGTTGTTGGGTCCGACTCTGGCGATTTCTGCCGGGTTTATCGGGTACACGGCGGTGCAGGCGGCGAAGGTTGCGACGGAAATTGTGCCCGGCCTTGAGGACGCGTTCCACAAGATGAATGACGCGGCTCAACATGGGTTCTGGGACGCGGTGTCGGACGATCAGATAGCGAAGATCACGGACTCGTTCTTCCCTGAGATGGAGGCCGGGTTCGCCCGGTTGTCGAAGGCGATGGGCGGGCATTTCGGTAAGCTGATTGACTCGTTCGACCGGGTGCTTAAGCCTCATATTGCTGAGATGTTTGACCATTCAGCCGCGGGCGTTGACAAGCTGGGCGAGCACACTGATTCGTTGATGACGATCCTTGGCGTGCTGGGCAAGCATGGGTCCAAGACGATGGAGCGTTTCTTGGGGTGGCTCGGCGAGGCGACGGACAAGTACGCGGATTGGCTGGTGAAGGCTGAGCGGTCGGGCCGGTTGCAGGAGATTATCGACCGGGGCATTGACACGTTGAAGGATTTCGGTCGCGCTGTCGGTAGTGCGGGCGGCATCTTGCATGGGTTCTATAAGGCGGCTGAGGAGCAGGGCGGCGCGACGATGAAGCGTTTCGCTGACGGGCTTGAGGCTGTGAACAAGGTCGTGAATGGGCACAAGTTCCAGACTGGCTTGAAGCGCGTGTTCTGGGGCATGGACCGGGCCTGGGATCGCTTCAAGGATGAGACGCGGGGCGTGTGGGGCGAATTCGCGTCCTCCTGGTCGCATCTGGCCGCTGAGGTTGGTCAGGCGATGGGCCGCGTGGGCGGTAAGTTCACGAAGGCCATACTGACGTCGTTCAGCGGTAAGGACTTCAACAAGGGGTTCAATAACCTGTTCGACGGGCTGGCGGATGGCCTGTCGCGCATTGCGGGCGCATGGCCCAAGGTGTCGAAGGGCCTCGGGTCCCTGATGTCGTTTATGGGGTCGCTGGGCAGGGGCCTGTCTCCCGTTGTTGGCGCGGCTTTGGAGGCGCTGGCTCACGCTGCTGAGCGTTTGGGTCCGGCGTTGTCGAGGGCTGTGGAGAAGGGTGGTCCGGCGTTGGGTCGGGCTATCGAGACGTGGGGCAAGATTGCGACGCCGGTCGCTGAGGCGTTGTCGAAGCTGCTGGACGCGCTGGTTCGTATTCCTGGCGCTGTTGAGGCGGTGGCGACGGGGTTCATTGCTTTCCGTGGCTTGTCGTCTGCGGCGTCCCTGGTGAAGGCCCTGTCTGGCGCGTTGTCTGGGCTGCGGGCTGATTCGTTGGCGGCGAAGGACGCGTTGTTGAAGTTTGCGGCTGCTCGCACGGGCGCGGCGGCTGGCGAGGTGGCGGCTGTGGCTGCTGGCGGTGCTGCTGGTCAGGTTGGCCGGTTTGGTGGCGTGGCGTCGAAGGTGCAGGGCGCGATGGGTAAGGTGGCCAAGGGGGCGGCTGGCGTGGTGTCGTTCTTGACTGGCCCGTGGGGCCTGGCGATTGCGGGCGCTGGCTTGGCGCTGGGTGGGCTGATTTCGTGGTCTAACCAGGCGTCGGACGCGTTGAGTAACGATCTTGCTAACGCGTTTACGAAGGTCGCTGATGGTGCTGATGGGGCATCGGCTAAGGTGTCGGCCCTGATGGGCCAGGTTGTGGCGAAGGCTGATCCGGGCGGGAAGCTCGCCAAGACGCCCTTTGGGGTTGACCTGGCGTTGAAGAATTACCGGGAATCCCCCCGGTGGGCTAACTGGTTTTCCGCTGGCCTTGGCGAGTTTGGTGCCGGTAACGTTCATGCGACAAGTGCTGCTGTGAATATCTCGGACGCGTTTGATCGCATTGGCGAGATTGCTCGTTCGGGTAATGTTGCGGGCGCTGTCGAGGCGTTGCGTCAGATGCGCGAGGAGCTTGTTAAGGGCGGCGCGTCGAATCAGGAGTGGGACAAGACGCTGGATACGGCGCTTGATTCCGTGACTGGTTTGCGCTCAGGTCTTGAGGAGTATGCGAAGTCAATGGGGTATGCGACAGACAAGCAGTCGTTGCATAACTTGTTGATGGGGCAAACAAATTTGTTGTGGCAGAAGGCGCAGGCGGATCAGGCTCGGTTGGCGTGGAATACGGCGGCTTTCGGTGCGGCGATGGATCAGAACTTTGCGAAGTGGGGTTTTGGCGCGAAGAAGGCTGAGGGTTTGCATGCGGCTATTGAGCGTGTCGGCCAGTCGATGATCGACGTCGCTGCGGCGGCTCGTGATTCTAATGGCGAGGCGGTGCAGTCGGTTGAGACTGTGTTGTCGAACTTGCAGGCGCAGGTTGATGCGCAGGCGGCGGTGGCTCAGAACATGCTGGACCTTGCGTCGGCTGGTTTCAGCACGCAGGTGTTGGAGCAGCTGGCTCAGTTGCCTCAGGGTGCTCAGTATTTGCAGCAGTTGAAGGACGCGTTGGCGGATACGTCTGATGAGGGTAAGGCGCATTTGCAGGAGTTGATGGATCAGGTGAACGGGCTTGGTCCGGCGCTGCAGGGTGCGGCGTGGAATGCTACGCCCGCGTTGCAGGCGTTCCATGATGCGGTGACTGGTTCGTTTGACGGGATGAAGCAGGGCGTTGTTGCGGCGTTGGATGAGTTGGGTGCGGACGCGGGTGTTCGGGCTGCGGCTGCTGGCGCTACGACGACGGATGAGTTGATTAAGGCTCTGTCTGGTGCGGGCGTGCAGATCAGTGAGACGGCTGATGGTTGGGCGTTGACGTTGGAGGGTAAGACGGCGAAGTTCTCGTCGGCGGGCACGAACAATGCCACCTCGTATGTGAATGCGATTTCGGCTGCTCAGATGTCGGCTCAGATCGCGGGCTCTTTGGTGGGCAATCAGGCTCATGCGGGCTTGTCTGCACCGAATTATGCTCAGCCTGGCTCTGCGGGTGGTTCCAGCTTTGCGTCGGCCTTGGGGTCGATGGCTGGCCGGGCGTATTCGGCGGCGTCGAGCTTGGTGTCGCAGGCTGTGGCTGGCGTGAGTACGGCTGCGAGCCAGTTGTGGAGCATGGGTGTGAACGCGGGCGCGTCGTTTGCGAGCGGCCTCATGAGCAGGGTGCAGGGTGCGATTGCGTCGGCGCAGTCGATGGCGAATTCTGTGGTGTCTGGCGTAAAGACGGCGTTGGATATTAACTCGCCATCGAAGGTGTTCCGTAAGATCGGTTATAGCGTGCCGGAGGGTTTCGCTCAGGGTATTGAGCGGGCTGCCGGGTGGGCGACCGATGCGGCTGTGGGGATGGCGTCTGAGACGGTTGGTGCGGCTCGCGGCGTGCTAGAGATTAACAGCCCGTCGAAGGTGTTCCGTCGTTTCGGCGAGTTCATTCCGCAGGGCTTGGCTGGTGGTATTCGTAGTGAGGCGGATGCTGCTGTGCGTGAGGCTGAGGCGATGGCTGGCCGCGTGGTTGAGGCTGGTTCTGGTGTGCGGATGCGCGTGTTTGATGGCGGACGTTTTGACGTGTCGCAGGATTCGCGCATGACGGTGCATGTTGATCCTGAGTCGTTGCGTGGCGCCCGGTTTGGTCTGCGTTTGTCGGATGAGACGGAGCTTGAGACGTTCATTAGTGACGTGGCTGATGGACGCGTTGTCGAGTATGCGCGTATGGGCGCGTAGCGGCCCTCTGTGGGGCGGGCGGCTACTCTCCTACTGGCTTGGTCTGGTGGGGGCGCGGTCGCCCTCCTGGGGGCCTTTTTGGAGGTGTTTTTGGGCATGGTTCAGGGGCCGATGTTTAAGGGGTTTATTCACCGCGTGACGGGGTTGCCGACGTTCGCGGTTAACGTGGGTGGCGTGTTGAAGGCGGACGGGAAGTTCGTGTGCAAGATTGAGCGCAGGTGGCAGGACCCGTGGTTTAGTCCGTGGGTGTTCTCTTACGTGATGGCCCCTGTGGGCGAGGCGGTCGGCTATACGCTTGAGGGGGCTGATGGTCGCACGTACGGGCCGGTGTGGTTGACGCGGACTGCTACCGGGTGCCCGGATGGTGGCGCGTCGGTTGCCCCTCAGGATGGTCGCGGCGTGTTCGTGGACTTGTATGAGGATACGGGTGATCTGCTGCGGTGGGAGAACCAGGTGAGCGAGTATGAGAACGGCGTGATCCGGTTCAAGCGGGGCAAGTTGTCGGGGTCGTCAAGGTTCGTGGTGGATACGCCCGAGAGGGTCCGTCAGGTGCGTGACGTGTTGGAGGCCCCTGGGTTGACGTTGATCACGTTGGGCCAGCCCGCGAAGGGCGTGGACGGCGTCAGGAGCGTTCTGGTGAAGTCGGCGCGCTACGACCGACTGTCCCCCGAGGGTGATCGTCAGATCGATGTCGAGTGGACGATGCAGCCGTTCCCCGGCCCGAAGGGCGAGTGGGGTTTGGATGGCGCGGTAATCCCGTCTGCGACGTGGGGTGACGCTATCGCTCAGGGCCGCAAGTGGGGGAACTGGACGGTACTGGACGTAATGAAGGGCGTGGGGTTTGTGGCGTGAGAAGTCCCGAGGAGTTGAGCGTTGACGTCCTGACGTTGCCGTGCCGAGTGTGGGCGACCGTGAAGGTGACGCGCGGGAGTGTCGTGTTGGCGGATGATGTGCCGGTGGAGGCTGGACAGTTGGAGTTGTCGTCTGGGCAGACAACGCAGGAGCGCCTGTCGTTGACGTTGTCCCCGGATTGGACGCCCGTAAATGAGTGGAGTCCGTTCGCGCCGTACGGTCAGGTGGCGCGGCTGATGGTTCACGTGGAGCCTCAGGGGGCGTCCCCGTTCGTGGTGGACCGGGGGTCGTTCTTGTTGCATGAGGTGACGTGGGATGCTGGCACGACGGGGCCGGTGAAGGTCACGGCGTATTCGCTGCTGCAGCGTCTTGTGGATGATGATTTCCCGTTTCCGACATCCCCTGACGCGAAGGCGACGTTGAAGCGCGAGGTGGAGCGCTTGTGTTACCCGCATCTTGTTCCCGTGTTGGAGTGTGATGATCCTGTTCTTCCTGGCGGCTTGTCGTGGGGGAACAAACGCGTCGAGGCGTTGGGGAAGCTCGCGGAAATGTATGGGCTGCGGTTCTACGTGGGGCCGGATGACGCTCTGCATGTGGTTGATTCGACCCGGCGTGGCGTGGTGGCCTCGTATTCGGGTGAGGACTTGTTGCTGTCGGAAGCGCGGAAGGCGTCGCATGCGGTGCCGAATAGGTGGACGGCGGTGTCCAATTCGGCGCAGGGCGGTAAGTCTCACTCGGGTGGCTTGTCGCATACGGTTGAGGTGAATGCGGGGCCTCGCGCGGCCTCCCTGTATGGGGTTGTGCATAAGGTGTTGCAGGTTCAGGCGGGGTCGCAGGATGAGATTGTTGCGGCGGCTGACCGGGCGATGCGTGAGGCGACGTCTGGCGGTGACGTGAGGTCGTTCAAGATTGTGCAGGATTACCGGCTGGACCTGGGTGACTTGATTCAAGTGCGGACACCTGACGATGAAGTGGTTGCCGGTGTAGTGACTGGCTTGGTGATGGACTTTTCCGGTGGCGCGCAGACGATGCGCGTTGACGTGCGAGAGAAGGTGGTGTGATGGCTGGCAAAGCGTCTTTCTGGTTGGATGCCCCGAAGGCTGCGGATGCGGTGGTGTCGGGCGTGCCTGGCCGGGTTGTTGGTGCGGGCGAGAATGGGACGATCCGCGTGGAGGTTGGCGAGCCTGGGAATGTGGTGAATGTTCCGTCTGGTGGCGGCGTGTTCAAGCCGGGGTCGGATGTGCGCGTGCAGGTGGACGCGTCTGGCGCGCCGTCTGGCTTGCTGGATGCTGGTTCGTCGGTTGTGCAGGATGGGCTGGTGTATGCGGGCGCTGAGGGGCAGGAGGTGCGTAAGACTGGCGCGGCTGCGAAGGCTGCGTGGGAGAAGGCTGACGCGACTTACCGTGAACTGAGCGAGGCTCGTGAGCGGACGGCGCAGGATTTGCAGTCACTACGTTCGACATTGCAGGGCGCGCAGGCTGATGTGAATAGGGCGCGTCTGATGTTTTCGTCGTCGGAGAAGGACCCGAGGTCGTATTTCCGCGAGCTGGGGGTGACGCCCCCGTTGGGCGCTGTGTATGAGCAGCGCGGAGTGGACGGGTTTGTTGAGTACAGGTTCCGGTGGGATGGCCGGAATTGGGTCCAGTTCGCTTTAACAACGTCGAGTATTCATGTCGAGTCGGATTTGTGGACTCGCGCGCTGCAGGTGGCTGGGGATGCGACGATCACGGGGAACTTGTTGGCTGGCGGGTCGATCACGGCGGACAAGCTGGTGGCGTCGAAGGAATTGTCTGCGAAGGTTGCGAAGTTTGAGGAGTCCGTGGTGTCGAAGTTGCGGGCTGAGAGGGCTGTGATTTCGGGCGACCTGATCGCGGATACTTTGGTGGGTAAGACTATCGAGGGCGGTCGCCTTATTGTCAAGACAGAGGGCGCGGATCGTAAGTATCTCTTACAGATTACGCCTACTCGGGAGACAGGGCATCCGGTTATTGCGTTTAATTCATTGGAGAATGGGGCGTACAAGCTTAAGACCGTGATGGGCAGTGAGGGCATGCACGTATACTCGGGTGTGCCGAGTGAGCGCCCGTTGTTTATGTCGTGGCAGGATATGGGGGCCGCCCCCTATTACAGGTATTCTTCCGGAAAAACGTATTTGTCTATCCAGAAGGGTTCAACCTTGCGTGTCTCGTTGCGTGCAGATACGTCCTCGCGCGGCAAGGGTATTCGTCTTGTGGATAATACGTATTTGATTGCGCCTCGTGCGGGCCGTTACAAGTTGACGGGGTGGGCCGCCATTCACACGAACACATGGGATACCGTCGTGAAGGTGCAGTTGTTGCGTGGCGATGCGACTGAGGCGAATTGGGGCGACTTGTATGGCAACGCGATTTCGCCTTATGGGGAGTTGGCGACGCCGATGTTTAGTGGCCTTGTTGATGCGCAGGCTGGCGAGAAGTTTTCATTGGGCATTTTGTCGAATGGTAACGGGTCCATTGTGCGCGATTATCGCTTTGAGATGGAGTTTGTGTGCCCCTTGTGATGGGGCGTCTTGTGGAGGTTGAGTGTGACTGAGAATAGTTTGAAGGGCGTTAAGTTGCCTGAGTACAATGAGCCTTTGTTGGCAGGTTTGGCGAAGGCTTTTAATAGTGCTGGCGTGATTCAGGTTGCGACGTCGGCCGCTAACGCTAAGGGCGCTATTGATGCGATGGCTGCTCATGGGGTTGCGCCGACTGTTTCTAATCCGGCGTATTTGGATATTCTGGGTCAGTTGTATAAGGCTGACGGCTCGAAGGCTGGGGATGGGTCTTGGCTGTTGCGAGCGTTGAATGAGGTTGAGTTGGATTCGCAGACGTATAACGCGTCTGGCGCGTCGTATGATGTTGGGTCGGGACAGTTCTACAAGTATTATTCGGCTAATCTTCCGGTGCGCCCGTATCGTCGTATGGTGTTGTCGTTTGTGACTGGCTGGGCGAATACGACGGGCGATGTTGATTTGTATTTGTGGGTGAAGTCGTCGGGGACGGTTAGGTCGGCTTTCAATTCGGGTGGCGCGGATCAGCAGTCTAATGCGTTGTTCAATTTTGGGATCATTGACGCTAACGTTGCCCCGCAGGTTGAGTGGGGCATTTATGGTCGCGGCCCTAAGGGTGGTTCTGCGACGTTTACGAAGGATGGTTCGTATAACCGTTTCATGACGGTTGCGTTCCCAATTAGCATGTGAGTGGGGGTGAGTGCGTGTGGCTATTTTGTCTGATGTGACGTTGCAGGGTTTGTCGGATGGCGAGCTGAATGGTTTGTATCAGGATGTGATGGTGGAGTTTGCTCGCCGTGACGCGTTGAAGGCGTCGCGTGAGGCGGCGGTGAAGGCGGCGCAGGATTTCGCTGAGGCGGTGAAGGATGAGCCTGCGAAGGATGTGTCGAAGTTGGATTTGTCTGCGACGGTTGGTCCTGGTGAGCGCGTTCTGGTTGATGGTGATGCGTGGAAGAATGTGTCGGGCCAGTGGTTGTCGCCGTTTGCGCAGGGGCCGAAGGATTTTTGGCGCGGCTGGATGAAGTGTGATTCTGACGGCAAGGTTTTTGTTGGCGAGCATAAGCCGTGGGCTGCTGGCATGCACATTGGTGAGGGGGATCAGTGTCAGCATGTGGGGCGCGTGTGGCGTTGTTTGCAGGAGCATGATTCGACGGTGGAGCTTGCGCCGGATCAGGCCACGGCGTTGTGGCAGGTTATTGACTGACTTTTTGGGGGGTTGTTGTGGATTACGTTAATTTGAGTGCGGATTACGATATTTGGTCGAGCAATTTCACGCAGGGGCGCGGTGGTTATGCGTTGAAGTATGTGGTGTTGCATCATAATGCGGGTGTGCGCATGAGTCACCAGGGCGTGTATGGCGCGTTTGTTTCTAATGGGACGTCGGCGCATTATAATGTGGATGCGGATGGGTCTGTGTGTCAGTATGTGCATGATTCGGATACGGCTTATCATGCGGGTAATTGGGCTGCTAATTGCCAGGCTATCGGCATTGAGCATGCGAATATTGGTGGCCCGTCTACGGGTTGGGCTATTTCGGATGAGACGGTTGAGTCTGGCGCGCATTTGACGGCTGCTATTTGTGCGGCGTATGGGCTGGGGCGTCCGGCGTGGCGTGTGAACGTGTTCCCGCATAGCGATTTCTTTAGCACGGCTTGTCCTGCGGCTTTGCGCGATGAGCTGGCCGACGCGTACATGTCTCGCGCCCAGTATTGGTACGACCATTTGGGTGAGGCGGAAGGCCCTGGCTGGGTGAAGGAAGGTAATGGCTGGTGGTATCGCAAGGATGATGGCTCGTGGGAGACGGGCTGGTTCCAGGTCAATGGCCAGTGGTTCCTTGCGGATGAGAAGGGCTGGCTCAAGTCCGGTTGGGTGATCGAGGACGGTACCTGGTATTACTTGCATCCCACGCATGACACGAAGTTTGGTGTGATGGAGACTGGCTGGGTCAAGGATGGGGAGAACTGGTTCTATCTTGGCGATGACGGCAAGATGCGTACCGGCTGGCAGCAGGTGAAGGACAAGTGGTACTTCCTTGAGCCTAACGGCGTGATGCGTACTGGGTGGCTGTCTGATGGCGGTCGCCATTACTTTATGGACGATCAGGGCGTGATGTGTACGGGTGTTGTTCGCACTCGCCTTGATGGTGCTTGTAGCGTGTTCGATGATCAGGGGCGTCTGGTTGTCGGGCGCGTTGTGTTGGAGCAGGACGCGCAGGGTGTCTTGCAGGTTGTGAAGGAGGTAGCGTGATGAATGGTTTGTCCTCGCAGACGGTGTTTCCGTGGCGTGCGGTTGCTCGCACGGTGTTTCAGGTTGCGGTTGCGTTGGCGGCGTTGTTGCCGTTGGTGTTTGCGCAGGCTGGCGTGTCGGCGGCTGAGGCGTCTGGTTGGGCTGCAGTGGTGTTGGGCGTGTGCGCGACGGTGACTAGGGTGATGGCGATGCCTGAGGTTGAGGCGTTCCTGCGAGTGTGGTTGCCGTGGTTGGCGGCGCATGGCCCGGAGGTTGATGCTGGGGAGGGCTGATGGTTATCGAGTTGTTGGCGCAGCCTGCGTTGTGGGCGGCGCTTGGTGGTCTTGGCGGCGTTCTGGTGACGTTGGTGACGAAGCGCGCGGATCACAATCTTGATGCCTTGAAGGTTCTCGTGGACAGGCTTGAGCATGAGGTTGACGGTCTGTCGCAGCGTGTCGCGTCGCTTGAGGTGGAGCGCGACACGTTGGGTCGCCGGTTGCGTGCGACGTTGGATTGGGCACACAAAGTGTGGCGTTGGGGTCACATGTTGGTGGAGCTACTTCCTGATGGGGTGGAGGCTCCTCCTGTGCCTGAGGTTCCGCACGCGTTGGAGGATGAGTTTTAGTTCTCCCGCTGGGGGCGTGGCTGGGGGTTTCCTGGTTGCGCCCCCGCTTGTGTGTGGTGTTTGTTTTTTGGAGTGTGATGTGTTGTGGCGGCAAGGTTGAGTGAGCTACACGGGGCTGCAGGGGGGTCTGTGCGGCCCGTGGAGCGGCGTTTGTGCAAGGTGGGCGCGTTTATTCGTTCGCTGGATTCTGAGGATGCTGAGTGGCTTTCTGGGGCGTTGGATGACCCTAGCGAGTCGTCGGCTGGTTTGCGTCGGACGTTGCGTGCGGCTGGTTTTGAGGTAGCTCGGTCGAGTTTGTCGGCGCATCGCAGGGGGGAGTGTTGTTGTTATGGGGTCGCTTAAGAATGTGCATGAGCGCGTGAATGCGCCGGTTGCAGCGTCGGGCGCGAAGGTTGACGCGGGTAATGGTGCTCGCATTTTGACGTTGGATATTGAGTGCAGTCCGACGGTTGCTCACGTGTGGGGTTTGTGGGATCAGAACGTGGGGTTGCCTCAGATTGTTGAAGATGGTCGGATGATTTGTTTCGCCGCGAAGTGGTACGGCGAGTCGCAGACGATGTTCTGGTCCGACGAGAAGGACGGGCATGAGGCGATGGTTGAGGCGGCGTGGCGGCTGCTTGATGAGTGTGACGTCCTGGTGTCGTTCAACGGCGTGAAGTATGACGTGAAGCATCTGCACCGTGAGTTTGTGCTGGCTGGGCTGGGTAAGCCTCGCCCGTACAGGAATGTTGACCTGTTGCCGGTGGTGCGCCGGGAGTTTAAGTTCCCGTCGAACAAGCTGGATTACGTGGCGTCTCGTCTTGGCTTGGGGCATAAGGTTGCGCACGAGGGGCATGCGCTATGGGTCGCTTGTATGGAAGGTGATCGTGATGCGTGGATGCGGATGGAGACGTATAACCGTGGCGACGTCGAGTTGACTGAGGCGTTGTTCGACAGGTTGCGTCCGTGGTTGTCGTCGGCTGTGCATTTGGGTGTGTGGACCCAGGGTGAGGGATTGTCGTGCCCGTCGTGTGGCGGCACTGAGTACGAGGAGTGCGGTGAGGCGGTTACTGCTGTGAGCGTGTTTGAGTGTTTCCGTTGCTCCTCGTGTGGTGGCGTGTTCCGTGGGGCGCGTGCTGTGCGGCGTGTGTTGTCTCGCCGCGTGGCTTAACGCGCGGTAGGTTGGCGGGGGCGTAGCCTGTTTGGGTTGCGCTCCCGCCGTTTTCTTTATGTTCTGCTTATCGTGTGACAAGGGTCATGTGGGGGTGGGGTGTTGCGTTAGGCTTGCGATATGGTAATGTTTGGCATGCGACAGTTGTTACCAACAATTTTTCAGGGAGTAATGCAAGATGTCGCGGCCAACCAAGATCGTGGACGAGGATGAGGCTCGTCGCCTACTGCTTGACGAGGGGTGGACTTACCCTCAGATGGTGGACCTGTACCGGGAGAAGTATGGGGTGGAGACTTCCATTACCATGTGGAGCCGGTTCGTTAAGCGTTCTGGGGGTCGTCGCGTGGGCGAGCGCTTTCCGCTTGCTACGCCGTGGGTGATGCGCGCGAAGGAACCGCGCAACTCGCATTACCGCGCAGGACTGCGCGCTTTGGCTGCTATTGAGCAGGGGGTGCCGGTGGCTGATGATGGGCGTCAGCGTGCGGCGCAGCTACGTCGCGCGCTTGGTACGGACCTGGTGGTTGATTACGACCAGGACACGGATGCGATGGTGCTTGTCCCTCGCCGTGAGGGCGTGGATAAGTGGTGGATTCGTGACCCGTTCCTGGATGATGAGGGTAATCCTGTGGCGGATTTTTCTCGCGTGAGTGCGGCGGCTGTGGGCGCGTATTTCGGCTTGTAGATGCTGGTTTGAGCTTCCATTGCGGGGGTCGTGACGTAAGTCATGGCCCCCGTTTTTTGTGTTTCGAGTTGCGCTAGGTGTCGGGCTTGCGTTACGCTTGCGTTTGTTCGACCAACACAGGCGAACACTCACACACTTTCCACAGAAGGGAGAAGGCTCGCATGGACGAGAAGCGGACCATTCGCAGGCTGTCGTATTCCAGCGCAGCGCAGTACAGTGATTGTGCTGAGCGTTGGCGACTGTCCCGCGTGTACGGTCTGGATAAGGCAACGTACTGGGTGACGTTGATGGGTACGGCGGTGCATGAGGTGACTGAGGCGCGTGACCTTGATGAGGTTGGCCTCGCTACGGATAAGCATGCGCCGCTGCTGGACGAGGATGTGGCGAAGGCGTTCACGTTCGCGTTCGACCGGGAGAAGGCCCGCCGACTGGAAGCTGGCACGACGATCAACGCATCCGGTCGTGTTCTCAAGACTGGTCTTGGTAAGGGCGGTGGCCCGAACAAGAAGGACGAGGAGTGGGCCAGGCATTACGGGCCGATCATGGTTCAGAATTGGCTGGACTGGCGTAAGGCGAACAACTACAAGATCGCCTTGTTCGACGCGGCGGATGGGAAGATGGTCCCCGGCATTGAGCTGAAGGTGTCGCACCCTCTGGGCGGCTACCCGTATGTCGGATACATTGACCGGATTCTCGTTGATGGGAATGGCGAGCTGCTTGTGGTGGACCTCAAGACGGGCAACCCCCCGCAGTCTACGACCCAGTTGAAGGCTTATGCGGCGCAGTTGCGTGCTGCTGGCGTGCCGGTGGCGAAGGCCGCGTACTGGATGGGCATGGATGGCGACGTCCTGGAATGGGTCACGATGACAACGCGGAACGACGCTTACGTTGAGACGTGGCTGAATAACGTGGGGCGCGGTTTGGAGGCGGGGATTTTCCCTGCGTCGCCGGGCATGATGTGTAAGGCGTGCCCCGTCCGAGAGTACTGCTCTGCGGTTGGCGGGGAACGTAGCGGCGAGGTTCCGCCGATTACTGGCCCTGTCGAGTTTTTGGAGGTGGCGTGATGACTGTCCCGGAGATGTCCCCGTGGCGGGATGATGTGGGTCGTGCGACGGCCCTGGCCGTGGATACGCCTGCCGAGGTGACGGTGACGATGAAGGCTGGGGGCGGGTATGACGCTCCGTGGATGGTTTTCCGAGGGAGCGTGGCGTCGGTTGAGCGTGCCCTTGAGGACGCGTTTGGCTGGCAGAACTGGGATCACGAGAAGGTGCCCATGTCTGACGCGGTCCTGTCTCTGGCGAAGGCCCTGAATGGCAAGTGGAACGTGGTTGACCAGCTCGCGGCTCGCGTGATCGTGGACGACGTGCCCGTGGACCTGGGTCTGCATGAGGGGGACGCGGATCGTCCGAAGGCCCCCACAGCGGACCCGCTGGATGGCCTCTCGGATAACGAGAAGAACATTTACAACCTGGTTGCTGACGCGCAGGATGTGCCGACGTTGCAGGAGTTGTGGCGTCGCTACGGTACGGCGATGAATAACCAGCCGGTCCTGGTGGAGGCGTGGAAGGCCAAGGGGCGCGAGCTCGCGGCTGCGTCGAAGAAGAAGGGGGCGTGACGGCGGTGGCTTACGATGAGCTGACTGAGCACTGGGTTGCGCTTCCGGTGGAGTTTCCTCTGAGTGTGGAGGGATTGTATGACCTTGCTATGGCATTGCCGGATGGTAGTGAGGTGATGGTCGAGGCGGACGCGTGGCGGCGCGTCCAGCTGAAGGCTCGCATGAATCCTCGCGGCTAGTCTGCGAGGCCGTTAGGCGCGTTTCTAACACGGTTAGTTGCGCTGATTTGCGCCCCTGTCTGGGGGTTGCACAGAACAAGAACAAGAAAACATGAGCACCCCGAAATGCGGGGTGAGAACACTAGGAGAACACATTATGCAGCGTGTCGTCAAGATGCCGAATACCTCGTCCTACTTCCGTACCAAGGATGTGGAGAATGCCCGCGCCATCCTCGTCGTCCCTCACAAGGTGAGTTTCGACGTCCCCACGAACTTTAATGGCATGGCGGGTACTCGCCACGAGGTTGAGATGGACGCGTGGGTGTTCCACACTCAGTCCGACGTGGAGAATGGTACGCCCGAGGAAATGCTGGGCGTGATTTGGGGCGCGAACAAGGGCATTGCCCGCGCTCTCAACGGTCAGATTGGTAACCTGGTTGGCCCGTTCCGTATCGTGAAGGAATCGCAGAACGGTAAGTCGTTCTGGACGACCGTGGACCTGGGCGAGGGGGAACCCGCGTGGAAGCCGGTCAATGACTTTGCAGATGCCCTGTGCGCGAAGATGAGCGCCACTCCGGACGCGCCCTCGTTCAACGATGAGCCGCTGATGCCGGATTTCGGGGCCTGACCTAGCCAGTGGGACTGAATGTATTCCAGTCCCTCCGTAAGGGCGTTTCCGGCCAGCAGCCTCTCCCCCATGTCCCCGCTTTCAAGGAATTGTATGACGCGGGCGTGACCCCGAGGCGGGGGCAGGTGGTGATGGTTGCTGGCCGGTCAGGGTCGCAGAAGTCGGGGTTTGCCCTGTATTGGGTTGCCAGTATGGGGCTACCCACCCTGTATTTTTCGGCGGACATGGCCCCGTTTACGGCGGGCGTGAGACTGGCAAGTATCGCCACTGGCATGTCGTCTAAGGAAGTCGAAGCCATGATGGGCACAACGAACGGGCGAGCGCAGATCGAACAAGCAGCAGCGAGCCTGCCTATTGAACTGTCGTTTGGTTCCCCGATTACGTGGGAGCAGGTGGAGGATGAGCTTAACGCTTACGTGATGCTCCACAACATGTTCCCCAAGGTCGTGGTGTTCGATAACCTGATGGACTTTGCCGGGTGCGAGTCGGACTATGAAGCGCAGATGGGAGTCATGCAGGACGTGATCGCGTTTGCGCGCACTACGGGGGCGACGGTGATCGTTTTGCACCATGCGTCGGATAAGACGCTGGATGCGAAGTCGAATCCCTGGAAGCCCCCATCGAGGGACCAGATCAAGAACGGCCTGTCAGAGAAGCCTGAGTTGACTCTGACGGTGGCCCTGGACCCTATTAACAAGGAGTTTTATGTCGCGTGCGTGAAGCAGCGTGATGGGTTTTGTGACCCGTCTGCTTCACGGTATGTCGGCTTGGCGTGTGACCCGTCGCGGACCTGGTTCGGGAAGCGCGGGTAGCGCGATGGAAGGAGTGTGAGTCTGTGATGCCTGTTTGGCTGGTAGTAATTCTGGCGATTCTCGCGAGTTTCGCGCTCATCGCTGGACTGCCCTTTCTGTTTGTTTTCTTTGAGGTGTTCGGGGCCTGGTATGACAGCCTGCTTGATCGCCTAGAGGCGGCTACGGAAAGATTCTGTCAGAAACGCGGCTGGTTTTAACTGGAAGGAATGAAAATGAGTGTGACAACAATAAGCCTCATCGTAGCACTGGCGTGCAACGCCGCAACGGCGCTTGTTCTCCTGCAAGTACAGGCGCAACTGCGCGACTTGCGTAAGGCGTGGATACGGATTGAGGCGTCCGACTTGGACCACGGGCTACGCCTGACCGTCGCAGAAAAGCAGATCAAGGATATGCGGACGGGGGCGCGCGAGCTGTCTCGCACGGTCGGCATGATCGACCGCGACGTGCAGGAGCTTACCAACGGCGCGTATGCGGGTAGCGGGGATGACCATGAGGCGAGGTGCCTCGGCTGCTCTGCGTGCATGAGGGGGGACTGTAACTGATGCCAGTGTCAATGATGATCCTCCTCGCAGAGTACGCGATTATCGGCCTGGTCGTCGGCTGGATGGGGCGCGGCCTGTGGGATGAGTGGAAGTGGGATAAGCGATGACAAACCGAAACAAGGCCAAGGGTACGGCGTGGGAAACCGACGTCCGCAAGTTCCTGCGGGAACACCAGCTTGACGTCGAACCTCTGCGACAGTTAGGCACAGTGGACGAGGGTGACCTGGTCGTGCGTACGCCAAACACGGACGCCCGCATCGTGCTAGAAGCCAAGAACCGGGGGCAGGTGAGCCTCCCACAGTTCTTGCGTGAGGCGGCGGATGAGTCCGCACTGTACGCCCACAACCGGGGCATCCCACAAGCCGACACGTTCGGCGTGGCAATCGTGAAGGCCAGGCAGAAGCCCACCGGCCAGGCGTATGCGGTCCTCACGTTGGAGGATTTCGCGCGCCTCATGAAGCGCCTCTAAGGGGCGCCACACAGAACCAGATCAACACACAATAACGGGGGTGTCCACATGGGTGAATGGAACACGCGGACAGGTGATGGCGGTCGCCTGAAGGCCACGCTGGACCACTTCAACGTGGACGCCCCCCACGGTTCAAGGAAGATCGTGTGCCCCTTTCATGGGGACGTCAACGCCTCTCTCAGCATCGACTGGGGCAAGGGCCTGTGGCACTGTTTCGGCTGCGGGCGAGGCGGGGACTGGCTTTCTTGGATCATGGAGGAAACAGGAGGGTCTTTCAAAGATGCCAAACGTTATGCAGCCACTGTCGGACTTGACGGTGGCGGAACTGGCGGCGAGGGCCGCCCACTACCAGCAGCAGGCCGATGGGGCCAGAACATACCTGCAGGCGCGGGGTCTCAGCGTCGCAACATGCGAAGCCGCGCGACTCGGCTACGTTGGTGACCCGTATCCGGGCGATGAGCAGTACCAGGGGTGCCTGGTTATCCCCCACATGAATATGGACGGGGTGACGACGGGCATCCGGTTCCGCCGCCTGGATGGCGGGGAACCGAAATACACAAGCCGTTCTGGTGAGCGGTTCAATATCTACAACCTGAATGGCGTGAAGGGGGCGAGGGTTGCCCACATCGCTGAGGGCGAGCTGGACACGCTGAGCCTGGTCGAGTGCGGCCTGGCCGCGTGCGGCATGCCGGGAGCATCCTACTGGAAGCCCTGGATGGGACTCGCATTCGCCGGGTGTGAGCAAGTGTACGTGTGGGCTGACGGGGATGAGGCGGGCGACCGTCTGGCCGAGGCTGTGACGGATAGCCTGCAGCAGGCCGTCAGGGTGACAGTGCCCCGTGGTGAAGATGTGAACAGTCTCCTCGTGGAAGGGGGTGCGGCATGCGTGACTGGTTTGATCCCTCGCTGAACGTCGAGGGGCCGATGACGGCTGACCGCGTGCGGGAACTGCTTGCGGTGGAGCCGCCCGAGCTGGACGCTATTTCGGATGATGTGCCCGGCCAGGCTCCTATGCTGTGGCGGGCGTTCCGAAAGGGCATGGACTGGTTCTGCCGTCGTTCTCGGGTGCCTCGTGAGGAGGTTATGGGCTGGCTGTACTTGAAGGCGTTCGACCGTGCTCAGTACGTTGCGGACAAGTGGAACGTGGCAGGCGAGGCTGGCCTGGTGAACTGCCTGAGCGAGCTGCTGTTCCGGGACTACCCGGATTACAAGCACCACGAACACGAGGTGCCCTGGGACTTCAACGCGCTCCCCGATGAGTTCGAGAAGGGGGACGCGTGAGGTACGACCCCGGAATGATGGTGAAGCTCCTCCCCCTCGCGTTCGATAAGCAGCGCGGGTGGGGCGTGAGCCTGTCCGAGACGCACATTGAGGCTGGCATGCCAAGGGCTAAGCGCGACCCGTCCGAGGGCGGGGACTTGATGGCTATGTGCGCGGACGCTCAGCGCGCCTACTGGCACCTATCCCAGGATGAGCGAAACGTAATCGGCAACCGGCTAATCCTCATGGCGACACAGGAGGAAGTGGCCTCCGCGCTTGGCGTGCCGTTGATGACGGTGCGTCGTAGGGAGTTTCGTGGTGTGAGGAAGATGTGCGAGTTCCTAAACGGACGCCCACTCAACGACGGGCTAGACGATGATCCTTTGGAGGTGACCCTATGAGCGACCCGGTGCATGATCGTCTCAATGTGATTGAGCGCGGCCTGCGTGCCGAGCTTGAGGAGTGCAGGGAGGCGATTGCGGCGGCTGACCTACTGCTTGTCGTGTCGGCTCGCGTGTGCGGCCGCGACTCGCTTGACAACACGGTCGCATGCTTGCGTCGCCTGCGTGGCGAGCTGGGGGCCTGTAAATTGCAGGCGCTAACATCGCTTGGCCTCCTAGCACATTCTCGGGTTTACGCAACTCGAATGGAGTGCAAGGATTAGGCCCCGTTGCCTCCAATGGTGCCAGTTAATTCTGCGTTCACATGCTTCCCCCCGCTCCCAGCTGCCTTACGGCGGTTGTGGGGCGGGGGGGATTTTTTGTTGCCATCGTGCGGGAAGCAGGGGGTGAGCAGGGAGGGCAGGTAGCGCAAGGAAAACAGTGCGACTAGAACGGGTAGTTTTGCGCTCCCACCTCTCATTTAGGTTGATATTGTGCGAATATTGGAAGCCTCGCCCTGCGCCTATTGCCTACTTATTGCCAGTTTTATCTTCAGTTGCGTGCGGCACGATATTGATGACTGTTTCGGGGATTGCGCCGTCGAGCTTCACGTAGTAGGCGATGGTGGTTTGCACGTTCGCGTGCGCAAGCCAGGCGGACGCGGCCCTTGCTCCGTAAGTGTCAAAGATGATGGAGCCTACGGTTTTCCGTAGCGTGTGAATTGACAGGTCCGCGTATCCGAGGCCGGTCAGGACTTTCCTACACTCAACGTACATGTGCGGCTTTGTGTGGGGGAATAGCCGGTCTCCCGAGACTTGTTCGCGTCTGCGTCGCAATCGGTCCACCTGCCATTGGGGGAGCGGCTTGGGCGGGTAGGTGCGGCGCGTTTTCTTGGAGGCGATGCTGAGGAGCGTTCCTGTTTGCAGGTCGATGTCGTTCCATGTGAGGGCGAATAGTTCTCCACCGCGCACGCCAATGTGGGATTCTAGGATGAGCGCGTCAATGCATGACTGGACGACGGGGCGTGGGGCTGGATGGGTTTCGAGTTGGTTGACCAGGGTTGCGAGGTCGTTTGGGGAGAGGATTCGGTCAGGGTCGAGGCGCGCTTTAACGGCGCTGATTGGCTCTGTGGTGGGAGGCTTGACGACCGTGAGTGGGGTGAGGCTGATCGAGTCGGCTGCGAGCTTAAAAGCGACCCCTAAGCCTGCCTTGAGCGCCGTTCTGGCACGAACTTCCCCGTGCTTGAGGGCGTATACGTCGTACAGTTGCGTGAGGGCGCTAGTGGTGATGGCTTCACTGATGGGGAGTTTCCACCATTCGGGCGAGAGGGTTTTGCTGTGTGCTACGGCGCTTTCGTATGCGCGCTGGGAGCCGTCTGTGAGGCGTTGGTGGCGCTGGGAGTGAACGTATGCGTCCCAGACTTCCGTTGGGGTGCTTTGTGGGGTGATGACGCCTGACGCGTGTTTGGCGTCGTCAATGTACTGTTTGGCTTGTTGTTCGCATTGTCGGATGGCTTGGCGTTTGCTGGTTGCGATGGTGCGGATGCGTTTGGGGGTATTGCCGCGTCGGCCTACGAGGACGCTTGCCCTCCAGTGGGTACCGTCCGGGTTAACGACCCATGCTTTGCCTTGTTTGGATACTCGGGTGGTGGTGATGTTGCCTAGTTCGCCTGGTTGGAGTGCGCGGCGTGCCATGCTTGAGGGGCCTTCCTGCGTGAGGTGAGTGTTGGCCGCATTGTAGCATGTGTTGCCTGTTTTGTGGGTAGCAAAAAGCGGCCCCCTCACAGGAGAGAACCGTTACTCTCACCACCCCCGTGTGGGGCGGGTTGAGTGTTGGTCTCCCTTGTGAGGGGGCCGCATGTTGGCGTGGTCTAGTTGGCTGCAAAGTACTTGAGTGTTACACCCTGATCGACTGCGCGAGTGAGAGTCTCCCACAGGACTGTAGACGACGACCAGGTGCCAATTCTACTAATCCAAGGGTTTCCCGGATTGCAAGTTCGGAAGAAGCGGGCGCTCGGCGTGACAATGACTGTGCCGGGCGCGCAGTCAATCAGCTCACGCGCCGCCTGCAGCTCCCAATACGTGCCGGGGTGGGTGATGGACTCAAGGCGCAGGACAGGCTTGGGCTTGAGCATGTCCTGTAGGGTTTCCAGCCGGGCCTTGACCTCGTCGCACTGCTTGATGGCCTCAGCGATGTGCATGCTGGTTTCTGTCATGTTTCCTCTCCGTTCAGTTGCCCACATGGATGATGTCGCACTCGCCCACATGTTCAAGCATGCGGCGGAACATCTCGCGGTGCGAGTGTTCGTGTCCGAGACAGTCGATCCAAGGGCTGCCCGAATAGCCTGTCCGCATGTATTCAACGCCTCCCACGCTGATTATGGTCCCGAGGCTTAGTCGGTCAAGGCTGGTGGGGGTCGTGAACGTGCGAGGCGTCCTTCCAACTACGTGCGCCGTGATTGGCTCCTCGTTGTTGTCAAGGATGCGCCCGGTTTCCTTTTCGAGTTGTTCGACCAGGCTGTGTGCCTCGCATAGCGCGTCGAACGCATTGTTGTAGAGGTTGAGGGTTTCGACTAGGGTTTGCATGTTTTTCCTCCGTTTACTTGATTCCTACGTGCAGGATGTGGACGGGTAGTCCTTCCTCCTGCCAGTAGGTGAGGTAGTGCCAGAACTGGTCGGTTGTGAGGACCCGCCCGTCCACGTGCGCCCATCCTGTCTCAACGCGCATGTATTCCCACACGTTCATGAGGATGACGGTGCCGATTGGCAGTGCGCCGAGTTCAAGCGGGTCGCAGATCGCCTCGTATGGGGGTTGTGGGTCTCGTTCCTGGTATGGTGTTATGCGGATCATGTTGTCTCCCGTGTTTATGCTGCGCCGACGTGGATGAGGCTAATGGGCCACCCGCCCTGTTTGCGGGCGACGATCAGGTTCCACATTTCCTTGTGGGTTAATCTCTTGCCATCGATGTGCACCCAACTGGGCCAGCAGCCCGCGAGACGCATGTATTCCCAGCCGTTCATGAGGATGATCGTGCCGGGCATGAGACTGGCAAGATGGTCAGGGCCTTTCAATTCCGTGATGCGGTGACTAGCTGTGCAGTCGTAGTGGGTGTCGAGCTGGATTGATTCGGTCACCTGTATGCGTCTCCGTTGTAGAGGAACACCGTATCTTCGGGCGCGGAAGCGCGGATGGATTGAGCGAGTTCTAGCTGAGAGAGGCTACCTCCGTCGCCAGCCGTCCACGTGTTGCTATCTTCCTTAAACCAGGTCGTGCCGTCTAGGAGGATGATTGCGCCGTAGAACAGGAATGACAGGTCGAGTTTCACTTCCGCGCCGAGGGCAGTAAGCTCAACCACGGTTTTCCCTGGCTCGCCCGCTTCAATGTTGTCGAACAGGTTTTCGATGTGTTCGATCAGGGTTTCTTTCGTGATCTCCATTTGCGCGGGCCTCCGTTACGCGTCGGGCTGGTGGACGATGCGGAATTGTTCACCCTCCGCTGCATTCCCGCGCAGGAGGTCGTAGAACTGTTCGAGGCTGTAGCCGTCTGGTTCGCCGAGGCTGGTGTGGGCCGACGACCAGTAGATTCTTCCGCGTGGGGCGCGCAGATAGACGTGCTCCCCGTCCCCGGCGATGACGGTCCCGAACGGGAGAAGCAGGTCCGACTTGTTGTTCACTACAAGTTTGGCCCTTCCGGGCAGGTTTTGAATGGTGAGCGTCTTATCGCCTTCCTTGAGGGTTTCGACGCTGGCTTTGAGCGCGTCAATGCGCGTACGGTATGTTTCAATGCTTGCCATGAGTACCCGTCCTTCCTTTAGAGGTCCGCGCACGAACAGTCGCCCGTGTGGGCGTAGTGCAGGTCGTCCGCGTTTTTGAGGGCGAGGAGATACAGCTCCTCGCTTGTTGCTTGCATCCCGCCCATAAAACACTGCCACCGCTGCGGCCTGATGGGGCGGATGCTGAGGGCCATCCATTCGTTGCCGTCAATCACGACTACGGCCCCGGATGTGCAGCCGTCCAGCCCGCTCGGGCCTGTGATAACCAGGTCGTTAAGGCCGTTGATGCCCTCAAATGTGAGCTTGCCGTGGCCAGGGTCGTTGAGCAGTTCTGTGAGGAGGCGCTGAACGTCCCCAATCGCGCGCATGTAGTTGTCGTCAGCCATTTCATTTTCTCCTAAACGATGATGAGTAAGGGGGCACGCCCAGGACAAGCCCGTTAAGGCCCCTAGGCGCGCCCCTAGCGCCCAAACAAGGGCTATGCGTGTAATCAGTCGGACTGGCCGCTGGTAGCGCCCGTACGGGCCTCTGCGAGGATTTCAGACAGGGCATCCGCCCCCACCTTGTAAACCCCAGCCTTCACGATGCCCACCGTGTGCTCGCGCAAGCGCTCAACGGGCTTGCCGTTGGCGATAGCCTCGTCCAGGAGGGCGAGGGTTTCCGGGTGCTTGCACTTGATTTCCCACGTGTCATTCATGACGTCGCGGACCATTGTGGTGCCCATCTGTTTGTTGTTGACGATGAATGTGTGCTCGCCTTCCATGATGGCTTCAAGCGCCGCCCCGAGGCTGGCGTTCTGCTGGATGCTCACGCGACCACCTCCCATTCGTGGGTGCCCTCGCGGTGGACGATGACGCCACCCTGGTCCGTGTTCCCGATGAGGTCTCCAATGTTGACCGTGTTGTCGCGGCGTCCGAACACGATTCGGGGCACGACGCCTCCGGGGGTGACCTGGTTGACGACGTCCCCGCCGTGCTTGTTTGCCAGGAGGATGATGTTGTTTGCGGTGACGCGTTCGATCACAGTCCCACCCCCGTGATGTGGGTGAATGTGAGCCATGCGCCGGGGTACCCGATGAGCGCCAGGCAGACGATGTTGAACAGGTTACCGACCCAGAGCACGCCCTCAGTGTCGCGCCATTCAACGATTTCCTTGAGGATCAGGCCGGTCGTCAGTCCTGCGATGAAGATTGCGACGCCGATTCCGAGTAGCATCCATGCCATGTGTTTGTTGTCCTTCCAGTTGAACTTTCTGTGAGTGTTTCGCGCGCTGGTTCCGCCAGAAACCGTGCGCGGTGGGGGGCTATTCGCCCATGTGGATGAGGTTGAAGTCCGTCTGTTGCAGGTCGGCGTCCCATCCGAGGTCTACCTGGGTTGTGACGTTCGCGTCCGTGTACCGTGCGTTAGGTCCCCGTGTGGTTACCCAATGGTCGTACGTGACCTTGAAAAACTCGCCCGTCACATAACTGTCAATGAGTGTGCCGGGCGGGAGGGCGGACAGGTCCACATGCACAACGATGCCCGCGCAGTTGATACGAACCGCGTTCGGCGGTGTTGCGGGCGTGCCCCGTTGGGCGAATAGTCGGTTGATGAAGTCCACGGCCTCGTCGTGGGTGATTGGCTGTGTCATTGTGTCCTCCGGTCAGCCCTCGTGGACGATGCGGGGCCGTGCGCTGGGGTCGCGCATCTCCGCCGCGAACTCCTCGTGACTGTATGACTGTCCGCTGTACCTGACCCACGGGCCAATCGTGTCATCTGGGAGGCAGCGGAAGTACTCGAATGCCCCGTCTGCCACCAGCGCGCCGACGCCCATGCCCTCGGCGTCCAGCTCCACCATATCGCCGTTAAGGTTGGTCGCCTTGAAGCGGGTGCCGGTCAGTTCCGGCTCGCTCGTCGTTTCCTCGTCCGTGACGTTAGCTCCGAGGGCTTCCATGATCTTGTTTGCGATCTGTTCGATGGCCTCGTTGAGCTGTTCGCGGGTGAGTGATGCAGTTCCCATGTTCGTGTTTTTCCTTTCATTTCTGGGACTGTTTGGGGCGCTCCGTCCTTGTTTCAACGTTTGAGGTATTGCGCATGAGCTGCGCAGAGTGCTACACTCAACCCTGTTACAACAAGGCACTGACACGCCCCCTGGTTTGTCTGTTTTCTCTGTTGAACGTTCTGTGTAGGGGAAGCCCGCACTGGACAGGCTAATTGCAAGCGCATCTGACAGGGTCGCCCCGCCAGGCGGACTGTTGGACGGTCTCTCACACTCGCCGCAAAGCGCTTAGGCCAGTCCGGGGCGGGCTTCCCTGTTTCTTCCGAGCTAGGCGGTGGCGCGCCTGTTCGCGGCCATCCAGTCGGTGAGCGCGTCGTGCGGGTAGCGGACCACGCTCCCCACCTTCACAAACTCTGGCCCGTCGCCAGTGAATCGCCACTCCCCGAGCGTGCGGGAGGATACTCCAAGCATGGCTGCGACGTCTGCGGGCGTGTGCATGAGCTTGGGTTTTTCGGCGGCTTCCGCCCACGTGAGGAACATATCGGCGGCGTCGGCTAGTTGGTCGCCCTGCGTGGCCTTGACGTTGACGATGTGCCCGTTGGGGGCGGGGACTCTCCCGCCGATGTTGACTTGTGCGCCTGTGCGGCGGGCCTCGTCAATCACTGTGGCGAGGATCAGATTCGCGGCGGCAGGGTCGGTCGTATGTGCGGTGACTGTGTAAGACTCCTGTGTCATGTTGATGCTGCTTTCATTGACGTTCGTGTGGCATTGTCGGTAAGGGTTGTCCGACAACATGAAAAATCTTAGTGGCAAAACGTGCTTTCTGCCACTTGACCAGGCGTTAAGCCGCGCAGTCTCGCGGCTCCAAACGCGCCCAACCACGGTGAACCCCCTCGGGTGTCACAGCCTCAACCGCGCCTGTCGGTTCAGACAGAATCCCCACCGGGAACCGCTTGGTAATTTTGTGACAATCGTCAGTCCTCCACCGCGTGCCCTCCACGAGAACCACGCGCCCCTGCTGCATCTCTGACAGGAAATATGCGGGCCTATCAGGCATAATGCCCCTGCCCACCCACAGTCCAGCAGCCAAGGCCACTAGCGTCATGAGCCATGCGACCGCGCGCACGCTCAATTGTCCGTTGGAACCCGTCATCGGGATTGCCCTTCCTTCCGGTTACGACAAGGCCCCCACGCCCGCGTCAGGCAGGGCAGGGGCCTCAAGATTGAATGTTCTGTGCGCCGCGCGGCTTGGTGAGATGAGCGCACCCGCCAGGGCGGAAACCAGAGGGGGAGAGAGAGGTAGAGAACCCCCCTGGCCGTCACCCCGGCGAGAATGCTCACCCCACCAAACCAGCGCGGCGGGATGGGTCAGGCTGCAGGCACTAGCACAAACTCCGGTGTGCATGCCTTGTTTTGCCAGAGAATGTCCAGCGTCAGCCCCCAGTCGCCGTCAGGGGCGCCGCGCAGGTGATCGCGCCAGTTCGGGCGCGTCATGTCCGGCAGTTCGTGCGACGTCGCAGGGTTGCGCCGGTTCAGCCACATGAGCGCCCCCAGTCGCGTCTCCACAGGCACGGGCCACTCACGCGACAACTCCCACTTGCCCGACACGCGCATCTCACGGGCCAACGCCAGGGGCTTGTCCGCATGCAGAAGTACGTACTCACCCGCCTGCCACGTGCTATGCGGCTCACTGCCCTCCGTGCGCACTAGGCGCATGGTGTGCCACCTGTGATGCTTGGCGGGGGCGTCGTAGACGACGCTCCACCCTGCAGCCTTAGCTGCGCTGCTCAGCATGTCGTTGTAGTGTCGCTCCCAGTCCTCCATGACGCGGACAGCTACCGCCGCGACGTCGCTTTCGTCGTACCAAACCATTGTTCACACCGTCTTTCAGTCTTGTACGTTGTCAGGCCGCTTGTTCGTCGAGCCTGTACGCGCACGCCGACACCACAGTCAGCATGCTCGCAATGTCATTGATTCGAGCGGCCAGGATGCGCGCATCAGGATCGTCAACCGCCCCAACGCCCGACTCTCTGACCGACTTTGTGAGCCAGTCGCCCATGCGGGGCGCGGCCACTGCCATTTCCCCGCGGGGTGTCATCGTGTGCCCCACGCGCCCCTCCCTAGTCCTCGTCCGCCAGTGCTAGACGCCAGTGTTCATCCGCCGCAATGTCGGCGCAGATGAAAACGGAACTGAGGCTGCTAATGGCCTCGTTCAGCTTGGCGACGAGTCGGGCCTCGCCCTCAACCGTCACCTCGCTTCCCTCCATGCGCTGCTCCACGCGGTTCCGCGCATCACTGAGGACTGCGTGCATGACGCGGGACGTGTGGGCAAGGCTTGTGAGCCAGTTTTCGTATTCCATCCCGCTCACTCCTCGTCCGTGCCGGGGTCGAGCTTGGTCGCCAGGTTTTCAAGCGAGGATGCGAGATGTTCCAGCGCCCCGAGGGCGGCGCGCGCATGCACGCGTACCATGCTCGCCTCGGGCGAGTCTCCCAGCCGGTCGCCGTCCGCGTCGTGCCGGTCGCGCACGCCCGCCCATTGCAGGTGATGGTCGCACCATTTTCTGCAAAGCCTGACAACCGAAATAGCGCCTCGCAGGTCTTTCATCTGTCCATTGCTAAGCATGTTCACCCCATCTATCCTTGTTGATCGTTCTGTCATGCACGCGAGGGCAATTCTGCGCTCAGCATGTCCCGCCGCCCCTGCCAATTGCGCACGACAGGGTCGTTCACCAGCTCAAGATGGTCGGTCAGGTCGTCCACCATGAGGGCGCAGTCAGTCAGCGCTATTTGCAGGTCGCCATACGCCTCGCAAGCGCGGTCAGCGTCGGGCGAATCGCCTAAGCCCTTGCACATCTCAGGGAATCCACTCAAGCCCACAATGTCTGCGCGGGCTTGAATCATGTCGGAAAATTCCCAAAGAAACTCGCAAAAGTCGCGCAACGCTGTGATATGCTCAGCGCCGCCATCCAGCTTTGTCATTACGCTCCTTCCGTTTGTCTTGGTCACGCGGCGAGGCCCCACAGGCCGCCGTCGCACACCGCCAACGCCAACACGCGGCGGGCGGCTGTCTTGAAGCCCTCACGCGTCACCGGCACGCCCTCAAGCCGCGTCCAACGCCCCGGAGCATCCGGGTCAGGGCCAATCATCCAGTCCGCCGCGTCGGCCCACACGCCGTCACGCATGGGGATACAGGGCTGGTAGGGGGCGGGGGGAATCCAGTTGTCATGCGCGCGCATCGTCAACCACCTCACACAGCTCACCTGCGGCAACCAGGTCGCACAGCCAACGCCAACACTTGTGCTTGTAGTCGCTGGCCTGCGCCCAAAGCGCCATGTGAGGAGAGATTCGCACCCCCGCAACCCGAATGGGCGGGTGCGTTGCGTCGAGCATTTCGTTAAACGCGTCGAATCCGTCAGTCACGTCGAACAGGTATCCGTCACGGTCAACCCATCGCGCCCAGAGGGGGGCGTCGCCCAGCTCCGAGCGCGTGAACTGCGTGCGCTCGTCCCACAGGCGCACCATTTCGGCGCGCGCATCTTCCTTGACCTGTCCGCCCGATTCGACGGTTGTCATGGGGAAAGTATTCATGTTGTTTCACTCTCGTTTCATGTCAGGACAAACCACTCTGATTGTCCTCGCTCCCAGGGCGGGACTCGAACCCGCCATTACCTCACCACTCAAGCCTGGGAAACCTGTCCATCAGCGCCAATCGTCAGGAGAATCCACAACCGCGCGCAGCTCGCCCGCCTCAACACGCTTCACAATAGACGCCGTAATCGCGCGGGCCGTCAGTAGCGGGGAGAGGGCAAGCATTAGTTCCCCCGCCCCCAGCTTGTCGTCACCCTTGCCGCCCTGCAGCCATTCCTCCGCAAGGGCCTCAACCGAATACGCCGTACCCTCACGATCAACGAACTGCGCCCACTCAGGCGCGTTCATCGCGTCGCGGACCACATACTCCTGCGCGTCCCACCCGTCTCGGAATGCCTGCTCCTGCTCGGGCGTCATGTACTCGCTTGCTTTGGCCGTCTTGGCCCTTGTCGTATCACGCTGCATCATTCTTTTCTCACTTTCCATTGTCAGCGTTGACACCCCGCCCGGTTTGGCTGGGGCGCTCGCTCTCAGGGCCGGGATCGAACCGGCACGACGCTCACCATGCAAGCCCCTGAGAAAACCATGCGCACGCTACTGTGCGCCGCCAATCACCGTAATGTCACCCACAACCCTCACGCCCGGCGTGAGTATGTGAACAGCCGACGATGCCGGACCCTCAACACGCGTGTCATACTTTGCGTACACGGTCACATGATCGTGCGCGTACACCTCACCGCCGTCACTGTAGACAACCACCTCATCATGGGCGGTCACATCCACATCACCCGAGATTTCAACAACCACCTGGTGACGCGCAATTACGGACGCCTCATACCGTGCAACCACGTGGGCGCCACTTACTGCTGTCACCGTAGAATTGTCAAACGCGAACAGTGGGCACACCCCATGTGCTCTCACGGCCGCCCTGTCCCACACTTGGCCGACCGCGTAATATCCGCACTCTCCGCTAGAGTCGTCATGCCAGTCAACTTTCGCATAGTCCGTCGCGTACACGGTCGCCTCATCCTGCGCGTCAACAATGCTATGCCCGCGCGCAGTCAGGCGAGACGTCCCGTATACGATCACGCGGGACTCGCCGCACGCCTCAACGATATGCCCACGTGAATCGCCTACGAAAATGTAGTTCGGCATGTATTTGCCGGGGTTTGAGTGAATCTCAATCACCGTGTTATTGTCCGGTTCCGCCGCCAGAGCCGCGTCCAACTCGCCCTGGTTTGTCACGCGAACAACCTTGGTTTCGTCAATCATCGTTCTGCCTCTCTGATTCCATGCATCCGAGGCGACCGCCTTGGTCGCCTGTCGCTCCCTGTGCCCGGATCGAACGGGCCATCTTTCACCCCCACCATTGGGGACAGGGAAACCCACGCGCGTCACGCGCAAAGTCAGTCGCCACTCATTGCGGCTTCCATCTCATCCGCCTCCCTGAGGGCTTCCTCCCACACGGCCACCGCGTCAGCCACCGCCTTAGCCACCGCCTCGTCTGGGGTCCGCTCGGCCGGGCCGCGCACGCCCGCATAAATCTCCTCGGGCCACTCCGAGCGGGGGATGAATCGCTCAACCTCCGGCCAATCCTGGCTATTGTCCGTAGACGCGTACCGGCCCGTCACGCCGGACCCACGAACAGCGAGCGTCACTCGCACGCCATCCTGGTAGTCCACGTACACCTCGGCAGTCACGCCCTCGGCAACCTGCGCCGTAATCACGGGAACAACGTCGCCGTAGTATCCGCGCGGCGCTTCCCACTTGTAGTCACTCATTGTCGCTCTCTCCCTTGTTTTCTGTTTCACGCCCCCACTTTGGGGCGCATCGTTCGCGGGGCCGGAATCGAACCAGCCTGTTACTCACCCTTAAGCCCGCGAAAACCACGCGTGTCACACATCACGCACTAGGATACCAAGTACCCACCGCCGCTAGTCCGCGTAATACAACGGGAACAAGTCGCCACGACTCAGCCGCTCCTCAATCAGAGCGTCCACCCCCATCGCAAACACGTCCGGTTGATACCAGCGCATCATCGACCCCACATCATCCGGGCCGCGCTCATTCTGCTCATACTCCCACTTAAGCTCGAAACCCCAGCGGTCCCACAAGCGGCCCGACGCATCAACCCACTCATAATTAGACCGCACGCCGCTAATGCCAACCTGGCAGTACAGGAAGTAACCCGGAAAGTCATCCGACGCAAGCGCCGCCTCAACAACCGCGCGCACTTCCTCAGCGGTCATCGTGTCAGAACACATCACGCCACACCCCCATACCTCACGGGAATCAGCACGCCCTGCGATTCAAGCCGGGCAATATAGATGCTCACGCCCGCGTCAAACCCATCCGGGTCAATCTTGCGCGACGCGCCACCCAACAGGTCACCACCGCCCAAACCGGCCGCCGCGCCCATGTAATCCAACTCAGCCTCATACTCAACCGCCAAGTCCACACGCGAACGGGGATACCCATCCGCATCAACCCAGCAATACGCCGGGTCAGACAGGCCCAACTCACAAGCCAGGAAGAAACCGGGAAACGACTCATCCTCACGCGCCTGTTCAACCAGGTCACGCAGTTCATCCGTGCCAATCTCGCACATGGTCACGCCTCACACTCATCAACAAGGCGAACCAGTTCGCCATCCCACACGCACCCGGCAACCCACGATTCAAACTCTGCAAAGCATCGGGCGGGGTCAGCAAACAGACACGCCGAAACCATCGCTTCGCTGTGAAAGGCGGTCACAAGCGCCACGTACTCGCCAAACAGGCCCGCACGCGTCCACGCCCCGCCATTCCTGTCCACGTAGTCAGCCCACGCGGGCGCGTCCACGCTCTCACGCAACAGGCGACCGCATCGGCCCCACCAATCGCGCAATGCCTTGCCGTTCTCGTCAGTCAGCCAATCAGATGCGGGCGCATAGTCCTCGCGTCGCGCAGCCGTAGTCATAATAGAAACCTCATCTCACATTTCCAATAGGCCACCGCCTTGGTAGCCCCGCCCCTTGCCCAGGAATCGAACCCAGGACCCCCACACGGGGGCGCAACCAACTCGCCAAGGGTGAGGCCCTAATCAGTCCTCAATACGACGCAAGTCGCCGTCCTGAACGCGCATGTCAATCCAATCCAACATTCCGCAGCGGAACGCGACGGGATCAACGTCGGCAAGCACCTCGCCCGCGTCATACTCATAACCGCACACGCTAACCATTCCGTACAAGTCGCCCAGAAGGTCCCTGTACGCATCTTCCATGCCGTCCGAATAGAGCTCGCCATACTCATCCACATAATCAGCCCAATCGGGCACGCCGCCCAACTCGCTACGCGTGAACGAATCGCGCTCATCCCACGCTGCTTGCATCGCTCCCAGTGCCTCGCCCGTGACCTTGGTAATGAACGTCATTGTCTTGCCTCTTTCTCAATTGATCTGCGATAGGACAAACGCACGCCACGTTTGCCCCCGCTCCCTGACTGGGAATCGAACCCAGCTCCATACTCGCCATTAAGTCAGGGAAACCACGCCGCTAGGCAACCGACGAAACAGCCGGGGGGATCAGGACATTCACGTACCAACGGCCCGACGCAACCTCAAGGCCCTCGGGGTCCAAAGCCAGCGCCCCCTCGGGATACCAGCCATCCATACAATCCGCCCCGCTCACAACCGTCCATCCAAGCTCACGCGCCGCCCGCTCAATCGCATCAGGAAACGCGTTGAAAACCATCTCACCGACAGCATCCAAACGAGCATTGCCCTGCGCAGCGCGCCGCGAGTCAGGGTCCCAATCATCCCGGCCCCACACGGACGGATCGTACTCAGGGCGTCCGCACTCATCCCATGCGGTGAAAACCCCGCGCCATGTGTGCGTGTCCCAATACGTCTGCAAAACGCACTCATCCCACTCAACAGTGCCCGGCATGGTCGCATCGTCATAGAACCAGCGAACCAGCTCGGCAAGCGTCCAATACCGCCGCGCCCGCTCAATCGCCGCGTCCGCACAACGCGCCGCCGCCGCCAAACCCTCAACATGCGTAGCCATAATAAACACCTCTCACAATTCCAGATAGGCCCCCACCCTGGGGGCCACGGTTAGCGCCGCCCATCGTCGGGCGCGCCCGTAGGCATCGCAGGAATCGAACCCACCCGCGCGCCCCCGCTGCTAACGAGGCCCGCACGACTCACCAGAGATGCCCTAGTCCAATAACGACGCGCGCCTAATTAACTGACCGGGAAGCTCAAGGACAGTCCTAACGGCAGCGATATAAGCGATAGGCCGCGACCCGCGCCCCTAAGGCGGGGCCGTCGCCAAAACCTCGGAATCGCTGCGATAGGCAAGCGCGCGCCAAATAGGCGAAAAATAAACCACTGTGTAATTCACAAAAAACAACCAACGCACACCCAATCCAACGAATCAGCAAGGCCGGGGGGCCTCTCCGCTCGCTCTCTCAGGGGCGATGACATCAGTCTAGACCCGGCGCTAGCCTTACGCAAGCCCGGCGCCGCATCGTGAGACGTCAAACAACCACCCTCCGAGACAACCGCAGACTCACGCCCCAAACTGTCCGCCGGCATTGTCCGCCGGCCGCGAACTGTCAAACAGCAATTAGGGGCCATCGCGGGGGCAATCAATCAAATGAGACGCTAATCACATTACACGTGAATTAGCCCTGCCCAAACGCACACATACGCGCGGCTAGCACATGGCGAAGCTATTGTCAATTCGCTTTATGGAATAGTGACACAATAGACAAACGGAATCGCACATACCATACGCAAGCGAATCGCGCAAGCGCATTAATTGAATAGCGACATAACAATTAAATAGCAATTAGACCGCAATTACAAAAACAATTCTTTGCGATAAATAAAGCAGCTATCTAAGCAATTAACCAAGTCAATTAACCCAGCAATTAAATACAAGGTGGGCGCGGCGACTAGACAGCCTGAGAATCGCGTCTGGAATTGTATCCGAATAGGGGGCCATAACCCCCAAGAATGCGCGCCTGAATACCGCCCAGTCATAGCAAAAAATATCCGCGACGGATCACAAGCTTTCCATGTCAACCAATTCGCCACGCCGCGCGCCGCTTGACGGCTCATGGTAACACGCCCCTCCCCGGACTCGCAACCCCGGTCGCAGTCCATGCCCCCGGCTCTTGGCAAGGGGGTTTCTAGCGAGTGGCTTGTTTCTGCGGATTTGGACGCGATGCCATGATCGCCCCCGCGTGACATGCGTCTCATTATTGGAAAAAGTGAACAGTGAGCGGGGTTTCAAAAACAGACTATATAGTGAGAGGGTAAAAGCCCTTGGGGGGTAGGGGGGCAAGTATATATATAAATATATATCTTAAGTCTTAAGCTAGTGTTTAAAGCTCTCTATCTCAAGTTTTCTAGTTCACGACTTATGGCTTATAGTTCATAGTTCCTATCTCATAGCTCATGGTTTCTATCTTATAGCTCATAGTTCCTATCTCATAGCTCATGGTTTCTATCTTATAGTTCTGTCGTTGCTTTAAGTCTTAAGACGTAATTGGTATTGATTCTGATTCTGTCGTTGCTTTAAGTCTTAAGACGTAATTGGTATTGATTCTGATTCTGTCG
>ERZ773233.199-NODE-199-length-45751-cov-3.678090_pt1 | contig 45751 bp, 43 predicted proteins | sample MGYA00580991_ERZ773233 | MGnify/ENA primary metagenome ERZ773233 (study PRJEB29015, sample SAMEA2738178) | human oral metagenome | biome: human oral; feature: human-associated habitat; material: saliva | place: China | collected 2161 ...
CTAGAAGGAACAGCTTTGGTTATTTCGCCTTTGATTTCACTAATGAAAGATCAGGTAGAGGAACTTAAAGTTTTAGGTATTCCAGCACAATGTTTACATGGTAATTTAGAAAAACATGAGGAGCAGAATATTATAGATTCACTTTTAAAGGGCGAGTTAAAAATTTTATATATTTCTCCGTCCGCGTTTTCTAGTATAGAGTATTTAACGTCAAAAAGCCGATAAACGCTTTCATCTATCGGCTCTATGTACTGAGTAGGCTTTGCGCTGGCTACACCAATCATAATCAAAGCTCCCAAAAATAATTTAACAATCCTTACCACTTCGCGCTTACCTTAAACCAAAATCTCCTACCCTCTTCAGGATACCAGTAGTAGTTGCCGTCATCGGCCATTCCCTCGTCGTAGCGGATATTATCAAAGATATTGTAGGCGGTCAAATTTAGGCTTAAATTTTTATTTACTTCCCAGCTAGCACCCAAATCGACGGTAAAAAGCTTTTTGTCGTTTTCGCTTACTTTATTGCCGGGGCCGAATTTGACGCTGGTTAGCTCGCTCGCGTAGTTTGCCCCGATAAAGGTGCTCACGCTTGCGATAGGCTTATACGTAAGCGTCAAATTCGCCGCGTGCTCGGGCGTTGCAGTCAGAGATTTGCCGTCTAGTCGGCCAAGATTGGTCTGGCTAAATTTAACCGGACCGTTTGGGGTATTGATCGTCGGATCGCCGGTTTTGATTTTGGAGTTGTTGTATGTGTAGTTGCCGCGCAAATTTAGATTTTTTAGTATGTCGTAGTCTGCGCTAAGCTCGATGCCCCAGACGTCTGCACCGTCGATGTTAAAGTAAGTTCCCCAGCCCGGGCAATTTACGTGCGGAGCCGTAGCGCACGAGCCAAATGCCGGAATACGGTTGATGCTACTGCCGTCGGTATCTAGGATTTTATCTTTAAACTCGTTTCTAAATAGAGTAACCGAACCTCTAAAATCGTCGCCGCTATCGTAGTAAGCGCCGATTTCATAAGTTAGGCTCTTTTCGGGTTTTAGGTCTGCGTTACCAAAGTCTACGATCCTCCAGCCGCCTTGTATGGTGCCGACTTCCGGCGAGATCTGATTGACGTTCGGCGTTTTATATCCTGTCGCTACGCCGCCTTTTAGCGTCCAGTTGTCGGTTAGATTATAAACTAGATACGCACGCGGCGAGAGATGATCGTCGAAAAATTCGTTATGAGTGAAGCGGCCGCCCAGCGTCAAATAAAGCTTGTCGTCTAAAATCTCCCACTCGTCTTCTAAAAATGCCGCATGCTCTTTCATAGAGTAGGCTTTCGGGTTTCGCAGTACGCTTCTGCTCGAATTTGATACGATAAATGTGGTTTTAACCGTCTGTTTGCTGAAATCATAGCCGAAAGTTAGCGTATGCGAATCTAGGAAGGTGCTAAATTTGGAGTTAAAGTTGTGGTTCTTGACATCAGCCGGCGTTAAGCTATCAAAGAGGCTCGTTCGCTTCGTCTCGTCATAAATGTAACTTACGTCGGCATTTAAATTTTCAAAATTTCCCAGGTATCCTACTCCGTAGCTATCTTTTTTGTAGTCGTAGCTATTTAGTAGCCTGTTTGTCCTTACGGTTGCCGTCTTGCCGACGGTCCTTGAGTATTCGTGGCGTTCTTGGGAGGCTAGGAGATAAAATTTATTGTATTCATTCGGCGTGATCCATAGTTTGGCGCTAAAGTTTTTCTTATCGCTTTCTTGATAGCCGCCCGGATAGCTATCCTCGTCGCGTAATTTTTTGTAGCCCCAGAGCTGAAGGCCGAGGTATTTGTTAAGAAGCGGGAAGTTAAGATAAAAGTCCGCTTGGCGCTGCGAGCCGATGCCGCTATGAGCCTGCGCGGTACCGGATATACTCACGGAGCCGCTAAATTTATCGAAGTTTTTCTTCGTGATGATATTTATGACTCCGCCCACCGCATCGCTACCGTAAAGCGAGCTCATCGGTCCTCTGATGATCTCGATGCGTTCTATCGCCTCAACCGGCGGGATAAAATTTGAGTTCATATCGCCAGCACCGCCTTTTGGATTGGCCGCGCTTGAATTTACTCTTTTGCCGTCTATGAGAACTAGCGTTTGCGAACGTTCCATGCCTCGGATCGAGATACCGCTGGCAGGTCCGTCCTCGCCGCCTATAACGCTAACTCCCGGAGCTTTTGAGGCGATAGAGTGAAGCGAGGTGAAGCTATCTTTTGCCAGGTCGTCATTTTTAACGATTGATATGCTGGCGGGTGCGTTTTTAATACTTTGCGAAAAACCGCTAGCCGTGACTACGACCTCTTCTAAATTTATATTATCTGCGGCTTGTAAATTTATTGCGCATACTAGAGAAACGATAGGCGCAAAAGCTTTATTTTTTAAAACAATCATATAAAATCCTTTAGAATACTTAAGATTGATTTAAGTTATCAATCTTTCTTTGCGAATAATAACTAATATGGAATAAATTTAATATTAATTATCGTATACAGATAGAATTTGCCGCCAAAGACTAGATGGCCAATCTAATAAGATGGGTTTGAGGCAATTTTTAAAGCTTATAAGATATGTTAAATTTGAAATTTTATCTATCCCGCAGTCAAAGCCAAGTCATTGGCACTAAGTTTTTAATTTTTGGGCCGCGATAGATGAAGCGGTTTTATAACCGATAAAAACGATAGGATAACCTATCGTTTTTATATTTTAATTAAAATTATAGTGGAAATTCACCATAAACGATCTCTCGTCGCCTAGCCTCGAGCTTGAGCGCCAGTATTTTTTATCAAAGAGATTGTTTATAGCTAGCGTCATTTGCGCATGCTCGGTGAAGCTATATCCCGCGCTCACGTCAACTCTAGCAAAGCCCGGCAAGTGTTGTTCTTGGATTCTACCGCCGCTAGTAGAGTAAAAGTAGCGTTTGGAGTAGCCGGTAACGCCGCTTTCTACGTACCATTTGTCGGCATTTACGTAGCGTAAAAAGACATTGCCCTGCCAGCGCGTGGTTTCATTTAGATTAAGCCCTTCGTTTAGCGGGTTTGAGTTGTCTTTAGTAACCTTGGCGTTTGTGTAGCCAAGCGAGCTGCGCAGGTATAAATTCTCATAAATTTGTCCTAGCACGTTTAGCTCGATGCCTCGGCTACGCTCCTTGCCGCGAACCGCCCAAGTATATGGGTCGTTTGTAGGGTCTGGCTGATAGCGGATATTTTTATGTTCGATCTGAAACACCGCGATGTTTGAGCTAAATTTATTATCCGCCCAAGTGCTTTTTAGTCCGATTTCGTATTGGACGTTGTTTTGCGGTTTTAGATCAAGCTTTGACGTATCTTCGGTGCTGATGCCGATATTGCCTCTACCGCCGTAGGGCGCAAAGCTCTGAGAATACGAGACGTAAGCGGTGTGATCGGTCGCAAAGTCCCATAAAAAGCCGACCCTCGGGCTAAACGAGTCGCCGGTGTAGCTGTTTGTTTGGCCTCTTATGTTTCTGGTTTTAAATTTGTAAAAATCAAACCTACCGCCGAGCATTAATCTATACGTGTCGTCAAGGCTAATGAGATCCTCGAAAAACACGCCGTGATTGATCGCGCGGTGTTTGTTATCGGTCGTGAGCGGGACGTTTCTGTTTGACGTCCAGCTGCCCCTAGATGCGTATGGGTCGATATCTTGCGTATGGGTTCTGCTATACCAGAGCCTTGGATGGCGAGTTTCGATGCTGTTATCGTAGCCGACTGCGATGTTGTGCTTAAATCTCTCGAAATTTAGCTCCTTGGTAAGCGTAAAGGCGTTTGAGATAGTTTCGTTATCTGTCTCTTGCTTTGCGTAGTTTTGCCTTAGTCTGTTGCCACTAACGATACTGCCCGCAAAAAAGTGATCAAAATTTTGGCTAGCTTTTCTGTATCCAAAAACCCATTTTAAATTTAGCTCTTTTGCTAGCTCGGCATTTAATTCCGTGCGAAAAAAGTGCAGTCTGTCCTCCACGAAGTCGCCCTCGTGAGAAAAGCCCTTTTCGTAGTCGATACCTAGTTTGTCGTATACGGCTTTGGTTGGAGTTCTATCGGGCACTCGCCAGGCGTTGTCGTACGTATACTGCGCTTCAAAGCTTACGTCGCCGCTTTGGTTTGTTACGATGACGCTAGGGCTTATCATAAAATTTTTATATTTTATGCCTTCGCGCCACGATTTACCGCGCTCGCCGTCGGTAGTTAGGCGTACGGCCAGTTGATTATTTACCGCGTGGTTTACGTCTGCGCCAAGCCCCCATCTGCTCCAGCTGCCGTATCTACCCGAGACCTTATAAACGGGGGTAAAATTTGCCTTTTTGCTTACTAAATTTACGACCGCGCCGCCGTTGCTCCTGCCGTATAGGATAGAAGCCGGTCCTTTTAAAATCTCGACGCGCTCGACGTTTGCCGTACTACGCCTGATCTGACCCGAGTCTCTCACGCCGTCTCTGTATATATCTCCGCCGTCTACGCTAAAGCCTCTTATTTTTATACTCTCGCCGCGCATATCGTAGCCTGCGTCAATGCCTGCGTTTCCTTCTAGGATGCTTGAAAGATCGTTCGTGCCGTAGTTGCGATTTTTTTGTATATCGATAGTTTCGATAGTTTGAGGTGTTTGCTTGTTGCTAAGTCCGTTTCTATTTACTTCCGCGCTATCGTAGGCGACGTAGCCCTTTAGGTTATCTTGCTCGGAAATGCCTTCGACTTCTACGCTTGGAAGCATCACCGAGTAGCCGTCCGTCTTTGTGTCTGCAACGGCAAAAGTAGCTAAAACAGCGACTGAAGCAAAAATACTAAGTCTCATTATTCTCCCTTGATTTTAAAATAAAAACAAGAGTATATATCAATAATGCTTAAATAATTATTTATAAATTATTTTATAATATACTAGCCATTGCGTATAGCGTGTTTTTATCGCTTGAGCAGAGGTTAATTTTTAAAATTTGAAAAGTAATGCATTTTAAATTTGTGATCTTAAAACTTAACGACACTATTATTATTTTTTAATGCTTGTGATATTTGCGAGAGAACAATAATTTTATAAAAATGTGTTGGAATTACAAACGGCTTAAATTTTTGCTACATAAATTTAAATTTGCTACAAACTTTAAGCTATATTTCATGAAAGGAAAATGCGATATAAAATCGTAGAAAACCCGTATTTTAGAGCTTTATGGTGTCACGGGGGAGACTTGAACTCCCGACCTCCGGCTTATGAGACCAGCGCTCTAACCAGCTGAGCTACCGTGACGTTAAAGTTCGCAATTATATTCAACGTTTGCTTATATATTGATAAAATATTTTCATTTTTGCGCAGTATGGCGCTCGAAATCAAATTTTAAAATTTGATTCGCCAAATTTTGAGCACAAATTTCATCAAATTTAAATCTGTAAAAACCCAAATTTGAAGCAAAACCGCCAAAAACAAAAATTCGCATTTTCAAGATGCGGGTTTTGCCGCTTAAATTTGGCGAGTTCAAATTTGCCAAAATAGGTCAAATTTGAAACGGCAAAGGCCGAATTTACTTGATAAAATAATCCCCGTCAAAGCTAACTAACGAGTATTTGCGCTCGCTGCCGATACTGCTAACTAGCTCGTCCACGTCCAAAAACTCGAGGCTGTCCGCGCCGATATATTTGCATACTTCTTCAGGCGTTTTGTTTGCGCTGATTAGCTCATCGAAGCTCGGAGTATCGATGCCGTAGCGTTCGGGGTATTTTAACTCGGGGCAAGCGACCTTAAAGTGTATCTCTCTCGCGCCCGCGTGACGCAGTAATTCGACGATCTTTTTGGATGTCGTGCCGCGCACGATGCTGTCGTCCACTACGACTACGCTTTTGCCTTTGAGCAGGCTTGCCATCGGATTTAGCTTGAGTTTGACTTTGAGGTTGCGCATCTCTTGAGTCGGCTCGATGAAGGTGCGGCCGACGTAGTGATTTCGCACGATGGCTAGCTCAAACGGTATCCCGCTGGCGTTTGCGTATCCCAGCGCCGCCGGCACGCCGCTATCAGGTACCGGTACGACGAAGTCCGCGCCAATCTTGCTCTTTTTGGCTAGCGTTTCGCCCATTTTTTTGCGTACTTCGTAGACGCTTTTGCCCTCTATGACGCTATCGGGGCGCGCGAAATAAATATACTCAAACGCGCAAACCCTAGGCTCTGGCTCAAAAAGGCGCACGCTCTCAAACTCGCTTTTGCCCTGTTCAAAAACCAGCATCTCGCCCGGCTCCACGTCGCGAACGAAGCTCGCGCCCACCAAATCAAACGCGCACGTCTCGCTAGCTACGATGTAGCCGCCGTCTTTTAGGCGTCCCAGCGAGAGCGGTCTCACGCCCCAGCGGTCGCGTATGGCGAAAATTTTATGGCGCGACTGGATGAGTAGGCAGTAGGCGCCTTTGATCTGTTTTAGAGCGGCGACGATGCGGTCTTGTAGGTGTTCGCTGTGGCTTCTAGCTATGAGGTGGACGATGTTTTCGGTGTCCATGTTGCTCTGAAATATCGCGCCCTCGGCGATCAGAGCTTCTCGGACTTCGTCTTTGTTTACGAGGTTGCCGTTGTGCACGATAGAGACTTGGCCTAGCGAGTAGTTTGCGGCGATGGGCTGGGCATCGGCGGCAGAGTTTTTGCCTGCGGTGGCGTAGCGGTTGTGGCCGATCGCCATATCGCCTTTTAGGCTCTCGAGGTTCGTCTTATCAAAGACTTCGGTAACTAGCCCGCGGCCTTTGACGGTTTCTATACGGCCGTTTTCGCATGCGCTGATGCCGCTTGCTTCTTGGCCTCGGTGTTGCATGGCAAATAGCGCATAATATGCCGTTTTTGCCGCATCTTTAGAATTTATTACTCCAACTATCGCACACATTTTTATCCTTTTTTAGGGGTGTTATCTTTTTACCTTATGCTTCGTTAAAATTTAAATTTCAAGCTCGGTAGACTTCGTGTCTAGCCTATGCTTAAAATTTAAATTTCGCCTCGCCTAAGTCAAAAATATCGCCGCCGATTTTCCGCAATTTTAAAAAATATCAAAATTTAACATAAAAAATAAGGCAAAATATCGCGAAACGAATTTGAAAGTTGCGCAGAAAATTTGGGCGAGGCTAGACGCTCGGTCTGCCGCAAGCCCGAATTTTCAAGCTCTTTCAAAGGCGCTCGCGAGATAAGCCGTTAAATATCACAGCCCCAGGCAATCATCTATCCCGTACAGCCCGCTACCTTGTCCTGCCACCCAAATAGCCGCCTTTATAGCACCCTTGGCAAAAGTCGCGCGGCTAGTTGCGGTGTGATTTAGTTCGATAAACTCGCCCTCGTTGTAAAATCCGACCGTATGCCTGCCTACGACATCGCCGCCTCGCACGGCTAGGATCGCGATCTCGTCCTTGCTGCGAGCCCCGACCATGCCGTCTCTGCCCGTTACTAAAATATCTTTTAGATTTAACCCTCTAGCTGCTGCTACGCGCTCGCCTAGAGTCAGTGCCGTGCCGCTTGGAGCGTCTTTTTTGTGTCTGTGGTGCTGCTCGACGATCTCGGCGTCAAATTCGCGCAAAGCCTTTGAGGCAAGCGCCGCCAAGCGGTTTAAAACTGCGACTCCAAGGCTCATGTTGGTGGCGTAAAGTATCGGCATCGCCGCGCTTGCTAGCTTTAGCAGGTTCGCGCCGTCCTCGCCAAGACCCGTCGTGCCGATGACTAGCGGTTTTGGGTCGGTGCGAGCGTAGTTTAGCAGGTTTATCGCGCCATCTTTGATCGTAAAGTCGATAACGACGTCGCAGTTTGCGAAAAGCTCGTCAAATTTGTCCGTGAGGATGACGCCCTGGGGCAATGCAAAGTCAAGCGGCTCTATCGTATAAGCCGCGCTGAGTTTCGCGTTTGGCTCGTTTTTTAGGCACTCGATGATCATGCGTCCCATTTTGCCGCTTGCGCCGTGGATTCCTATTTTTACCAAAATTTATCCTTTAAAATTTGGGCTAAATTTAGCATAAATTTCATAAAAATAAATTTAGCACGGCCGCCATATTCGCTGCGCGCGGGCAAAAATATTAAAAATCGCGCTATATAATCGGCTTTTTAAATTTAAAGGACGACGATGAGGAAAATTTTGTTTTTATTTCTAGCTGTTTTTGCGGCGAGCGTTTTAGCTAAACAAGTGCCGACCCCAGAGGCTACCAAAACGCGGCAGGCGGACGCAAATTTGAGCGCGTTAAATTTAACGGAGAACGATAAAAACTCGCAAAAGCTAAATTTGACCCAAGACCCCGCCATCGTCAGCGGCGAGCTAGCAAACGGTCTAAAATACTACGTCAAAGAGAACAAGCAGCCCGCAAATTCGGCCTATTTTTATCTAGTCGTAAACATAGGCTCGACCGACGAGCGCGAGAACGAGCTGGGGCTGGCGCACTTTACCGAGCACATGGCGTTTAACGGCAGCCGCGAGTTTAGCAAAAACGAGCTGGTGAAAAAGCTAGAGAGCCTCGGAGTGGCCTTTGGCGCGGATCTAAACGCGCAGACGAGCTACGATCAGACGGGCTATCTGCTAGAAATTCACGTAAACGAGCAAAATTTAAAGGACGTTTTTCGCGTTTTTCGCGACTGGATCGACGGCGTGAGCTTTGACGCGGCCGAGCTGGATAAAGAGCGGGGTATCATCGTCGAAGAAGAGCGCGCTAGAAACACGCCCGCGTATAGATTTTACATCAAAAACCGCGTGCCAGAGCTATACGGCGATAGCATCTACGCCAAAAGGTCGCCTATCGGCGATATGAATATCATAAAAAACGTCGACGTGGCGACCATAAAGGGCTTTTACGAGAGGACGTATCAGCCTAGATTTATGAAATTTATCGCGGTCGGCGACTTTGATAAAAAGCGCATCGAGGAGATGATAAAGCAAAGCTTTAGCTCGGCAAAAAACACGAACGACTATGCAAGCCCCGATAAAACTATCCAGATAAAAAGCGGCTTTAGCGTAAACAACTACGACTCCGCAGAGATCGGGCTAAACTCGCTAAATTTGATCTTCACGCAAAAATATAAATTTGACGACGAGATCCAAAGGCTCAGGCAAAATTTGCTCGCAAACTACATCTCAGACCTAGTCGCGATGATATACGAGCAGCGAAATTTGGCCCTGCGCGGGCGATTTTACTCGCCGATCATCGAGGATCAAAACGTGCTTTACGCTTTTGAGATAAATGCCGTCGAGGATGATTTTAGCGGCGCGCTTAGCGATCTGGCGGGCGTTTTAAAGGGTGTGGAGAAATTTGGCTTTAGCCGGGCTGACTTTGAAAGCGCAAAAAAAGATTTTATAAACTCGGCTAAAAATGCCTATTTGCAAGCGGGGAACAAGCGCTCAAGCGCGGTCGCGGCAAATATCGAGGATACGACTAGGATCGGCGGCGTGCTGCTAGGCGAAAAGGACCTGCGCGACGTTACCTTGGCGCTGCTTGAGAGCATTAGCCTTGAGGAGGTAAACGCAGAATTTAGGCGGATACTTGGCATAAACGCAAAAAATCTAAACGTAATTAGCGCCAAAGGAGCAAAGCTAAACGAGGCTAAATTTGATCAAATTTGGGCGGAGGCAAAGCCGTACGACACGCTAGCCGCAAAGCAGGCAAAGAGCGAGCTTTTCGACTACGGCACGCTAAAACCTAAAAATTTCGTCTCGAAAAAGCATAACGAAAAGCTTGATTTTTACCTTTACGAGCTGCCAAACGGCGCGCGCGTCGCATTTAAAGAAGTAAAAACCAAAAAAGACGTCGTCTGGCTAAGCGCGGTTAGTCGCGGCGGCACGTCGAATTTGCCAAAACCAAAGCAGGGCGCGCTAGCTGTAGAGGTCTCAAACGAGAGCGGGGCGGGGGAGTTTAGCAACTACGACCTGGCTAAAATCCTAAGCGGCAAGCAGCTAAGCTATAGCAAATTTATCGATCAGCTTTCGCAAGGATACAGCGCAAGCTCGGCTAGTGCGGACTTCGAGTGGCTTTTGCGCGCGCTGTTTTTGGAGTTTAGCGAGCCTAGATTTGACGAAAATGCGCTAAAAAAGACAAAAATCAACGAGCTTGAAAAGCTGGAAAAAACCAAAAACCTGCCCGAGCGCAAATTTCGCGACGAATTTGCGAGATTTTTCTACGAAAACAACCCGCGAACAAACCCGCTCGAGGCCGCGGACATAAACGAGCTGCAGATGAACGACGTAAAAAAGATAGTGAAAGAGAAATTTACTAACGCGGCGTCGTATGATTTTATCGTGGTCGGCGATCTAAATTTGACCGCAGCCGAGCCGCTTTTACAAAAATATCTGGCAAATTTACCCGCGCGCGGGGAACGCGAAAATTTCGTCGATGACGGCGTGAGGACGATTTCTGGCGAGCGGGAGTTTAAGCGAAGCTACCAAACCACGCAGCGAAGCGACGCCGCGATGATAATGAAAAATGAAAACGTGAAGTATTCGCGCCCAGAGTTACTGCGCGTAAACGCCCTATCTGCGGTGCTTTCGATGATGCTGCGCGAGGACGTGCGCGAGGACCGCGGGCAGGTCTACGGCCTGGGCGTGCATATGAATCTCGCAAAATATCCGTACGGAAGCTTCACCGCGCATTTTGGCTTTACGGCTGCGCCTGATAACGTAAACGCCGTGCTGGGCGAGATAAAATCGAATGTCGCCGAGCTAAAAGGCGGCGCGGACGTCAAACGCTATCTGCAAAATTTCAAAAAATCAGCGCTCGTAAAAATGCGCCAATCCTACGTTCAGGGCGAGTTTTGGACGCGCGCGCTCATGCGCGAGCTGGTTTTTGGCGATGAGGTTTTGAGCCTGGACGAGTACGAAAAGGCGGTAAATGCGCTCACCGAGCAAGACGTAAGAGACGCGGCGAAACTCTATCTGGACGAGAAAAACGTCGTGATAAGCGTAAATAATCCCGCTTTGGCGAAGTAAAATTTGAGCCTCGGCGGTAAATTTGATTTGCTGCCCGGGCGATGAGTAAAATTTGGCTTTAGATTTGACTAAGGACTGTTAAAATTGAAGCTAAATTTGCCTCTCGCCAAACGAAATTTGAGTTAAACTCGCTCAAATTTAACTCAAATTTTCGCTGACGCTTTATCTCCTTTTATCTATTTGCTTTGTAAATTTGAGTTTAAGTCTGATTTACTTCTGTTGCTATCTACGTAAATTACCTTGGTTGGGTCGCCTTTTAATGTATCCCAAAAACTTATCATACTTTTTAGTTTCTTTTTTTCGTTTGCCCATCGTATAAACGTATAGGTATCACTAAATGCCCCATCTTTATCTGGGCAATACCTCTCTCCATTTTTTATGGACATACGTATTAGTATGGGTATGGTCTGATTTTTATCTATTTCCTCTTTCCAATTATCAATGTGCCATCTATAGCTTTTATAGCACTCCTCATACGCCTTCTTTAGCTCCTCTTTAGTAGGTTGCCCTACGATGTCGTATTTTAAAAGAAGCTCTAGCATGGGTTCGTAGTTCGGGTGGCTATCTAGCGAGATATATAAAGATCGCATAAATTCGGAATCGTCTCTTAGTCCGTGAAAAAACGTATTATGATGATCGTCTAGTTTCGGTTTATACCCGCTAGCAAGGGCAAGCTCGGTCATCTCTACATAGTTATGACTTACTATATATCCCATAGGGTCGTATGCGTCTTTTGATTCCGTATTAACTTGATAGTTGTCTTCAAATATTATCTTTACGTCGTCCCCGTCTATGATAAGCTTTTCGATGTTGTTATAAAACGGAGGATATATGTAGTACTGCACCGCCTTTACTTCATCAAATTTAACCCCGCTATCAAGCAGCAGCTTAACGGTCTTTGTAGAGTTATTTTCTATGGCGTAGGCCAGGGGCGAGAGTTTGTAGTTATCTTGCGCGCGAGCGTTTGCGCCCATATCTATAAGTCTTTTTGCCGTGGCTTCGTCGTCGTAAAAGCTAGCGTACATCAAAGGAGTAACGCCGTCTATTAGTGGAGAGTCTATACTAATGTTATTATCTTGCATAAATTTTAAAATTTGATCCGTTTGCTTTGATTTTAAAAGCTTGCGGAAATTTTCCGCAAATGCGTCGTCCTTTATCTGCTTATCTATATCCCAGTATCTAAAAGCAAAGTCGTCTATCTCCTCTTGCGTTACGTATTTGCTTAGCTCTGAGCCTGGGATTATTTTAGTATCGGCGGTAACGACGAAGCGGGTAGGCGAGCTAAATTTAGAAAACAGTCCGTACTTATCCGCCAAAAGATAAAGTCCTAAAAACAGCGCGGCGTATAAAATAGTTTTAAATAGTTTTAGCAAGTCGTGCAAATTCGATCCTTTTGCTTTCTTAAATTTGCAAAATCTTAGCCAAAGGGCGGTTAAATTTGAGTGAATTTGGGGTGGGGATTTGAAAAATGCGGGGAAATTTATATCAAGGCAAATTCGGCTAAATTCGATAAATTTGGGAAAAATTTGAAGTAAAAGAAAAAATTTAGCCGAAAAACTCGGCTAAATTTGAGAAATCTTAGTGTAAGCTCTCGATGTAGCTAAGTGCGCTAAGGGCCGCTACCGCGCCGTCTCCTGCGGCTACGATGACTTGCTTTGGCGCGTCTTTTCTGATGTCGCCCGCGGCAAATAGTCCCGGCACGCTAGTTTGCATCTTTAGATCGACGCTCACTTGACCGCCCGCTTCGGTTTGGCATACGAATTCGCCATTTTCTTGGCGGAGGACGTCGTTGTTTACGTTAAGTCCGACAAATACGAAAATGCCCGGCACTTTTAGGTCGCGCTCGCCATCTTTCGTGTTTATGATGAGGCCTGCAAGACCTGCTTTGTCGCCGTAGGCCTGCTTGATCGTGGCGCTCGTGATAAACTCGATTTTGGCGTTAGCGCGAGCCTTTTCTAGCGTGACGGGAGCGGCGCGAAACTCGTCTCTGCGGTGGATGATGTAGACGCGCGAGCAGATTTTGGCTAAATACAGGGCCTCCTCGATCGCCGTGTCGCCGCCGCCTAGAACCGCGACTTCTTTGTTTTTATAGAAAAATCCGTCGCAGGTCGCGCAGGTGCTCACGCCTCTGCCGAAAAACTCGTCCTCGCCCGCAAAGCCCGCGCGGCGCGGAGTAGAGCCGGTGGCTACGATGACTGCTTTGGCCTGCTCTTCTTTGCCGCCTTCAAGCTTGACCGTGAAGCTGCCGTCTGAATTTTTTACCACGCGCTCAACGCCCGCCATCTCGTGCTTTAGGCCAAAATGCGTGCACTGCGCGACCCACGTACTCATGAAGTCGATGCCACTCTCGCCGGGCGCTTTTTGACCGGGATAGTTTTCTATCTCCGAGCTGCTCGTAATCTGGCCGCCGGGCATTCCTTTTTCAAACATTACGACGTTTTTTAGTCCGCCGCGAGTGGCGTAAAGGCCTGCGCTAAGTCCTGCAGGACCGCCTCCGATTATTGCTAAATCTAACATATTTCTTCCTTTTAAATTTTATTTATTTTTGAATCTTGTTTATAAACGCCACCCTTTTGCGCCTTTAGCTCCACGCTAGCGGGCAAAGACGTGATATTTAGGACGTTCATCAGCTTTAAAATCGTATTTATATCCGAAGCGACGAAATTTATATTTCCCTCGCTGGGCGCGCGTTTTTGGAGCAAGTCCACGGCGACGATTTTTAAATCCTTAGTCGAAGTTTTTAAAATTTCTCTCCAGTTTGATTGGTTGGAGCTAAAAACCACGAGTAAAAATTTATCGTCTTGCGGTGCGAAAATTTGAGCCTGCTCGTAAAAAACCAGCTCGTTAAAATTTACGAATTTATACTGCGAAAATCTGTAATTATTGTAAGCAAATACGCCTGCTACCAGCGCTGCACCGATAAAAGACGCAAAAACGGAGGTGAGAGGAAGCAGGCTTCCTCCTCGTCTAAAAACCATTAAAGCAGCGAATTTAGCTTATCGGATAGGACTTGCTTGGATTGCGCGCCTACTAGCTGATCGACTAGCTCTCCGTTTTTGAAAAACAAAATCGTAGGGATCGAGCGGATGCCGAATTCTACGGCTAGATCTTGCACCTCGTCGGTGTTTACTTTGCAAATTTTAGCTTTGCCCTCAAACTCCTCAGCTAGCTCGTCGATGACCGGAGCAAGCATACGGCAAGGTCCGCACCAAGGCGCCCAAAAATCTACTAGCGCAACGCCCTCTTTAGCGACGTCGAAATTCGCAGTTGTTAGTTCTATGTATTTTCCCATTTTATTCTCCTTTTTAAAGATAGTTGTAATTATACACGAAAGTATTTAAATTTTTGCTAAATAAGAATTTTTATAAACTAATATTTTCTATCCACTTTACTTCGCCCTTTTTTATCGCGATCAAATCGACCTGAAAATCGGCATTTGCGCTGTTTTGCAGCAGATAAAAATCGATAGTTTTTAAAATTTTATTAAATTTAGTGGGCATGAGGCGATACTCTGCCTCGTAGTCGCCCTGCGTAGCTTTGATTTCAACGAAGCGCAAAATGCCGTCTTTTTTAGCGATGACGTCGATCTCACCAAATTTGGAGCTAAAATTTCTAGCGAGTATCTCGCAGCCGTTTTTTAGCAAAAACTCGCAAGCCAGATCCTCCGAGCTCTTGCCGAAAAGATACGCCTTAAGTCCCAAATTTTACTCTTCTATCCTCATCATAAAAGGTTTTTCTTTTACGAACTCTTGCTCTTGCAAAATTTCCATAGTGCGCCTCACGTCCTTTTCCACGCTCGTGTGCGTTGTGAAAAATAGCGTCGCATACGGACTTTCGTCCTTTGGTTTTTGCAGCAGGCTATCGATAGAGAGGTTGTTTTCGCTCATTAAATTCGTGATTTTAGCTAGCACGCCGACCTTATCCTCGACCCTGAGTCTAAAATAATATTTCGTGCGAATTTCGCTCGGATCTAAAAGCTCAAGCGCGTTTAGCTCAAACGGCGCTTTGTAGCCTAGCATCGGAGATTTGCCGTCTCTGGCGATATCGATGAGATCGCTGATAACCGAGCTAGCCGTCGCAGGACCGCCCGCGCCCGGACCGTAAAACATCGTCTCGCCGACCGCGTCGCCCACTACGCTTACCGCATTTGTCACACCGTCGGTTTTGGCTATCATTTTATCTTTTGGTACGAGTGCGGGATGTACTCGCAGCTCGACTTTGTCGCCGGTTTTTTTGGCGATGGCGAGCAGTTTGATAACGTACTCAAAGTCGTTGGCGAAAAATATATCCTCGGGCGTGATGCCTTCGATGCCTTCTATCAGGATGTCCTCAGGGTTACCGTGCACGCCGTATGCGATACTGGCTAGGATCAGTAGCTTATGCGCCGCGTCAAAGCCGCCTACGTCAAAGGTCGGGTCGGCTTCGGCGTAGCCTAGCTCTTGTGCTTTTTTTAGCGCGTCCGCGAAATTTGACCCCTTGCTCATCATCGAGGTTAAGATATAGTTGCTCGTACCGTTTAAAATCCCGTTGATGCTTAGGATGTGGTTTGCGCTAAGGCCCTCGCGAAGGGCTCTGATGATAGGTATGCCGCCCGCGACGCTAGCCTCGAATCCAAACGGAGTATTTTGCGCCAAATTTTGCAAGGCGTAGCGGTGATAGGCGAGTAGCGCTTTGTTTGCCGTTACGACGGCTTTTTTGCGCTCTAAAATTTTGCTAACGACCCTAAAGGGCTCCTCGACGCCGCCCATAAGCTCGACGAAAACGTCGATATCGTCGCGCTTTATGACGCTATCTATATCGTCCGTGAGAGGGATGGCGACGTCTCTTTTTTTGCTTAAATTTCTAACGACGCCGATGAGGGGAACTATCTCCTCGCCGCATCTTGCCGCGATCAGTTTTTTGTTTTGGAGTAAAATTTTAGCTACGGCTTCTCCGACCGTGCCGACGCCTAAAATGGCTATATTCATGCAAATTCTTTCAGATATTTTTTGACGTTTCGCGCCGCTTGGCGGATGCGATTTTCGTTTTCGATGAGAGCAAGGCGCACGTAGTCGTTGCCTCCCTCCCCAAAACCGATGCCGGGGCTCACCGCGACGCTTGCTTTGGTAAGCAGCTGTTTAGAAAACTCGAGGCTACCGATGTTTCCGACTTGCGGTGGGATTTTTGCCCAGATAAACATACTCGAGCTTGGCTTATGCATCTCCCAGCCTGCGCTTGCAAAGGCTTCTAGCATCACGTCGCGGCGTTTTTCGTAAATTTGACGGATCTCCTCGACGCAGCTTTGATCGCCGTCTAGCGCGACGGTAGCTGAGACTTGGATCGGGGTAAACATGCCGTAATCGATCCATGATTTTATCTTTTTAAGAGCGGCGCAAAGTCGCTTGTTTCCGCATAAAAATCCGACGCGCCAGCCGGCCATATTGTAGCTTTTTGATAACGTATAGCACTCGACTGCGACGTCTTTTGCACCTTCTACTTCAAATATGCTCGGCGTCTTGTAGCCGTCAAAAGTAAGGTCTGCGTAGGCGATATCCGAGATTACGTAAAAGCGCTCTTGTTTACTCATCGCCACTAATCGCTCGTAGAAGCTTTTTTGCACGGTTACGGTAGTTGGATTGTGCGGGAAATTTACGACGACGTATTTAGGTTTCGGCGAGCTTGAGCGAATAGTGTGAAGTAGGTCTTCGAAAAATTTATTTTCGTCAAGCTCAAATTTGTCGTTGTACTTTAGCGGCATCTTCGCCACGCTACCGCCCGCGAACAAAAACGCCTGCGTGTGGATCGGATATGCAGGATCGGGCACTACGGCGACGTCGCCTGGGTTTATCACGGCTTGGGCTAGGTGTACGAAGCCCTCTTTGCTGCCCATAACAGCGACGGCTTCGGTGTCGGGGTCTAAATTTACGCCGTATTTGCGCTTGTACCAGTTACAGATGGCTAGGCGCAGTTTGTATATGCCTGCGCTCGCCGAGTAGCCGTGGGTTTTGTCTTTTTGCGCGCTTTCGCAGAGCTTATCGACGATGTGCTGAGGCGTGCGACCCTCCGGGTTTCCCATCGAAAAGTCGATGATATCTTCGCCCGCTCGGCGCGCGGCCATTTTTATGGCGTTTACCTCGGCAAATACGTAGTTTGGAAGTCGTTCTATAGTATTAAATCTAATCTCGTCAAACATAAATTTCTCCTTACTCCAGGTAGATTTTGAGTCCCCGTTTGATATTTTCTAGACTGACCGCGTCGTCGATCATTATATATTTTGCATTTTGAGGGAGCGAGACTTTTAGGCTATTTACGGGCTTGCTAGTTTGCTTTTCGTCAAGCAAATTTAAATTTTTATCCAAAATTCTCACGACGGCGGACCAACGATCCTCCGAGCTAGAGCTTATCGTCGCGCTTTTTGCGCCGCTAACGTCGATGAGATAGGGCTCTAGCGGCTTTGAGAGCTGAACTTCTTGCGAAAACTGCACCGGAGTTTGGTTTATAGAGGAATTTGACGCGTCGATGACGTACTCGTAGGATAGCTCGCTGGGTCTATTTATGTCCGTTATCTCGGTGCCGCTTTCTTTAAGCGCGGCGTAGAGTGAGCCTGGATCTGGGATAAATTTGGTATCGATCGTCACGCCCCAAAGAGCGCCGCCGGCGTTAGAAAATTCGCTCGTTAGGATATTGTTGTAGCCTAGTCCGTTTAGGGCGTCTTTTGCGATCTTCATGATAAGCAGCGGGTTGTTTTGGCGCGAGATAAATTTGATATCTACCTTGACGTTTTGCTTGTAGGATAGACGCAGGAGCGAATTTGACTTTAAAACGTTTGAAATTTTAGCGATATCGGGCTTGCCGTTTGCGTTTAGATATGCCGAGCCGTCGCCAAAGAGCTGAGTCGCTTTTGCGCTATTTTGACCGAGCAGGCCACCTGCTATATCCACCACGCTACCAGCAAGGCAAAAGACCGCGCTAACGGCTAAAATTACGAGTTTTTTTACCACGATTTGCCCTTATTTAGAGCTAGAAATTCGTCGTATGTTAGCGGAGTAACTTTATCTTTTTCTACCAAAAATCGCTTTGGATTATCGCCGCTAAATTTGATGTTTTGATCGCCGATTTCTAAATTTATCTCTCCGTGTCCGGTGACGATGAGTTGTTTTTTGCCTATCTCGATAGAAACGGCATTTGAAGCATTTTGCGATCGTTTTTTATTGTCGTCCAAATTTATCACGCCGAGCCAAACTTTTCTGCGCGGAACGACTTTTATCTCGCTTAGTCCGTTTAGTTGGTATACATCGCCGCTTTTGGGCGTTACTTGGATTGCGGCAGATGCATTTTCGTCGGTCAAATTTGAAGCCTGTTCATTTTGTAAATTTTTACTGACGTTTTGCTCTGCGGATTTTGATTGCGTGCCCGTAGAAACCGTCACGTTAAACTCGGGCAAAGGTTGCTCTGCTTGGGTAACGGCAAAATTTGAAGCGTTTTCTTCGATTTTGTTTAACTCGTCTTCTTGTTTCGGCGTAGAGGATATGCTTACGGTGATATTTGCATCTTTGATGGAGTCTAAATTTTTAGTCGCCTTTTGTACTACATTCGTATCGGAGTAAGTCACGCTTTTGTTTTTGTCCTCAAAGAAACTCGAGAGGTCGCCGATGTATTTTTGAGGTTCGAAAAAATATATTAAAGCACCGATTGCGCAAATGGTAACGATACCGCCGAGCATACCGCCATAGGACGATTTATCATTTGCGGTATAGGCCGGAATTTTAGGCGATATGGTTATGGTTTTGTGCTTTAACTCGCTCTCGTGCTCGACCATGAACGTCTCGTATTCTCGCATCCACGACGTAAAGTCGATATCCAGCTCGCGTTCTAAAATTTTAATAAAACCTTTAACGTTAAAGCGCGCCAATTTTTCAAAATTTTTATCGGCTATGTAGCCTAAGTATTCTATTTCGATGTGTGTTTTTCTTGCAACTTCGCTAAGTCCTAGCTCTTTTAGTAAACTTATATCATTCATTTATAATCCTATCGCAAAGTATGGCAAACGCAGCCGAGACGTTTAGGCTGTCCCAGTCGTTTTTCATTTTTATTCCTACTATTTCGTCGCTTTTGGCAAGGACTTTTTTGTGCAAGCCTTCGCCCTCGCTACCCATAACGAGCGCGACTTTTTGGTTAAATTTGACCTCATGAGCGTTTTTGCCGCCGCTTGCCGTGGCGTAAATTTTAAATCCGACTTGTTTTAGCTCGTTTAGCAAGCTAAGTCCATCCTCTACGAGAGCGATATTTGCCTCGTAGGCCGCTCCGCTGCTAGCTCGCAGTACGCCTTCCATGGCTAAATTTTTAGCAACGATTATGATGCCTCCGCAGCCGAGTGCATGCGCCGTTCGGACGATGGCGCCGATGTTTCCCACGTCGCTAAGTCCGTATAAGATCGCTATAAAATTTTGTTTTTTTATCTCGTCGATACTCTTAAACTCAAACTCCTCGACCTCGGCCAAAAAACCTTGGTGATTGCCGCCGTGCGCGAGAGCTTGAGCTTTTTGATTATCCACGCGTTTTATCGGCGCGCCGACGCCTACGATCTGCGAAAATAGCGCCTTGTCGCACTCTTTGGCGAGATAGACCGTTTTGACACTTTTTTTATAGTTTTTTATGATGTGCAAAAATAGCTGTTTTCCGTATATTATCATCGCCTGATAATAGCTAAAAATCGGTAAAATTTAGCTAAATTTTCGGATAAATTCGCCGCTTACTTAAGTTTGCGTGCAAGTTTTAGCGCGTGAGTTCGGAGTAAATTTCTTTGGCATTTCTGCCGGTGATTTTGGCTAGGAGTTTGGCCTTGGCTTTGGGCGAAATTTCAAGCTCTAAAATATCGTTTTGAGTGATTTTCTCAAAGGTAAAATTAGGATTTTTTTGCACGACGACGCACCACTCGCCGCTTAGATTTGCCTCTTGTAGCTTTTGTGCGAGTTCGCTTGCCGTGGCTCTAAATTTGGTTTCAAATTTTTTCGTAGCTTCTTTTATGGCAAAGATTTCTCTATCTGGTTCAAGCTTGGCAAAGTCTAAAATAAGTGAAAGTATGCGTTTTGGGCTTTCGTAGATGACTGCGGGAAACGGCGAATTTAGCGCATTTTGCACCGCTGCGGCTCGCTCTTTGCCGTTATTGGGTAAAAATCCTAAAAAGCAAAATTCCTTCTCGCAAAGTCCGCTAGCGACGACGGCCAAAAGCGCGGCGTTTGAACCGCTTAGTACTTCGTATGTGATGTCGTTTTTTATCGCAAAATTTACGAGCTCAGCTCCAGGGTCGCTGATACCGGGCATACCCGCATCGCTTAAAAACGCGACGTTTTTATCAAAAATCTCAAGCTCGATTTTAGATAAAATTTCATCTTCGTTATGCGTGTGTAGCGGGATAAATTTTTGGATATTTATATTTGCGTCAAAACGCGTATTTAGCAGATTTATGAGGGATTTTGCGACTCTAGTATCTTCGCAAAAGAGTACCTCGCATTCGCGCAAAACGCTCAAAGCGCGAAGCGAGATATCGCTTAAATTTCCTATCGGAGTAGGAATGAAATATAACAAAGGATTATTTTAAGTTATATTTTTTCTTAAATTTATCGACGCGGCCCGCGCTATCTACGATCTTTTCGCTGCCCGTGAAAAACGGATGGCACTCTGAGCAGATGTCCACTCTGATCTCGTTTTTGTTTGACTTCGTAGTGAAGGTGTTGCCGCAAGCGCAAGTTACTTTGCACTCAACAAATTCCGGATGAATTTCTTTTTTCATTTTTTGTCCTTTTATCGTCTGATTTTTTAATTTTCATTTAAAGTAAGGCGAGATTATACAAAAAACTTCGTAAAAAATCAAATTTAAATTAAAATTTTAGCCGCTATGCCTAAAATCGCCGTTTGCGAGCGCAAAATATTTTTTGCTCTCAGCCCGTATTTTTTCGCGACGGCTTCTCGCTCGCTCTGGCTAAATCCGCCCTCAGGTCCGATCGCTAAAATTTCCTTGCTCGAATAGCCGTCTAGATTTTCGCCCTCAAAGTCGACAAGAGCGACGTTTGGATAAAATTTGACCAGCTCGTCCAGGCTTTTATAAATTTCAAATTTCATCAAATCGTTTCGTCCGCACTGCTCGCACGAGCTTATCAAAATGCGCTCTAGGCGCAAAAAATCAAGCTTAAAGTTTTTTTGCGAAAATTTGCCGTAAAAAAAGACGATTTTAGCTACACCCATTTCATTTAGGCCAGGCAGCGTTTTTTCGATCGTTTTTGGATCGACGACGGCCCAGGCTAGCGTTAGATCGCTATTTCGTGCTTCCACGTCGTGCGAAAATATCAAATTTAGCTCCGCGCCTCTTTTGTCTAAATTTACGATTTCATAGATGTGGTTTTGTCCGTCGGTCAAATTTCGCACGTCGATGCGCTCGCCTACCTTAGCGCGCCGCGCTTTCAGGTGTAAAAACGCCTCGCCATCAAGCCTAATTTGCTCGTTTTTGACCTCTTTTGAATATAAAAATTTCATCTCACCCCGCTTGCGATAAGTATCAAAACAAAATCTGCCGCGATTTTTAGGCGCATTTTGGCTCTAAAATCGGCAAAATTTTTAGTTATTATCGCCTTTTTTAGCCGCTTAAACTCAATAGCTCCAAGTCCGATAAGCAGCGCCCAAACCGCGATCATCACGAGAGCTTTGAAGCTCGGATAAAAGTAAAAAACGCTCATCAAAAGTAGCCCCGTAAGCATCATTGCGGCCAAAAATGCGTAGTAGGTAGGCAAAAACAGCCTGATGCGTTTAGCGTAGGCTGGCGAATTTATACCGAAATTTATCAGGCAAAAGTGCGCCGCGACTAAGGCCAAAAGCGCAAAGGCAAGCCCGATGTGGATGGAGCGCGCTAGCTCGTAGAGCTCCGAGAGATGCTCGTTAAATTTCATTTTTCGGGCACCGGCTCTGGCGGCATATTTTCGTCGATACTTACGTTTGCGTCGCTCTGCGCGATAGGCACGTCGCTAGGCACGGTGCCCCCTAGATCTAGCGACGCGGGCTCCTTTTTCTCCTCGCAGCCGCTAAAAAACAGCGCCGCCAGCGTCAAAATTGCAAAAATTTTCCTCATTTGCGCTAGACCTCCTTTGGATTTACTATTTTTTTGCCTAGCTTGATCTTCTCAAACAGCTCCGCGTCCTCCCACTCGGCTCTCACGCCCTCGGAGAAGACGATCTCGTTTAAATTTACCTCGCCCATTTTGGCGTTATACGCATCCTTTCTGAAGCACTGCGCGTAGCCCGTGTCGGTCTCGTGGACGATGACGCTGTGAAGCTTCACTTCGCGCTCGCCGTTTTGCATCTGCGTAGTTTTTAAAAGCCTATCGATCATCACGAAAAATATCCTACAAAACTGCTCTGCGGATGGATTTAGCGGGATCTCGATCCAACGCGCAGAGTGCTTTTTGAGATCGTTTTTATACTCGGCACCATCTCCGCTAAATATCGTCGTGCAGTGATCAAAGCTATCGATAATGCAGCCGATACCCTGCTTCATCAGACCAAAATCATACACCATCCCTGCGTTATCGAGAAAATTTGACTCGAGTAAAATTTCAGCCCTGTAAGAGTGCCCGTGGATGCTCGTTTTGCAGCGTTTCGAGCTACAAAATCTAACGATGTGGGCGTTTTCAAATTTAAACATTTTTCTTATTATCATCTTAGCTCCGTTTATTAAATTTTACCTTTTGCGCCGTAAAGTTGGAGGCTAAATTTGCCCCCTAAACCCCTTCTTTCGCGCCCCAAAGCCTGATATGCAGGCGATCGGAGTAGTTAAAGCCCTGCGTGATCGCAAACTGCGCGACGGCTCTAGCGTTTTGCTCGAGGCTTATTTTATCATAACCTTGCGGCATACAAAAAACTTCCGCGTCGCAAAGCTCTAAAATACGCGAAATTTGCGCTATCGCCGAGCCGTTTTCTACGCTTTTTTTATCAAGGACGAATTTATAAAAACTTCCCGCGGCGTTTTGTTTTATCGCTTTTAGCGCGGCGGGATTTATGCGCTTAGCTTCGCTTTCGCCGCTATTTTCGAGCTTGACGCTGACGGCGAAACAGCACTTTTTATAAATTTCAAATTTGGCGAAATCTACCTCGATCGTACCGTTCGTCTCAAAATGCGGCTCGTAGCCCTCGCTAGTTGCAAAGTCTAAAAAATCTAGCAAAATTGGGTTTTTGTGATGTAGTAGCGGTTCGCCGCCCGTGATGACGACGATAGGTTTGCGGCGCAAATTTGCGCTCAAGCTTTGCGTGATTTTTACGAGTTCGTCCGCGCGCGAGATTTTTTGATACGAAAAATGCCTCGTAAAAACCGCGCGGATCGTGTCGCAGCCCACTAGCGTTTCGCCGGTTTTGGGCGAGACGGTTCGCACTCCAAAGCCAGCGCAGTTTAGATTGCAACCCGCAAACCGCAGGAAAATCGCCAAACGGCCGCTACTTGCGCCTTCGCCTTGGATGCTTAAAAAACTCTCGACTAGGTTTAAACTCAAATTTCACCTTTTAAATTTTGGTCGATTATAGCAAAATTTGAAGGGTGGTTTTACGGAGTTAGGCGGATTTTACGTCAAATTTGAGCGGGTTTTGTTAGAAAACGGCGGCAAATTTACGGATAAAAATGTATAAATCAAGCGCGGTTAAATTTGATAAAAAGCGGGCTAAACCTACGCCAAATTTGACGTAAATTTAGCCCTGATTTCAGCCGCCCGTTTGGTAAAAGGCGCGGCTTGAGGTCTCGTTTTGAGCGCCGATAGCCCATTTGTTTTCTTTGGGCTTGTTTTGCAACACTTGTCGCAAGATCTCGCTAGCGCCCGCGATATCGCCCTTTCTAACGGCATCTTTTATACTCATCGCATCCTCGAAATATAAGCACGGGATGAGATGTCCCTCGGCCGTGAGGCGTATGCGGTTGCAGCTCTCGCAAAAGTCGTGTTTGTGCGGGTCGATGATACCAAAAGTATAGCCGTCCTCTAGTCTGTAGATGCTGGCTGGGCCGGTCGGGATCTTTTCGGCCGCTTCAAAGCGATATTTTTTTGCTATAACGTCCAAAATTTCAGCCGATTTCATGCCTTTTAGTTCGTCGTTTGCGTGGATATTTTCCATGTATTCGATGAAGCGAATTTGGCAACCCATAGAGCGCGCAAACTCTAGCAAAGAGACAATCTCATCATCGTTTACGCCTCTTAGCGCGACGGTGTTTAGCTTGACTTTTAACCCGGCTTCAAGCGCAGCGTCAAGGCCCGCTAAAACCTCGTGTAGGACGCTTTTTTGCGCGAGAAATTTAGCCTTTTCGGTTTTTAAGCTATCAAGCGACATATTTATGCGCTTTAAACCCGCGTTTTTTAGGGCTTTTGCGTAGTGTTTGAGCATAAAGCCGTTTGTCGTGATAGCTAGATCGACGTCCGGGCTGTGCTCGTTTATCATCGCGATAAATTTGTCCAAGTCCTTGCGCAGTAGCGGTTCACCGCCCGTTATGCGGATCTTTTTTACGCCTTCGTCTAGGCAGACTTTGACAAATAAAAACAGCTCCTCAAAGCTCAGTAAATTTTCTCTCGGTTCCCAGCTAAACGGAGTTTTAGGCATGCAGTATTTGCATCTAAAGTTGCATCTTTGCGTGACCGAAATACGCAGATAATCAACCGTCCGTCCGTGCCCGTCTATTAACATTTTTCGCCCCTAAATTTTATCAAAACCATCTAATTTTGATTTGGTTAAAAGGCATTATAGGAATTTAAGCTTTAAATTTTTTTAAAATTCGCGTATGAAAATAATGTTATTTTTTTATATTTCGTGCCTGCATTTTAACACTAAATCAGCTCCCGCAGTTTTAGCGTCAGCTCTACCTTGCCAAGTCCCACGCACAGCTCTTTTGCGATGCTTTCGACGCTTTTGCCTTCGCTATACATTTGCACGATGCGCTTTTCGTCGTCCTCGCCGTTTGGAGCGGAGATTTTACTGATGCTTTTGGTGCGCTCTTCAAGTGTAAATAGCCTATCTTGCTGCTGGCTTTGGAAGCTATCTATCGAGCTTTCGATGCCTTGGAGCGTGTTTATTATCGGAGTTATTTTTTGATTGATTTTTTCATTTAAGCGCTGTTCGAGGTTGCTTTCTAGCTGCACTACGTCAAATTCGGCAGGCTCGCTTTGGCTAAAATTTGCAACCTGTTTTTTTACGGCGTGAAGCTCTTGTATTAGGCTTTCGATCGCCTTTTCGTATCTTGAAAATTTCCTTGCCGCCTCTAGATCTTTTATAAAAACCAGCACGAAAAGCACCGTCAAAATCAGCCCGAAAATTACAAATATTATCAAATCGTTACTCATCGTTCATCTCCTTTAGTTCTCTTATCATGGCGCGCTCTCTGGCCGTCACGTAGCCGTTGTAGTCGCTCTCGTCGCTCTCGTTTATGTGCGTGATTTTGGCGGTTTTCTCATCTAGCGCTTCAAAAAATATCGCCACGTCTCGCTTCGGAAAAATGGGCATAAAAATGCGTCCGTAGTACCTGGCGCCATTTTTAAATTTAGCCTCTTTTATCCTAAAATTTTCAAAATTTATCCCGTCTAGCACGCTAGATTGCGCAAGCTCGAGTTTTACGAATTTTTCATTTTTTATGTAGGCGTTTAGCTCGTCAAATTTACGGTGAAGCTCGACAAGCAGCGTTAGTATCACCTGATCGCTTTCTTTCGTGTCGCCCTTTGCTTTGGCGCGCTTTATCCACGCTCCTAACGGATCGTCCTCGTTGCCGCTTAGCTTGTCAAATTCGCGCAAAAACTCGCTCTCGCGGTCGCCGACTTCCTCAAAAACTATGTCTAAATTTGCCGGAACCAGTCTCATAAGCTAACCCAAACAAAAATGAAAAAAAGTATGCCAAGATAGCCGTTTAGCGTGAAAAACGCACGGTCGATCTTGCTAAAATCTCGCCTAACGATGCGGTGTTCGGCCACTAAGATACCCCCGCAGAGCAAAATGCCCACATATGCCGCCGTGCCGAGCCCTCCCGCCCACGCAAAAAGTAGCCAAAAGATCACGGCCGTGGCGTGAAAGATCGCCGAGATAAACATCGTAGCCTTTTCGCCGTAAACGCTAGGGATGCTAAAAAGCCCGTGCTCGCGGTCAAATTCGATATCTTGGAGCGAATAAAGCAGGTCAAATCCCGCCACCCAAAACATCACGCCAAGGCAGAGCAACACGCTAAAAAGCGGTATCTCGCCGGTGACCGCGACGGCTCCGGCGATGGGCGCAAGGCCTAGCGAGAGGCCAAGGACTAAGTGCGCTAGCTCGCTAAAACGTTTAAAAAGTGAATATCCGCCAAGCACGGCTAGGATCGGAAAGCTCAGCCAAAACGCAAGCTCGTTTACGAGATAGGCGACTAGCACGAAGATGACGGCGTTTGCTACGATAAAAATTTGCAAATTCGTCCTGCCGATACGCCCGTCCACGCTCGGTCGATTTGCCGTGCGCGGGTTTAGTTTGTCGATGTCCTCGTCCTTGTAGCGGTTAAAAGCCATCGCGAAATTTCGCGCCGAAACCGCGCAAAGAATGCCCAAAATAAGCAACTTCCAGCCAAACCAAGACGTGCCGTTTACCTGCGCGCTCGCCGTTATCATCGCGGTGAATATAAAAGGCAGCGCGAAAATCGAGTGCTTAAAGACGATCAGTTCGTTAATATCTTTTAAAATATTTATAAATTTTTGCATAATCTTCCTGAAATTTTTGCTTTATTTTATCTTATAAAAGCGTAAATTGTGATAAAATTTGAGCAGATTCACGAATTTTAAGGCATTTTTATGAAAGAACTCGCCATCATCGGCACCACCGCTAGTGGAAAAACGGCGCTCGCGCTAAAGCTTGCAAGCGAATTTAACGGAGTGATTCTGAGTCTTGATTCGCTTTGCGTTTATAAATTTATCGATATCGCAAGCGCTAAACCCAGTGCGGACGAGCTAGCCTTGGTGCCGCATTTTGGGGTAAATTTGCTGATGCCTGACGAGCATTTTGACGTCGGGATGTTTTTTGATGTTTATAAAACGGCTCGCGAATTTGCGCAAAAAAACGGAAAAAATTTATTTATAACCGGTGGCAGCGGATTTTATCTAAAGGCGCTGCTGTCGGGTCTCACGCCTAAATTTGAGCGCGTAGAAAGCGGCCTAAGCAACGCTCAAATTTATGAGCTCGTTTCAAGCCTCGATCCCGAATTTGCCGCCAAATTTAGCGCAAACGATACCTACCGCTTGCAAAAGTGGTTTGATATCTACTCGTTTTTGCGCTCTAGCGGGCGAGACGAGGCCGTGAGCGCGTATCTGCGCGAAAACACTCTAGCTCCCGTCGCGTCAAATTTGGCGATTTTCGAGCTTAGCTGGGATCGTGACGAGCTAAGAGCGCGCATCAAAGAGCGCACGCGAGCAATGTTTGAGCAGGGTTTGCTGGACGAGGCGCGGGAGCTATTTGCTCGGTATCCGCAGCGACCAAAGCCGCTAAACTCGGTCGGTCTAAAAGAGTGCGGCGAGTTTTTGCGAGGCGAGATCAAAACCCAGACCGAGCTGGAGGAGCTCATCTGCACGCATACGGCGCAGCTAGCCAAGCGTCAGCGGACGTTTAATAGATCGCAGTTTGAGAGTAAATTTAGCGGTTCGGTTAAAGGGTGTGAAGGAAAAATAATAGAATTTTTAAAGGGATAAATTTGCAAATTTGGTGGCTCGTCTTTTGAGTGCTTTTTGCGGAGCTTGCTAAAATTTAGCCCAGCGGACTACCTGTCCAGCCTGCGCTAAATTTTATCTACGCAACCCCAAAAATCATCTCAAAATACTTTGCCTTGACTTTTTACGCTTAAATTTGCAAATTTAACTCTAAATTTTACGCACCGAGACCTGCATCTTGACGGCGCTAAATTTTGGTCTAGTCAAATTTAGCACGCTGCTAGCTTTAATAAAATTTGCAGTTAAATTTAGTAAAATCGGCAAAAATATTCAAGACAAAATAGGCGTAGTTTAAATAAATTTTTCTTGCCCGCAAAGGAGCGGACCGGTCGTCCGTGACTGCGGCGGGTATAGAAAAATTTATTCTAAAATCCGTCGTTTATGGGGAATTATAATGTTAGTTCATATCTGCTGCTCGGTCGACAGCCACTACTTTCTGCAACGCCTGCGCGCCGACCGCCCGCACGAACGTCTCATCGGCTATTTTTACGACCCCAATATCCACCCGTACAGCGAGTTTTTGATGAGGTTTCGCGACGTAAAAAGGAGCTGCGAAAAGCTAGGCGTCGAGCTCATCTGCGGCGAATACGAATACGAGGCGTGGCTAGAGGGCGCAAAGGGCCTTGAAAACGAGCCTGAAAAGGGCAAGCGCTGCGCGTATTGCTTTGATTTTCGCGTGGGAAATTCGGCCCAAAAAGCGCGCGAACTAGGCGAAAAATCCATCACCACGACGCTGCTGATGAGCCCTAAAAAGGACTTCTCGCAGCTAAAAAGCGCGCTGGATAAAGCAGCCGGCAAATACGGCCTTGAAACATTTGCCGTGGACTACCGCGCTGGCGGTGGTACTAACGTGCAGTTTGAGCTTGCTAAAAAAGATAAACTCTATCATCAAAACTACTGCGGTTGCATTTTCGGGCTTAGCAAGCAGCGCGAGGCGCAAAAACTGCCGCTTAGCGAGCTTATGAGCGAGGTTAGCGGGCGCGTGATGCCGGGCGGAATCGAGGAGCGGCTGGAGCTTTATGAAAAGGTTCGAGAGTGCGAGGCTGCGGGCGCGCCGTTTCATCTATCGCGCAAGTATTTTTTAAACTACCGCTTGCTGCGCGCCTACGTCAAATTTGGCGGTGCCGCCCTGCCGTCGTATTTTTTGCTCTACTCGCATTTTAAGCGCGAAAACGTCAAATTTAGCGTGAGCGAGGCGGCTCAAATTTGCGACGAGTTGCGAGACGGCGTGACGCTATTAAATTTAGCTAAATTTAACGAGCTCTCGGGTGAAAAATTCGCTAGCGTAAACGAGCTTTGCCGCGCTCCTATCGCCGTATCTCGCGAGCTGGAAATCCGCCGCGAGCTGTGCGGAGAATTTAGCCAAAACCCCATAATCGTGCTGGACGAAATTCGCGCCGGCAGATACGAGATCTACGCTAAAGACGAGCTTTATAACGATAGTCGCGAGGTTTTGGTGGAGCAAATTTGAGCCAAATTTAGCGTGCTCGAGATAAAAAACGGGCGTGGAAATTTAGAGGCTAAATTTTGCCCCCGGCCAAATCAATAATCTTTTTCTTAGCAAAATTTGGCTAAAATCGGCTCTAAATTTTACTCACAAGGTTTAAAGTGATCGACATCGTTGAAATCCAAAAAATACTCCCACACAGATATCCATTTCTGCTAATCGACCGAGTAACCGAGCTCGAGCCCGCCAAACACATCGTCGCGTATAAAAACGTAACTATCGGCGAGCCCGTGTTTCAGGGGCATTTCCCGGGCCACCCGATATATCCCGGCGTCATGATCATCGAGGGTATGGCGCAAGCAGGCGGCGTACTCGCATTTAAGAGCATGAGCGACGAACATCAAGCGGGTATCGAAAATAAAGTCGTTTATTTTATGAGCATCGACGGAGCTAAATTTCGCCATCCTATACGCCCCGGCGACAGGCTCGAATACCGCCTCGAGGTGCTAAAGCACAAGGGTAATATCTGGGTGCTAAAAGGCGAAGCCTACGTGGACGGCGCACTAGCGTGCGAGGCTGAGCTAAAAGCTATGATCGTCGATAAGTAGGCGCGAAAATGAGAAATATCCATCCGCAAGCCGTCGTCGAGGACGGCGCGAAGATCGGCGAGGACGTAACGATCGAGGCCTACGCCTACGTCAGCAAAGACGCCGTGCTAGGCGACGGCGTACTCGTAAAACAAGGCGCTAGGATCGTGGGCGACACGCATATTGGCGAGAGCGGTAAAATTTACAGCTACGCCATCGTGGGCGATATCCCGCAGGACGTGAGCTACCGCGCCGAGGAAAATACGGGCGTTCGTATCGGCAAAAACGCGACGATCCGCGAGTTTTGCACGATAAACTCGGGTACGCACAAAGGCGACGGGATCACGCGTATCGGCGATAACGCATTTATCATGGCCTACTGCCACGTCGCGCACGACTGCGTCATAGGAAATAACGTCATCCTGGCAAACAACGCGACACTAGCCGGTCACGTGGAGCTAGGAGACTACAGCGTCGTGGGCGGTATGACGCCGATACATCAGTTCGTGAGAGTCGGCGAGAGCTGCATGATCGCGGGTGCTAGCGCGCTATCTCAGGACGTCGTGCCGTTTTGCCTAGCAGAAGGCAACCGAGCCTATATCAGAAGCTTAAATTTGGTCGGTATCAGGCGCAGGTTCGATAAAGACACGGTCGAAGAGATAAACAGAGCGTATAAATTTTTATTTAGAAAAAGCGGGGATCTAAAGGCCGCAGCTAGCGAGCTTTTAGCTGGCGCAGTGAACGAACAGGTGCGAAAAATGTGTGAATTTATCCTAAGCACCAAGCGCGGTATCCCATTAGCAAAAGGAAGAGAATAATGGCGAGAAAATGTAATTTTTGCAGCGAGGTAGAGTCTGCCGATAGGAGGCTACTGGCCGATATAAACGGGACTGCGTTTATATGCGAGCACTGCATCACTGCCGCTTACAAGGTGCTTTACGGCGAAGAAAACCGCGAGCAGGAAAAAGAAGAGCGAACTAGAGACTATCAAAATTTGACGCCAAAAGAGCTAAAGGCGGTGCTAGATAACTACGTCATCGGTCAAGATAAGGCCAAAAAGGTCTTTAGCGTCGGCGTTTATAACCACTACAAAAGAATTTTTAGAAAAGGCGAGATCGAGGACGATACGGAGATATCAAAATCAAATATCTTGCTCGTCGGCCCTACCGGTAGCGGCAAGACGCTGATGGCACAGACGCTGGCTAAATTTCTAGACGTGCCTATCGCCATCTGCGACGCTACGAGTCTAACGGAGGCCGGCTACGTCGGAGAAGACGTGGAAAATATCCTGACTCGTCTTTTACAGGCCGCAGACGGCGACGTAAAGCGCGCCGAGCAGGGCATAGTTTTCGTCGATGAGATAGATAAGATCGCCAGGATGAGCGAAAACCGCTCGATCACGCGCGACGTGAGCGGCGAGGGTGTACAGCAGGCACTTTTAAAAATTATCGAGGGAAGCCTCGTAAATATCCCTCCAAAAGGCGGCAGAAAGCACCCTAATCAGGAATTTATCCAGATAGATACTTCAAACATCCTCTTTGTCTGCGGCGGCGCGTTTGACGGTCTGGCCGACATCATCGAGCGCAGGATCGGTAAAAACGTGCTGGGTTTTGGTCAAGATAAACGCTCTAAAGACGATAGGGAAAATTTGCTAGATGCGCTTGAGAGCGACGATTTGGTGCATTTTGGACTAATCCCGGAGCTAATCGGCAGACTTCACGTGGTCGCTACGTTAAATAAAATCACCGAAGACGATATGGTGCGAATTTTAACCGAGCCTAAAAATGCGATACTAAAGCAATACCAAAAGCTTTTCGCGATAGATAGGGCAAATTTAAAATTTGACGACGAAGCTCTAAAAGAGGTCGCAAGACTAGCTATCGAGCGAAAAACGGGAGCTAGGGGACTGCGAAGCATAATGGAAGAGGTAATGACCGATATAATGTATGAGCTACCGGAGCTTGCGGGCTACGACGTGGTGATAACAAAAGAGGTCGTAAGCGGCAAAGAAAAGCCGATTTTCGTAAAAAACAATAAAATAAGCGCATAAGGATACAGATGATTTTAGACCAGTTAATAGGATTTTTTTCAAGCGATATGGGTATCGACCTAGGCACGGCAAATACGCTAGTTTTGGTAAAAGATAAAGGCATCATCATAAACGAGCCCTCCGTCGTCGCGGTGCAACGCGAAAAATACGGCAAGCAAAAAATATTAGCCGTCGGCCACGAAGCAAAAGAGATGGTGGGTAAAACTCCGGGCGACATCGAGGCGATCCGTCCGATGAGAGACGGCGTTATCGCGGATTTTGATATGACGGAAAAGATGATCCGCTATTTCATCGAAAAGACTCACCGCAGAAAGAGCTTCCTACGCCCTCGTATCATTATCTCCGTGCCTTACGGCCTAACTCAAGTCGAGCGAAAAGCCGTGCGAGAGAGTGCGCTAAGCGCGGGAGCTAGAGAGGTGTTTTTGATCGAGGAGCCTATGGCCGCGGCTATCGGAGCAAATTTGCCGGTACGAGAACCGCAAGGAAACCTAGTCGTCGATATAGGCGGCGGTACGACCGAGATCGGCGTAGTGTCTCTAGGCGGTCTAGTTATCAGCAAGTCTATCCGCACTGCGGGCGATAAAATCGATATGAGCATCGTAAACTACATAAAAGAAAAATATAACCTCCTAATCGGCGAGCGCGCGGGCGAGGATATCAAAATCTCCGTCGGCTCGGCGATTCAGCTTCCTGAGGAGCTTAGCATCGTAGTAAAAGGTCGCGACCAAATCAGCGGCCTACTAAGCCGCGTGGAGCTAACGAGCGAGGACGTACGCGAGGCTATGCGCGAACCGCTAAAAGAGATCGCAGACGCCCTAAAAACCGTGCTTGAGATGATGCCGCCCGATCTTGCCGGAGATATCGTGGAAAACGGCATCGTGCTAACCGGAGGCGGAGCGCTGATCCGCGGCCTTGATAAATATCTAAGCGATATCGTTAAACTTCCCGTTTTCGTCGCGGACGATCCGTTGCTAGCCGTGGCTAGAGGTACCGGCAAGGCTCTTGAGGAGATTAAATTTTTACAACAACTCGTAAATGAAGAGTAAAATTTTATTCGTCGCTCTTATAGGCGCGCTGGTATTTTTTTCGCTTGATAGGGGCGCGCTCATCTCGGGATACGTCGTAAATTTAAACAGTCGCATAGTCGCCGCCTACGACGACGCTGTCAAATTTATAAAAGATACCGTAAACGAGCATTTTAGGCAGCGCGAGGAGATAAAGCAACTCCGAGTTCAAAATGCCGAGTTGGAAAAATCGGCGGCTTTGCTTTCAAGCTTCGCAAAGGAGCTAAATGAAATTTTGCTTGACAAAAACTCGACCGCCTACGAGCCTAGAGTACAGCTCGTGCGGGCGCTAAGCTACGTAAATATCAGCGACTACGACAAGGTGTGGCTAGATAAATTTGACGGCTACGACGAGTCTAAAATTTACGGGCTGATTTACCAAGGTAAGAGCGCGGGTATCGTCGTGAGCAAGGACGGAAATCCAATGGCCTTGCTACAAAACGATCCAAAAAGTATATTTGCCGTATCAATCGGCGAGGAAAAAATCCCGGGCATAGCGCACGGGAGCAAAGACGGAATAACGGTGAAATTTATCCCCCAGTGGCTGAGTCCCAAAGAGGGCGACGAGGTCGTAACTAGCGGGCTTGACGGGATATTTTTCAGCGGGATTTCAGTGGGCAAGGTCACGGGCGTGATCCAAGAGAGCCTATATAAAAGCGCGGCCGTAAAGCCCTACGCAAGCATAACCATCCCCTCGTATCTATACGTCGTAACAAAGGAAAAATAATGCCAAAAAGAACCGACATCAACACCGTTTTACTCATCGGCAGCGGCCCTATCGTCATAGGCCAAGCGTGCGAATTCGACTACAGCGGCACGCAAGCCGCAAAGACGCTAAAGCAGCTAGGCTACCGCGTCGTGCTCATAAACTCAAATCCGGCGACCATCATGACCGATCCCGATTTCGCCGACGCGACCTACGTCGAACCGATAACCAAAGAGAGCATTAAGCGCATCATAGATAAGGAAAAAGTCGATGCCATACTGCCTACGATGGGCGGCCAGGTCGCGCTAAACGTCGCTATGCAGCTATACGAAGCAGACATGCTTGGCGGCGTCAAATTTCTAGGCGCGAACCCGCAAGCGATTAAAAAGGGCGAGGATAGGCAGGAGTTTAAAAAGGCGATGCAAAAGATCGGCATGGATCTGCCGCAAAGCCAGTACGCCTACGACATGGACGAGGCGCTAGCCGCAGCCGCAAACATAGGCTTTCCGCTCATCATCCGCGCTAGCTATACGCTTGGCGGTGCAGGCAGCGGCGTAGCGTATAATATCGATGAATTTAAAGAACTAGCCCAAACCGGCCTGGACGCCAGCCCGATACATGAAATTTTGGTCGAGGAGAGCTTGCTAGGCTGGAAAGAGTACGAGATGGAGGTCATCCGCGACCGCAACGACAACTGTATCATCGTCTGCTCGATCGAAAACCTCGATCCTATGGGCGTGCATACGGGCGATAGCATTACGGTTGCGCCGGCTCTTACGCTAACTGATAAAGAGTATCAGGCGATGCGCGACGCTAGCTTTAAAATTTTACGCGAGATCGGCGTGGATACGGGCGGCAGCAACGTACAGTTTGCCATAAATCCAAAAACAGGCCGCATGATCGTGATCGAGATGAACCCGCGCGTGAGCCGCAGCTCGGCGCTCGCCTCAAAGGCTACTGGCTACCCGATCGCCAAGGTTGCGACGCTGCTAGCGGTTGGTTTTAGCCTAGATGAGATCAAAAACGACATCACTGGCACGCCTGCTAGCTTTGAGCCCGTCATCGACTACATCGTGACTAAGATCCCGCGCTTTACGTTTGAGAAATTCCCGGGCGCGAACCCGTATCTAGGCACCGCGATGAAGAGCGTGGGCGAGGTGATGGCGATCGGTAGGACGTTTAAGGAAAGTATCCAAAAGGCGCTTTGCTCGATGGAAAAGGACTATTACGGATTTAATTTCGTAAATTTGGAGAAAAACGCGTTAGTTTACGGCCTTAGAAACGCGAACGAAAGCCGCATTTTATACGTCGCGCAGGCATTTCGCGACGGGCTTAGCGTGGCCGAAGTGCACGAGATGAGCAAGATCGACCCGTGGTTTTTGGATCAAATTTGGCAGATAGTTAAATTTGAAGAGCGCATCGACATGGACATCCTAAACGACGAGCCGCTGCTAAGAGAGGCCAAAACGATGGGCTTTTCGGACAAGATGATCGCGCATCTGATAAATTTAAAAGACAATCTCGATCTGGGTCAAAACGATATATATTTCGCACGCGAGAAAATGGGCATAAACCTCGAATACAACGAGGTTGATACTTGCGCGGGCGAGTTTAAGGCGCTCACGCCGTACCTCTACTCGACGACGAATATCACGAAGCTACCGCATCTTTCGTCAAATTTCGCGGAGCCGAATGTAAACGCAAATTCGGCGCAAAAAGAGAAAAAAGTGATGATCATCGGCGGCGGTCCAAACCGCATAGGCCAGGGCATAGAGTTTGACTACTGTTGCGTGCACGCCAGCTACGCGCTACGCGACATGGGTGTCAAAACCATAATGTACAACTGCAACCCAGAAACCGTCAGCACCGACTACGATACGAGCGATATTTTGTACTTTGAGCCGATCGATTTTGAGCACGTTAGAGCCGTGATCGAGCACGAAAACCCGGACGGCGTGATAGTGCATTTTGGCGGCCAGACTCCGCTAAAATTTGCTAAACGCCTAAGCATAGCGGGCGCGAAAATCATCGGCACCAGCGCACGCACGATCGACGTCGCCGAGGATAGAAAGAAATTTAGCGAATTTATCTCAAAAATAGGCGTCAAACAGCCGCGAAACGACACTGCGACAAGCGAAAAAGAGGCGCTAGAAAAGGCCGCCGCTATCGGCTATCCTGTGCTAGTGCGCCCTAGCTACGTGCTAGGCGGCCGCGCGATGAGACGGGTGCATAGCGATGAGGAGCTACGCCTCTACATGAGCGAAGCGGTCAAGGTCAGCAACCGCTCGCCCGTGCTAATCGATAAATTTTTACAAGACGCCGTGGAGCTTGACGTGGACGCGATCAGCGACGGCAAGGACGTCTATATCGGCGCCGTGATGCAGCACATCGAGGAGGCGGGCATCCACAGCGGCGACAGCGCATGCATACTGCCTCCGCTAAATTTGACCGCGCAGATGATCGAAAAGGTAGAAAATCAAACCCGCGACATCGCGCTAAATTTGGGCGTCGTGGGGCTTATGAATATCCAGTTTGCCATCTACGAGGACGAGCTGTTTATAATAGAGGTAAACCCGCGCGCCAGCCGCACCGTGCCGTTTGTTAGCAAGGCCACCGGCGTGCCGATGGCAAAGGTCGCCACGCGCGTGATGTGGCAAGGAAATTTGCGCGAAGCGCTTAAATTTTACGATAACTACGGCGCGGTTTACGAGGAGCGCGGCATACTCAAGCCTCGCGTGAAAAACCACGTCTGCGTCAAAGAAGCGGTCTTTCCGTTTAACAAGCTCTCTGGCGCGGATCTAATCCTGGGGCCTGAGATGAAAAGTACGGGCGAGGTCATGGGCATATCAAGCGATTTTGCAAAGAGCTTTGCAAAAAGCCAGATCGCCGCGAGCAACTCGCTTCCTACTAGTGGCCTAGTCTTTTTAACACTAGCTGATGCAGACAAGAAATACGCCGCAAATTTGGCGCGCGAGCTCATAAATCTCGGCTTTAAAATCATCGCCACGGGCGGAACGTATAAAATTTTAAATGACGCGGGCGTAGAGAGCGAGTTCGTCTATAAGATCAGCGAAGGTCGACCAAACGTCGAGGATAGGCTCAAAAACGGCGATATCGCGCTTGTGATCAACACCAGCGACAGCAAATCAAACAGCGAGGATGGCAAGAAAATCAGGCAAAACATCATGCGATTTAAGATCCCGTATTTCACGACGATGTCGGCGGCTCTAGCGGCGGCTAAATCGCTAAAAAGCGTGCAGGACGGCAGCGCGCTCGAAGTCAAAAGCTTGCAGGAGTTTTTGGGGTAAATGCTAGATAGAAAATTTTGCAAAACAAAAAGGGCTTTGTTATGAAAATATCTTTAAATAATATAGGAAAGATAAAGAGCGCAGATATAGAGATAGGCGGTATAGCCGTAATAGCAGGCGAAAATGATACTGGCAAAAGCACAATCGCCAAAAGCCTATATTCTATTATTAATGCTTTTTATGACATAGATGAGAAAATACAACAGGATAAATTCGATATTTTAGACGAAGTTGTAAGAGAAATGTCTTATGAATTACTTAGTGGCTTGCCAAGCACGACACGAAGGCGTATTTTAGCCCATAGAGCAATATATCAGGCTTTAAAAAAAGATTTTTCAAAAAATATAAAAAATATTAATACACTAAAGAATATCATTGTTGATAAATCGCTAGAAAATGGTATAGAGGCAAATAGTGAAATTGTAGATAAATATATAAAAAAGATAAATCAGATTATGTCAATATCGAATAAAGAAATGCAAAATGAAACTGTGAAAAAACAGTTTGATTTAGAATTTTCAGGTGAAATCAATAATGCATATTCTGATGACCCTGGAATTTTACAACTTAATCTAAAAGCAATGCTTATTGAAATTTATGTCAAAAATAATGTTGTAAATGTAAAAAAAGCAGAGCCAAATATTTTTGCAAATGCTATATATATAGACAATAGTCTTATAGTGGATAATATAGGTGCATATTTTATGGAGAATACCTATCAAAAAGATCATAAAGATATGCTAGAGATGATGTTACTAAACAAAAATGATAATATTGCAAGAAGCATTATACTTACTGAGCAGTTTCAAGATATATATGAACTAATGAATTCTGTTGTTTCAGGAAAACTTGATATAAATGATGACGACAATTGTGTCTATAAAAATAAAGATGGCATAACTCTAAGCATGACAAATGTATCGGCTGGATTAAAGACATTTATCATAATAAAAACACTTTTCTTAAACGGTTATATTAAAGAAAACGGCATTCTAATACTTGACGAGCCAGAAATACACTTGCACCCAAAACTACAACTTGTTTTTGCTGAGCTTATAGTGCTTTTACAAAAAGAATTTAATTTACATATCTTGCTTAGTACTCACAGTCCGTATTTTCTTAAGGCTATCGAAGTTTATTCTAAAAAACATGAAATTTCTGATAAATGCAAGTATTATTTAACAAAAAGTCTTGATAATGAAAAAAAGAGTATAGAAGTAGAAAATGTAACGGATAAAACTTATGAAATTTATAAACTTCTTGCTGAGCCTTATAACGCCCTTCATGAAACGGAAAATAAAATTGATGAAGCTTGATGAGTTTGATGAATTTAAAAACATAAAAGATACCATAGAAAATATATCATACGATAAAGAAAACAAAGAGTATATGTCAAATTCCAAGTTAGAGATCTTTAATTTCGATAAAGTAAAAGATAATTTTGCTAAAAAACATGGTATCGCAGACGACAATAAGCCAAAGTCAGCAGATGGATGCCAGCATAAAGATAACAATATTATTTTCATAGAATTTAAAAATGGTGAGATAACATCCAAAGCAAAACGGGACATACGATGTAAAATGCTAAATAGCGTTTTGATATTATCAGCTATTACCGACAATAAAATATCATATCTAAAAAATATTTGTCAGTTTATTTTGGTTTATAATCAGGAAAAAAATGGAGATATTAACCTGTCTATAAATTTGAATAAAGATGCAAAACAGCAAAATAAATCTTTTGATTTATCAGGATATAATAATGTATTCTTTAGCAAAACTGATCTTTTTAACAAAAATGAATTTGAGACCTTCTTAAAATAATTTTTCTAATAAAATTACGTGAAATTTAGAGGGAATTTATCTTTAAAACCAAATGAAACCAAATTTGCAAACTAACTCGTTCGGTGTGCTCATCACGCTTCTTGGCGGCGTATTATGGGGATTTAGCAGTGTTTGCGGGCAGTATCTGTTCACGCAAAAGGGCGTCAGCGCCGACTGGCTCGTGCCCTACCGCCTAGGCCTCGCCGGGCTTGCGATGGTAGCGTATTACATCGCTCGCTCGCCGCGCCTAGCCCTCGCTCCGCTAAAAGATCGCGTGCTTTTGCCGCAGCTGCTCATCTACGCGTTTTTTGGGCTTATGATGACACAGTATTCGTACTTTTGCGGTGTCGAGCTCTCAAACGCCGCCGTCGCGACCGTGATCCAGTACTCCGCGCCCGCGCTCATCCTTGCCGTCGTTTGCTTTTTAGAACGACGCGTGCCTAAAAAGGTCGAGCTCATCGCGCTCATTTTCGCGGTGCTGGGCGTCGTGTTGCTCGCCACTCACGGCGATCTTGGCTCGCTCGTTATCAGCGCAGAGGCGCTGGTTTGGTGCCTCATTAGCGCGCTTGGCGTCGTGGTTTACAGCCTCACCCCCACGAAGCTAAATCAAAAATACCCCGTCGCGTTAAATTTAGGCTGGGGCATGGTCATCGGCGGCGGCGCGCTTGCGCTTTACACGCGGGTTTGGCAGCTGGGCGGCGTGAGCGACGCAGACGGCTTTGCGGCGCTTGTCGCGGTGGTGATTTTAGGCACGATATGCGCGTTTAGCTTTTATATGACTGGGCTAAAGATAATAGGCGCGAGCAGGGCGAGCATGATAGCGTGCATCGAGCCGGTGAGCGCGGCGGCGTTTGCCTATTTTTGGCTGGGGACGGAGTTCGTATTTCTTGATTTTGCGGGCTTTACGCTCATTATCTCGTGCATATTTTTGCTGGCCAAAGATAGGAAAAAGGCGTAAATTTGGAGGAGAGATGATCTATTTGGCGCAGACCGATACGACGGCGGGATTTTTGAGTAAGGATTTTCGCGAGATAAACGCACTCAAACGCCGAGCGGCGGACAAACCCTGCCTCATAACGACGGCAAAGCTTAGCGAGCTAAAAAATCTCGCTCGCGTGCCCGCTAAATTTAAAAATTTAGTGCGCCGCGCGAGGAAAACAACCTTTTTATATCCGAACGGCACCGCCGTGCGCGTCGTAAAAGGGTGTGCTCACGAGGAGTTTTTGAGGCAATTTGACTGGCTCTACTCCAGCAGCGCAAATTTAAACGGGCAAAACTTCGACGAAGCCTGGGCGAAAGCAGCGGCGGACGAGGTCGTAGATCAAAATTTCAGCCAAAACGCAAGCTCGAAAATTTATAAAATTTCAAAAACTCGACTAAAAAGATTGAGGTAACCCGCCCGAATTTACTCTCATTTTTCAACTCTCCGCCCCAAATTCACTCAAATTTAACCGCCCTTTGGCTAATATTTCGCAAATTTAACGAAGCAAAAAGGATCAAATTTGCATGTCTTGCTAAAAATATTTAAAACCGTTTTATACGCCGCTCTATTTTTAGGACTTTATCTTTTGGCCGATAAGTACGGCTTGTTTGCTAAATTTTAGTTTTTATTGCTGTAGCAGACAGCAGTAAAAGCCATACAAATACCTTCCTTAGATTTACTCAAATCAATCGCTGCCGAGTCGTCAAATTCGGTCTTTGTTATATAAAATAAAACTAAAATTTCAAATCTAATTTAGATATTTTAAAAACAAATTTCGGTAATATTGCGTTAGGCAAAAATTTTATCCGAAAGGAGCTGTTATGAGCGGTATTGCTCTCATCGTCTGCTTCGTCGTCGCGGTCGTCGTTATGATCGTGCTGATTTCAAAGTTGGGGGTTCACCCCTTTATAGCGATCATGTTCGTCTCGCTCGCTCTAGCCGTGATCGCGAGCATTAAGCCGGTCGAAATCGAAGGCGTCGTCAATGCGGGTATCGATCTGGTCAAGGTTCCCGCGATCATCGGAGAGGGATTTAGCGGGATATTTAAAAGCATAGGCATCGTCATCATCCTGGGCGCGCTCATCGGTATGGCGCTAGAAAAGACGGGCGCGGCGCTAAAGCTGGCCGATATGGTCGTGCGCTGCGTAGGAGACAAGCGCCCCGAGCTAGCCATGCTCATCATGGGTTGGATCGTGGGTATCCCGGTCTTTTGCGATAGCGGCTTTGTGGTGCTAGATCCGATCCGCCGCGCGATAAAGGAAAAAATCGGCGCCAACCCCGTAGCTATGGCCGTCGCGCTCTCGTGCGGCCTATACACCTCGCACGTGTTTATACCGCCGACGCCGGGCCCGATAGCGGCCGCCGGACTCGTGGGCGTAGGGCACAATCTGCTGCTAGTCATCGCCGTGGGCGCGGTAGTTTCGATACCGGTTCTCATCGCGGGCTATCTTTTTGCTAAGACTATCGGCGCAAAAGTGAGCCTAAAAGAGGATCTCGCAGACGTCGGCAAGAGCTACGACGAGATCATCAAAGAGCACGGCAAGCTGCCTTGCGCGTTCTTGAGCTTGGCGCCGATTTTTATGCCGATTTTGCTGATGGCTTGCGGTTCTCTTTTTAATATTTTAAATAAAAAGGGGTTTTTCGTCGCCTTCGTCGCTCCGGACATTTTAGAAAAAGATCCATCGGCGACGGCATGGTTCGTAAAGGTTATATTATTTATGGGAGATCCCGTAATCGCGCTTGGCGTGGGTGTGCTATTTGCTGTTATATTGCTGGCTAAAACGGGCAAGCTGGGCGAATTTAACCTCATGACCAATGAAACGCTAAAGATCGTCGGACCGATCCTTTTCATCACGGCTGCGGGCGGCGTGCTAGGCAACGTCATCGCTAAAGCGGGCTTTGTCGAGTTTATGAAGGCAAACGCCCATCTTATCGGCACCGTTGGTATATTTTTCCCGTTTGTTATCTCGGCTATCATTAAGACCGCTCAGGGCAGCTCGACCGTGGCGCTTACGACGACGGCCTCTATCATGGGGCTTTTCACCGATAGTGGCTCGATGATGAGCGCGCTGGGGCTAACTAGCGAGATGGGCGCGGTGCTAACGGTGATGGCGATCGCTGCGGGCGCGATGACGGTTTCGCACGCTAACGATAGCTATTTCTGGGTCGTTACGAACTTTAGCAAGATGTCGCCGGAGCAGGGCTACAAGACTCAGACGATGCTTACATTTATAATGGGTATCGTAGGCATGGTGACGGTTTGGGTAGCGTCGCTTATTTTACTGTAAATTTGACGGCTAAATTTGAGTGTGGTTTCGGTACGGCGAGACCTGTGCCGCAAAATGCTAAATTTGATTTGGTTAAATTTAGCGCTCGTAAAATAGAAAAGTAGATACAAAGCGGCTTGAGGCGAGTTTGAGGGTTGCGACGTAAAAATGAGCGAAGATAAGACGCTTGGTCTATCGAGCGAAATTTTTACTAGCTCCGTCAAAATCGTCCAAGACGCGAGCTCTCAAAAAGGAAAACAGATGAAAATACTAATAGCAATCGACTCATTTAAAGGCTCTCTGAGCTCTCTCGAGGCCGGCAACGCCGTAAAAGAGGGCATCGAAGCCCTAGCCGGTGAGACCGATGAGGTGACGGTTAAGCCCATCGCGGACGGCGGCGAGGGTAGCGTGGTGGCGCTAGCAGACGCGCTAGATGGCGAGTTTATCGACGTCATCGTGCAAAATCCTCTCGGCGAAAAGATCCCCGCCAGATACGCGCTAGCAGGCGAGCTGGGCATCCTCGAGATGGCGTCTTCTAGCGGGCTCATGCTGGTGGAAAAAGAGCGCCGAAACCCGATGAAGACGAGCACTTACGGCTTTGGGCAGATGATTTTGCATGCTATTAGCAAGGGTGCGCGTAAATTTATCGTCGGTATCGGCGGTAGCGCGACGAACGACGCGGGCACGGGTATGCTAAGCGCGCTGGGATACGAGTTTTTTGACGAAAACGGCGAGCTGCTCGAGGGCAAAGGCGAAAACCTCATAAAAATCACCAAAATCTCAAACAAAAACGTGGCGCCCGAGCTGCAAGAGTGCGAATTCCTCGTAGCTTGCGACGTGGATAATCCGCTCTTTGGCAAAAACGGCGCGGCCTACGTCTACGGCCCGCAAAAGGGTGCGGACGAGCAGATGGTAAAGGATCTAGACGCTGGGCTTATAAGCTTTGCGAGCGCCACGAGCGAGCACTTTTCGAGCGAATTTTGGAACTTTAAGGGCGCGGGCGCGGCAGGCGGGCTAGGATACGGGTTTGTTAGCTACCTAAACGCCAAACTAAAGCCCGGCATCGACATCATCATGGAGGAAATCCGCCTCGAAGAGGACGTGAAAAACGCCGATCTGATCATAACCGGCGAGGGGCGACTGGACTTTCAAAGCTCGATGGGTAAGACACCGACCGGAGTGGCAAAAATCGCCAAAAAATACGGCAAACCCGTCATCGCGCTAGCCGGTAGCGTGTCGCCGTGCGTGGGCGGCTGTAACGAGAACGGCATCGATGCGTTTTTTAGCGTATTAAACGAGCCCGTGAGCCTAGAAGAGGCGATGGATAAGCAAACCGCGATGCGCAACCTCAAAATGACGGCAGAGCAGGCATTGAGGCTATATTTGCTAGGGCGCAAGGGGTAAATTTACTCTTTGTTGCGGTGATTTGGTTGGCGAGTTTATCGGTTTGCCGGCTTGAGCGGGTGCTTTGTATTTTGCCGCAAATTTGCCTTTCAGTGCGGCAGTTTGGCGGATTTTTCGAATTTTGACATCATGCTTTGACGCGTCTTTTAGTTTTGGTTTTTGCCGTTCAGGTTTTTATGCCACGCGGTTTATCAAATTTACGAAAACTTAAAATTTAAAAATAAGCCTAAAGCCCGAAAAAAGGCTTTAGGCTTATTTTGGGTTTATTTTTCTTTGGCTTCGACTTCGATCTCTAGCTCGACTTTGTCAGATAGCGTGATCTCCGGGGTATCTAACCCGATCTCAAAGAGCTTGCGTTTGGTTTCGCCCTCTAGGCTAAAGCCGATTTTTTCCTTACCGTTTTTATCTGCAGTAAAGCCGCCAAGCTCGAATTTTAGCACCACGGGCTTAGTTACGCCGTGCATCGTGAGCGTGCCCACGACCTTGCCTTCCGTGTCGCTTTCTTTCTCAAATTTGACCATTTTGTAGGTGATTTTGTCGAATTTTGCCGCGTTGAAAAAATCCGCGCTTCGCAGGTGTTCGTCGCGCTTCTCGTTTTGCGTATTTACCGAGGCGGTCTCGATGGTGGCCTCGAGCGTTTTTAGCTCCTTGGCGTTTTTGTCGTAGTCGATCACGGCGTCAAATTTGCCGAAATTTCCGTTCACTTTCGAGATGCTTAGGTGCTTGACCTTAAAGCCGACGCTGCTGTGCGCCGGGTCGATCTCGTAAACTGCGGCGTTTGCGAAGCTCGCTGCTAGCGCTGCGACTAGCGAAAATTTGATTAGTTTTTTCATTTTTACTCCTTACGATTTTGGTTTGAAAGTGTATTTTAAAAAAGTAAATATATAACTTTTTCGCAATATTTTGAGAAAAATTTGAGTTACTTGGCTTGCCGCTTTAAGATCGTACGATAAAAAATCAGGTTAAATTTAGCCCAAAATCTCCCCGACGAAAAACAGCGCAGACATCGCAAACGTGCAGAGCGCGACTACCTTTAGCTGTCCGTCGAAGTCGCGACATTCCCGAACTTTCGAAACGAAAAAGAGATGCCAAATAAGCGGCACAAAGCTAGTTATGTAGAGTAGTTTTACGCCTGAGTCTCCGCGCAAAAGCGAGTAGCAAAGCATTAATCCCGCTCCGCCCGCTATCAGCGTGTAGTGGTAGCGCTTGGCCGCGCGCAGCCCGATACGAACGGGGATCGTGCGCTTGCCCTTGAGTGCATCGTTTTGGATATCTCGCATGTTATTTAGATTTAGCACGGCGGCGCTTAGCATCCCGCACGCGCACGCAGGCAGCAGTAGCGCCGCATCGAGCGAACGCGCGTATAAAAAGTACGAACCCAGCACGCTCAAAAGTCCAAAAAACAAAAACACGAAAACGTCGCCAAGCCCCAGGTATCCGTATGCGCCGGCGCCCACGGTGTAGCGGATCGCAGCGTATATCGACGCACCGCCTAGCGCTAAAAACAGTAGTACGAGATAAAACCGCTCGCCAAACGCCAAAACGCTTAGCGCGAGGCTCGAAAGTGCCGAAAGCAGCGCCGTAACGACTATGACGCGTTTCATCTCGGCGGCGCTCATCTGTCCCGTTTGGATCGCGCGACGCGGCCCCAGCCTGCCATCGTCGTCGGTGCCTTTTACCGCGTCGCCGTAGTCGTTAGCGTAGTCGCTTAGTACCTGAAACAGAAGCGTCGTAAGCAGCGCCAGCGCGAAAATATCCGCTCTAAACGCGCCCGCGCCGTATGCCGCGCCGCTACCGAGCAGTACGCCCGAGACGCTAAGCGGCAGCGATCTAAGGCGAGCTGATGCGTAAAGAGCCTTTGCGGTTATCATTTTTTGCCTTTTGTTGATTTTTAGAGCCGAATTTACGACAAATTTGAGCTCAAATTTAGCACCCGAATGCAAAAAATAATATAAATTTGAGCTGGTTTATGGGTAAAATTTGTAAATTAGGAGTTAAAATTTGCAGCGGTTATAGCCGTATTTAGAGTTTTAAGGTTAGTTAAATTTGCCGCCAAAGCCGTCTATGCTTAAATTTATCAAATTTCCGCCATTTCTCGCCAAAACTCAAGCGCTTTATCATCGCCAGCTTGGACGAATTTGACGATTTCTTCCGCGCTCGGTACGCCCTTTTTGCTTAGTCGCGCGATACCGATACTGGCAAGCGCTCTAAAAAATCTCTCAAAATCGCTCGCAACGCGCCTACCGCAAAGCTCTTCGTCTCCGAGCAGCCACGCATAAATCGCGCCGTCCGCGCAATCAAGCAAAAAAATCCACGGATCGCCCACGGCAAAAACTATCAAATTTGCTGGGCGAGCTTCACCCTGCCACCATTTGCCACCAAACTCATCTACGCTGTTTAGGCGCACTAACTCGCTCGCGTAGTCGCCTCTAGAGCCAAAACTGATATTGCAAATTTCAAA
>ERZ773233.200-NODE-200-length-45056-cov-6.953979_pt1 | contig 45056 bp, 39 predicted proteins | sample MGYA00580991_ERZ773233 | MGnify/ENA primary metagenome ERZ773233 (study PRJEB29015, sample SAMEA2738178) | human oral metagenome | biome: human oral; feature: human-associated habitat; material: saliva | place: China | collected 2161 ...
ATGACCGTAAGCCTTTGGAGTACAAAGCATTCATAGATTTTATATATGGTAAGCTATTCGGTGACAAGGGCTACATCAGCAAGAACCTTTTTCAAAGGCTTTTCGTTGACGGAATACAGCTTATTACCAAATTGAAAAGTAACATGAAAGGAGCGTTAATGAGTGTTTCAGACAGACTTTTACTCAGAAAAAGAGCCATTATAGAGACGGTGAATGATGAACTAAAGAACATTGCGCAGGTGGAACACTCCAGACATAGATGCTTTGACAATTTCATCGTCAACTTATTAGGGGCAATTGCTGCCTATTGCCTGTTTCCAAAGAAGCCGTGCATCAATGTACAAAGAACCTTTGACACACAGCTTGCTTTGTTCTGAATTCGTCGAACTCACGTTAGTTTACATAATCTTTCCCGTAAAATGTCCGTACTTTTTCGTCAAAATGTCCGTACTTTTTCGTCAAAATGTCCGTACTTTTTTAGTAAAATGTCCGTACTTTTTTAGTAAAATGTCCGAGCCATTTTTCAAAGGTCTCAATGTAAATAGTCCGGCGAAAAAGAATCTTTGGTTTTTCGTGTGTCGCTCTAAGTTACATGTTCTTGACGCTGCATCATAGGTAAACAAATCGCACAGCGCGGTTTTTTAAGGCAAACGAAAATATAAAAGGCGCAATTTCGTGCCTTGTAGTAGGCTTTGCTTGGCTTATCCTTAAATTAATTGTACTTTTGCTTGCAAAAGCAATTATTATGATAGAACTGTCTACAGAACAAGAATTTGTGCAAGTAATGGAAACTTGTCGCTCGCTGTTTGTTCATAAGCTTCACGATTATGGCGCTGCCTGGCGTCTGCTCCGCATCCCCTCGCTGACAGACCAACTGCTGATCAAAGCACGCCGCATCCGTTCGCTCGAAGAGAAGGGAAGTTCGCTCGTAGATGAAGGCATAGTACCCGAATTTATAGGTTTGGTCAATTATTCTATTATCGGACTCATTCAAATCGAATTGGGGCATACGATAGATGAAGATTTAACGGTCGAACAAGCACTCGCATTGTATGACAGTAAGACCGCCGAGAGTTTGGCGCTGATGCTACGCAAAAATCACGATTACGATGAAGCTTGGCGAGCTATGCGTGTCTCATCTTATACAGACCTTATCCTTATGAAGTTGTTTCGCGTCAAGCAGATCGAAGATCTGAAGGGCGAAACGCTCGTCTCTGAAGGCATCGGTGCCAACTATATGGATATTATGAACTATGCGGTTTTTGGCTTAATCAAACTCACGATTGAGAAAGAAGGCTGAGCCGAATGAAAAAGCTGATTTCAATCGTCGCCTTCTGGCTGGTCCGCATCAGCATCTTTTTGTTGGCGGGTACATTCCTGTTTTCCGGCTTCGTCAAAGCTGTCGATCCGAGAGGAATGTGCATCAAATTCAATGCTTATTTGGGTCATTTCGACCTGCACTTTGAGGACAATTCGCTCTTGTTGCAGTTCGCAGCCATAGCCCTCGCTACAACCGAGACGATGCTGGGCATGAACCTGCTCTTAGGCATAAGGCGTAGATTGACAACTTTGGCCATCGCCGCATTTATGGCGATTATGACGGCCATAACCATATATATATATGTAACCAATTCGGTGGAAGATTGCGGTTGCTTTGGCGAAGCGATCACTTTGACGAACGCAGAGACACTACTGAAGAATGTTGTGCTACTCGCCGCAGCTTTGTTTCTCTGTATATTCCCCGGCCGTCACATCAGACTAATCTCTGAACGCAACGAATGGGTTACGTCCATTTGGACGTTTGTCTATATTGTCAGTCTTGGCCTTTATACGCTCCATTATTTGCCGGTTGTTGATTTTACCGCTTACCCTATCGGAGCAGACATCCGTGCGGCTTATAACGGAAAGATACCCGATCGACACGCCATGGAAAGGGCCAACTTCTATCTGCAAGATCAATCCGGTAATGATTTGACGGCTATGGTGCTTGGGGATACCAGTTATACGTTTTTGCTGACTTTACCCGATGAAGTTACAGCCGACGACGGCAGCAATGATCGCATCAATGATTTATACGACTTTTGCGTGGATAAAGGTTACGCCTTTTACGGCGTGACCACGGAACGTCCGCAGGCCGTTTCCGATTGGAAAGACCGCACGGGGGCAGCCTATCCTTTGTTGTATGGGTTGCCGGATCAACTCAAGGCTATGGTGCGCTCCAATCCCGGTTTGTTGCTGCTCAAAAATGGGCGCATCGAGGCTAAATGGAGCAACAATGAGTTGCCAATAGCTGACGGCAACATCTCGATTTTACAACTCATTCAGGAACACTCCAAACACAACGGGCCACTTCTCCTGCTTTTTTGGTTCATTGTTCCTCTGATTATTAGTATCTTTGCAGATCGTATATGGATAGGATCAAAGTATTACAGACATTATAACATCATAAAACGATTAAAAAACAAGGCTATGAGAAAGAAAATTGTGGCAGGCAACTGGAAAATGAACCTTAACCTGCAAGAAGGCGTGGCATTGGCCAAGGAATTAAACGACGCGTTGAAGGCAGAAAAGCCCAACTGCGACGTAATCATTTGCACGCCGTTCATTCATCTGGCCTCTATTGCAAACTTTTTGGACCAAAACGTCGTAGCGTTAGGGGCTGAGAACTGTGCAGACAAAGAAAAAGGAGCTTATACGGGTGAAGTTTCAGCAGAAATGGTGAAAAGTACTGGCGCAAGTTATGTGATTCTCGGTCATAGCGAGCGCCGCGCTTACTATCACGAGACGGCCGAAATTTTAAAAGAGAAAGTAAATCTGGCGCTTGCAAATGGTTTGAAAGTTATCTTTTGCGTGGGCGAAATTCTTGAAGAGCGCGAAGCTAATCGTCAAAACGAGGTGGTTAAAGCGCAGCTCGAAGGCTCTCTCTATGATTTGACGCCGGAGCAATTTGCAAATGTTGTGTTGGCTTACGAACCGGTCTGGGCTATTGGCACGGGCAAGACGGCTACAGCTGAGCAGGCAGAGGAAATGCACGCATTTATCCGCGCTACGATCGCAGAGAAGTTTGGTCAAGCAGCGGCCGACGAGACGAGCATCCTTTACGGCGGTAGCTGCAAAGCGTCAAACGCAAAAGAACTCTTTGCAAAACCGAACGTTGATGGCGGCCTTATTGGTGGCGCAGCACTCAAAGCTGATAGCTTCACAGGCATTATTGATGCTTGGAAATAAGTATAGCGTAAGCTTTCAGACCTCTCTCTATCTTGGTGGAGAGAGGCCTTCTTAAAAAACAGCAACGAATGACACGTATTGGAGGACTTTTTATCGTTTTTATCTTGACCTCTGTTTGCTCAAAAGCGCAGACCTTTACAGATCATGCGCGCAAGCAAAGCAATGGTGGGGGGCGCTTGACGGTAGTACAAGACGCAGATCTTGATAACATCGTCAACAATAAAAAAGGAAAGGCTGCTCAAACGACTCAAACTGCAAAGAAAGCTGAAGCTAAGCCGGCTACAAATACTGCAAAACCCGCCTCAAAGCCTGCATCAACCACTCGCAGCAGTAGTCCGCGTCAAGGTAATCACTATGTAGCGCGTCAACGCGTGTCGGCACAAGGCTATCGCATACAAATCTATACGGGAGGCAACTCGCGCAATGATAAGATTGAGGCGCAACAGATGCGCGTGAAGTGCCAACAACACTTTCCGGAGTTAGCTGCCTACGTGCACTTCATATCTCCTCATTGGGTTTGCCGCGTAGGTGATTTCAATACGCGTGAAGAAGCTGCACGCTACGTGACCCGCTTGCGAAAGGCTCGCGTCTCTTATGAGGTGCGTGTGGTTAGTTCGCCAATTTTAGCTATAAGATGAACGAATTGTATATTATAAAATGACGACAGAAGAGAGAATAGAGCGCCTCAAAACATTATATAAAGAAACCCTCACCGTTTTAGGCGAAGACGCCGAACGAGAGGGTTTGCTCAAGACGCCGGAGCGTGTGGCAAAGGCAATGCTTGACTTAACGCGCGGTTATACGATGGACGCAGCCAAAGTTTTAACCTCCGCGAAGTTTAAAGAAGATTATCGCCATATGGTAATAGTCAAAGACATTAATTTCTACTCGCTTTGTGAGCACCACCTGTTGCCTTTTTATGGAAAAGCCCATATTGCTTATATTCCGAATGGTTACATTACGGGGCTATCCAAGTTGGCGCGCGTTGTAGATATATTCTCGCACAGACTGCAAGTGCAGGAAAGAATGACGCTTCAGATCAAAGAGTGTATAGAGCGGGCCTTGAATCCATTAGGCGTAATGGTCGTTTTGGAAGCCAAGCATATGTGTATGCAAATGCGCGGTATCGAAAAGGAAAATTCCATTACTACGACCTCTGATTTCAGTGGCGCCTTTACGCAAGCCAAAACGCGTGAGGAATTTTTAGCATTAATTGCTCGTAAAGAATAGTTGTATGCGTAGGTTGCCGTGGATTCTTATCTGTTTTCTCATCTTGTTGTCTGGTTGCAATAAGATAGAATTACCTGGCAAGAAGAACAAAGGCGGTAATCCTAAGGACACAACTAAGATAAAGCCGCCTGTAGTTGATCCGGACACAGACTTTGATACGCTCACGGTGGCTCAAGTGCAAAATTGTCCGGACGATGCTCTGCTTTACGTAAGAGGCTATATCGTTGGCTTTGTTGCGGGAACTACTTTATCTAAGGCGGTCTTTGGACTTCCTGCGGCAGAAGATAAAAATACCAATGTTCTCTTGTCCGATACGCCGGAGGAGACTGACGTGACGCGTTGCCTACCAATCAAATTGAAGCCCGATGTACGAGGTGGGCTGAGTTTGAAAGATCATCCCGAGCACTACAAAAGGCGTTTTGTCATTAAGGGCTTGACGGGGCAGTACTTTAAATGTAAAGGCTTGCTCGACGTTTACGAATTTTATGCAACATCTTTCGTTGATAAGCCTTCCGGAGGTGATGATCCGGGGACGAATCCCGGCGGAGAAAAGCCCGGCGGCGGTGGCGCGGTAACGCCAAACGTCGATACAAACCCCGCGATTGTTCACGAAGGGCGTAGCATAAAGCAGAAAGAACGTTGATGGCGCAGGAAGAAATCCTTGTATCTACAGCCTTTTCTTTGATATTTTTCTTCCGACAGCGGTTGGTTTTATATTAATATAGTATCTTTGCATCGTCAATTCACGCGGTAGTAGCTCAGTTGGTAGAGCATTAGCTTCCCAAGCTAAGGGTCGCGGGTTCGAGTCCCGTTTACCGCTCTTGTTTTGGTAATCAAACCGGAAGCTTATGGAGCTCTTTATTACCGCGATATTTTTTATTGGAATTTCGCTCATCGCTACCGAAATTTTTAATAAGGTCAATAAAGCTGCCGTTGCTATGTTTATGGGCGTCACTTGTTGGCTGTTATATATAGTAGCGGGGCGTCATTTCGTTCTTACCCAGCATCTTTCAGCCTTTTTGGCTGCCGGCTATCAAGCGATGGCCACCATACAAGAAGTGCGCACCTTTATTGCCGAGCACGTCTTCCTTTCCTATGCGATGAATGCTGCAAGCGTGGTTTTGTATCTCTTAGGTACGATGACGATAATCGAAGTCTTGGACAATAACGGCTGCTTTGACTTTATCCATGAAGCCCTGCGCACGCGTCGCCCAAAGAAGTTTCTTTGGCTCATCTCCATCATCACCTTCCTCTTATCGGCCAATTTGGATAATCTGACAACGACCTGTCTGATGCTGGCCCTTTTGCATACGATGGTAGCTGATGTAGAACTCCGCAAACGCTTTGGCGCAATCGTGGTTTTAGCCGCTAATTGTGGAGGGGCTTTTACTGTGATAGGCGATGTAACGAGCCTATCGCTTTGGGGCGTAGGTTTAGTGACGCCTACATATTATTCTTCTATGCTTATCCTGCCGTGTATGGCAGCTTTATTCACAACGACTTACTTAGTACACCGCAAATTGCCGCACAGCATGAAGCTCGTGCACACCATACTCCCATATCGCGGAGACGATACCGTGTTGAATCGTTGGCAACGCCTGCTTATGCTCGTTGTCGGCATTGGAGGCTTGTGGTTTATACCCACTTTCCATCGTCTTACGCAGCTTCCCTCTTTCGTTGGGGCGCTGTGCGTGCTTGGCGTGTTGTGGATTGTCGACGAGTTCTGCAATAGAAGTTTGCTGACAAGCGATAAAATGGTGAGCCGGCGTCGCCCGATGGCCCTGCAATATCAGAATTTGCAAAACATGCTCTACTTTATCGGCATCTCTTTGGCGGTTGGCGCACTCAACGAAACCGGACTTTTGCAGCAAGTAGCTGTTTGGACAACGACGCACTTACACAATATATATATAATAGGCGGCCTTGCCGGACTTTTGTCCGCATGCTTTAACAACATGACCGTGATGCTGAGCGATATAGCCCTCTTCCGTCACGTCGAACATTTACCGGCGTTTAGCCCGAATGGCGATTTCTGGCCCCTATTAAGCTACGCCACAGCGCTTGGCGGATCTTTGTGGCTCATTGGTAGCACAGCCGGCTTAGCCCTGTGGAGAATGGAAGGCATAAGTTTTGGCGGTTATTTGAAACACTTTATGCCAAAAGTGCTTGTGGGCGGTCTCGTGGGCGCTTTAGTCTTTTGGCTGACCACTTTACTATAAACTAAATTAGACAAGAACAATATGGGGAAAATACGATGTATAGGGGTTTTGACTTCAGGCGGCGATGCACCCGGAATGAATGCGGCTATCCGCGCCGTGACGCGCAGTGGCATTGTAAATGGTTTTAAGATCAAAGGCATTTATCGTGGTTATGACGGACTGATCAACGGCGATATTGCGCCGTTTACCACAGAAAATGTCAGCAACATCATACAACGTGGCGGCACGATCTTGCGCACAGCTCGCTGCCAGGCTTTTACGACACCTGAAGGTCGCGGAAAGGCCTACGAAACCTTGCAACGCGAAAATATCGATGCACTCGTCGTTATCGGCGGAAACGGTTCGCTGAGCGGCGCGTTGGAGTTGGCTGAAGAATACGACTTCCCTTGTATTGGATTGCCCGGAACGATCGACAATGACCTTTATGGCACGGACAGCACCATTGGCTACGACACCACGTTGAACACGATCAAAGAGTGTGTCGACAAGATTCGCGACACAGCAACCAGTCATGAGCGCATCTTCTTTGTGGAAGTAATGGGTCGAGATGCCGGTTTTTTAGCACAAAACAGTGCGATTGCGGCCGGTGCTGAGGCTGCGATTATTCCGGAAGACTCTACCGATAGCGACCAGTTGATCGAATTTATGCAACGCGGCATTCGCAAGAGCAAAAAGAGCTGTATCGTAATTGTCAGCGAAAGCCCCAAGTGCGGCGCGATGTATTATGCTGACCGCGTGAAAAAGGAATATCCCGAATACGATGTGCGCGTCTCCATCTTGGGCCACTTGCAGCGCGGCGGAACGCCGTCGGCCCACGACCGCATCTTGGCCAGCGTGACCGGTGTCGGAGCTATTCAAGCTATCGTTCAAGGCCAGCGCAACATCATGGTGGGCGTACGCAACAATGAAGTCGTTTACGTCCCCTTCATCGATGCCGTTTCTAAGAAGAAACCGATTGATAGAAACCTAATCGAGGTGCTCAACGAACTTTCCATTTAGTTGGTTGCTGTGGGCGGTGGCTTCGCTCGTTATAGGTGCAGTGCCACTATCGCTGCGCTCAGTAGCCCTTTATTCCGTAGGGCTTGTGGTGGTCTAACGCTCTGTTTTTGCAGCTATAGACCGCAGCAAGCACTGCCGAAGATAGACTTGCGTAGTCTGCCGACGCTTATTATCAAACTTTAGATATGCCACACGCTTCTCAAGCCGCTCCGCGCCTCCTCGTTCGTCCGGCCTTGCCTGATGATCTTCCTGCAATGTCAGCCATTTATGCCGCTGCGCGCCGCTTGATGCGTAGCCGGGGAAATGTGCATCAATGGGTCAACGGCTATCCATCGGACGAACTCCTTTTAACTGACATTCGCGCGCAACGCAGCTTTGTTTGTACGACCGAAGATGGGCAAATAGCCGGCGCTTTTTGCCTGCTTTGCGGCATCGAGCACACGTATCAACGCTTGTATGATGGGGAGTGGCCCAACGACTTGCCTTATGTGACGATTCATCGGCTTGCTTCTGATGGGCGAGTAAGGGGCATTTTTCGCGCCTGTCTTAGTTTCGCCCGCAGCAAGTCGGCCGTCGTTCGTGCTGATACGCATAAGGATAACCTGAAGATGCAACAATTATTGGTGCAGAATGGTTTTCAGCGCTGCGGCATCATCTATCTGGAGGATCAATCGCAGCGCATCGCTTACCAACTCGGATAATCAGCGCCGCCGTACGCTACAGATCCATTTTTTATCACGATAACAAAGGTTTGCGCTCGTGAGCGCAAAGGCTTACGCTCACGATGAAAAAGGTTTCCGCTCACGAGCGTACACGAACGAAATGGGTTGTTGTCGATCGCCTTCTTTGTTGTGAGATTTATAAAATGTTGATTTGCAGCATTCTTTTCTAAAGCGCCCTTCCTGTGGCTCGCTTCGCAGCCTTACTTTTTAGACCTAATGATTCAAAAGAACAAGAGAGACGACTCGTCATTGCGACAAGCCGTCTCTCTTGTATCTATACGCAGCAAAGGAAATCAACCCCTTTGCCTAACGATTCTTATTCCGTAGGGCAACCACACAATACTTGGTCCAGATAAGAACGCAGTATGCTGATGGCTTTTTCGTTCTCGCCGCCTTGCGGTATGATGATGTCGGCATATTCCTTGGTTGGCTCGATAAATTCGCGGTGCATCGGCTTAAGCGTGTGCAAGTAACGCTCCATCACGATCGAAGCTGTGCGGCCGCGTTCTACGACATCGCGATTGATTACTCGGATCAAGCGTTCATCAGGATCAGCGTCGACGTAGATTCGCAGGTCCATCATATCTCTCAATTCCTTACGATATAAAGCCATAATACCTTCTATGATGATCACCTTCGAAGGTTTTACCAAAATAGTTTCTTCGCAGCGGTCGCAGGTGAGCACCGAATAGACCGGTTGACGTATGGCGCGTTCCGCACGCAGTTCGCGCACGTGCTCTTCTAAGAGTTCCCAATCAAAAGCATCGGGGTGGTCGTAATTCATCTTGCGCAAGTCTTCGATAGAGTAGCCCTTGGGGGCCCGCTTATAATAAGAATCTTGCGGCAATACGGATACCTGCTCCGCGGGGAGCTGTGCGATGATTTTTCTTACGACGGTCGATTTTCCGGATCCGGTTCCGCCGGCTATACCTATGATCATGAGGTGCTTGTTTTTTGTTTGTTTGCTGATTATACTTGCTCCATCGTGGCCGGTTGAGCCCATACTTCGCGCCCATCCGGTAAGCGGACGCGCCACCATTGCGTTGTCTTGTCCGTAATGGTCACGGTTGTGCCCTCGTTCAGTTGTCCTGCTTGCTTAGAAGCACCATCCGGACTGATAAATACGGTCGTGGGGCGCATCACTACGGCTTTCTGCTCATCGAAGTAGGCGCGCGTGGCCCGCCAAGCAAAGACATTGCAGCAGATGGTAAGCAGGAGGCCTACAAGAAGCGTAGTGAAACCAACCTTTCGCCCGATAACGCGGCCCGAGAAGCGGAAGAGCAAACCGCCCAGTAAGGCCAAGATGAACATAAACAGACTGATACGTGCCCAAGCGTCGGCCGTGAAGAATCGCATCAGTGCCTTCGCCCAAGAGATGAGGAACATCTCTGACTGCATATTGTCGTGCGCCGGCAGATGGGCGCTAGCTACGGCTAAATTGTGGCGAATGTCTGCATTGGTAGGTGACAGGCGTAGTGCACGTTCGTAATAAAGAATGGCCTGCGGCAGATTCTTTGTGCGGTAATAGGCATTGCCTAAATTGTAATAAGATGCTGCTGACGGGTTGGTCTTGGCTGTGCGTTCGAAAGCGGCAACTGCACCAATGTAATCCTGCTTGGCGTAGAGGGTTTCGCCTTCTGCTTGGGTTGAGGGGGCAGCCGACAATGATAAACTGTGCAGTGTGCCCATCAAGGTCAACAGGAGTAGAAGTAGGGGGAGTGGCGGCAACTTGCCTTTACGGCCTCCTGATTGGAAGGCTGCTTCTACGCGATCAATGATCTGCGCTACTTGCCGGTATAATTCGTTCTTTTGCATATCGTTTGCAGCCGGAGCGAAGCGTGCATACTCACAAGCGGACCATACATCTGCTACGGCTTGAATCGTATCCGGTGCAATATGGCGGGCTGCCAATGCTGCTTTTACGACATCGAGCGATAAATCGACCGTAGAGAGGTTGAATTTTGCCGCCAAGTAAGTTTGCAGCGCATTATTCAGCGCTTCGTAGAACGGCTTCTCTTGTTGTTGCGCTAAAAGTTGGTAGGCCTGCTTCAGTTGCCGCTTGGCCGCTTTGCCGGCCTTAGATTGGCGGAGGCCCACTTCGTCGGCATCGTGCGCCACTTTGCGCCGAATGAGAATATATGCGCCACCGGCGGCGAGTAAGAGTAAGAAATAGGCGCCGAAATACGTCCACGAACCCCACCAGAAAGGATGTGCGGCATCAAAAGTCGGCTCGGCCGGGAGCAAAGGATGAATGTCGCTATTGCGCAGAGCCAACTCCCGCTGCACATCTGCGGACGAATGGCGGCCTTTACCTATCATTAGATGCTTCATGGCCGTTTGTAAGGTTTCATATTTGCCGCTTGATGGGTTGAAATATACGAATTGTACGGCCGGTAAAGTGTACTTTCCAACATTGTGTGGGACAAAAGTATAATCAAAAACGATTTGGCCGGAAGTGCCGTCAACACCTACCTTTACTTCTTGCGTTGTTTTCGGGGTGAAAGTGTCGAAGTCTTTCGGGAAAACAACACTTGGCGGCGTGATAAGTTTGAGGTTACCATTGCCTTTTATGACTACGCGATACGTAGCTATATCATTGGTGCTCAAATCTTTTGTAAGTAATTGGCTGGATATGGAGAAGCGCCCTACGGCGCCGGAGAATGCCGCCGGCTGCGGCTGTGGGAGCGGATCAACCGTGACGGTTGTGGGCGCCGAGGCGCGTTGTACTTGTACGCCGACTTCACCTCCGCCATTGAAGAAGGCTTCAATGGGGTCAGAAAAATCGACCGAGCGGCGAACAACCGTGCAGGTGAAATTGATACCGGGGATGGTGAGCTTGCCTTCTTGTTGCGGGAAGACAAGGTATTGTAGGATGATGCCCGTGCGATACGACTTTCCGTTGATGCGCTCCAGACTTGTTTGTACGGTAGAGTGGGGTATTTCCTGTGAAACCCAGCCCTTGAAATCGGGCTTACTGCTCATCATTACGTTTTGCAGGCTTATGCCGACAGCGCTATGCACGCGATAGGTGAGCAAAATGGCTTCTTGTCGAAAAACGCGGCGACGGCTGGGCGTCACAGTAATAAAAAGGTCTCGACTATTTATAGGTCCGTCAGCCGTAACTGGTGCGGAGGAAGCGCTGCGATTGCTTGCGTCGTTGGCGGTTTGCGACTTACCGGGCGTACCCGTTACGTTAATGGTCACGGAGCGGGAGTGAAGCGTTTTTCCGCCTACTTGTACTGATGCTGATCCTATCGTTAAAGTGCCTTTGCGGCGGGGTTGTAGGATAAAAGTATAAGTAGTTGATTCGTTATTGGTCGTGCGGCCATTGATCATCTTGTAGTTGGAACTCTGCGCCACGTTCGGGCCGGACAGAATGATAAAATCGGACAACGCCGGCGCTTGAAAACCGGATGCGGATGTGGTCGCTACTTTATATTTTAAGTGGAAATAGCCGTTGATGTCGGCTGTTGAGGGGGATTCTACGCTTAGTTGTTGGGCCTGCGCCGTAGGCTGTAGTCCAAAGAGTAGAAGCAGGAGGAGAATGGTCGTATATATATAATGTGTACTTCCGTTGGTCTTATCTTGTTTCATAGGATCACCAATTCTTTTCCAATTTGCGTGGTTGCGCTTGCGACTTGTTTACCTTCTGCCGCGCTTGCTGCTCGGCTTGACGCGCGAGGTTTAGGAGTTGTTGTACCTCCTGCTCGGACTGAGAAGCGTTGTTTTTTTGCTGTTGGGGCGATTGTTGCTGTTGCTTATTTTGTTGTTGACGAGGCTGCTGGCGGGGTTGTTGCTGCGGACGCTGCTGTTGCTGGTTTTTGTCGCGTTTCAGTTGGTACTGACAAAGCGCCAAATTATAGCGCGTCCGATCGCTTTGCGGATTGTTGCGCAAGGAGGCTTTGTAATGCTCAATCGCTTCCTGCAAATACTGCTGCTTTTGCGCACCGTTTGCTTCCAAAGCCGCCGCTTGATCGATCACACCCATATTATGATAAGCCATAGCTTTCAGTTGCTTGTTCTTCTCTGCTTGAGCAACGGCTTGAAATTGTTTGATCGCAGCTTTGCCATCTTTTTTAGCCAAATAAGTGTCGCCTAAATTAAAATGGGCGCGGGTATTATTGGGATTTTGCTTGATAGCTTGCAGATATAATTGTTCGGCCTTATCATATTGTTTTGCCTCAAAGGCTCTGTTGCCGCGGTGCATTAGTTTCCAGTCGGCCGTTTGTGCGGCAGCCGATAAACTAATGGAGAGAAAGAGTAGTATCAAATGCTTCATTGCTTTCGATTAAAAAGATGCCAGCGTTGCACCCAAGGGTTTTTCGTTTCGCAGACAAAACTTTCGATGAACAACAAGAGTAAAAGAATCAGCGCAATGGCTTGAAATTGCTCGTTGTAGCTTGTGTAGTCGGTGTGCTCTGAAGCTTGTTGCAGTTGCCCCAAAGCAGCTTGCAATTGCTCTTGGGCCGCGTTCGAATTATCTACGTGCAAGTAAAGACCATCGCCGGCTTTGGCTACTTCGCGACACATTTGCTCGTTTAATTTCGTTACTACAACTTGCCCATTGTTGTCTTTTAAGTAGTCATTGCCCAAGGGTATTTGTGCGCCACCGGGGTTTCCGATGCCCAAGATGTACACTTTTCGGCCCTCTTTGGCTGCTGCGGCCGCCGCTTCCTCAGCTCCGCCTTGGTGGTCTTCCCCATCGGTGATGATAATGATGGCTTTGCCTACGCGTTTCTTGTCGGTAAAACTTTTATCGGCTAAGTTAATGGCCGCCGCAAGGTTTGTTCCCTGCAGCGTAACCATTCCCGGCGTAATCGAATTCAGAAATAGTTTGGCCGCGCCGTAATCTCCTGTGATGGGCAATTGAGGATAAGCCTCGCCGGCAAAGACGCCTAACGCTATCTTGTCGTTTTGCATACGGTCAATAAGCGTAGAGACGAGCAGCTTCGCACGCTCAAGACGATTGGGGCTGACATCCTGCGCCAGCATAGAATTGGAAACGTCCAGCATCACAGCTACTTCTATTCCTTTTTTGTTTTCGCTGGTTGTAGTTAGACCATTTTGCGGCCGGGCTAAGAGTACGATCAACGTAATCAAAGCCGACAAAAGCAAAACAAACTTCACCAAAGGCTTGTGGCGGGAATAAGCCGGCACCAATGCAATCAGCAGTCGCGGATCTCCGAACTTGCGCAAGCGCCGCTTGTTTCGAAGGGCCGTAAGTAGGTAAATCCCGATCAAAAAAGGGATTAGTAGCAACAAATATAAGTATTCCGGATCAGCAAATCTGAACATAAATTTCGCGTCGTGGGTTAAAGCTAAGGAATACGTCTAAACCAAGTCAGACGCAACAATATTTCCAGTGCAAACGTGAAGAGCGCAACTAAAGCAAACAATTGATAGGCTTCGTAGTGTCGATTATAATTGCTCACCTTCAGCTTTGTCTTCTCTAAACGGTCTATGTTTTGATAGATATCTCTTAATTTCGCTTTGCTTCGGGCTTGATAGAATTTCCCGCCCGTTGAGTTTGCGATTGCCTCCAAGGTTTTCGGGTCTGTGTTCTGCTTAATCGCCGCTTCGTAGGTCTCACCATTGGGTAGCGTTGCTACGGTTTGATTGACCGCAGCGTCCGTTCCTACAGAAATCGTATAGATGCGGATGCCCAAGCGTTTTGCCATTTCCGCCGCTGTAAGCGGAGATATTTCGCCGGCGTTGTTTTCGCCGTCCGTCAGAAGAATGATCACCTTACTCTTCGACTTACTTTGCTCCAAATGAGACACGGCGCTCGATAAGCCCATACCGATAGCCGTTCCCGGGCTTATGACTCCTTCCTTCTGCAAGTCGCAATTTACTTGCTTAAACATATTGAGTAGCGCAGAATGGTCTGTTGTTAAGGGGCATTGCGTGTAAGCCTCGCCGCCAAAGACAGTCAAGCCGATGTTGTCGTCCGGACGATTATTGATAAACTCGTAAGCCACTTGTTTAGCCGTTTCAATACGGCTGGGCGGGAGGTCCGGCGTGAGCATACTCGTTGAGACGTCGATCGCCATCATTATATTGATACCTTCCGTCTCTTTATTGCTCAACGCATTGTGAGTTTGCGGGCGAGCCAACGCAAAGATCACACAGGTAAAAGTCAAGATCCTTAGTAAGAAAGGTAAATGAATGAGCGCCGTGCGCGGCGTTCGTGGCAACTGCCTATAAGGATACGTCGTCGACAAGGTCAAAGTAGATTCGCGCTTCCCTTTTAGCAGAAAATGCCACAAGATAAGCGGAATCAACAGCAAGAACAATAAGAAATAATATGGCTGGGCAAATGTCATACGCGTCAAAAGAAAGTTTCTACAATTTCAACAATCAAAAAGACGGCCAAGCTCAGACTCAATAGCGACAAGATAAGGCCCGTTCCCCAATAAATCCGGCGTATGTTTCTTTGCTGCGTCTCGCCCGGCGTTACGATTTTTACGACAGGCTTCGGCATTTGCGTCGTAGCAGGTTTTGTCGTGTTGACAAAATCTACAGCTTGCAGCAAACTGCGATCTGTTTCATTGAGCGAAGATTCATATTTTGCGAACTTTACCAAGTCAGCTGTTTCAAAGATCTCGCGTAGTTCGCGCAAGGCCGTCTCATCTCCCGTGTGAAGCAAGGCGTTTATGATTTCCCCCGAGGTCATTTCGCGGGCGTTAACCCCAAAGCGGCCGGAAATATACGCTCGTAGCGCATCCGTCAGTTGCATATAATAATCCTTATTGGCCACCTGAGCGTTTGCCCTTGCCGTTTTGAGTTGCTCGATGCGCGCCATCGCTTCTTGATGTGGCGGAACGGCCGGTGAAATCACCACTCGCTTCGTAACCGGACGCTTATCTGACAATCGCACGACGCAGATGAAAACGCCGCCGACCAACAGAAGCAGCAGAAACGCCAACGAAAGTAAGCGCCACGTCCACACAAAACTTCCTTCGACTACGCCATCCGGCCCTTCAAAGCGCTCTACGTGGGCCGTATCCACCGAAACGGTACTTACTTTAAGGCCAACAATATCGCGCGCCGCAATCGTATCGCCGCCCACAAGCACATAGGGGCGCAACGAATAAAGCGCTGAGTCAAAACTCGTCACCATATAGCGATGTATCAGCGTAATGCGGTCGTCGCCGTCTTGCTTTAGCGTGTCCGTCTTCCCATTGTCGACCACTTCCACGCCGGGCGCGATCTGATCCTCCTGTGCATAAACAGGAAAAATAATGTGTGTGCGCTTGTCGGTCGTCGCTTTTACCTGCAATTGCACTTGCTGACCGATCAAGATGTCGGCTGTATCCAGCTTTGCCTCGACCACGACTTGCGAGAAGCCGTGCAGCGTCGACAAGCACAGACACAATAATATATATATACGTATAGGGTTCAGCATATTCTTTTTTCTATCCGACTATGCGCGTTGCCGGAGTATGTTCCGCAAGGCTACCACGTAGTCTTCTACCGTCGAGATCGCCGTGAAATCGACTTTCGATTTGCGAAACAGCTCTTTCAAGCGCTGATCTTCATCCGCCCACCAACGGCGTTGCAATTCGCGTATGCGCTTACTTGATGTATCGAGATATAGTTCGTGTCCGGTTTCCGCGTCGCCCACGCGCATCAAGCCCACATCCGGCAGTTCCGCCATTCGGTGGTCATACACTCTGACGGCAACCACATCGTGTTTGCGCGAAGCGATGCGCAGCGATTGCGAGAAGTCCTTTCGGTCGATGAAGTCAGAGAGTACGAAGGCAATGCAGCGCTTCGAGATGGCTCTCACCAGATATTCCAAGCCTACGCCAAGATCCGTGCGCCGCGATTGCGGCGTAAACGTAAGCAGTTCGCGGATAATATATAATATGTGGCGGCGCCCCTTCTGCGGAGGAATGAATTTTTCCACGCGATCCGAAAAAAAGAGCACCCCGATTTTATCGTTGTTCTGTATGGCTGAAAAGGCGAGCGTCGCAGCTATTTCCGCAATCAAGTCGCGTTGTGTGCAGCGTTGCGATCCAAAGGACAGACTGCCCGAGACGTCGACAAGCAGCATCACCGTCAGTTCGCGCTCTTCCTCATACACTTTTACGTAAGGGCGATTCGTGCGAGCAGTCACGTTCCAATCGATGTCGCGCACGTCATCTCCCGGCTGATATTCTCTCACCTCGGAAAAGGACATACCGCGGCCCTTAAACGCCGAGTGATACTCGCCGGCGAAGATATTATTCGTCAGTCGGCGGGTTTTTATCTCTATGCGCCTTACTTGCTTCAGCAGGTCTTGCGTCTCCATCTTTCAGGCTTTTTCTTCTAACGATAGCGTTTAGGGCACTTCGACCTTATTGATCACTTCGGTGATAATGGCATCCGTCGTCACGTTGTCGGCCTCAGCTTCGTAAGTCAGACCGATGCGATGGCGGAGTACGTCGTGCGCCGCTTCGCGCACGTCTTCCGGTATCACGTAGCCGCGGCGCTTCAAGAAAGCACGCGTGCGGCTTGCCAAAGCCAAATTTATGCCCGCACGCGGACTGCCGCCGAAACTAATATAACGCTTCATCTCCGGCATCTTGTAAGCTTCGGGGCGACGCGTTGCGAAAACAATGTCGGCGATGTATTGCTCGATGCGCTCATCAACGTAAACTTTCTTGACGATCTCGCGTGCGTGGAGAATCTTATCCAGACTGACAACGGGTTGAACCTCTTCCGAGTAATGCTCGTTCAAATGGCTGCGAATGATCTTCTTTTCTTCCTCCAGCGTAGGATAATCAATGACTACTTTCAGCATAAAGCGGTCCACCTGCGCTTCGGGTAGCGTATACGTGCCCTCCTGTTCGATCGGGTTCTGCGTAGCCAGCACCAAGAAGGGGTGGGGGAGCGCAAAGGTCTCCTCGCCAATCGTCACTTGATGCTCTTGCATCGCTTCGAGCAGTGCACTCTGCACTTTCGCCGGCGCACGATTGATCTCGTCGGCCAAGACAAAGTTGGCAAAAATCGGTCCTTTCTTTGTCGAAAAACGCTCGTCGCGCTGACTATAAATCAATGTGCCGATAATGTCGGAGGGTAAAAGGTCGGGCGTAAACTGCACGCGACTAAAGCGGGCTTCAATGAGCGAAGCCAGCGTTTTAATGGCGAGTGTCTTGGCCAGACCCGGAACGCCTTCGAGCAGAATGTGTCCGTCGCTCAAAAGGCCTGTGAGCAGGGAGTCAATCAAATGGCGTTGCCCTACAATGTTACGCTCCATGCCGGTCGTCAGATCGGTCAGGAAGCCTGATTGCGCTTCGATGAGTGCGTTAAGTTCGCGTATGTCGATTGCTGTTGCCATACTTTTCTTGTTTTTTCTGTTTGAGCAGCACTGTTTTTGCACTGCCTGTCGGCTTGCTTTTTATTCACCTGTCTTTTTTTTGAAGTCATGACGTTGGAACTTGGCAAGCACACAGGGGCAAAGTTAGCAATAAATCCTATACTTTCAAACAAGAAAGTGCCCACATCGGGTCGATGCTAACAAGATTTGTGCCTCATCAGGCTTGAGATTAAAAATTGAAAAATGCGCTTTTGTGATCAACTCGCAGCTTTCAGCGGGCTTTTCCGTCGTCTTTTTATGCGAAGCGCTTGTTCTCTTGCGCGGCGCGCGCTGTTTGCAGGGTCGAAGGGCGTATCGCGGCTCGAGCAAATCACTTGCCTGCTAAGGTTTCCCGCTTTTTTGCTTGCGTAGCCTCCGAGCGCGTTTACCCAAAGTTCGACAGCAGCTGACGAAGTCTGATACCACGACCACGACCCCGCATCATCGAAGGCTAAAGGATGCAGGCGCGGAGTTTGCGCTCACGATGAAAAAGTCTTGCGCTCACGATCGTAAAGGTTTACGCTCACGATGAAAAAGGTTTGTGCTCACGATGAAAAACCTGCGCGGTAGGATTCTGTTGTTCTAAAGGTTTGGCTTTTAGATTGTTATTCCTTTGTTCTCGCCGCGCAGATTAAGTCCCTCGTGAGCTGTGGCGAGACGCAAACGGCCGGTTACGCATCGCTACCGTTATGGCATTGGTCGGTAGCTGCCCTTTACGGAAGTGGCGTAAGGTGCATTTACAACTACCGATACCGTTTCCACGACTAAAAAATGAGCGATGAACATTTTTTCGCTGCTCCTTGCGTGTTCGCAATGCGCAAAAGCGTTATCTTCGCTTCGTAAATAGTCGAAAGTATGACAATTCACACATCATCTGATTACGATTTCAGCGTTCGGCGGGCCGTCGTTGAGGCTTGGAAAAAGTTTGCCCTGCATTGGCGCACCTATCTTCGCTACCTCTGGCCGTTTCTCTTGATGGCCGGCATCGGGAGCGGGTTGTTCGCCGTGGCATTAAGTATGTATCTCACTCAACACGCCATTCCCTTTTTCGCTGTATTGAAATCAGGGCTTGGCGCACAAGTGGGCTTGACGCTGCTTTGCCCCTCGTGGGGTACATTGGCCGCCTTAGTCGTCGGACTCCTGCTTTGGTTGCTCGGACAGAGTGGTTTGGGCGGTGGTTTTGCCTTGCAATACAAGCGCAATATCAGCAGTCGTTGCGGGCTGTGCCTCTTTAAGCATAAAGTTTTGCGTCGCGTATGGCTGCAAAGAAGTGCTCGTTGCTTGCTGCTCCTCCTTATATATAATGTCTTCAACGCGATGGTGCTTGGGGGCACAGTTTGGTTGACGCGCGAGCATGCATCGCTTTGGTGGATTCCGGCCGTGATGATCTGCATCGGTCTGCTGATTGCTTATAGTATGACTTTCGTACATTACGTTATCTATAAACGAACCGCCCTGCAAAGTCTGTGCGCCACGTTTAGCCACCGCCGCTTAGGGGCAATGGTCATCCTTTTCTTGCTCACGGCGATCCCCTTTGGCGCAATAATGCTCGTTGGGCAAATGCCGACCCTCATCTTGCTTATGAGCAAGATGATCAACGCTTGGGGTGTTATGCTGGGCGATACGAACGGGTTGCCGGGCTATTTTGATGTGCTACTCTTCGGCTGTATGGCCTTAGGTAGCATCATTGGGTACTTCCTGTACAGCATACAAATCGGCGGCATCGTCTACATAGCCCAAGAAAAGAAGAATACGATTTCAGCGCGTCGGATCTTCGCTCCGACACCTCCCCGAATAAAGATGTAAAAGCGCTTAGCGCAAAAGAAAATGGCCTTAAATCGAAACTTTTACCCCAAACACCTACTTTTATTTCAAGAAAAAGCCTTACTTTTGCTTCAAAATAAGATGAAGATGATGCCTTTCCGGTTTTCGGCGGCTGAAACCTTATGCTTTTAAGAACCAATTAAATGATAGATCAAGACAGAATCATTAAAGTCGATATTGAAAAGGAGATGAAAGCCTCCTATATCGACTATTCTATGTCCGTAATAGTATCTCGTGCTTTGCCGGATGTGCGCGACGGCTTCAAACCCGTGCAGCGACGCATCCTATATGCAATGATGAATATCGGAAATACGCACGATAAAGCTTATATGAAGTCGGCCCGCACCGTGGGTGAAGTACTCGGTAAATATCACCCACACGGCGATAGCTCAATCTATGGCGCGTTGACGCGTATGGCACAGGATTGGAACTTGCGTTACCCCTTAGTGGACGGACAAGGAAACTTTGGTTCGATCGACGGCGACTCGCCGGCTGCTATGCGTTATACGGAATCGCGCATGAGCCTTATGGGCGAAACCATGATGCTCGATCTGGATAAGGAAACGGTAGATATGCAAAACAACTTCGACGATAAGTTGAAGGAACCTACCGTTTTGCCGACGCGCATCCCTAACTTTTTGGTCAATGGTGCGACGGGTATCGCCGTGGGTATGGCCACGAATGTGCCGACCCATAACTTGAGCGAGGTAATCGACGGTTGTGTGGCTTATATTGATAATCCGGAGATCGATGTCGAAGGCTTGATGGAGCATATCAAGGCGCCGGACTTCCCGACGGGAGCTTTTATTATGGGGCTGCAAGGCGTAAGAAGCGCTTACGAAACCGGACACGGCCGCATTATCTTACGCGCTAAGACGGAAATAGAAAACGGACCGCAACATGATACGATCGTCGTAAACGAAATCCCGTACGGCGTAAATAAAGCTGAGTTGATCAAGGATATTGCTCGCTTGGTGAACGAAAAACGTATAGAGGGCATCAGCGATGTGAACGATGAAAGCGACCGCGAAGGCATGCGTATCGTTATCGAGGTGAAGCGCGATGCAAACGCTAACGTGTTGCTGAACAAACTCTTTAAGATGACTGCGCTGCAAAGCAGCTTTGCGGTCAACTGTGTGGGCTTGGTGCACGGCCGCCCCAAAGTGCTTTCGCTGAAAGATTGTATTCGTACGTTCGTAGATCATCGCCACGAGGTGGTAATTCGTCGTACGAAGTATGATTTGCGTAAGGCGCAAGAGCGTGCCCATATCTTGGAGGGCTTAATCATAGCCAGCGATAATATAGATGAGGTCGTGCGACTCATTCGCGCCAGCAAGACGCCGGCAGAAGCCATCGAAGCACTTAAAAAACGCTTTGAACTCGACGATATTCAAGCTAAAGCGATCGTCGACATGCGCTTGTCGCAGCTGACAAACATACAGCAGGATAAGCTACATCAAGAGTATGAGGAGCTGGAACGCAAGATAGATTACTACAACCGCATCCTTACTGACGACGAACTTTGTCGTCAGGTGATGAAAGATGAGTTGAACGAAGTCAAAGAAAAGTATGGCGACGTGCGCCGTACGGAGATTAAGCTTTCTGCTGAAGAGTTTAATCCTGAAGACTTTTACGCCGACGACGAGGTTATTATTACCATCAGCCATTTGGGCTACATTAAGCGCACACCATTGGCCGAATTTCGCGCACAAGGCCGCGGCGGCGTAGGAAGTCGCGGCGGAACGACACGCGATGCAGACTTCATCGAATACATTTACCCGGCTACGATGCACAATACGATGCTTTTCTTCACCGCAAAAGGCCGCTGTTATTGGCTAAAGGTGTATGAGTTGCCGGAAGGTGCGAAGAACGCGAAAGGACGTGCGATCCAAAATATGCTAAATATAGAGGCGGACGACTCAGTCAACGCTTTCCTCTACATAAAGAAGCTCAATGATCCCGAGTTTAACAAGTCTCATTACGTTGTGTTCTGTACTGCGGAGGGCATCATCAAGAAAACTTGCCTCGAAGAGTACTCTCGGCCGCGCACAAACGGTGTTAAGGCGATCACGATTCGAGAAGAAGATCGCGTAGTCAGCGTTGTGCTCACCAATGGCCAAGACGAGCTGGTCATAGCTAACCGCAACGGCCGCGCAATTCGCTTTAATGAAGACGCGGTGCGCACTATGGGGCGCGTTTCTACAGGTGTACGCGGCATTCGTCTTGATGAAGACGGCGAGGATCAAGCTGTCGGAATGGTATGTATAAATGATCCCGAAAAAGAAACCATCATGGTGGTCAGTGATCAAGGTTTCGGAAAGCGTAGCGCTATCGAAGATTATCGCAAAACCAACCGTGGCGGCAAGGGTGTCAAGACTTTGCAACTCACGGACAAGACCGGAAAAGTCGCAGCCATAAAGAGCGTGACGGACGACAATGATTTGATGATCATCAATCGCAGCGGCATCACACTACGTCTGAAAGTTGCCGACGTACGTGTGATGGGACGCGCCACGCAAGGCGTTAAACTCATCAATCTGACAAAGCGCAACGACAGCATAAGCAGTGTTTGCGTCGTAACGACAGAAGATGAGGACGCAGAAGCCCTTGATGCGTCAACCGAAGCTGTAGATGAGCCGACCACGTCCGATGCTCCGGAAACGACAATAGAAACAAGCGAACAAATTGACAATTAACGGAATAGATAACCTTTTATTCGGTCACACCGCATCGTATCTGCCGTTGGCGAAAGACCAACTTGGCGATCGAAGTAAGGAGGCCCGGTGATTATGAAAAAAGTTTTTTCGACCATTGCATTGACAATGCTTGCAGGAGTTGGCCTTGCGCAAAACTCTGCATTGCAGAAGGCGCAAAGCGCACTGCAGAATCGTGACTTTAATGGTACGATTTCGATTCTTAATGAAGCGCTTCAGAATCCTAAGACGACGAAGTTTGCTGAAATGTACAACCTTTTAGCCGACGCCCACACACGTTTGATGGAACCGGAGTTGCAAAAGGCGGCACAAAGCCAACCTTTTGACACGACAGGCTACTGCGTAAATTTGGACAAGGCTATCATTAACTACACGAAGAGCTATGAGGCCGACAACAAGGCCGATGAAAAAGGCAAGGTGAAGCCAAAATTTAACGCCATTAACGGCCCGCGCATCGCTGCGATGTTGGATTATTACAACTACGCTGCGCTTTTCGTGAACCAAAACGGCAATCGCAACGAGGCTATCACTTATTTCAAGAAGTTTATTGAGCTTCCGAAGAATCCCGTCTTTACCCCCCAGCAGACCGACTCTATCTACAAGGCTAAGAAGACGGAGTACGCACAAGCAGCCTACAACTTGACGATACTTTGCTACGGTCAAAACGACTGGGATGACGTGTTGAAATATGCTGATCTCGCCTTGCAAGACGAAACAGGCACACGCGATCTCTACATTATGAAGATGCAGGCCTACTTGGGCAAGCAAGATTCTGCTGCCTATTTGAAGACCTTGCAGGAAGCCGTGATTCGCACTGAGACCCCCAACTTTATTCAAAACTTGCTCTACTATTACATTCAGAAAGACGATAGAGCCGGTGCTTTATCTATGGCCGACAACCTTGTAAAAGACCACCCACAAAGCAAAGCAGCTTATTATCTACGTGGTAGCGTTTATCTAAATATGAAGCCCTTCAGCTATGCAAAGGCAGAAGAAGACTTTTCTAAGGCTTTAGCTATTGATCCCAACTTCGTAGAAGCGAATGTCGGTATGGCTTACAGCTACATGAATGACGTCGTAACGCAAGTACAAAATCGCGTCATTAAGATTCCGCCCACTTATTCCAAACTTTACAAGCAAGTAATGGAGACAAAAGTGCAGCCTTACTACCGCAAGGCACTTCCTTACTTTGAAAAAGTACGCGCATTGTTGCCGGATGAGCCCAAGCGTTGGGCTTCTCCTCTCCAGCAGATCTATAACAATTTGGACATGACAGAGAAATCAAAAGAAATGGATCAATATCTGCGTTAAGCACATAGCCGATTCATTTCTCCACGGATTCCTTCGGGGCAAGAAGAGCAGATCAAACCTCTGATATTGTTTTAGCTTTTCCCGGTGGAGTCCGTGGATTTCCTTTGCAGAAACCTTTCGGCATTGCCGACAGACTGCTGCAGCTTTACGCAGATTAAATGGCGAAAACCGACAACGCCAATACCGCCCACAACGGACTTCTAAACGAATCACATCTCGCTCTTATCGCATATTTTATATATGAAATACTTATTGTGTTGCCTGCTATCTTTCTGTTCTGTTGCTTTTGCAGCTAATCCGCTCAAGCCGGTTCATGCTTTACTCAAAGCCGGCCGCCCGCTCGACGCTCTCAATGCCGCCAAGCGCTTGATGGCTGATTCTGCGCTTCGCGATAATCCAAAATTGTATGTACTCGGAATGGACGCAGCCGTAGCAGCCAACAGCGTGGAGAATGAAAAAATCTATTTGCATAAAGCTTACGACACCCTCAGCTTCTTTCAGACCGCCTACGATTTCTTTAATTGTGCGCGGCGTTATGATGCCCTTACCCAAAAGTCGAACAACAAGAAACTGAGTCACCTGCTTCACGAATTTTACCCCAATTTGCTGGCCGGAGGACTTTTCATGTACGAGCACAAGCAGTATGCAGAAGCCATTAAATTGCTCCAAATGGCCGACGATGTCTTGGATCTTCCCTTGTGGCTCCAACTTTCGCCGAACTTACCCCGACAGCAGCGAGAACTTATTCGCAACATTTTGGTTAGGAGTGCCTTTCAAGAAAAAAAATACGACTTGGTTTTGCATTTCACGGCCGATAGTATTCAGAATGCCGCCTATCGTCAGATGGCAATAGAGTATCGCGCTCGCACGAATGCAGCCTTGGGGGAGATCAAGGCTTACGTAAAAGATTTGCAAGCCGGAATCAGCGATGCCGGCCATCATCCCTACTTTTTCACGCACCTGTTTGATTACTACCTCCAGCAAAATCAAGCCGAAGCGGCGTTGCGTTTGTCCGACAGTCTCTTGTTAGTTTATCCCTTGCAGTCGCAAAATCGCTCCGCACCGCCTACAGCCGCCGACTCAGCCTTCTACTTGACGCTCCTCTCGGCCAAGGCTTTGGCGCAGATCAATCTACATGCCTACAAGGACGCCATAGAAACGTGTAAGGCCTATCGGGCTATCGACTCAATCAATGTAGATATAGATTTCTATTTCGGAACAGCCTACAGCAATGCCGCAGCCGCCGTAGATCTACCTACGAGTATCAACAGCGCAGCTTATAAATCGGCGCAGGCAGAGAGGCGTAAACTCTATGCCAAGGCTGTACCTTATCTGGAGCGCTATCGGAAAGCTCGCCCTAACGAGGCAAAATCTTGGGGGCCATTGCTTTACAACGCCTACCTCTCATTAAACCAAGGCAAGAAGTTTGCTGAAGTGGAGCAGTTGCTCAAAGCCAAACTTTTCAGTCGTTAGATTTTTCCGTTTCTCTTTGTAGCCGTTTGGTCATATCGCCGCTATCATAGCCGATCTCTTTTCTTTTTTTCTGCAAGCAGGCGCAGGCAGTGGCCAAACGAAGCATAGGGCCAACTTTTTCTTAGAACTATACACGTAGGACTACTTCTGTTAGTCGTCCTACGTGCTTTTTATCCCCTCCAACTTTACCTTTATTCGCCCTACTATTGATTTTCCCGCGCCCAAATCTTCAACCCGCCGTTTGCGCTCGTGAGGTGAAACCTTTGTTATCGTGAGGTGAAGCTCTTTTTATCACGAGCGTAAACCTTTGTTATCGTGAGCGCACACTCCGCCGGCCGGTTTTGGGCGTGCGAAAGTTTGTTGTCGATATGTGCAAAAAGTCCTCTTAGTCTGTAGAAAGTGAGTGTAGGAGAGGGCGCTACCAACCGTTATCGCTCCACATCTTTACCTCATCTTGTGTCGGCGCGGAATACTCCATTTCTCGTAAGCCCAGCCGTTGGCTGAGTCCTTACAGCCTCCGTCCGCATCGCGTTGTCCGCAAGAAATCGCCGCATACAAAGATTGAAAGCTTTGATTCTCGTAGGTTTCCATCGAAAAGTAGTATCTTTGCCATAGAATTTAGCATAATCGAAATAAAGCATGTATAGAACGAAGACGTGCGGAGAGTTGCGCTTAGCCAATGTTGGCGAGCAAGTGGTGCTGGCCGGTTGGGTGCAGCGGCTTCGCAAGATGGGCGGAATGACGTTTGTAGATTTGCGCGACCGCTATGGCATCACGCAATTAGTATTCAATACCGAGACAGACGCCGCCCTGTGTGAGCGCGCGAACCAGTTGGGACGCGAATATGTATTGCAGGTGACAGGCAGCGTGAACGAGCGCTTCAGCAAAAACGACAAGATCCCCACAGGCGATATAGAAGTAATCGTCAATGAATTGGTGGTGCTCAATGAGAGCCTTACGCCGCCATTTACCATAGAAGATGAGACCGACGGCGGAGATGATCTGCGCATGAAATATCGCTTCCTTGACCTGCGCCGCAACTGCGTGCGTCGGAATATGGAACTGCGTCATAAGATGACGCTCGAAGTGCGCCGCTTCTTAGATGAAAAAGGCTTCTTGGAGATAGAGACGCCGGCCCTGATCGGCTCTACGCCTGAAGGCGCACGCGATTTTGTGGTGCCGTCACGTATGAATCCAGGTTGCTTCTATGCGCTTCCGCAGAGTCCGCAAACGCTGAAGCAGTTGTTGATGGTTGCCGGAATGGATCGCTACTTTCAGATCGTAAAATGCTTTAGAGACGAAGATTTACGCGCTGATCGCCAGCCCGAATTTACGCAAATCGACTGCGAAATGAGTTTCGTAGAACAAGACGACGTGATCAACACATTTGAAGAGATGACCAAGTATCTCTTTAAGTCCGTGCGCGGCGTCGATTTGGGCGAAGAACCCTTCTTGCGTCTGAGTTGGGCGGAGGCAATGCGCCGCTTTGGTTCTGACAAACCCGATATGCGCTTCGGCATGGAGTTTGTCGAACTTATGGATCAGCTGAAAGGCACCGGCACGTTTGGCGTCTTTAATGAAGCAACCTACATTGGCGGTATTTGCGTGCCGGGTTGTGCCGTTTATACACGGAAGCAGCTTGACGAATTGACCGACTTCGTGCGCAGTCCGCAAATCGGCGCGAAAGGCCTTGTGTATGCCCGCGTTCAGGAAGACGGTAGCGTGAAGAGTTCGGTAGACAAATTCTACGATGCAGCCGTTCTCAATGGCTTGAAAGATAAGATGCAGGCGCGTCCTGGCGATTTGATTTTGATCATTTCCGGTCCGGATACACAAAAAGCCCGCAAGCAATTGTGCGAACTGCGCCTTTTGATGGGCGGACGCTTGGGCTTGCGCGATAAGAATAAGTTTGCCTTGCTTTGGGTTGTAGACTTCCCGATGTTTGAATGGAGCGAGGAAGAAGGCCGCTTGATGGCGATGCACCATCCCTTTACGGCGCCAAAGCCGGAAGACGTCGACTTGCTCGATAGTGCGCCCGAGCGCGTCTGTGCCAACGCCTACGATATGGTATGCAATGGTGTGGAAGTTGGCGGTGGAAGTATCCGTATCCACGATGCAGCGTTGCAGGCTAAAATCTTTAAAGCACTTGGCTTTACTCCCGAGAGCGCCCAAGAGCAGTTTGGCTTCTTGATGAATGCCTTTAAGTATGGCGCTCCTCCTCACGGCGGCCTCGCTTATGGTTTGGATCGCTGGGTGAGCATCTTTGCCGGACTCGATAGTATTCGCGACTGCATTGCTTTCCCGAAGAATAATAATGGGCGCGACGTGATGCTTGATGCGCCGTCGACGGTAGATCAAAAGCAATTGGACGAACTGCACATCGCGCTGCAGCCAATTGAGAAGAACGATTAAGCCCTTTAGGCTTAGCCAAAAGCGCCTCCCCTTAAGCGGAAGGCGCTTTTGCTTTATACATAATGAGTGTAGGGCGAACGGACGTCAGCATAAAGTGTCTCGTGATTTGTTGGGGTAGTATAAAGTAGGAAAAGAGAAACGAACAGTTTCAAAATACTCTGAAAGAAATAAGAAAAAATGATTTTGAAACGGAATAAATCATACCGCAATGTTGGCACTTCGTGCCCCATTTACTAACTTTGCGGGCAAAACGTTTTCATTCAGAGAAATCTATGTCAGAAATCAAAACTATTCGCACGGCACTTATTTCCGTTTATCATAAAGATGGCTTGGAAGAAATCCTTGCTGCCCTTCACCGCGAAGGAGTAAAATTGCTCTCAACCGGTGGAACTCAAAAGTTTATCGAATCGCTGGGCTATCCCTGTCAACGCGTAGAGGACGTGACTGCGTATCCGTCGATACTCGGCGGGCGTGTCAAAACATTGCACCCTAAAATATTTGGTGGAATTTTGGGGCGCCGCGGTTTGGCTGAGGACGAGGCGGAGATATTGAAGTATGCCATTTCACCCATCGACTTGGTGATCGTAGATCTCTATCCCTTCGAGGCGACCGTAGCGAGTGGAGCTTCAGCTGCCGAGATCATCGAAAAGATAGATATAGGCGGCATCAGCTTGATTAGAGCCGGTGCGAAAAATTTCAAGGACGTAGTAATCATTCCGTCAAAGTCAGAATATGCCACTTTGGCCGGCATACTTCGCGAGGGCGCTCAGACTACCATCGAGCAACGCCGCTACTTTGCGGAACGCGCTTTTGAGGTTAGCAGCCAATACGATACGGCGATTCACGCTTGGTTTGAGACTTCGGAAAAATGATGTAGCGCACAGCAGCTCTAAGGTTGAGCGCTGTGGATAGGGCGAAAGAAAATAAAGAGATAATGAGTTTTTTCAGTAAGTTATTCTCCTTTACGCAGGAGTTGGCCATCGACTTAGGAACGGCCAATACAATTATTATCAATGGCGATCAAATCATCGTAGATCAGCCTTCTGTAGTAGCGTTGGATGAACATTCGGATCGTATGATTGCAGTGGGCGAACAAGCCAAGCTGATGTACGAGAAGACAAATAATAAGATACGCGTTATCCGCCCCTTGCGTGATGGCGTGATTGCAGACTTTAATGCTTGCGAGCAGATGATGCGCGGCCTCATACGTATGGTACATAAAGGCAAGCGCCTCTTTTCGCCGGCTTTGCGCATGGTGATCGGTGTCCCGTCAGGTTCTACGGAAGTGGAGCTTCGTGCCGTACGCGATTCCGCGGAGCACGCCGGTGGGCGTGACGTATTCTTGATTTATGAACCGATGGCTGCCGCTATCGGTATAGGTCTGGACGTCAATGCGCCTGAAGGCAATATGATTGTAGACATAGGCGGCGGTACGACAGAGATTGCTGTGATCTCGCTTGGCGGTATTGTTTCTAACAATAGCATCAAGATGGCCGGTGATGACTTTACGGCCGACATTCAGGAATACATGAGTCGTCAGCACAATGTACGTGTCAGCGAGCGAATGGCTGAGCGTATTAAAATCAATGTTGGTGCTGCGCAAACAGACCTCGGTGAAAGTGCGCCGGAAGATTTCATCGTGCACGGACCTAACCGTATCACGGCTATGCCGATGGAGGTGCCTGTTTGCTACCAAGAAATAGCGCATTGCTTGGAGAAGAGCATTGCCAAAATAGAGCAGGCCGTCATCAATGCTTTAGAAAATACGCCGCCAGAGCTTTATGCGGATATTGTGCACAACGGAATTTATCTGACTGGTGGCGGCGCACTGCTGCGCGGCCTTGACAAGCGCTTGACGGATAAGATTAATATTCCGTTCCACGTAGCGGAAGAACCCTTGTTGTGCGTGGCGCGCGGAACGGGCGTTGCATTAAAACACGTCGATGACTATACATTCTTGATGCGTTGAGCGTAACGTAATATAAAATATTGATGGGGAAGAGGGCGCGCGGCTGTGTGGCAGCTCTCTTTTCCTTTCTTTTCCCTTTTAGCGCCTTACGGGGCAGCAAAAACGATGCGCACGTTTCTCGACTTTCTTCGTAAATACAATTATTTTTTCGTATTTCTGCTTTTAGAAGCTGTTAGCTTGACGATTTTGTTTCGCTTCAATAGCTTCCAAGGTAGCGTTTGGTTTACGGCCGCCAATGATGCTGTGGCTGGAATTAATCGTTGGTATGCCGATGGCCTATCGTATATGAATTTGGGCGAAGTTAATCGCGAGCTAACGGCGCAGAACGTGGCGTTGGCGCAACAGAATGCAACCCTGCGAGAGCTTTTGGCTAACACGCAAAAGGACTCTACGATTACCAATCAGCTGATGATGGAGCGCCTCAAGGGATATGTGCTTATCCCTGCAACTGTCGTTTCCAATGAAACTTCGCGAGCTAATAATTATATTGTCATTGACCGCGGCACGGAAGATGGCGTGCGACCGGAAATGGGCGTTGTTAGTGGGCGAGGCGTCGTGGGTATTGTTTATCTTGCTGCCGCTCATCACGCATTAGTAATTCCCGTGACTAATCGCAAGTCGAGCATCAGTTGCCGTGTACGTGGGCAGAATTATTTTGGTTTTTTACAGTGGTCAGGCGGGAATCTCTTTCACGCAGACGTTAACGACATTCCGCGTTATGCCCGTGTGCATCCCGGAGCGATAGTTGAGACGAGTGGATACAGCGCAGTCTTCCCCCCGGGGCTTTTCGTGGGCCGCGTTCGTAAGCTTGAAAATTCAGCAGATGGCCAGAGTTATAAATTGCGCATAACGTTAGGGACAAACTTTAGCAACTTGCGTAACGTGGAGGTGATAGCTACGCCCTATAAATCTGAAATTGATACGCTGCGCAATCGTGTGGCTCAACAAGAAGCGCAAGATGCGATGAATGGTGGCTTAACTAATTAATAGAAGTTATGGTACAGACTTTTCTTTCTCGTTTCGGGTGGTTCATATCCTTACTTCTTTTGCAGGTCTTGGTGTTTAATCACATTCACATCCTTGGCTTCGCAACCCCTATGCCTTACATTTACTTCCTCTTGATCTTGCCTGGCGAAACAGCGCGCTGGCTGTACATCGTCTTAGGCTTTGTGATGGGGATGCTTGTCGATCTTTTTGCAACCACGCCCGGCGTTGCAGCGTCTTCAATGGCGGCTATGGGCTTGATCGTTCCGTTGCTCTTGCGCCTTTTCGGTCCAACGGATCGCGATGAGAACGTTCCGTTTCTTCCGGGTGTAAAAATGATGGAGTGGGGCCCATTCTTGCGTTACGCCTTTGCGGCCTCTTTGCTAAACTGTACGCTTTTCTTCAGCATAGAAGCCTTTAGTTTCTTCAATTGGCAATACCTTTTAATGAGCATAGGCGGAAGCACAATCCTTACCCTGCTGATTGTAGCGGCAATGGAGCGTATTAGAAACGAAAAATAAAGACTCACCGTTTGTTTTGAAAGTCTACAAAAATTATAGTAACCGGAAATTTGTGATTGGCGGCGTAGCCGTCGGCATCATTCTTATATATCTGATTCGCCTGCTCACCTTGCAATTGTTTAGCGACGACTACAAGAAGAATGCCGACTCCAATGCTTTTCGCAAAGATGTTCTGTTTCCATCGCGTGGTTTGATATTCGCCCGCAATGGCGAATTGCTTGTTTACAATGAGCCATCCTATAATATTATGGTGACGATGAATGAGCAGCACGGTATAGATACCCTCGACTTTTGTCGTACCATAGGAATCACGCCAGAGTTTTACAAACAACGCTGCGAAGAAATAAAAGATCCGCAAAAGAATCCCGGCTATTCCCGTTATACGCCCCAGGTCTTTATGACGCAAATTCCGGCCCGCGAGTTCTCCCTCTTTCGCGAAAAGCTTTTCCGTTTCAACGGCTTTTCCATAGAGAAGCGCAGCATACGTCGTTATGCAGATTCTTTTGCCGCCCACATCTTGGGCGATGTCGGCGAAGTGAACCAGAAAGAAATAGACGCCGACCCTTATTATGCAAGTGGCGATTATATCGGCAAGTTAGGTGTTGAGCGCTCTTACGAAAAAATCCTGCGAGGCGAGAAAGGCTTGCGCATTATGTTGCGTGATGTTCACGGGCGAACCAAAGGCCATTACCTAAATGGTAAATACGATAAGAAACCCGTGGCCGGTAAGAATCTTACGCTGAGTATTGACATAAAAACGCAGCAATTGGCCGAGCGTTTATTAGAAGGAAAATTAGGTGCCATTGTAGCTATAGAGCCTTCAACCGGCCAAATCATCTGTATGGCCTCTTCGCCCACTTATAACCCCCAGATTATGGTTGGGCGTGATCGTGGCCGAAACCATATGATACTGGATAAAGACCCGATGAAGCCGATGCTGAATCGCGCCATTATGGGTATGTATCCTCCCGGTTCGACCTTTAAGATCACGCAAGCCCTCATTGGTTTGCAAGAAGGTAGCATCACCCCACAAGTAGCCTTTCCCTGCCACCATGGTTTCAATTATAAAGGTCTCCACGTCGGTTGTCACGGACACGCATCCCCCATCAACCTCGTACCGGCCATTGGCACTTCCTGCAACTCCTATTTCTGTTGGAATCTCTACCGACTTTTATCTATGAAGCGTAAATATGGCTCCGTGCAGCGCGCACTTACCTGTTGGAAAGATCATTTGGTGAAGATGGGATATGGTTATAAATTGGGTGTCGACTTACCCGGCGAGAAGCGAGGTATGATTCCCAACGCACAATATTATGATAAGGCCTACCATGGTGCTTGGAATGGCCTCACAGTAATCTCCATTGCGATAGGGCAGGGCGAAGTTACGGCCACGCCTTTGCAGATTTGCAATTTGGCCGCCACTGTTGCCAACCGCGGTTATTTCTATACGCCCCACGTCGTCAAGAGCGTGCAAGACGGGCGCTTGGATCCGAAGTACTACCGTCGCAATTTTACCGGTGTTGATCGCCATTGGTACGACTACAGCGTAGCCGGTATGCGGCGTGCCGTATTAGCCGGTACTTGTCGAGGTGCAAACATTCCCGGCATTGAGGTTTGCGGAAAAACCGGTACTGCCCAGAACCGCGGACAAGACCACTCTGCTTTTATGGGCTTTGCACCTATGAACAATCCGAAAATAGCGGTGGCCGTCTATGTCGAGAATGGCGGTTTTGGCGACGCTTATGGCGTACCCTTGGGCGCACTGATTATGGAGCAGTTTATAAATGGACGTTTGTCAGCCTCATCGGCAGCGAAGGCCAATGTCTTCCAGCATCGTCGAATCAATTATGGAGGTTATGAACGATAGGCGTATAGGCAACCCGGCCTTGCGGGCAGATAAGGTAGTAATACTCTTATACCTTCTCCTTTTGATTGGTGGTTGGTTTAGTATATGTGGAGCGAGCCACGAAATTGGTGATACTGACTTCTTCAGCTGGAGTACGCGCTCCGGAAAGCAATTGGTTTGGATAGCCTGCTCTATAGGCTTGGGAACATTCCTCTTGATGTTAGACGATAAGTATTTCGACTCCCTTTCCGGCCTTTTATACATCGCATTTATGGTCCTGCTGTTGGTAACGCCCTTTATAGCCAAAGATATAAAAGGTTCGCGATCGTGGATAAGTTTAGGTTCTGTCAGTTTGCAGCCCGCAGAGTTTGCGAAGTGTGCTACGGCCTTAGCTTTAGCCAAACTCATGAATCAATATGGTTTTACCATTGAGAACGTGCGCAATTTTGCAAAAGCCATACTCCTAATTTTGCTGCCCATGGTCTTGATCGTCATGCAGCAAGAGACGGGATCAGCCTTAGTCTATTTCGCTTTCTTCTTCGTGCTATATCGCGAGGGAATGCCCGGAAGCATACTATTTACAGCCGTGGCAGCCGTCGTCGTCTTCGTAGTCGGTATACGCTTTTCTGAGATCACATTACCACAAACGACGGCGATGGTTGGTCAAGCCGTTGTTCTTTTCCTTATCTGGCTAAGCACCGTAGGCTTAGTAGCTACCTATTGTCGCCGTCCATCGCTGACGTGGCGTCTTTTGGGTGGCGGATTGTTGATACAGCTGATTGCTTACGGCGTGTCAGCCTTCGTCTATCCCTTTGATATTTCTTGGGTGCAACTCATTGGCATTATCTTTATGGCCGGCTATATCGCTTGGATTGGTTTAGGAAGCAGAGTTCACAGCTTTGCGCTCATAGCGGCCTTCACTTTAGGCGCAACGGCCTTTCTCTATTCTTCCGATTATATGCTCAACAATGTCTTGGAGCCGCATCAGCAAACGCGTGTGAAAGTCTTGTTAGGCTTAGAAGAAGACCTTAATGGTGCCGGCTACAACGTACACCAAAGTAAGATCGCCATAGGTTCCGGCGGTTTTGAAGGCAAGGGCTTTATGAACGGCACGCAGACCAAACTAAAATATGTGCCGGAGCAAGATACCGACTTCATCTTCTGCACGGTAGGCGAAGAGCAAGGCTTTATTGGCTCAGCCGGCGTCTTATTTTTGTTTCTTATCTTGATTTTACGATTAGTTTATTTGTGCGAACGTCAGCAGACGACCTTCGGGCGCGTCTACGGCTATAGCGTTGTGAGCATACTACTCTTTCATGTATTTATCAATGTCGGGATGGTTATCGGCCTCACTCCCGTTATCGGCATCCCCTTGCCGTTTTTTAGTTATGGAGGTTCGAGTCTTTGGGGTTTTACGATCCTTCTTTTTATCTTCTTACGTATAGATGCGGGCGATCGTGTCCGTCTTAGGTGAAGAAATAACCGTATATAATAATGAGTAATTATAACAAGCCGAAGAAAAAATATACATTACTACTGATCTGTTTCGGATTGCTTTGCATCGGAGCTATCATTTGGCTCAAACTGCTCGGCGATAAGCGCACGTCTTCAGATCGCGATATACCCGTAGCGTCGCAAGATTCCTCCAATGTCGTTGCTGTGCCGGATACATCAATAGAGGTGGGCACGCTCCCCTCTTCGCCTGATACTTTCGATGTGGCTACGCCCGACAGTATCGGAAAAGACCGCCGCCCGCCCTTTGAAGCCGGTGATGAAGACGGCTATTTGGCCGGTATGGACGACGGTGCTGCCCATACGCCTCGCGCTTCTTATGATGAGTCCAATAGTTTTAAGACGATCGACGAACGTGCGGCCTACGTGCGTGGTTATCGTGAAGGCTATGCGAAAGGATTTGAAGACGGAAGTAAAGGCCGCCAGTTTAATATTTCTTCTAACAATTGACGCCGGCATACTTGCAGTTCATAGCTTAGCAGTTCTGCGTGCTAACGTCCTCAAATTCTTCCCCAAAATATGGAAGATACGAAACACATACAAATCAAAGACTACAACTATACGCTACCCGATGATCGTATCGCCAAATATCCGGTTTCTCCGCGCGATCATTCCAAACTCTTGCTCTATCGTGACGGTCGGGTAAGTGAGGATTCGTTCTACAATCTTCCATCTTATCTCAAGCCGGGTGCATTGATGGTCTTCAATAATACGAAAGTAATCTTTGCACGCCTTCATTTTCAAAAGTCAACGGGCGCACTTATTGAGATCTTCTGTTTAGAACCGCATACGCCGGCCGATTATCAGCAATCGTTTGCCGCAACGCGCCGCGTCACGTGGACGTGTTTAGTCGGCAATATGAAGAAATGGAAAGAGGGACGCTTGGAGCGCACGGTTAAAGTAGGAGATAGGGAACTACTCCTTACGGCGGAGCACAAAGGAACTGCAGGAACGGGTTTCGAAATAGCTTTCGACTGGGGCGATGATGCGGTTAGCTTCTCTGAAGTGTTGGATGCCATCGGCGAATTGCCCATTCCACCATACTTAAATCGCCAAACGGAGCAGAGTGATCTCAACAACTACCAGACGGTCTATTCGAAAATTGAAGGTTCCGTGGCTGCGCCGACGGCCGGACTCCATTTTACCGACGACGTACTTCGGCGTTTGGACGAGGTCGGCATTGTGCGAGAGGAAGTTACGCTTCATGTCGGAGCGGGAACGTTCAAACCCGTGAAGAGTGAGGAGATAGAAGGCCACACGATGCACGCAGAATGGATTGCCGTGAGTCGGCAAAATATTGAGCACCTCTTGGCCCACGACTGCTCGTGTATAGCTGTCGGTACGACCAGTGTGCGCACGCTCGAGAGCCTTTATTATATAGGCGTCTTGATCCACCGTAATCCACAAGTAGCGCCCGAAGACTTGCACGTACCTCAATGGTTGCCTTACGAATATGAGACTTCAACGGAAGAGAAGCTGACATCGGAGGCTGCTTTACACGAAATTTTGGCTTATTTAGACCGAAATAATATGAGCGTACTGCATACGGCCACGCAGATCATCATAGCGCCGGGATATACGTATAAGATTGTGAAGACGATGGTCACAAATTTTCATCAGCCGCAAAGCACGCTCTTGCTGCTGGTTTCAGCTTTCGTCGGCGGCAATTGGCGCGCCATTTATGATTACGCACTTGCGCACGATTTTCGCTTTTTGAGTTATGGCGATAGTTCGCTGCTCAATTATTAAATCCGCACTTTCGCAAAGGGGGTAGTTCGCTCAACCACGCGCAGGGCTTGCTCCTACCGTCTACGCTCGTGAGCGTACACCTTTGCGCTCGTGATGATAAAAACGTACGCTCGTGAGAAAAAGCTCTTTTTCTCACGAGCGTAAACGTTTTCAGTGGGTTTTCATCGCCTGTATGGGCGTAGCAGCGCGCTTCAGACGTGAAACTTACTAACAGGCTTTTCTATACAAAGCAGTGCGGAAGTGGGTTAAAACTCTTCCGCGCCGCTTCGTTATCGTTCGTTTTCGCTAAAGGATAAATAGAATATCAAGAAGTGTCAAAAGATTGCCCAATACAAGGATAGCCGTGCCGCGTTTTTGAAAGCCTCGGCGATAGTCGTTGAGACCTATAAAAAAGGCTACGATAGGCAGAATCCATAGTAGGTTGACTAAGAGATAGATGAGAAGTCCTATGAAAGCTCCCCAGCTGCTCGGCGCTTTGAACAGTCCGCCAAAGAGAAAGAACACGCTTAGGAAAACCGGAATGATATTCAGAAAAGCTAAGGCCAAAAGCCATTTAGGATAATCTTTCATTGGCTCAATGTCTTATATGTTGCTGTTGAAAATCTGTGCGCCGCATCGCCATTACAGAGGTTAGATGCTTATTGCTCATCGTGTTCGCCTGCGCGCAAGTCAGCCGCCTTTTTTTCATCTTTCTCAGCTGCTTCCGGCGCATTATTCTTGCGGAATAGTGCTGCTCGGCGGTCGTAGAGATTTGGGTTGGCGGGCTGCAAGGCGATGGCGTCGTCGCAATGTGTAATTGCCTTGGCTAAGTCTTCGCGCTGTTCGGCCAGTCGACTTAACAAAGCGTGGGCTTCTATGTTGAACGGATTCAGTTCACTTACTTTTTGGCACGCCGACTCAGCTTCAGTGCATCGCCCTGCTGCTGCAAGTGTCTCGGCTTGGAGTAGTGCATAATCCTCATGGTCCGGCGTCTCCTTTAATAATCGTTCTGCATCGGCCAAAGCTTCATCATAGCACCCCAAAGCTGAAAGTACCTTTACACGCAGTTGGATAGCCTGTGCATAATCAGCTCGCTCGCTGATCGCATCGTCGAGAAAGTTGAGCGCTTCCTCGTGCTTGTCTAATGCGTGCGCGGCCTTAGCCGACAAATAAAGGAGTCGGGGCTCTTTCGCCTCACTTTCCGCGAGTGCGGTGCAGATTTGCTGCATCGATTCGTAGTCTTCCGTCTCTCCATACGTGTTGGCCAGCAACAAGCCTATTTCTAAGTTGCCTGCTTCTTCAGCGTGAAGTTCTTGCAAGAGGGGAAGCGCAGCGGCATAGTTTTGCTGCATCAACTGCACTTCAGCCAAAAAGCCCACAACGCGAAGTTCACGCTTAATCTCCAGCGCCTCCGTGAAGCATTTTTCCGCAAAGTCGGCCATCCCCATTTGCTTTGCGCGTAAACCATCGTCACAAAGAATGTTGAAACGGCGCTCAGCGTCCTTGGCGGCCTTTTCTTCTGTCGGTTCTTCGGACGCACCGAATAGTTTTTTGAAGAAACTCATAAGTGTAATCTTATTTTCGTCCGCGTGTGAAGATGATCATAATCACGGCGGGGATAATCAGCGACAAACCAATAAGGATGCTTGTCGTCAAAGGCTCGTTGAAGAAAATCAAACCTAAGGTAACAGCCGTCAGCGGCTCGAGTGCGCCTAAAACAGAGGTCATTGTAGAACCGATATTCTTTACGGCAACAATCAAGCATAGATTGGTTACAACTGTACTTACGAGGCCCATAATCGAAAGTGAAACCAGCTGAGTTTGGGTCGTGATCATCTCAAATTTGTTCTCTAAGAGTGCGTAGCCCATAAAGATCATAGCGCCGAGCAGCATAATATAGAACGTCATCTTCAAAGCGTCCATATCTCTAACTCGCGAGCGGTTGACGCGAATCAAATAGAGCGCATAGCAAAGGGCGGAAATCAACTCGATAATAACGCCGCGCCAATCGACTGTCCCGTCTGATTGCCACGAAAGTACGCCCACGCCGACAACAGCCAGCGTCACGGCGATGATGGTCGAGAGCTTGCGCGCCTCGTTGTAAAACATCATCATCAAGATCGTGGTGAAAGCCGGATACATAAAGTGAAGCGTCGTGGCTACACCTGTAGACATATACTGATAACCACCAAAGAGGAAGAGTGCAGAGCCATCGGAAAGGAACGCAAGGTAGAGTAGCGTGACGAGTTCGCCGCGTGTGATGCGAAAACTCTTTCTCTTAATGACCATTACGAGGCCTATTATGACGGCAGCACTCATAAATCGATAGAAGAGAATCGAGAGGTTGGGCATGAAATCTTCAGGATTAGCCGCTGCGTTTGACTCGCTCATCGGTAGAACGAGCGTCGGCAAAAGACCGTAACAAATTGCGGCGATTAAAGCGCAAATTGTACCTTGCAAGGCCGCGCTTGGTCCGCCGCCTAAAGTTTTGTGCTCATGTCCGGAAATCCGACGAAAGAAGTGGAAAATGGGGTTACTCATAAGTTTAACTCTACAAATATTTGCGCTGCTGCCGATGCCATCTCTTGAAAGTACTTAGGCGGCACACAGCACTCAAGTTGGGTTTATTAAAAGCGCTAACGGCTTTCACCGCCATTGCCTTTTGATGTGTGTTTCATTCGTCCTCCCGCCGTCATCGGTTGAAGGGACGTGCAAATGTAAGCATTTATTCTTTCTTACCTCTTTTCTAAGCGACAGAAAGCGGGATAAAATGAGATAGTGCCACGATTATTTGCTCTGTCTGAATATCCTTGATCGCGTGAATGACCCGCTCAAGGATGAGAACGTTCCTTTTAAGGAAATGATCCGCACCTTTTGGTCAAAACGTCCGTACTTTTTACGAAAAAGGAGCGCACCTTTTACTGAAAAGGTACGCTCCTTTCTTGTGAAGACTATAGTTGCTGTATTTATATTTTGCTTATGAGGCGTGCGAAAGTAAAAAGTCATTATGAAATGACATTCGCATAAATCCTACGTTGACTATTTATTATATAAAAGTCCCCAATGGTAGAAATGCCATTGGGGACTATATCATCCTTAATTTACTTTTACTTCACTTCCTCAGATATATCCAATACTGATTATCAGCGTATTACATTCTTATGGTACAAAAATGTTTCCTCAATTTGAGTAGTATTGATTAGAAAACATCTTGGATGGTATCACCAACCGCCCTACTTAATTCCATTTAATTTATCAATCACTTTAAGCATATATATAATATTACTATAGATAGCCTTGGAGTTGTCGTCTAGTTGTTTCTTCTCAATTCCGTCACTTGTAGAGAAATTGTTAAATTCTATTTTTTCGTCAGAAAGAAGTTCTACTATCTCCTTACCCTCCCCAAATGAAACATTATATAATTCATGAGCAATTTTATTTCTCATTGAGATAAAGCGCAAACAGCATTCATGGAAAGTATAATTTACCATTTTCTTTTGAATCGATTCAATATTAAATTGGAAATCAGAAATTATATGATTGCGTTCATCAATTTTAATAATTTGATTCATATTAAGCTGACAAAATTTTTCTTTTTCGTTGTATTTTACAGGATCTGTTATTAGTCTGTCTTTTCCAAAGTCAAATCTAATTCTACATTCCATTGCACCATATAAGAAATAAAGACGAAATATGTCCTTCGGTTCTAGATTATCAACCTTATTTTGAAAGATCTTTTTTATCCTATCTTCTAAAGTGGTATAGATAGATAAAAACTCCACTATTAATAAAGACTTATTCTTATGCTTTATCAATTCTATCTTATCCATTTGAAATAATCTCTTTTATTCTCTCTAATCGCTTATTGACATTAGCGGTTGTGCTTGCCGACTTTTCTAATGTTGACAAAATGACTCTGTCAGACTTTATAATATCGAGAGAATCCATTAATTTTTGACAATTATCTACAGAAAACGGAATACAAGCATTTATGAGGTAGTCTGCTCCAGAGATACCCTTAAAATAAGTTTTTAGTTTTATTGTAACATCTAGTATTTTTTCAACGGTTACACGATCAATCATTAAAGGATTATTTTGAGCTTCTTGAAGAACGGAATTAATCATTTCTCTAGGTCGTGAATTATATTCTTTAACGATGCAGGTATTAACATCTGATTTTATGTAAAATGCAATGCTTGTATAAAATCGACCATAATCTTCATAGCGTTTTATGTCATTTTTAGTAAACAACTCTTTATAGACTTTAGACTTTTCGGCATTCTCAATATAGGATTTTACAAATTCATCTATGATATCTAATACCGAAGAACGATAAATAGCCTTTCTAATTTCATTCACTTTCAACTTTTCCGCGCCCTTATTTAAACGGGAGAATATATCATATTTAGTAAATTCTGGTGAATTTGCTGTTATAACATAAATATCAAGTACAGACGAAAGCAATTCACTTGCCATAGAAGCATATTCTTCTCTAACATCATTAAAAAACTTTCTCCCAAACCAATCTGCATAATATTCTAAGTACTTGGTTTCTAACCGGAGTTTATTAGTGAGAAACTCATTAATAGCAGTAAGTCTCTGTTTCCCGTCGACGACTTCATATATGCTATCATCCAGAATATTGGTGCCAGGAATTTCTACAACATAAATAGGTGGAACTATAATTCCCATAAAGAGAGATTCGATAAATGCAGTCTGTTTATCCCCTTTCCATATTTCATTCCTTTGGTATTCTGGTGATAAATCTAAACGTTTTCCCTTTATCTTTTGGTAGATTTCTTGAATAGACCATGTTTGTTTAACAATCTTAGTCTGTTTTAATAATTCACGCTTTTTCTCAGACGAAAAAGTATCATCCAATTCATTCTCATCAATAGATTCATTCTCTGCAAGTTGTAAATCTTCAGATTTTTCAACCTGTTCTTCCATAATTTTGTTATCAATATCTTCCATAATTATACTTTTAAATTGACCTTATGCTATTTTTATCAATAATTGTAAGTAAATCCTTTTGGCATTCTATATAAGTTTGAAGGAGCTTTTGTGACACCTTCCAGTAATCTTCATATATTTTTGATATCATTCTGTGAATTTTTCTTTGAACGGTTTCACCCGGAATAGGAATAAAGACAGAGTTAAGGAAGGCTTCCTCTTGAACTCTTGCCCTTGATGATGAAGATCCTGTTGCTAATCTGACTAATTGAGATTTCACTAAGTCGGATTGTAATATTGCAGCTAATACATAGTTGCTAATGATATCACTATCTTCTAATAAGTTTATTATATATGCTTCTTTTGATACCAACACAGTATCTAAATCCTTTGGAATAATGAACACCCGATTCTTTCTCGGATTTATCCTACAGTAGGCTAAGTCACCACCATGAGCAATATAGAAAGAGTTGCCAATTTCATCACCCTTTAACTTTCTAATATTAGAAATTGTTCCTGTATCTGGGGAAACATCAGGAATTTCTAAATAATAATATTCTATGTCCTTTTTAGGCACTATAGAAACATTATTAAATGTACATATTTTATCTAATCGCTTAAGAATCGAAAAACTCTTATGCAAGTCCTTGATATCAATGGTATTTATCAAATAACTCGCATCTATTCTATAATTGGTAACATCTTCTTGTTTTATCCATGCACATTCTCCTCCATTTTTTGTACTTTGTATTCCTTCAAATATTTGTACGAATTGAAGTGAGAAAAAAGACAAATCATTCTTATCAATTTTCTTATATGTCGATTTACCAACTTCATATCCAACTTCTTTTGCAGTACCAAGAAAAATGTATTCTGGCTTATTGTTTTCATTTTTTTTACGCAATCCTAAAATGGCAGTCTTTGATACCGATTTACCAAAAGGAATAAAAGCTCCTTCAGGTAAGCTAATAGATAGTGTTATATAACATTTGCTTAGCAACCATTCACGGAAACTTTGATAATATGGAAGATTCAAAAGTCCTTCTGGCAGAATTATATATAACTCCCCACCAGCTTTTTCGTCAAGCGAACGAATACATTTTTCGACAAAGAGAATATCAAGTTCTTGATTCTCCCTATTGAATCCCATCTCATATTTATTGAGTATGTCTTTGAATGTATATGGTATAGTAAATGGAGGATTTGTCAATATAAGATTAAAATAATTATTAGGGAGATTTTGGTTGCTCAAAGAATCTCCCTGATAGATATTGTTATACCCATCACCATGCATTATCAAATTGATTTTTGCTAATACATGTAAATCCTCGTCAGCCTCTCCACCCCACAAGCATTTATCAATTAGTTCATTGAATTTTAACTTGCGGTCTAATTCTGAACACGGAGTGTCAATAATTTTTTGATTCACATAGAGAAATGATTGAATAAGAAAGCCACCAGAGCCACAAGCAGGGTCTAATATCTTATCCCCTATTTTAGGGTCTGCATATTTAATGATAAAATCAACGATTTCTCTCGGTGTAAAGTATTGGTCAAAGTCTCCTCTAAGAGTTGACTTCAAAAAAATCTCATACACAGCTCCCTTTATATCATCACCTGTGCCTATAAAAGACCATGGCTCAAGCTCTTTTATAACTTTTAGTAAGCACTCATGATCTGTGATCTTTAAGCTCTCTGTTGAATTACTATAGATAGGGTATGCAACTAATGCTTCCTGAAATAGGTTGATAAATTCCTCATATACAGTAACTTCTTCAGCCTTTGCCAACTTTTCAAGGACCTCTATTTGAAATCTATTTGTCTGCCCATTCTTGGCTCTTTTCTCCTCGTTCATCTTAACAAGAAGAATCTTGGTCATTTCTTTAAAAGATTGGTCGGAGCGAATAAGCCCTCTTTTTTCAATAAGGTCTTTACACTTTTTAATTATTTTATATAACTCATCTGAGTTATTTAGAGTAAGCATAAGACTTTTAACCTCGCGAATCTCTATCTGTGATAAAGTTTTTTTACGCGTACGAGAAATATCACGAATTAATTCACTACGTGTTGGAATCTCTGCTGATTTCCTACCCGTATAGATATTTGTTGATATAATATCAATTCCATTAGTAACAATAGCATACAAAGCTGGAGGTGTTGAAACCAACTTTGCATAACTTATGCTTTGTAGTATTTCTTTATCATTCAAAGATACATTAGGGGCTTTTACATCTATAACGATTTCGATATTGTCCCCTTCTTCTATTTCTATATCAGATTGGACGGTAATTTTCTTTGTTCCAGCCTGGACGGGCATTGCATTTTCAAATCTCATCTTTGAAGAATCAAAGCCAAGCAATGATAAATAGGGTAAAACGATATGTATCTTTACATCTTCTTCGGTCTTGATTTTACCAGAGAAGTCTGTAATATTCTCAGAAATCCATTCCTTTAAATTCATATTGTGTAATGTCTTATTTAAATTATTACTTTTTCAAATGACTAAAATTAATAATAAAGATAGAGAAGGTAATGTTAATCGTTTTGTTCATAATAATATGAATAATCAATACCTTTCATAAACATTTCTCGGTCATCAATCTTGGTGGTGAGTGCAGGTTTTACCAAAGCTTTGATGTGGCTGCTATCAGATACTCTCTCACGCATGGCTGACAAATATTCGTTCTTGTCTATTTGACTCCAATCCACACACCGTTTAAGTGAACGCTTCAGCATAAGGTCAAGCCAAATGCGAGTGCTGCGACCATTACCCTCCATAAAAGGATGGGCAACGTTCATTTCAACGTATTTGTCCATTATCTCGTTGAAGGTTGTTTCTGGCATTCGCTCTATTGCTTGCAGGCTTTCAGGGAGGTGCATACAGTTAGCAAAGGTGAAACCTCCTTTTGAAATATTCTTGGTACGGATTTGTCCTGCAAAGTCATACAGTCCTCCAAAGAGATAAGCATGTATCTGTTGTAAACATTTGATAGTACCTGGGTCTACAGCCTTTAAGATACCACTTTCAAAGAGTTGATAAGCCTTTTTCTTGCTCTGTCCGTCAATAGTGTTATCACTATAGAGGAACCAGTCAAGAAAGCTTGTTGCCTTGGTATTGTTGATATGCTTTGCCAAAAGGGTTACACCCTCTGCATCAAACGTATCTGTCTTATAAGACTTCCCGTCAGAGGCTTTTAGCTTCAGTTGGTTAGTAGCACTAACCAACTGACTATTTTCTTTTCTTAGTTTGGTTTTGAGATACTTCCAATAGTTTCTCGTCTTTTGGTAATCATCTTGCTCGTTAATCGCAGCGATGATGTCCAGTACAGAGAACCACCACTTACTGTGTTCGTCATCCCATACGGCTCTTACTTCACGGTCGTTGAAGAATCGAATCGATTTCTTATATTGTTCTTTATCTTCTGCCATAAATGTTCATGTTTTATCAGAACAAAGCAATTTTTCAACATCATTAATAATATTAGTATTTATTTCTTGTGGTGAGAAACTTACCTTGTGAGTATTGAGATCAAATATCAAATGAATGGAATCACTATTTGGTAAACAATTTGCAGAGATTGCAAATTTTCTTATAAGGTCAGCTTTTTCCTTAAAGCTGATAACAAGAATATCAAAATCTTTTTCGTTATACTGTACACGACGATTATAATTACCATGTAGCTGTAATTCTATTTCTTTTATTTTAAGTGAATAGCGTTTCATAAATAAATTGGATTTTAGTTGTTTAGTTCTTTGCTTTTAATCTCCCAATAGCCATTGCGCTTACCATTTTTGCGTTCAATAATGCCACGTTCTGACAAACGCGTTGTCATACGTTTTACGGTTCGCTCAGACTTACCTATATGCACAGCAATTTCCTTTTGTGTTGCTTGTGGTTTCTCCTTGACAAACTTTATAAGTGCTACTTCTTCCAAACTGCAATCCAAAGTGTCATTATGGCTCTTTGGAATTTCCAAACTGGCACTTTGAACCAAATGCTTTGGTGCTTCTATATGTAGTCAGCCCTTAAAAGCCTAATATTCCACTGATTCATAGTATATTATGCTATAA
>ERZ773233.205-NODE-205-length-44561-cov-7.952186_pt1 | contig 44561 bp, 37 predicted proteins | sample MGYA00580991_ERZ773233 | MGnify/ENA primary metagenome ERZ773233 (study PRJEB29015, sample SAMEA2738178) | human oral metagenome | biome: human oral; feature: human-associated habitat; material: saliva | place: China | collected 2161 ...
GTTAAGTCGTAACAAGGCATCCCTACCGGAAGGTGGGGATAGACCACCATTCTAAAACATTCAAAATTTATACACTTTGTTCACTACTTTATCTCTTTTCAGTACTATTGAATATGAAATCAATCTGACATAAAAGTCAGATTTTTTTTGTTTTTTTAATAGAAAATGAATATAATTAGATTGACTTTATCTTTTCATATCTTTCTATGAAAGAATCAATCTTCCTTAACAGAAAACAGCTTGTGGTTATTCGTTGGTATTTACTGATTTATCGTTTATTATTTCAGTATTGAGTTTTTGTTTTTTGAGGTATTATTTCTGTTCTTTTATTGTTGCTTTCTTTTTCTGTTCAAGCCTTTTCTATTGAAGAATCTATTAATTTTGGAGATATCATGAGAATAAAAGAACAAAATTTGAATAATAAAGATGAGTATGAGAGTTTTATGAGGCAACAGTCAGGAGTTAATCTTATTGCATTTTGAGGTATGGTGAAACCAGAGAATTCTTGATTTGTAAGTCAGGATAATCTTTTATCTGTAGGAGGAAAATTTATTTTACCGAGAATTGCTGGGGGAGAAACAAAAAAAATTACAAATTTTGGACAGATTTTTTCAGGAGATCTCTATCAGAATTCAGATTTTTCATCTTTTTTTCAGGAAATATTGGTGGAACCATTATCTTTATCTTTGTTGAAAAATAAGGGATTTGATAGATTCTTGTTTACTGGAGATGTTGTATCTTATTTTTCACTAAATTGTTTAGATACTAGAAGTTCTAGTAGTTTTGTTTGTCAGTTGGCTTTAACAAGATTTTTAGAAAACTTTTTTGTGATGGATGTTCAACAAAACTTAAATTCTTCACTAGGTTATCAAGAAAAGGATCCATATTATGAATCTGAGCTTCAGTATTTTGAAAGTGTAGTAGGAACATCTTTAAGAAATCCATTACTTAATACTTTGATTCAAATCTATCCTAAGGTAAGATATTCTCATGAAAAGAAAAAACTTTTTTGTGATGGTGTTATCAATTATATGCTTTATTGAGGGGTAGGTAATGCTACCTTAACTGATATGATGGCTTCATGTGATGCAGAAACATTTAAGCATTATTCTTTCATGAAGGATTTTAGTGAAATTAATAATGGTTTTTTGTGAGGGACATCTGATGGTAAATTTTATAATGATTTGAGATTAAATCAATATAAGCTCTTTTCGCTTCAGCAGTTGTTGTATAAACAAATAAAATGAGCTGCACAGGTAGAGACAATTTTGACCTCATATTTGGACTTTTGGACAAGTCTTTTATTAAAGGAAGGGGAGAGAGATACACAGCTTTTAGATTCTTTTTCTAAACAGTTTTCTCATTGGTATCATCAAAATTTATTGCTCCCTTATTTAAGAGATGATCATGCAAAGGTCTCTATTGAACAAAAAAATCAGCTATTAACGAAGCTTTTGCAGATAGAGAATGGAGATAAGAATGGTCTTTTCAAAGGAATTGCAAAGAAAGATGATTCAGTTGCTCAAAATGTTCAAGGACTTATAGAGCAAAAGGTTGATATTGAGCAATTATTTAGAGCAAATGTTCCTGTTCAGTTTATTTTGACCTCCTCTGTTATGAGTGGAGATGTATTGACGGTTAGATGAGAAGATCAGGTTACAAATTTAAGAATTGAGGCAGAGCTGGCTTTTAATGGTGCAAGTTTGTATGTGACTAAAATTAGTATTCCAAAAGATAAAAATCTGACAGAATATGTAAATACACTTTTGAGTACGGATAAATATTCTTTTCTTAAGATGCTTTCATTGGTAAAAGATAATCAAGAAATTGCTCAGGCTAATCAAAAGTTTGAGATTAACTTGTGTGCAATGATTCAAAAAGAATTTGGAGAGTCTGTTAAAAAATGTTGAAAAACTGAGGTTTTGATGATTAAAGCTATTGATACAGCCTCTGGAGTGAATTATCGTTTCCTTTTGAAAGATAATGTCCTTAAAGGTATTGAGATTTCAGATCAAACATTGCAACAGCAGATTTTGTCTGAATTGGATCGAAAAGCTGTAAATAGAGATACTACGTTTTGACTTATTCAGAAAATTTGGAATTATGAGTTAAAATCTAATGATTCTTGATTTGGTGCGAAAGAGCAAATTCTTGTTAATGATGCATTTGTAAAATACTTCAAACAAAAACCGAAGAAGGTTAACGTTGTTTGAGGTGTGATCAAGATATATTTCTCTATTAAGGAAATTGATTTCATTGGGCAGTATGATCTTGCAACAAATCGTTTGAGTCAGATTTCTTTAGATTTTGGAGAAGTAAGGAAACCTATCATTGTTCAGAGGTTGGTTTTTGACTTGAATGAGAAGTCTGTAGATCAAATCAATGCTTTCTTACTTGATCCTATAGGGTATTTGAAAAAAATAAATTCAAGAATGGTTGATGTGTATTTCAAGGATGGAAAGTTGACTGCTCCGGTTAGAAATATAGATCAAAAATCTGAATAATAGTAAAAGCTAGGTTTTATCCCTAGCTTTTTTATTTTTTCTTATTTTCTAGTGTGGTAAGCGTTGAATTGATATTAGTTAAACTTGTTTGAAACGATGTGAGAAAGCTTTGTTGGAGAGATAGAAACTCCGAAAGATGAATAAATAGATTTGATTGGTTATTTCTTATGAGAATGCTATCTGGATTATTGCTTTGGTCTGAGTTATCTTTTGTTTTTTTGTTTTCTCATTTTATAGGTTTTTGTATATTGGAAATAGGGTGATTGAGTATTAGGTAGCTATTTTTCTCTGCAGGTCAGTTAATGCTATCAAAAATTGCTTGATTTTCAGTTTTTTTATCTGCATCTGAGGTAATGGGAGGAGGGCTTTTTGTTCCTAGGTTTGTAGTGAATGCTGCTGTTTTACTCAAGTTTTGAGGGGAGAATTCACTATCAAGGAATTCAGATTTTTTTTGTCTTGTGCTTAGTCTTCCTCAGAGATTTAGGTTGCTTATAGGATTTAGGATTTCTGAGATGACCTCAGCAATACTATAGATGGTTTTTGTATTAGTATTAACATTAATAGCTTTTGCAGGAATAGTACAGAATCTGATCCTGAGTGCATTTGCCTGAAGAATTGGAAAGTCTGCTTTTTCTTCAAGAGCTGGGGAGCTTCGTTCTCCACATAGGCACTGGAGTTTACATACTTGTCTTTCATCAAAATCAAGTTCATATTTTCCTTTTGCGTTTTTTGATTCACATTTATTGCTGCATTTTTCTAAGTCTTTCTGAAGTTCTTTTTGTTCATCTGGGGTTAGACTGTCAGGATTAGAGCCTTTATTATTTTGATTAGAGGTTGGGAGAAGAAGGGTGTTAATTTTGTTGAGGGCATTTTGAGCTGCTGTGTAGTTTTGTAGATTTGGAGAGTTTTTTTGTAGATCAGAATTTGATGAGATAACTGAATCTAAGTCAGCTTTTTTTACTGTTTTTGTAAATTTAGAAACTCCAGGAGGAAGACATTGGTTTGCAAATAGAGTTTCATTGCTTTGATTTTTTGCTAAAGTAGGGGTAGATGAATTGATTTGTGTATTGATTTCTTCATCTTCTGTCGTTGATGGTTCTTTTTGATTGTCTGTCATTACATTAGAATTTTCATCTTCTAGGCTAGGATTTTTTCATGAATTATTTTCTTTATTGGCTTGAGATTGGATTGAATTGTTTGGTTGATTGGAAATATTAACATTATTCTGTGAAGATCATATTTGTGAACTAGAATTTCCTATAGATGAAGAAGTTGTAAAGTCAGGACTTTGATAAAAGATTGTTGTTGGAGCATCTTTAAATCATTGAGATCCATTAAAAAATATTTTTCCAACTTGATTAATATCAGCTAGAATATCATAATCTGAGTCTTGCTTTTCCCCGTTTTGATATTTATTATTTCAAAAATTGCTGAGCTGGAGGTATTGATATTGTTGAGCTTCGTTTTTTGCTGGTGTGTATGCATCCATTACAATTTTGTTACATATGGAAATAGGGGTTAGGTTTAGCTCTCTGGGGGTACGACACTTTGCAATTTTTAGACATCCATTTGCTCTAATTGCAGTTCGATTGATGGAGTCAGATTTTTTACCCTTTTTTAGGTTTGAATTTTTGAGTGTTTGAAGGTCTCGATACTGTTTAAATTCGTTATCATTGAGATAGATATAAGAGGCGATTTCTTCTTGGCTAAGATCACAATTTTGTTCTCTTTTGATGGTATTTTGAGCGATTTTGAGAGTAGCTGTTATGGAATGTTCTATTTTTGTTTCGTTTTGTTGGAGGTTTTTTTGAAAGAGGTTAGTTGTGATTTTAGATGATGTTTTATATTGATTTTTTTGTTGCTGAATTGCACGAGCTTGAATTTCACTGAGCTTTGATTCAATAGATTTTAGAGATGCTCAAAAACCATTTGCTGAGGTAAAATTATTGAGGAAAACAATCCCAGCAAGAAGTGGTAAAAAAAGAAGAAAGAAGTCAGATTTTTTATTCGTTTTAATTTGGAATTTGGACATCTTGAACTTTGTAAAAGAATGTATAAAATGGCGTTACAAGCTTGGATAAATAATTATTTCTTAGCCAGAGTAAATCTTCTTGATATGCAAGTAATCCAATGTGATAAGGATAGGTCGATTGAATGTCAGAAAGCTGTTTGAGGGTTTGATTGGTGGCTGAGAGGATAGTGAGAGGTTGATAGTTAAGAAGATCGATCTCAGCAAGAGTATTTGTGTTGGGATTGGAGATAAGAGAGAGATTATAACGATAATAACTACTAAAAAGCATATATCGTAGTAGTTCATTATAGGTTTGATTGATAAAAGGATTGAGTCCTTCTGATTTCTCTAGCGAAGAAAAAATGTTACAAAACAATGCATCAAGAGCTTTTGGATTCTTTTCATTTTTGATACAGAGGTTTTGATCTTTGTGTTTTTTTTCAGAATCTTTTAGGAGTTTTTTTGTGTCAATAATTTTTAGTTTATCAAAAGCTTTTGAAAAAGCTTTAAAACTTTTTGCAATTTGATTGCAGGTTTTTGGGTAGGAATGGAGCTTTCCTCAGCAGAATTTTGTTTGATCATTGTTGTGTTGACCGATATTTAGGAGTTTTTCGGCAAGAAGGCTGATTTGATCGTCTAGTGTTTTTGTATCAGTAAAATTATTGTTGATAATTCCATAGAGATTTCCTTGTTTGAGGGTTGTGAGATCACTGATGACATCTGAAATAATTTCATTAGAAAGAAAGCTTAGATTACATGATTCTTGGTATTTTTTATTAGGATCTGTACATTCAGATGAGTATTTAAGCTTTCTGAGAGATGTTTCATCTCTGAGGTAGTTTGTTGATTCTTTTAGGGAAATTGTTGGGTGGAAATTAGGAAGTTCGGTATTGGATTGTGAACAAAGTAGAGACAAAAAGAGGCTATTTGAAGCATGATATCGATCTGTGGTATCAGAAAAGGCTGTGTTGAGTGAAGGTGAGAGTGACTGTTTACAGAAGTTATCTACGATTTCTTGCTTTGTTCGTGGTTTTTGTGTACGAGTAGGGGCAGTATAGTTTAGCAAAGCTCAGCTTCGTAGACTGATGATTTGATCTGGTGTTGGAGAAAATGCAGAAACATTTGCTCTAAATAATAGGCAAAAAAAGGAGACAAAAATCAGAGTTTTAGTCCATTTTCGGTTATATAACACTTTTATAGCTATTTTTACCGGTTTTTGCATTTTATTTTGATTAAGGGATATAACAGGTTGAAGATGGATGGTTACTACACTGATAAGAGCAGATGTTTTTGAGAGATTTTCTTGTTCAAGAATTTTTATCTCAAATGAGTGCGGCAATTTCTTGGATTTGGAAGCTAAGATGCGCAAACTGATTGGTGCTTAGTGTCGTGTTTGCAAGTGTTGTTTCATGTTTGATGTTACTTTCAGCTGATAATAGAAGTTTGAAATCTTTGTATAATTCTTCGTGAAGTGAAATATTATGTTCATTTTTGGTTTGTAGTTTTGTTGCTTGAAGAAGAAGTCATGATAGAGTTTCCAATTCTGATTCCTTTTCTTTTTGTTCTCTCTTTGTTTGTTGAAATGTTTCTTTGAAATTTTTGATTGATTTAGAAATGAGTGATCAAATATTGTTAGCTTCTTCTTGTGTTTGTTTTTTAGCTTCTTGTCGTTGATTTTTTGTCCTTTGTGTGATGGAAATTGGCGAAAGTGAAGAGAGCTCTTCGTCAGTAAGTTTTGTCGTATCTAAACCATAGACAGATCTCAAAAGGGCTAATTCATCTGCGGTCAGACTTTTTTGTTTATTTGATCTGAAATGTTTGAAGCCTTTAAGAGATTCATTGAGTCTATTGATTGCAGAAGTGATGGTATGCTGAGCAGAAGCTCCAGTTCTTTTTGTATTTGAAGTGAGTGTTTTTAGGTTTGCAAGGAGCGCATTTGCACTAGAACCACATTTTGGTATAGCAAGGTTTATTCCATTAAATCTTGCACATTTATAGTCTGTTTTCAGTGTTTTTATCCATTTTTCATCAAATCTGATGTTTCCTGTACTGTTGGTGAGTTTATAGGTTGATGAAGAAGAAAGAAATGTTTTTATACTAATATTTAGGCTTTGTAGCTCAAGCAAGGTGTCTAGATATGAGATTGAAGATGGGAGATTATAATTCTTATCTAAGAGTCCTAAACTTTGATAACGGCTAATAAGAGACTGAAGTTTTTCTGAGTTCTCGATAGTTTTTCAGATTTTTCATTTTTGCCCAAGAATGTATATCGTCTCAGATATATCTCGATCAATGTTTTGGAGCTTTGCTCGGTCTCTAACGAGCGGTCTTTCTTGAAATAAAATTAAAAATGACATCAATCCGTCTGTTTGAGTATTGAGGGTAGAGAGAAGGAAAAGGGCAGAAGTTGTTGCATTTCAAATAAGCATATTTGTGATGGCAGTTTCTAACTCTTTTGCAAGGTCTGTGATGAGGGGAAGATTGGTGTTTGCGGTGGGAGAGGAAAGTTTCAATACTTTATTGGTGAAAAGTCCCCCTTCTCCATCGTTGATTTGTGCAGTAGTAGTTTTAAAAGGATCTGCAGACATAAGATCAATGGCTTTTTGTTGAAATTCTAGGTATAAATTAAGAGAACCTGGTGTTTGGAGGCATATAGGAGTGTTTGGTCAGCATTTTGGAGAAGATGGTGTTGTTGAGGAAATATTGTCTGAGGCAAATAAAAAACTGTTTCCAAGCTGAGAGAGAAGGAAAATAGAGGAGAAAAGTCAGATTTTTATTCTGTTTTTGAACATTTTGGATGGGGAAGCTAAAAAAGACAGTTTTTAGGCTTGCAAAAAGTGTTCTTTTCTTTATATACTAATATGAATTGTTTTATCAAGTAATTAGAGACAAAATGGATATTTCAACGTATGAAAATGGTATGAAAAAAGCTTTAGCGTATTTGGAGAATGAATTTGCAGCATTGCAGATGGGAAGAGCTACTACAGGGCTTGTTGATAACCTTAATGTAGAGACTGATTATGGAACGATGAAAGTTAATGCATTGGCTCATGTGACGATTATGGATAACACTACGCTTAAGATTGAACCATGGGATAAGTCAGGAGCTAAGGCGATTGAAAAAGCTATTTACGATTCAGCTCTTGGTGTTGGTGTTGATAATCAAGGTTCTCATATTTTGATCAAAATTCCAGCATTGACTCAGGAGAGAAGAGATCAAATCGCAAAACAGGTAAAGTCTATGGGAGAAGATGCAAAAACTCAGATGAGAGGTGTGAGACAAGAAGCAATGTCTGAAACAAAGAAAGCTTTCACTGCAAAGGAGATCTCTGAAGATACTCACAAAGCAAATGAAAAAAATATTGAAGAATTGACAAAGACTCGATCAGCTAAGGTTGATGTACTTGTAAAGGCTAAAGCTGAAGAAGTAATGAAAGTATAATCTTTATTTGAAAAAAAGCAAAAAAATGAAAAAATATCTTCATAAAAGGTACATGAAATCTGCTGTGTTGATTGCTCTTGGAGTAATTTTTCTGCTTGATGTGTTTTGAGTGTTAAAATCTAATGTGGCTTTTAGTTTTCTTTATAAACTTTGGCCTTTGTTTTTGATTATTCTAGGGGTGATGATGCTTTTTTCTGATGAAGAAGATACTGTTGAGAAAAAATGAAAAAAAACTGAATCTAGAGAAGATTTAAACTAAAAAAGTTTATCTTTTGTATTATAATCAGAATTTTTTATCTTATTTACTGTGAAAGTATGTCTGTATTGAATGTAATTTGGGCGGAATTTCTCTATCGTCCAATCTTTAATCTTTTGGTAGTGTTTCTTGCGATTTTTGGAGGAAATATGGGGATTGCGATTATTCTTTTGACTTTGCTTGTAAGGCTACTCTTGCTTAGAAATAGTATGGCAGGAGCTAATATGTCAAAGGGGATGTCAAGTATCCAACCAAAAATGGAAGAAATTCAGGAGAAATATAAAGATAACCCTAAGAAACTTTCTGAGGAAACAATGAAGCTTTTGAAAAAGGAAGGAGCTGGTCCAATGAAATGATGTGTTGCTATGCTTATTCAGTTGCCAGTATTTGTTGGTCTTTACTATGTAGTGAGAAAGTTTGCAGAAGGAGCTATTCCTCATGAGTGGCTTTATAGCTTCTTTTGGAGCTTTGGAAAGGGATTTTCTTCTGGGGAAGGAATCGATGCTTATTTCTTAGGTATGAATTTGTTTGAGAATCATAATGTTGTATTGACAGCTATTGTTGCAGTACTTAACTTTACTCAGTTTCAACTTACAAGTTTGACTCAAAAGGCAAACAAGCCTGCTGCTATGCCAGGAGGTCTTCAGATGCCAGATATGGGAAATATGATGATGATAATGAATATTATGATGACGCTTATGATGGTAAGTATTGTGTATAGTTTTGCAGCTGGTGTAGGGCTTTATCTAGCGGTAACATCACTATTTAGTGTTGTGCAATATGTAATTCAATATAGAGTACTTATCAAGGCGAAGTGGAATATGATCTTCAACAAAAATAAGCCAGAAGTAATCAATAACTAGTATTTTATATTCGTTTGGAAACAAGATCAAAAGTCTGAATCTAGACGATGTAGGATATTGAGGTCAGAATTTTATTTTTGTTTCTTATGTGTAAAAATGGCAAGTAGAACAAATAAACAGGGAATCGCAAAAAAGAAAGCTCAACAAGCTAAGCAAGCGAGTAGAGTGAGAGGTGCGAGAAGATTTGATTATCCAAAGAGAAAGCTTGAACTTGAAGAAGCAAAGGAGCTTTGAATTGTTGGAGTCTATACTAATCCTAAAGGAGCAACGTATAATCGATTTCTTAGAGGAAGAAAGGTTTGTTGGGAGACTAGGCTTAGAACAGACCCTGATGGATATAGATATATCAGAACACCTGCTGGAGCTTCAGAAATTGTTTTAGCTCCATCTTCTGGGTGGATTAGAACTAAGATGAAAAAAATGGTGAGAAGAAGATAGTCGAAAAAGACTATCTTTTTTTAATTTTTTTTATGAGAAAAACACCTCTAAGATGAGGTGTTTTATTTTGAGTTATAGCATTTCTAGCGCGATAATTTGACTATTTCCAAAGATTGATTCTTGGATAAGTTGGCTAATTTGTGTAGAGGCTTGTCCAGCTTTTATCATTTGTCCAAGAATAAGGTATTGTGCTATTACGATCTTCTCATCGTCACTAAGGTTAGAAAGTCAAGCTCCTCCTGTTATTGTTGGGATCTGTGCATAGAGCTTTTGAGCATCAATTTTTTTATTGAGAATGTTTGCTAGGTCATCCAGTCCCTCTGCTTTATCAAGTCTTTTTATAAAGATCTGATTGATGTGTTCCAAGAGGGAGGTATCCTGTTGGGTGATGAAGAATTTAGCAACAGCAAGTTTTGCTCTGAGGAGAATGAGATCATCATCTGAAAGAGATCAGAATTCAGATTTTAATTCTTCGTTTGTTAGGCTGAATGCATATTTTGCACCGATATTATTGGTAAAGAAGAGTTTGAGATAGCCGTCTTGGGCAAATCTAGCAAGCATAGTCAAGGCTCCGTGAGTTTGAACCTTGGATTCTGTGCTATCTAACTTGGCAAAGAATCTATGAAAAAGACTCTCATTTCCTGCTCAAACCCTTCAAACTGTTCCAATATTTGGGTCAATAACGAGATATTTGATATGATTGTTTTTGAGTCTATGATAGGTCTTACAGCTATTGTAGTCAGACATTTGTTCTCGGAGTTGAGAGAGGAGTCCATCTAGGGTAATGTTTTTTTGATTGTGGAGGAAGTATTGGATATAGGTTCCTGCAATTAACACACCATCTTCATCTTTTCTGTTTTTTAATTCTTCAATAAGTGGTGAGTATTGTCCAAACTGGAGATCAAAAACATTTTTGGCTCCAAAGCTATAAGTTATCGTTGTCTTGGTTAGATCTGAGAATGAAGATCAGATTTTTTGTTCTTTCCCAGTTGAAGCTTTATATCGGCCAAAAGGTCAAGTTCCTGCTTGAGATCCGATTCTAAGGAAGTTTAATATAAGCTGTGATGTTAGTAAGAATACCATAAATCCAAGAATCCAAGAGCCAAGTTCTTTTGTTGTTTTATTATTTGTAGGATTATCGTTAATATCTTGAAAGAATACAGCAACAGCAAGTAAAAGCCAAATCATCAATCCAAGTCCATACCATACGATTCCTGCAGCAATTGCCCATCGAATAATTCGTCCACATCCGACAGCGCTGATGAAGAAAATCAGCTTTTTATTGAGTTGAGTGAGAGAGGTGAGAAGTGCTCAAATAAGTGCTATAAGTGAAAAGATTCGTACTAAACCAATATCAGTATAATAACTACTTAAGTTTTGTAGAGACCAGTTGAAAACAGCATTGATCGGAACTAGATACCTATATGGAATGTCAAATCAACTATCGCTAGTGAGGATGCTGTGTTCTTTATAGTAGGTTGAAAGATCTGAAAACACGCTATCTAGAGTTGTTGTTCAAGAAAGGTTAAATCCTGATTCAATCAGGTTTTTTACCGTTCCTTCACGGTTTTCAAAGATCTTTTTGAGAGCTTCAAGGTTTGCTAGTGATGGAGTTGAGAGTTTTTCTCTGTTTTGACAAAGAAGAACTCAGTCTTTATCAATTCCATAGCAGTGATTATTTTTCCAAAAGAAAAGTTTTAATACAAGTCCAGCAACTCCACTTCTTTTAAATGTTTTTGTGTTAAATCCCACATATCTTCCAAAGTCTTCTCTCAGTGTACTTCCTGGAGCTTTTTGGAGGTTTGCAGAGAGATCTTTTTCATCAAATGATGTTTGTTTACATTGAGCGAGGTTGAAGTTATTTGATTGTTCGTTGAGTACTTGACTATCGATTGTATTTTGGCTACTTAGAGATTCACTAGTCCCAAGCGTTGCAAGTAATTGTGGTTTTGAGTCAGTTTTTTGCTTTTTTGAACTTTCTCATGGATTTTCATTTTGATATCCAAGGAGTAATGTTTTAGGGAAAGTTGACCAGTTTTGATCATTATTTATGATTTTTTGATATGTGAGTCGAGGTGCCTTAAATATTACGATTGTTGAGAGAAATACTATTCCCCAAGAGATAATATTTTTGAACCAAATGTTAAAGTGAGGTTTTTTCTTCAGGAGTCCTCTAATGAATCCAACGGTTAGAATAATTCCTCCAATAGCCAGAATTATTGTTCATAATGTCGGATTGATAAATGTTGATGCATAGAGCGGTTGAACAATTCCCATAGCTCCGATTGCCATGATTCCAAGTCCTATAGCGGAGGTAGTGTTGAGCCAAAGTCCGATCATTAATAACGCAAAAATGACGAGATCAATGAATGCTGTCGGCTTTGCCATGATAGAGAATCCAAAGAATATAGCAGAAATCATTAGATAAACTGAAATTTTCTTTGTTTTTTCTGTTTCTTCCTGGTTATCTTTCTGGTAAAGCAGATTGAGAAAACTGAACCCAGAGAAAAGTGCTAAAATTGTCAGAGATAGTACTCCCATATCGGTTTTATTATCTACAAAAAGAAGGAAGGCCCCCATTCCACTGGTAAGCCGAGCAAGGAGTAGTCCCCATGCAATAAAGAATGCACTTTGAGAGAAATCAGATTTCTTATCTTCTTGTTGAGGGGCAAAGAATTTCAATGCTTCTATAATAAGTCAAATTCCGAATAATAAAACGATAATTCCACTCCAAAAGTTCATATTGATTGCGAAGGTATCAGTGGCAAGCGATGTGATTGAAGTAATTGGTTTCCAAAAAGAGAAGGCAGATGCAATAAGTCCATGCCAGAGATAAGGCATTGCATTTGCTGTTCCCCTGTTGCCTCGTAGGATTCCTCCGTTGTCTGCAATGACTTTTGGGGTGTAGAGATATTCGTGATTAGCATCTCGTGCTGTTGGATATGGGATGATGGTATGGCTAAATCCAAAGTAGAAATAAGCTAGGGATCATGCTAATAAAATCATCCAAATCCAAGTGTTTTTTTTGCGGATTTGGGTATGAAGTGTTGCAAGAAACTGATTTACATTCTCCAGATGGATGTTTAGATGAGATTTTTCTTTTCGAGCAAGAATTAAGCATGTAATTAAGATGATCCACAAGATTGGCCAATAAAAAATTCAAAATCCCATCAAAATTTGCATTACTACAAGAAATGCCACTAACCCAGCTCAAAAGCTTAAAAGAGTTTCTCTGAGTCCGATGTGAGAGAAGAGTTTTGAAATACGAGTAATTCGTGATCCTAGGCTAAACATTGCAAAGAGGATAAGTATACCAACCCCCAAGAGCAGCGCTGTATTCCACAAGAGTAAGATTGGAGCAAAAAAATTAATGAGTGTCTCAGAAATTAACTCATGTAAAATGGAAAATACCCCTAAACTTATAGCAAGTCCCCATAGAATTTGTCAGAATTGAGGTTTTTGGGTAGTATAGAGATAGTACAAAGGCAGTGTTGCAGATGCAAGTGCGGATAAGATTAATCAAAAATTTTTCCAGCTAAACATGTCGCCGTAGTAGCTATGATTTCCAAAGTAGGATAATCCTCCTTCAAAAAGTACTATTGTAAATACTGCTAAAAGTCCTCAAAGGATCCACTTGTTTAATGATTTCATTGTTTTTGAAAAAATAAAAAACCTGACCTTATCTATAAGGTTTTTGTTTGTATTTTCAAGTTTTCCTTCCTTTGTTTAAATATTTTAATTTAGAAGGATATGGAGTAATTGAATCGCTTTTTCTTGAGGAAGAAAATAGGGAGAGGTGGCTATCGTGATAACTTTTGCATTGAGGATTAGGTTTTTTGTTTTTTTTATGGTTTCATCAAATTGTTCAATACTCATTTCTTCTGCTCGAAAATCCAGGTCTATATCTAGGATATAGTTTTTATGAATGTTTTGATAGTTGAGGAGCTTATATTCACTTCTAATTTGATCCATGTGGCTGATAAGATTTGCTTTGAGCGCAGGCTCAATAAAGTTGCCTACATTACATTTTGTTTGTACAAAGTTGAAAACATCATCCAGATTTGTTTCTGGTAAAGTGTTTGTGTTTTGGTTTAGATCGCTATGCTGATCAATGTGGATTAGTGCGATTTTGTCTTGCTTTCATTTTGTGATGTCTCAATTTCGAAGTTCTTTGTATCGAAAATAAAGAGCATGATTGTGGTTGTCAAAAATATATATTGGGTTTGAGGAACTATTGAGTTTGATGAAATGTTCAAGTCCAAGATATTCTTTTACTTTTCAGGATTCGTCACACTCAGAAAATACAGTTTTGGATCAGATTTTTAGATCTTTTGTAGTCCCTAAAATAAGTTTTGGAACTCGAAGTTGAGCATTAGGTCAGCGAAGCTGGTAAGTAAAAGCATTATTCCCCATGTTCTCTTTGAGAAAAAAACCTTGGTAATATTGCATTTTATGGACAAAAAAGTAAATAAAAGAATCATAAAAATATGCTTGTAAAATGCAATCAAATCCTTAGAGTTGAATTTGTTTTATATCTTAGAGAAAATGATGATGAAAACCTCAATTTCTTCTTGGTTCACAGCTAAGAGAACAATATCTTTGATGATTGTTGGTGTTGTTTTTTCTGCTTGAATAGTTACTGCATTTAGTTTTTTTTCTTCTAGCCCTGCTAATAAGATTTTGGCTGGAGAGACGGTTCCTTTTGATAAGACTCATCATATGAATATTGAGAGGTTTGATAGGGAATTGGCGGTTAATCAGATGAATGAAGCTCAAATGAAAATTATGTGGAAGAGATTCCCATATTTTAAACCTATGATAGAACAAAAACTGAGGGCAGCTGGAGTTCCCACAGATATTTTTTATTTAGCATTAGCAGAGTCAGCTCTAAGAGAGACTGCTGTTAGTAATGCAGGTGCTGCTGGTATTTGGCAATTTATGCCAGCTACAGCTAGTGGTTATAATTTGAGAGTGGATAGTCTTATCGATGAGAGATTGGATGCAGAGAAGGCGACTGATGCTGCAATTAGATATCTTAAAAAAGCTTATGAAAAATTTGGATCTCGAACCTTGGCAATGGCTGCATATAATAGAGGATCTAATGGAATCTCTAATGATATGGCATATCAGTATCAAAATAATTATTATGATCTGTATTTGAATAATGAGACCTACAGATATCTATTTAGAATTTTGGCTATGAAGGAGATTTATGAAAATTTAAGTAGTTATTTTGATCTTTCAAAGTGGGGTAGTCAATATTCTCTTCCAGATACGAAGATTGTCACTTTAAATAAGGTAGACAACTTAGCAGTTTGGGCTGCAGGACAGGGGTATACTTATCATGAAATTAGGGTGCTCAATCCACGAATTAGAGGAAACAAACTGCCAGATGGAACATGGAATGTGAAGGTATATAAAAGATAATTAGCATTAAATACAAAGAAAAGGGGAAAGAAGTCTGACTTCTTTCTTTTTTTTATTGTTGTCAAGGGTTGTCGACTTTAGATGGTTTTTCCTTGAAATGAAGAGTAATTTCGATATCTTTAATGATACTATTTTACCCTTAATGAAATTTATGAAATTACAGCAACTTTTGCAGGATTCTGGATATAAAAAGAAGTTTGTCTTAGAGAAGCTTTTGGCTCATTTCTTGAATAAAACAAGAGAAGAACTTTGGATCGATTCTGAGTTTGAAATAGACTCTGAGACTTTGACAACGATTCAAAAGGCTTATCGCGAATATGTAGAGGATGAAAAACCATTGGAATATATTTTGGGGTATGTAGAGTTTTTTGGGGTAAAGTTCTGGGTAAATGAGCATACGCTTATTCCTAGACCGGAGACTGAGTATATGATCTCTGCTCTTACTGAGTATTTACAAGAAAGTCAGCTTTCTGATTTTGTTTTGCTTGATATTGGAACAGGTAGTTGAGTCCTAGGATGTAGTGTACTTTTGCAAAATCAGGACAAGATTTCACAGGTATTTATGAGTGATATCTCTGCTGATGCACTTTATGTAGCCAAGAGGAATTATGACGACTTAATTGATGCTAGAAAGCATGAGATGAGGATGATTCAGTCTGATTTATGTGCATTTCTTGAAAGTTATCCTGATGTGATAGAGGGAAGAAATATTGTGATGACGGCAAATTTGCCTTATATCCCTGATCAGACTTTTGATGATAATTCTCCAGCAAATGTACAAAAATGGGAACCAAGATTTGCTTTTGTATGAGGAGATGATGGACTGGATCTGTATAGAAAAATGTTTGCTCAGCTCAAGGAAACTGTTGTCGGAAAGTCAGACTTAACAATGTTTTTGGAAATGATGACATGGCAGGTTGATATTTTGAGAAAAGAATTTTGAGAAGAAATGGAATTTGAAGAGGTTAAAACTTTCCACTTTAATATCAGAATCGTAAAAGCAAAGTTTAGAAGATAGATTTCAAAATATTTCTAATAAGACTTTATATTTTAAAGATTTTCCGATGAACCGATTAAATAAAATCAAACAAATGAATTGGGTACATAAGATTAGGCAGAATACCTTTGTTTCTTATCTTTTGTTGGCATTTGGTGTTTTGTTTGCACTCAAGTGGGGGGCAATTTTGTATGCCTATGGTTATTTGCTTGATCAAATGCAATGGCGATGGGTTGGATATTTTGTCTTGGAAGTTGTTCAAGGGGATGGGTTTTTGATAGGAATTCTCTTGGCTATGGCTTATTATGCTCAGACCTTGGAGAAAAAAACAGCTAAAGTCTGAATTCAAACTTTGGTTGTTCTCTGACTTTTGTTGGTTTTTTCTGATGTGGTAGCAATGTTTGTATATCAGCAGAGATTTTCGTTTGTTCAGATGAGTTGAATGATTGCAAATGCGGATAGTATTATTTGGCTTTATCTTTTGGGGTTTGTCTTGTGAGTTGGGATATTTATGTCGATTATTTGGCTCATTGGAAGGTGGATTAAGTTTTCTTTGACTAAAATGGCGGTTTGGATTTTGGTAGGAGGGGCTGTTGTGCTCAAATTGATTCCATTGCCGATTTTACAGGTTTCAGGTGGTGAATTGCCAGTAGAAAATGTATTTGCTCAGCGGTTTAAGGAATATTATCAACTTAATCTTGCTGAACAAAAAGATAAAAAAAGTGATGTAAAGTCAGATTTTTTAGCTCTTTCTACAGGGGAAAAAACTGAGCTTTGAGAGAAAAAACAGGCATGGTATCGTTATGCAAAAGTAAATCCTGAGTCGATTTTTGAGCAATTTCCTCAAAAGGAGTTGATTGATGCAAGAGATGATCAGGGAGATCCTTATTTTCTTCAGGTACTGGAGCTTGCTTTGAGTGTAAAGCCAGAGCTGGTTTTTGAGCATATTGATGCGTTTAAGGATTGGAAAGATAATAATGGAAAGCCTATTCTTAAACAACTCTTAGAGTTTGCTATTGCACAAAAGCCTCAACTGGCTTATGACTACCTTTCTCGTTATGAGGAGATTGTAGAATCAAATGAGAAGATTGCAAAATCTTTGCTTGAAAAGGCAACTCAGCTTTATGAAAATAAGATGAACTTCCAGGATCTTTTTACCAGGATAAAGGGAAGAAATAATAAAAAAAATCTGATTTTAGTCTTCTATGAATCTGCATCAGCAGTGGATTCTAAGAGAACTGGAGGTTTGCATGACAAATTTCCTCAGACGGATAAGATTGCTCGTGAGGGACGTATGTTTACCAATATGTTTGCAAATGGTGTAACTTCTGAGATGGGACACATTTCAACTTTGATGGGGGTGGAGCCACAATTTTTGGGAACATCTCTTAAGACAGGATATGAGAGATTTACTGGAGTTGTTGATGGCTTAGGGCAGTTTTTTAAAAAACAAGGTTATACTACTCATTTTGTAAGTACTGCGAGTTTGGATTTTCTTAATCAAAGGTATTTTCTTAAAAAAGTTTGATTTGATAATTTGTGGGAAAAGGACTTTGGAGATTGGAAGACCTATACTTTCAATGCTTTCCCGGATGAGGCACTTTATGATAAGACGATGGATGTTGTAAGAAGTCAGACTTGAAGCTATTTTATAGGGCTTCAGACCATTTCTTCTCATACTCCCTATTCTAGTCCGTATGGGAATACAGCTGATGATGCATTTCGTTATATGGATGAGAGTTTTGCAAAATTTTATATTCAACTCAAAAAGGAGAGGTTCTTTGATAATGGAATGCTCGTGGTAGTGGGAGATCATCGTAAAATGACTCCTATGGAACCTGAAGAATATAAGAAACGAGGTGCTAGTGCTGATGCTAGAATTATGGCATTTGTTATTGGTAGTGGGATTGAGGCTGGAGAAATTGATCCAAATCTTTATCAGCAGACTGATATTTTTTATTCGCTTTTGAAGGAATTTGGGACTGGTGATGTCAAAGTTTTGGAGCAGAGCAATGATATTTTTACAAAAGAGATTAAGAGAAATTGGGCAATAAGAAATTTTAGTGTTCAACCAAAGTCTACTGTTCTCAATGCGAGTTGAGCTAGTGCAAGTTTGGATATCCCTGCAAAAATGATGTCAACGGGAAAGGAATCTTTTGATGAAAAAGGAATAGCAAACTATATGTATTTAGGACTTAAATATCAAAAAGATCAGAGTCCTGAAGAATCATGATCTTCTGTTTTAAGTTGAGATCAGACTCTAGCAAAATTGATTGCTCATAGAGGTGATCATACGGAAACTACGGAAAACTCTATGGCTGCATTTATTGCAGCTGCTAGGGTATGAGCAAAGGCGCTTGAGTTAGATGTTTCTTTGACAAAGGATAATAAGGTGGTAGTTATCCATTGACCATATCCTTATAATACTGATTGTAAACAGAGAAATAAGGAAATATGTGAAATGACTTATGAAGAACTGAGAAAGTGTAAGTTAACAAATGGAGAAGATATTTTTCTCTTTCAAGATAGATTACCAAAGATAAAAACTCTGACTTCGCTCTTCTTTATCGATCTTAAGACTTCGAATAATGCAAAGTGTAGTCAGGATAAGGTGAAATATCTCGATCAGGTGAAGCAAATCGTAGAAGAAAATCAGCTTTCAGAAAATGCTATTTTCTCTAGTGGAGATCCTGAGTTATGAGAAAAAATTGGACAAACTGGGGGAATCCTATCTGCTCTAGATATTGATGATAAGGCTGCTTTGCATATGGTTTCAGGAGGAAATTATATTTATGTAATGGCTCCTTATAGACTCTTTACTCAGCAGTTTATGCAAGAGTTAAAAGGGGTAAAAAATCGTTATGGGCAATCTATTATTCCTATTGCTTATACTGTAAATGATGTCTTTACTTATCGTAGACTCAAACAGCTTGGAATTGAATATATGATGACAGATACCTTCAAAACTTTGGCTGAGGAGAGTAAAAAATAATTTTACTTATTATGTTAATAATGAAAAAAATACTACTATTGCTGATTGCTATGTTTTCATTAGTTTGATGGAGTCAGGCTAGTGAAAGCTATGTTTATTTTTATGGGAATAGCTGTGCGCATTGTCTTAAGGTAGAAAAGTATTTTGAAGAGAATAGTATTGAAAAGAGCTACAAGATTAGTAAGCATGAAGTTTTTGAAAATGCTGAAAATCGTCAACTTCTCTCATCTTATCTCAAAAAATTGAATCTTTCTCGAAGTCAGGTTTGAACCCCTTTTATGGTGATTGAGAGTGGAGGTCAGCTTAACTCTCTTATGGGGGATGTTGATATCATTGCCTATTTCTCGGCATTGCAAAAATGAGAAAAGTTAGATATAGATTCTTATTTGACCGGTGCGACAACTCAGACTGCGATTGATTTGGATAAGGAAGCCGTGCAAAATCCTGTAAAATTCTTGTGAATTATGGTGCCGATGGCTGCGGCTGATAGTATTAATCCTTGCGCTTTTGCCGTGATGTTGTTGCTACTTTCAACGATTTTTAGCAAATCTAAAAGTAGAAAAAAGACGATAGCAGCTGGGCTACTTTTTTCATTAGCGATTTTCCTTTCTTATTTATTGATTGGAATGGGGTTTTATAAGGTGCTTGGATATGCAGAGGTTACGACAGCGTTTAAGCGAGTTGTAGGGATCGTTGGATTGCTTATTGCAGGAGCGAATATTAAGGATTATTTTTGGTATGGTGAGTGATTTTTGATGGAGGTGCCTATGGCTTGGAGACCAAAGATGATGAAAATTATACAGTCAGCTGTTTCTCCTATGGGGGCATTTGTGATTGGGATTTTGGTAAGTTTATTCTTGTTGCCATGCTCTTCAGGTCCGTATTTTGTCGTCCTAGGCTTACTTAAGTCAGAAAATGTTTCTATTGCAGGATTGGGGTTTTGATATTTGGTTTTGTATAATCTGATTTTTATTTTGCCAATGTTGATTATTACCTTGCTTGTGGGAACAGGACAATCTAGTGTAGAAAAGATTGCAAAAATGAAAAATAAAAATACTAAGTTGATGCATTTAATTATGGGTGTAATGATGCTTCTTTTGTCAATATATGTGATTGGAAGTATGTATTTTGATTGGTTAAATTTTAATATATAACTTAGAGAAGGAAGTCTGAATTCCTTCTTTTTTTTATTTTTTTCAAAAAGTTTATAAAAATTTGCATTATCTTTGATTTGTAAGTATAATGATATCGTCATCAGGTAAAAATAGATCTGATCCTGAGACAATGCAAAGCGGTCTTTACTCCTGTTATGAAATATTAGATTTTACCCGAGTGGTTGTGTCTCGTCGGTGGCGTTGGTGGAACAAAATTGACACTTGAATAGTATTCAGGTTGAGGCAAGCTTTTTTGGCTTTGGGATTCGTGATTTAAGTGAATCTTTGTTTGAAGTCAGATTTTTGGATCTTTTTATCCTCAATAAGATTCTGGATTTGATAAGAAGTTTCTCTGATACCAAACTAAAAAAGAAAAAAGTCTGATCCCTTTCTTTGTTCATTTCGGCTCTATGAGCAATGTTTTTTTATTGAGGAATGATGAAATATCTCCTAGGGAGAGATAGGTGTGCTACAAAAATTGCTGATGCTATATAAACAGTGGATGTTGTTTGCAGACTATCTTTGAGAACTGGATGAATACGATATCTAATAGATGAGCTACTAGGAATGCCTAGAGCATTAGATGATGCAAGTTCTGCATTCTCGGCTTGAGGTCGGATTTGGAATCTCCGTTTCTTTGCACATAAAAAACTCACGATTAAGTGAGTTTTTTTGTAATTGAGGATTTTTTAGTCTAATTTTATAATATAATAGAGCTGATCTACATTTGAGTAGGTACAATTTTCATCGTTATCAACTTTTGCATGGCGTGGTGCCTCTCATTTGGTAATGGTTTTGCAAAATACTAAGTTATCTATCTCCCATCAGGAATGGGGAGATTGATGTATGGTATATGTTGGATGATTCCACCTTCCTCCCATGAGTCACATAGCCCCTTCCCTTACCCAAACAAAATTTGCATTTTCAGGAGTTTCTACTTTGGCTACAAGAACTGCAGCATTACCAAATACTCCTCCCTTAAAAAATTGTTGATAGACATAAGCTCCAGGAGGAATGACATGTCGATGAAATTTAGCCCAATTTCTTTTTGTTTCATGCACATCCATAAGTCTTTTATCTTTTATGGGTAATAAATCATCATAAAAAAAGATTTGTGAGTTGCTTGGATCTTTGGGAAAATCTGATAAATATTCTTTGATACCTTCTAGGCGATCGATAGATCCAAAAGATACAAAATCCTCTCTTGGTAAAAATCCTCCTTGCTGTACAAAGCGCTTATCTTCTTCATTTATGACTCTGAGGGGATAGCTACCATGTGCACCCTTATACATCTCAATTGCCGCTGCTACATTTCTGAGGTCTGTTTGTCTTTTGAGGTCTCTCGTTCTTGCCATATAGCCAGTAAGCCTTGGTAAGATTGCAGCACTGAGAATTCCGATGATGATCACCACGATTAACATCTCTACGAGCGTAAAAGCCCTGTTTAGAACTGGGTTGTTCTCTCTCTCATACATTTTAATTATTTTATAAAAGTAAAACTGATTATATTTATTATTGTTCAGAATTGGCAACCTTTTCATATCCGAGTTGTCCGCAAGCTCCTTTTGCTTCTCTTCCCATGCTGTCGCGTACTGTTACGGTAATCCCTCAATTCTCAAGTATTTCTTTGAATTTTTGTATGCTTTTTTTCTCACTCTCTTCTAGGTCAATTGCAGGATTTTCATTATAAGGGATGAGATTGAGGTGTGCTAGTCTTCCTTTGAGGAGTTTGACGAGTTGGTGTGCAAGTTCTGGTTTGTCTGTCATATTCTTGATCATGATATATTCATAGAAGATGCGATTGTCAGTTGCCTTTACATATTCATCTATGGTGGTCATAAGCTCATCTAGAGGGAAAGCTTTTCCAATTGGCATAATCTGATTTCTGAGCTCTTGATTTGGTGCATGAAGGGAAATTGCGAGCTTGACATCAACCTTGTCTTCGATGAGTTTTTTGATACCAGGTATGATTCCGCAAGTGGAAATTGTGATATGTCTTCTTCATAGTGAAAGTCTGTCTTGTTGGAGCATGATTTCAAGAGATTTTCTCATGTTTTCGTAGTTGAGAAGTGGTTCCCCCATTCCCATAAATACGACATTTCTTACTGATCGATTGCTTCCATCTTCTTTTTTTCCAAATCTTTTTTTGATATAGGAGTTTGCAAAAAGAATTTGTGAAATGATTTCTTCTCGAGTAAGGTCTTTTTTGAATCCTAATTTTCCTGTTACACAGAAGATACACTTCATAGCACAGCCTACTTGAGAGGAGATACATAGTGTGATACGATTGAGTTTTGGTTGGTTGTTTTTGACATATTTTTCGTTTTGCCAATGATACATTAAGATTGCTTCTATGATGTTTCCATCTCTGGTTTTGAAGGCGAATTTAGTGGTATCAGGAGCTTCTACCATTTCGATCAGTTCGATAGCAAGGAGATCAAAGTCATTTTGAAGTTCTGCTTTGAGGTCTTTGGATAATGTTGTCATGGAGTCCCAATCAGTGTTTTGGTTTTTGTAGATTTCATGAAAAATCTGTTTCAGTTTGAATGGCTGAAGTTTGTGTTCTGATGCTCGTTCTTTGAGCTTTCCTTCGTTGAAAAGGGTTGGTTTATGTTGAGTTAGCATACTCGGTCTAAAAAATTCTAAAATTCTGATTTTACTATAGTGAAATCCTTAAAGATAGCAAGGAGATTGCTTTTAGAGTGAGAAATATGCTTGTTTTCTGGCAAAGGATTTGTACAATGGATTCAGGTTTTTTGATTTTTTTATTAGGAAAGGGGAAAATGCAGAGATTAGATAAGTATTTGGCAAATTTGGGACTTGTTAGTAGGAGAGAATGTAATGCTGTTTGTAAAGAATGAGTGATTCGTGTCAACGGAGAAGTTGTAAAAAAGCCTGACTTTAGACTTTTGTGAGGAGAGAAAATTCAGGTAAGAGATGTGGAAGTTGAATTTTTTGAGGAAGTTTATGCAATTTTGTACAAGACGGCTGGGTATATTTCCTCAGATGAGGATGAGTTTGGCTATCCGAGTTATAAAAATCAAATGTTGGATTGTCCGTATGTGGAACTATTGCATGTAGCTTGAAGGTTGGATGTTGATACGGAAGGGTTGTTATTGCTTTCAAGTGATGGGCAGTTTATTCATCAAGTTATTAGCCCTAAACGAGAGAAAGAAAAAGAGTATGAAGTCTGGCTAGCCTCTGTGATCTCAGATGAGGATTGCAATAAGCTTGAAGAATGAGTTATTTTGGATGATGGATATCTTACTAAGCCTGCGAAAGTTCAAAAAATCGAAGATAAAAAAATTCTCTTGACGATAACAGAGTGAAAGTATCATCAAGTTAAAAGAATGCTGGAGGCTGTAGGTAATAAGGTTGTTTATCTTAAGAGGATCAGGATTGGAGAGTGGAATTTAGATGGGTTAAATCCTGGAGAGTGGAAGATGATTAAGCAGTAAAAAAAAGGAGACACTATCTCCTTTTTGATTTTTTAAAAGATTATCCAACAATTTCATCGATTTTTTTTGCAAGAGCCTTTCTAAGATTGTCTTCTAGCTGGTTATAGCTAATTGATTTTCCAAAGATGAAGTTTCCAGAGATTATTCCTAGGTCTTTTAACGGGATTGTAATGTTTTTATATTCGTTAGATCACTCTTGATCTAATTCAAGGATAAGATTATTTCCTTCGATTTTTGAATCTTTATCAAATGAGATTGTTTCATTAGCAAATTTCTTAAAAAATGAGGAATATTGAATGTCGTCTTTTTTAGCTACATTACTTCATGGAATATTTGGGTTGTCTTTGAAAAGTCTATCTGCTTTATATGTTTTTTCTTTGAAGAAATTTTCAGCTTTTTTGAGTTCAGCTTTATTTTTGTTATCTTTTTCGATTTTTGCTTTTTGTGCTGCTATTTCGTTTTTTAATTCATCCAATTCGATTAGATTTCATCTATTATCGCAGTATTTAGAGATATCTATTTCTATTGTATTGTCTTGGTGGCTAAGTTTTGCGGTAAGGTTTTCCCATTTCGGATCCAAACCTATTTGCTGAAAAATCTTTTCTGCATTATTTTGGATTGTTGAATGATATTTTTCGTCGAATTCTTTACTACTTAGTTTTTGCTGTTTTTGTAACTTTTGAATTATATCTGTGGTATTATGCATACTTTTATCATTTAGATTCATTGCTCTTCAGTTGTCAAAAAAGCGGTATCCTCAGAACTCATAAACTTTTTTCTTTGTTTTATCCCGTTTATCTGGTGTCGGGATTTCTTTAATAGTTTTTGGTCTGATTATAATATGTTCTACTCATCAAACTTTTAGAGTTTCTTTATTGTTCTCTTGTTCTTTTTGTTCTTTATTGGTTTCTGTTATGGGAGTTTTTGTGGTGTTAGCTTTTTTAACATCTTCTGTTAACATTTTATTTATTGTATCTTTGCCTGCATAGCCATCTTCGGTTAGTCCATTATTTTTTTGAAAGGCTTTTATTGCAGCTGCGGTATTTTTTCCATATATACCATCAACTTTTCCTACCTTGTATCCTAATTCTTTCAATTTAAGTTGTGTTGTAGCGATCCAGAGATTGCTAATGTTTTCCTTTTTTCGCTCTTTGTCTTTAAAGTTTGATAAAATTTTATCATTATCACTTGTTATTTCTAGCTTGAGGTCATTGAGTTCTTTTGTTATTGATGATTTGATATCTTCTCTCATTTCTCCTCAATTTTCGAGAGTTAACTTTTCAGACATTGTTTTCTGTATAGTAATAAAAAATTTATCTTAATCATATTCCTAATTAAAAAAAAAGTCAAATTTTTTGACTTTTTATTCTTTTAATAATGTTTGGAGTTTTCGATTCATTTTGTATAAGGCGAATAGTCCTCATGCTGAATATAAAATATGTCGCCAAATTTTTAGATTTTTGATTCGCCCTTTTATTAGGCCATCTTTGTTCTGATGAAAGTCGTTTTCGACATTATCTCGGTGTACGCTAGCAAGTGAGATTTTGTTTTGGATTAGCAGCTGATTGAGAAAGATTTCGAGTCCATATCAAAGAAGATTGGATATTTTTCAAATGTTTTCTTTAAGAAGAGTTGCAGGAATAACTCTTTGTCCGTTACAATAGTCGATTTTTTTGAAAGGTGGGAGCGGTCGTGAATTTTTGATGAATGCAATCGAAGATCTGCTTTTTCAGCTTTTTATTGGAGCAATGAGATCGATGATGTTTTGTTTTGTGAGGTGTAGTAAGTCTGCGTCCAAAAGTAAGATATAATCACCTTTTGCAAGCTCGATTCCACGGGATACTGTTGCGCTTTTCCCTAGGTTATTTGTGTTATGTACGAGATGAAGGTTTTTTTGCACTGGATATGAGTTTAGGATATCTTGTGTTTGATCATTGGAACAGTCGTTTATAATAATAATTTCGAAAAGATCTCAATTCAAAAGAGGGATGATTGTGTTTAGTGTCGTGACAATTGATTTTTCTTCGTTGTAGGCTGGTATGATGCAAGAAACTTTCATTTAATGAGGAGTGAAATTAAAAAATTATTTATGTTTTTTTTCAATTGTTTGGACCAGTTTTTTTCATACTCGTCTCATTCCTTTTGTTAGGATAAAAAGACAAACGCCTAAGCCAATTAAGATGAGACTGATGTGGTTTGTTAAGTTTGCTCGTCCCGAAAAGCATACTCCTATAGAAAAAACGAGAGCTGATGAGATTAGGCAGAGAGGGAGCGTGCTTTTTAAAAAATGATAAAAATCAAGTCCACTGGATCATAGATATAGTAGTCCTGGTGTGGTAAGTGGTGGAGTATATTTGATAATGATGAGCTTTTCTAAGAGAGGATATTCTTTGATTTTTTGATAAAAGTTAAGAAAACTCTGATTTTTGATTTTTGAGAAGAATGGGATTTTTGAGATGAGTTTTTTACTGTATTTTCCGACTAAGAAATGAAGAATATCTCCTCAGGCATCTCAAATAATTGCAAGTATAAAAATTACCCAGAGGGGAAGATTGAGTACTCAGGAAAGTGAAGTTAGAGTAAAGATTACAATAGGTCCTTCTAGTAGGAGGGCTATAATAATGATGCTATAAAAGATAACTGGGTATTGATGGGCGAAAGTTAGTGCGAAATCAATCATTTAGTGTGGCAGTGTATTATAAATCAGCTCGATAGCTTGAGCTGTTTTTGTGTTTTTGGGGAAAGTATGAAGAGAGTTGAGGTTTTTGATGAGGTCGATAAGGTGATCAGATTCTTGTGCTTTTACAAAAAGTTTTTTTTCTCCGAGATAGTCGGCTAGATAGAGTTGCTCGGTCTGATTTGGTGTTGGGTAGAGGATTGCAGGTTTCCCTAGCTCGATTAAATCCATAATGGTTGTATATCCTGCTCTAGAGATGATTACTTTTGCGGCAGCAAATTTTTTTATTTTTTCGATTCCGGCAAGGTAGCCGAAGATTTCAATATTATGCTCTGGGTCGTAGTGATAGTAATCTTTTTGTTTGGTATCTCAGAGAATAAAAACTTTTTTCCCCTTGAGAAGTTTGGATTGATTGACAAGTGTTTGGATAAAAGATTCTCTATGCTCTGCTAAATATCCACTTATTGTAAAAAGGTAATCGATTGTTTCAGATTCAGCTTTTTGGATTTGATTTTGTGCTTTAGGGGTTCCAAAGCTTGATAAAATTCCTATGAAGGAGTGGGGCAGTTTACTTAGCCAGCGAGGATGAGCAAGTTTTCCACAGAGATTGTGCTCTGGATCTTTATAATCTGGGATAAAAATATGAGTAAAGTGAGAGAAAGATTTCCTATTTCGATAGTCGACAATAATTTGGGAGTGTTTGAAAATTTTAGGAATCTCAAAACTCAGTTGGTGAGTGAGGAGATAGCATGGTGTTTTTTCTGAATAGAAGCCGTATTTTCCATCAGAAAAGATAAAATGATAGTTGTTTTCTTTTTCAAGTTTGGTAAGAAAGGCTTGTTCGCGATGGATTCTTCGCATGGTTGTCAGAATGTCAGATATCAACATCGGATAAAAGCTTCGTCCACTTCCTCTTTCGATAGGTGGATAGTCTAAAAGTTCAAAAAACCTGACCTTTTCTCCGTGGAGTTCGGTTCTAAGGTAGTTTAGAGCGTTTCCATAGCAAACGATATCGATGTGATAATTGAGTGAGAGGTGGTGTTGAATAACCGGGAGTGTTCTAGTAGCATGTCCTAGTCCTAATGTTGAGATCGCAAAAAGTGCCTTGTGCGTCATGGTTGAGAGTTAGGATCTTAAAAAGACTTGTTCAAGTGTGTTTCCTTTGAAGGAAAAAATTTCACTAGGTGGAGTTGGAGAAAGATCAATAAAAGGTCAGATTTTTTCTACTTCTCCTGAATCTAGTGCTTCTGCAAACGTTTTGTTGAGCTCGGATTGTGTGTAGATTTCCTCTTGTCAGCTGAGATTTGCACTGGTAAGAAAGAGAGGTCCAACTTCTTGGATAAGATTGTATTGCTCTGGAGTGTGTGCAACTCTCAGAGAGTATTGAGTGTAATATTGATGGTCAAACCAACTTTGTTCAGCAAAGAAATTTTCCAAAAAATCTGATGCAGTTAAAACACTGAAAGGACGAGGATAGTGCTCGAGAAAATGAATTTGCTCACTAGTAAGATTCGTATGAGAAGCAAGCCAGTCAAAACTTTCTACCAAGATAGCTAAAGGCTTAGAGTGAGGGCGGTTTTTTAGTTCAAAAATAGCGTTGTAGCCTTGAGGATCAGCAATAGAAGCTGCGAGTCCAAAACAAGTGTTGGTCGGAATCAGATAGGGCATTTTTGGGGTAAAATAGTAAAATTATTTTACTTATAGCTATTTGGTGTGTTGTTTCAATTGAAAGTTAAATAAGGAGATTTTCTTTTCTTTTTCTTGAAAATGAGGCTGATTTTCGTACACTAGAGTCAGTTTTTTGGCTTTTTTATTATTAAATCAAAAGGAGTATGCCTCGTATTGTAGATGTTATGCAGGATTTGGGTCTTGGGCAAGATGAATTTGCCAAGGCTTATGAAGCGGTAGTTGGGAAAAAGTTGACCGCAAAAACTCAAACTTTATCAGATGCAAATCTTGAAAAGCTTAAGTCTCATTTGGGGAAGTGAGCTAAATCTTCAGCAGAAGCAAAAGTTTTAAAAACTGATGAAATCTGATTTGGTGGAGGTTTTTTGTCTGGACTTGGATTTTCTCATCAGGTAGATGCTCCAGCAAAGCCAGCAAAAGAAGAAAAGAAAATTTCCAATGACAATGATCTTGCAGCTCATGGAATTATGATAAATGCTCCAAAAGAAGAAAAGCCGGTAAAGGAAGAACGTATTAGCATAGAGAATCTCAATACTGAGAGATATGAGGCTCGTAAGGTTTCTTCGGCTCCTGAACGTCCAGCTCCGGTGAAGAAGCAAGGGGGAAATATCTCTATTGGTCAGTCTACTTATAAGTCAAAAGAAAAGGTTATTGCTCCTGCGACCGATTTTTCAAAGTTTCAAGAAAAGCCAGAATCTTCAGTAGTAAAATTGCAAGATATTCAAAAACACCTTGATCAAAATCAGAAAGTAGAGAAAAAAGCTGCCTCTAGAAAGGCAGATACTCCAAAGCACGTAGAGCCAAAAAAGCCAGAACCAAAGCCAACTCCAGCGGCAAAGCAACATAAAGAGGCAACTACTTCAGCAAACTTGGTAAAAAAATCAGAAGTAGTTATTGATGATGCTATTACCGTAAAGGAATTTTCAGAAAAGATTGGAGTACCATTGCCAGAGGTTATGAAAAAGTTGATGCTCAATGGAATTATGTCTGGGCTTAATGCAAACCTTGATTTTGATACTGCGTCTTTGATTGCAGAAGATCTAGGAGTAAGTCTTAAGAAGAAGGAAGCTACTCTTGATGTACAAAGTTTTATGGAAGGAGATTTGCAAAAGATTTTGGATATTGATAAGGAAGCAGAAGTTCAGATTGAAAGGGCTCCGATCGTAACCGTAATGGGACATGTAGATCATGGAAAGACTTCTTTGCTTGATTACCTTAGAAAGACAAGTGTTGCATGAGGAGAAGCTGGAGGAATTACGCAGTCTATTGGTGCTTCTATGATTGAATATAATAACAAGAAAATCACCTTTATAGATACTCCAGGTCATGAGCTATTTACTTCGCTTAGAGCCAGAGGTGCAAAGCTTACTAATATTGCTATTATTGTAATTGCTGCAGATGATAGTGTGATGCCTCAGACGATTGAGTCAATTAATCATGCTAAAGCAGCAGGAGTTCCAATTATTATTGCGGTAACTAAGATTGATAGACCAGGAAATAATATGGAACAGATCAAGTCTGATGTTGCAAAGTATGGTTTGACTCCTGAGGATTGGGGAGGAGATACCCCATTTGTAGGAGTATCGTCCAAAACTGGTCAGGGTATTGATCTTTTGCTTGAATATGTGCTTTTGCAATCAGAAATGCTCGAGCTTAAGTATAATCCAGATAGACAAGCAGTGGGTGTTGTTGTTGATGCTTACAAAGATCCTAAACAAGGAGTAGTTGCAAGTTTGATTATCTTGACAGGAACTTTGAAAAATGGAGATATTATCGTGGCGTATAATACCTATGGAAAAGTAAGGAGAATGCAAAACTGGATTGGAAAGCAGACTTCAAAGATTACTGGTGGAGAACCAGTTCAGATTCTTGGATTTACTGAACTTCCAGAACCAGGAAGAATTGTTGAGGTGGTTTCTAATGAAAAAGAAGCAAATCAGAGAATTGCCTTTATCAAAGAATCAGAAACAAAGTCTACTGGAGATGGGGCATTGCAACAGTTCCTTGCTCAGCTCAAGGCTGGAGATCAATCAAAGGTATCAGAATTAAGACTAATTTTGAAAGCTGATGGTTCTTCAAGTCTAGAAGCGCTTAAACAAGCGGTTGATGGAGTGCCATTGCCAAAGAATGTGAATATTAAGGTGGTACATAGTGATGTAGGATATTTTTGAGAGAGTGATCTTTCTCTTGCACAGGCGTCTAAAGCATTGTTGCTTGGATTTAATATCTCAATGAATGCAGTACTCAAAAAGAAGGCTGAAAATCTCAAAATTGAGATGAAGGCGTTTGATATTATCTATGAATTGACTGATTACTTAACCAATCTTTTGCTAGGAATGGTAGAGGTTGAGAAAGAGGAAGTTGTTGTAGGAAAGCTTGAAATTTTGGGAATCTTCCATACCGAGACTAGAGAAATGACTATTGGTGGAATGGTTAGAGATGGAAAGGTGAAAAACAAACTCAAATTTAGAGTGTATAGAGGAGATGATATTCTTACCAACTGAGAAATTCTTTCTCTCAAGAGAAATAAAGATGAGGTGAAAGAAGTAAAAGCTGGTGAAGACTGTGGTATGAAAGTAAAGATTGGAAAGAAACTTGATGTAGGTGATATTCTTGAATTCTATGAATTGCAAGATGTTCAAGACTAGAGTTCTTTGATAAAAATAGAAAAAACTGACTTTTGAGCGAGATTGATCTCTGGAGTCAGTTTTTTTTCTTTTTGAAAGTTATTGACTTATGTTTTTTGGGCTAATTTTTTCTAAAATTCCTGAGAGGGTTTGAGGATTTAGGGGGATGAATTGTCATTTTTTGATTTCAGCAGACTTGAAGTTTGGCAGAGAGCTGTGTATTCAGGTGGCTGTTTTTGTGAGTTTTAATTCTGCTAGGAGTGGAATGTATGTGGGAACTGTTAGTCTTTTTTTGTCAAAATCTCGGATATAGTCAAAGGTTTTTCCTGAAGCATTTTTGCCTCGATCTTGATCAAAAAGGAAGTTTCCAAGTGAGTAGAAAATTACTTTATCTTTGTAGATTTCTCGTTCTCCTGGGATATGAGAATGATTTCAAATAATGAGATCTGCTCCTTGATCTATGAGCTGATGAGCAAGCTGTTTTTGTCGAGTGTTTGCTTTGATTTTGTATTCTGCTCCTCGATGGAGAGAAAGAATTTTGAAATCACAGTTGAGCTTTTCCATTTTATTTAAATCTGAAAAGAGAAGGTCCTTGTCGAGAGGATTTCGGGCAAAAGGAATTTTATTGTGCGTATAAAATGATCCATCATAGGAATAAGCTTGAAAACAAAGATTGAGTCAGTTTTTTTTGACTTTTAGAAGTGTTTGCGCTTCATCTTTATCCATTCCTGCTCAAAAGTTTGGGATGTTAGCATTTTTAAGGGTTTCTTTAGTAAAAAGGATTCCCTGTCCTCATGCGTTATTGGTGTGATTGTTGGCGAGAGAAAGAAGTAAGGTATTGTTTGCTCTAATGTCTTTTAATATTTGAATGTTGCCACTATTGGCGCGAAAGAGAAATCCTCCTTGTGCTTTATCGTTATCGCTGGGAGAAAAAGGGCTTTCTAGGTTGAAAAACATAAGTGCTTGTCAGGAATTGTAGCTGGGGAATTGGGTAAGAGGGTTAAATCAGCTGTTTGCAAAGGTGCGATCATAGCCTTCTCTCTTTGCCCATCGTCAAATTCCTCTAGAGAGCATAATATCTCCTCATACGATAAGAGAGATGGAGTTTTCACTAGGTTTTTGAGGTCAAAAGAAGTTGAAGTCAGACTTTAGATCTCGTTTTTCTTGTAGTGCCAAAAGACTAGTTCCGAAGATAAAGAGTACTAGTGAAATAAAAATGAGTTTGATCTTGAGTGGCATGATGATTTGAAGGGTAAATTGTTAGCAAAGATAGTTAATTTGCTGATAAAATCAATGGAAAAGCGATCTGGCTTGCAAAAAACGGGCTTTTTGCTATAGTGGAGATTGAATTTTATTCTTGTTTGGAGAGGGGTATGTTGATAGCTTGTGATAAGCCTAGTGGAATTTCTAGTTTTGATGTAGTGAAAATCATAAGAACTCATTTTCAGGATAAGGTAGGACATAGTGGGACTTTGGATCCTATGGCTTCTGGACTGATGATTCTTGGAGTAGGAAAGGGGACAAAAAGCCTGACAGCGCTTATTGGTATGGATAAGAGTTATGAGACGGTGATTGATTTTTCGCTTTTGACAGATACGCGAGATGCAAGTTTTTGGGAAAAAGAAGAGAGGTTTGAGGTTATTACAGAGGGAGAAAAGCAATTTTTGAAAAAAGAATGAAATCTGATTCCCGCTCCAGAATTGAGTCAGATTTTAGGGCTTTTGAACAGTGTTTGTTATCAAGAAGGAAAAGAGGTGTTACTTCCATTGCCTACCTTCTCTGCAAAAAAGCAAAATGGAAAGAGAATGTATAAGGACGCTAGAAAATGAACGGCAGAAATAATCAATAAAGCGATGAAGCTCTATAATTTTGAGGTTTTGGATTATTCTTTTCCTTTATTGAAACTTAGTTGTGATGTGGGTTCTGGGACCTATATCAGAAGTATTGGATATTGGCTTGGGCAGCAACTAGGACTAGGGGGAGCTTTGATTGAACTCAAGAGAACTACTATTGGACCTCGAAATCTGCAAGATATCTGATCTCAGCATACTGCTCAGGGAAATATAAAAGGGAAGATGAGAGTTGTCTCTTATAAGGAGGTGTTTTTAGATTAGAATCTCTTGACTTTTTTTGTAAAAATGCTATAGTTTCTTTAGTCCCCTATTAAGGATACAAAGAAAATGACTTATGTCTAACCTAAAAAACAGAAATTTATATGAAAATTAATGTTAGTAAGTACTTCGCTGAACCTCTCCAAAAGGAGATCAGCGGTCTGGAGGAAGGTATCCAGGGACTCAGGAGGCAACTCTCTGAAATCAGAGATACCTTAGATCGTAGAGATCGCAATGATGATGAGCTTTCTGCTCGGATTGTGCATTGTGAAATGAAGCAAGATCGTCTCATGCAAGATCTTGCTATCTTGTCAAGTCTTCGTAAGGCTCATGCCTACAAGGCCTTTTTCAAAGGGAGAGAAGTTCTGTATCTTTCGGTTGTGATTTCAAAATCCTATGTCTATTTCTTAGATGGAATGGAGATTAGGACAGTTAATCCTATGGCTCCTGTAATGCGAGATATTGCAGAGGTTATTCGAGCTGGAGGTACTGAATGTCCTCAGCGTCATCTCACACAGATTGAGCATCTTCAGTGTGATCTTAGTTAAAACGTTATTTTCTTAGCTGTCGTTAATAAGGACTAGGGGCTTCTGCTGGTATTCCAGTAGAGCCCTTTTTCTGAAAGTCTTGCATTTGAAGGTGATTTTTGTACACTCAGATTAGACTTTTAGCTTTTTTATGCGAAAAATGTTGAATCAGGAAGAATTTTTGCAGAAATATGGGGAAATTATAAAAGAGGAAGTAAATGTAAAAGAAATCTGAAGTTTTCAGAGTGAAACTCCGATTACTAAGGTTTTTAAGCCTATCGGAAGTCAGCTTTCTGCAAAATTTGGAAAAGATACTGGACAAATCATCTCCAATGGAAAACAGGGAAATATCAGAGAACTTGGAGAAGGAAAAGTAGAAGTATTCTCTCCTCAGTGAGGAAGCTGGATCCTAGATGTGAGTGATTATGAAATTGCTTATGAAGGATTGGATACTCATGATACTGCAGTGGAGGGAAATATGATTGCAAAGCTGGACTTGCAAATCACTCCTGAACTTGAAAGAGAGGGGGTAGCTAGAGAGATTTCTCGTTTCCTCAATCAAATGAGAAAGGATGCGGATTTTGCGATAGAGCAAAAGGTTAGGCTAACATATACTACTACAAGTGAATATTTGAGAGCAATTTTGAAAGAATTTGATCAAATGTTGAAGTGAGAGGCATTATTACTGATGATCGAAGAACAAGAGGCAAATGGAAGCATTAGTTCAGAATTTGTTTCTTGAAATGAGCGTGTTTACTTTACTTTAGCCTAGTAGTCTATGCAGGTCCATATTAAAAATCCACAACTCTTTAATGAGAAAAAACAGGCGATTAAATCCGCAGGAAAGGATACTTGTTATGTGATTTCTGATTTTGATAGAACTCTTACTTATGGGACTTTTAATGGTAAAAAAACGCCGAGTATTATTTCTCTTTTGAGGGATGGGAATCATCTTACACAGGATTATGCTGCTAAAGCTCATCAGCTTTTTGATCATTATCATGCTATAGAGTGGGACACTAGTTTGTCTTTTTCGTATAGGAAGTCTCAAATGCAGGAATGGTGGAAAAAGCATGATGAACTTTTGATTGCTTCCAAGCTTAGGTTAGATGATCTCAAGGATATTGCACAAAATGGGCATTTACAGCTAAGAGGAGGTGTTGTCGATTGCCTCAAAAAATTAGAGGAAAACTGAATTCCGTTGGTGATTTTTTCTGCAAGTGGATGTGGCGATGCGATTCCGCTTTTTATGCAGCATAATGCTTGTGATTTTTCAAATATCAGCTATGTTATTAATCGTTTTAGCCGAGATGAAAACGGCTTTGCAAAAGGAATTGAATGAGAAATTATTCATGCTCTCAATAAGAGTGAAGGAGTTTTTTCTAAATTTCCTCAACTGTGTCCTCAGCTAGAGGAGAGAAGCAATGTTATTCTTATTGGAGATGGACTTGGAGATGCTGAGATGGCTCAGGGATGAACTCATGAAATTGTTCTCAAAATCTGAATTTTGACTTTGGAAGATCCTGAGGTGCTTAAGGCTTATGAAGATGCTTTTGATCTCGTTTTGCTTGGAGATGGGGATTTTGATAAGATTGGTACTTTGCTAGAGGAGATTCTTGTATAATATTTTTATTTATAGGTTATTTTGATGATGAAGAGTTGTTATGAATATGCGATGGATGTGCTTAGCAAGTATCCAAAGACAGAGAAAGAACTTAGAATTAAGATGTATCAGCATGGCTATGATTCTCAAATGGTAATCAAGACTTTAGAAAAACTTAAAGTTGAAAATTTTCTCAATGATAAGATGTTTGCAGAAAGTTATCTTAATAGTGAAGTTATGAGAAAAGGAAAACCGCTTTTCCTTATCCAACAAAAATTGACAATGAAAGGAATTGATCCAAAGATTATTGCTGAGTTGTCTAATCAATTTGCAGAAGATATTCAGGAAGGTATTGAAAATAGGATTCAAAAAGAAATTAATCAGTATAAGAAAAAAGGTGTTGGTGGATTTGAGATTATTCAGAAATTGATGAGAAAGGGCTATCGTTTGGCGGATATTAAGAAGGTAGTCAAAGCAAGGGCAGAAGAGTAGAATGTTGTTTCCCTAGAATAAGGTCTGAATTCTGACGTGATTCAGATTTTTTTCTTTTAAATTATCGGTATCACGATTGTTGTTTGTGAAAAAGTTTTGCTTTTGTTTGGCAAATTTGCATACTAAAGCTGAAGTCTTTATTTTCTATTGTGAAGTATGGGAAAGTTGAATTTTCAAATTCTTAAACAAAAGGGGAATGCGAGAGTCTGAGAAATAACTCTTAATGGAGTTAAGGTGAGAACTCCGATTTTTATGCCAGTTGGAACCAAGGCTACGATCAAAGGTTTGATCTTGGATATTCTCAAAGATCCAAAATATATTGGAGAAAATATCGAGCCGATCAATCTCATTCTAGCAAATACTTTTCATCTTTATTTGCGTCCAGGGAGCAAGATTGTTAAAGAGGCCGGTGGTTTGCATACTTTTGAAAATCGAAAAGACGGACTCATATTGACAGATAGTGGATGATTTCAGGTTTTTTCTCTTGGTTTGGCAAATCAGAAGTTTAATGACGAAAAACATACTCATAAAGTAGGAATAAAGCTGACTGAAGAGGGAGTTAAATTTTCATCTCCGTATGATTGAAGTAAACATATTTTCACTCCAGAAAATGTTGTAGATACCCAATGTGAGCTCTGATCTGATATTATGATGGTGCTGGATGTGTGCTCTCCTGCGGGATCTGATAAAAAGACTATTGAAAAGCATATTGCAATAACGCATCGCTGGGCAAAAAGGGCATTTGACCATTTAGCACCAAAGTATGATCAAGTGAGAGGAGTACTTTTCCCTATTGTGCAGGGAGGAAGCTATTTGGACCTTAGAACACAATCGGCAGAGCATTTGAGTCAGTTTGCTCGAGATGGAATTGCAATTGGTGGAGTGAGCGTTGGAGAGAGTAGAGAGTTAATTGAAAAAGTTGTAGCACATACTGCTCCGCTACTTCCTCAGGACAAACCAAGATATTTGATGGGGGTATGAACTCCTGAGGATTTGAGGTTTGCTATAGAGCAGGGGGTCGATATGTTTGACTGTGTGGCAGCGACGAGGCTTTGAAGGCATGGTATTGCTTTTTCAGATCAGGGAAACATTAAGATTACTAATTCAGCGTTTAGGACTGATTATAGTCCACTAACAGAGAACTGTGATTGCTATACTTGTAAAAATTTTAGTAAGGCGTATTTGTGTCATTTGCTTAGAGAGCAGGAAACTTTGTGAGGAAGTTTGATCGGATTGCATAATATCGTATATCTTAATCGTTTGCTTGAAGACTGGAAAAAGCAAATGCTTTCAGAATAACTATTAACATATCAAAGTATAGAGATAAAAAAGATTGAAGTCTGATTTCAGTCTTTTTTAATTGACTTTTTTGTTGTTTTTGATATAGTTTTTTTTGTGTTAAATAAAAAAATATAAATTATGAAACGTAAAAAACATGATGAGATTTTTCCTTTAGGGGAAGATCGAGACATTGTTAATGCAGTAGTTCGTTGGGCAATGTTTCGCTATGGGAAGATGATCGCTGAATATCAGTCTTTGCCTTGGTTGAAAAAGCTTTTTCGGAGGAATCCTGGGTTTTGTTTGGAGAAAATATATGATGATCTTTATTTTCCAAGGCTAGGATGTTGGTATATGAGGCTTAAGACGATTGAGGGTACCTATAAGGTTTATGGGTATGATAAGCTTTTGTGTACATGGATGCATGATATGTATCCTAAGCAAAAGTTTTCTCATGTTCGACTTGTCTTAAAGTGAATACACTTTAAGGAAAAAGCAGGATCTGAATCCAGAATTCCTGCTTTTTTTTATTTTGTAGCTTTTTTTGTAGTTTTAGAGGTCGGTTTTGTTTTTCAGGTTTTGGAAGCTGTTTTTGTGGTTTTCTTTTTTGTTTCTCAGGTGATCCCTATGATTTCTAGGCAGTCCTGTAAAGTAAGGTCTGTTGCATCTTTTCATCCTTTAGGGATTTTATAGTTTTTCTTGTTAAATTTGAGGTAAGGACCATAAGGTCAATTCAGGATTTGAATCTTTTCTTTTTCATAGGTAAATTCGTTGATATTTTTGTTGGCTTCAAGTTGGATTTTTTGCTCGATCAGAGGAATTGCATCTTCAAGAGTGATAGAAAAGGGATCTAATCCTGAATCTTTTTTGATAGATACATAAAGGTTTTTGAATTTTACATAAGGTCAAAAACGTCCTGTAGAAGTAGAAACCTCCTCTCCTTGATAAATTCCTAGTGTCCTTGGAAGGGCAAAAGCTTGTAGAGCCTCTTCAAGAGTGATTGTTTCTATATTTTTTCCTGCAGGCATAGATGCAAATTTTTTATCTTCATCCTCTTGGTTTCCAATTTGGATCATAGGACCGAAACGCCCAATTCTTGCGATAATGGGCTTTCAAGATGTTGGGTGGATTCAGATTTGTCTTTCTGTGTTTACTCTTTCTTTCCCTGTGGTTTCTACGATTTGTTCATGGAATGGATTGTAAAATTTTGCAATCATTTCGTTTCGTTTGAGGTTTCCAGCAGCGATTTCATCGAACTCTTGCTCTACACTTGCCGTGAATCAGTAATTCATAATGTTTTCAAAATTCTGATCCAAAAAGTCAGTTACAACCATTCAGATATCACTTGGAAACATTTTTTTCTTTTCAGCTCAGGTGGTTTGCTCTCTTTCATCTCTGGTGATTTGGCCATTTTGGAGGGTAAATTCAAGATACTTTCTTTTTGTTCCAGGTCTGTCTTCTAGGAGTACATACCCTCTTTTGAGGATTGTAGAAATAGTAGGAGCATAGGTTGAAGGTCTTCCGATTCCTTGTTCTTCAAGTTTTTTAACGAGGCTTGCTTCGGTATATCTTGGTGGATGTTGTTTGAATTTTTGAGAAATGAGGATTGAAGAAGGAGTCAGATTTTCTCCTGTTTGGATCTTTGGAAGCATTCCTGCTGTTTCTTCTTCGTCTTCATCGCTGGATTCCATATATACTTTGAGAAATCCATCAAACTTAATTACTTCTCCACTTGCAATAAATTTTACTTTTGAAGAGTTTGAAATCAGAATTTCAGCCTTGGTCTTTTCTGTGATGGCAGGTGCCATTTGGGATGCAATAGTTCTCTTCCAGATAAGTTGATAGAGTTTTTTTTCACTCGCGTCGGAACCTGCAATATGGTTTTCCATGTGAGTTGGTCTGATACATTCATGAGCCTCCTGTGCTCCCTTTGATTTGGTGGCGTAATGGGTTATTTTTGAATATTCAGGTCCATACTCTTTGGTGATTTGCTCTTTGATTGCGTTGATTGCAAATTCTGAGAGATTTACGGCGTCGGTTCTCATGTAGGTGATGAGTCCTGCTTCATAGAGCTTTTGTGCAACTTGCATGGTCCTTGCTACAGAGAACCCAAGCTTTCTACTCGCTTCTTGCTGAAGAGTTGATGTCGTAAAAGGTGCTGATGGACTCTTTTTCCCTGGTTTAACTTCGATGTCTCCGATAGTGTATGTGGAGGATTTTAGAAGTTCTAGGAGTTTGAGTGCTTCATCTTCAGATTTAAGTTGTTTTGAAAGTTCGGCTTCAAGGTTTTTCTTTTCAGCTGTAAGGAATTTTCCTGTAACTTTGAAGAAACTAGCAGATTCAAAATCCTGAATTTCTCTCTCTCTTTCGACGATCAATTTTACTGCGACAGATTGCACTCTTCCGGCTGAGAGTCAGGTTTTGATTTTTTTCCAAAGTACAGGTGAGAGCTCAAAACCTACAAGTCTATCCAAAACTCTTCTTGCTTGTTGTGCATCTACTAAATGCATGTCAATGGTTCTTGGATTTTCAATTGCTTTGGTAATTGCTGTTTTTGTAATCTCATGAAATACAATTCTTGGAGTAGTCGCTATGTCTAGCCCAAGCTGATTGGCAAGATGTCGCCCGATAGCTTCTCCTTCACGATCCTCATCGGTTGCGATTCGCGTTTTTTCTGCAGATTTTGAGAGTGATTTCAGTTCAGAGATTACTCTTTTTTTGTCTGGGGAAACAACGTACTCAGGGAGAAATCAGTTCTCAATATTGATTCCCATTCATTTTGTTGGTAGGTCGACTGTGTGCCCGTATGATGCCTTGACTTCATAGTCTGGACCTAGAAATTTTTTGATGGTTTGGGATTTTGCAGGAGACTCTACGATCACGAGATTTTTTGCCATTTGATTTTTGTGGAGATAAACATCACTCTATGATATAGGGAAATTGTTGTAAACTTCAAGTTTTTCTTTACTTGCATTTTATAAGCAAATTTATAAACTCAATACATATCCTTTATTTTTAAGTAAAAAATAATGAAAACTTTGTTGATTATTCTTATGATTATTGCTGGAATTGTTTTTGTAGCGAGCGTATTGCTTCAGTCACCAAAAGGAGGTGGTCTTGGACTGGGATTTGGTGGAGGAAACACAGGAGGAAATGAATATGGTAGTAAAAAGACTATGGAGTCAAAGTTGCAACGAACTGCAGTAGTTTCTGGAATTTTGTTTGTATTAGCTATTGTACTTTTACCTTACATTAAATAATGCGATATCGTTCTTATGGATTGGCAACTCCTAAAAGAGTTGTGATGTATTGCTTTTATGTAATTTTGGTAGTATGGTTTTTGAGCACAGTTGTGCTTGGATATCAATTTTTGATGAAAAATTCCAAAACTACAACAAAAAAGTGAGGAACCTTTGTCGAGGCAATCTTTAATGAGGTTTCTTATTTGCCTTATTTGAAAAATGACTGACAAAGTATGTTTTATCAGTCTTTTTTGTTTGATTCTTGTTTGGACTATAATAGAGTCAATGCGCAGGGTTTGAGCTGATCTTTTTGTTCTCTTTCAACAAATGATCATCAGACCTATACTGTTAGGCTTGGTGGTTCTGAAAAAAGGCGAAGTGATGGAAAGTCTATCAGTCTAGATGATTTGTTTTTTACCTATGATCAGATCTTGGTGAAAAATATTTGGGATATTAAATCACTTGCTGCTTATAAAGAAGTGAAAGTAGAACAAAAATCTGACCACTTGCTTGTAACTTTCCCAACTAGTACGACAGATAATGATTATTTCTTTACTTATTATCTTTTGCCTAGTCATGTCCTCGTAAATGCAGACATCAATAAATATAAGAGCATTTTTGCGGCAAATCCTATTACTAGTGGCTGTGGAAAAATCGCACCAAAAACAAGTGATACTCAGAGTTTAGTTTTTGATTTGACAAAGTGTGAAGATACCAATTTTGCTTACTATCAAATCAAAAATTATGATGGATTTGAAAAGTTGTCTAAATCTGTAGTGGAGGATAATAATTATTTGGTAGATACTTATGCATATCAGTCTTCTTTGCCTGGATATCAAAGATTAAATGTTGTAAGAAGTCAGCTTTTAACCCTATTTTTTAATACCAAATCTTCAAAGATGAAGGTGAGGTTTAGAAGAGCGTTTGGGGGGCTGATTAATGCAAATATGTATAAAGGCGAGTATCGAAATTATCTTAAGAAATATACGGATCCTCTTTTGGCTCAGTTTGTTTCTGATGGAAGTAATATTAAGGAATTTCTTAATCGTTTAAATCAGCCAGAAGAAGGAGCAGCAGCTCAGGATTTGTGGGATAGTGGAGTTTCTGCTTTGCCTAAGTCGCTTGCGATCAATTGAGTAGAGAGAAAGTTTGTATTCCATCTTGCAAAGCCAGCTAATAATATTTTCAATCTTGAGATAAAATTCTCAAATCAGTTTGAAAATATCAAGGTTTCTGATGCAAATAAAAATGTTTATACTCCAAAAAATTATAAAAAGTTTGATAAAAAGATCGTTTATCCTTTAGAGTTTGGTAAAAATTTAAAGGAAGGGCTTAATAAATATACTATTCAAGGAACTATTAAGGGGAAGTCTTATACTATAGGATATATTGATCTCTATCTTTTGGGAGCGACGAATCAGCAAGCTTGAGCAGTTACTGGAACTAATAGTGATCTTAATGATAAGGTAAAAATCGTCTATTATAATAATCTTGAATCTAATTTTGCAATCAATCAGATTAGAGATATTCTGACAAAATATAGCGTGCTTGATTATTTCTTGTTTGAGCAGGTAAGCACTCCGGAAGATTTGGAAGGTAAACTTGTGAGAGGGGACTATGATATCTTGCTCAATACTATTAACATTGGTCTTAAAAAGGATGTTCTCAAGATTTTAACTACAGATGATCCTTTGATTAATCCTTCAAAATATACAAATCCAAATCTAACTCAGCTTTTTAAGCAATATACAAAAGCAGCAAATAAATCTGAATTTACGTCTCAGATCAATCAGCTTTTTGGAAATGATATGCCATTTGTGATTTTAGGATATCCATATGACTTTGTTGGTATCAAAGAAGACCTTATTGGAACTGGAAATGTATCCACATGAGCTGAACTTCATGAGTATAACCGAAGAAATTATTTGTATAAAAATGCAGTTTTGATGCAGTCGGTAATTATTGATTTTTCGAAACTAGGAAATTTAAGAGATTTTTGGAGCGCTATTAAGTTGGATAGTGGATTAGAAAAAGTATTGTCATCTTTGAGATCATCGCGAGAAGAAAAGGAAGTTTCTGTACAGTCCTGAACAGGAGATCAGGGGGTACAAGAGGCAGAGGTTCTTCCACACCAGCAGCCTAATCCAGAAAATCCTTCTGATCCTTTCAATGGTCTGATTAGTCCTGCAGGATAGTTTTATATTCAATGGTTTTGTATGCTTTCAGAGGAAGTTATTAGTTATGTATTGATTGGGGTAATTTATATTATTTCGATCAGTATTCATGAATATGCGCATGTTGCGGCAGCATATGTTCTTGGGGATCCAACGGGTAAGATGTTAGGTAGGCTTACTCCTAATCCTTTGAAGCATATAGATCCTATTGGATTTGTTTTGATGTTTTTGATTGGGTTTGGTTGGGGGAGACCAGCTCCTTACAATCCCAATTATTTCAAGCGTCCATATAGAGATGAGCTTTTGGTTGCTTTAGCGGGGCCAGCAAGTAATATTGTTTTGGGGGTAATTGGGATAGTTGTGCTTTTGGTATATGTTAAGATTGTCGGAGGAGCTGTCAATCCTGATCTTGATATGGTTGTTAGTTTTTGGCAAATGTTTAGTTATGCTAATTTTGCTTTAGCTGCTTTTAACATGATTCCATTGCCACCGTTGGATGGTTATAGGTTAATAAAGGTAATGAATCATCGTCGATGAGATCGATTGGAAAAAAACATGCAGTGGATAGCTCTTGGTTTCTTGGTTTTGGTTGTCTTTTGACCATTTAAGGATGTTTTGAGTAGCTATATTCATTTGGTTGCTACTACTTTGTATCATGTGTTTTTGATCCCATTTGGACTGTTGATTGGATAAAAGAGGGGTGAAGGTCAGATTTTTAGATCTTTTTTGTGGTGTTTTATTACGATTAGAGAGAGAAGATGTTGGAAAAATTGCAAACGATTATCAATAAATATGAGTCTCTGAGGGAGGAGTCTCTCAAACCTGAAATTTTTGAGGACATGGAGAAGGCTAAAAAAGTAAATAAAGAGCTTTCATCTTTGGAAAGGACTTATGAATTGGCAGTTGGGTATAAAAAAGCTCTTGAAACGATGGCAAATGCTCAGGAAATGCTTGCTACTGAAACTGATGAAGATATGTTGGAAATGGCGCAGGAAGAACTTGATACCGCGAAAGAGGATATTGAAAAATATGATTACGATCTAAAAATTGCTCTTTTGCCAAAAGATCCGAATGATGATAAAAATATTTATTTGGAGATTAGGCCTGCTGCTGGAGGTGATGAAGCCGGACTTTTTGCCTCAGAATTGCTCAAAATGTATCTTAGTTATGCTCAGAGAAAAGGTCGAAAGCCTGAAATTGTTGAGGAGCAGCTTTCTGATATTGGGGGAGTAAAATTTGTAATGGTAAAAATTGCTGGTAATAGTGTGTATTCTTTGATGAAATTTGAATCAGGAGTACATAGAGTGCAGAGAATCCCTGATACTGAGTCTAATGGTAGAGTACATACTTCTACAGTTACTGTTGCTATTATGCCTGAGGCTGAGGATGTGGATATTCAGATCGATCCAAAAGATGTTACTATGGATACTTATGCGGCATCTTCATCAGGAGGACAAAATGCGAATAAAAACCAGACTTGAGTTAGGCTCCACCATTTGCCTAGTGGCTTGATTGTAAATATTGGAGATAGTAAATCACAAATGCAAAATAAGGAAAAGGCTTTTGCCGTACTTAAGTCAAGACTTTATCAAATTGAGCTGGAGAAGAAACAGGCGGAAGAAAAGTCTCTTAGAGGGAATCAGATTGGAACTGGAGATAGATCAGAAAAGATTAGAACCTACAATTTTCCTCAGGATAGGGTGACAGATCATAGAATTCATGAATCTTGGTCTAATCTACCAAATATCATGATGGGAAATATTGATGATATTATTGGTAAAATGGTTATTGAAAATCAAACTATGTTGCTTAATCAGCAAATGAATAAAGATGATTAAGAGAGCTTTAATTGATAATCAAAAAAAGAAATTAAATCTGAAATCGGAGTCAGGTTTAATTTTTTTTCTTGACTTTTTTGGTAAAATACCTATCTTAGGTGTTGCTAAAATATATATTTATGAAACAACTTTTGATTGCAGTTTTCTTATGGGGAACTTTGTTTTCATGCAGCAAGTCTGAACCTTGCTTGTCTAAAAGAGGAGTCTCAATGCAGACTTTTGCCTATCAAGATCAGCTTTTGCATCAAAAAAAGTTTGGTCTCAAGATTAAACATCCTGGAACTCGTCTCGAGGCGGTTTCGACGCGACTCTGGTTTGCAGGCAAATTGTATTTTGCTAAGGATTTTACTTGGCGGTATGCTATGGGCGAGACGGAAGGAATACTTCATAATGGAGTTAATTCCTCAGATATGACTTATTTTAGAGTCGAGGAACTTAAGATCTGCATTTCTAATCGATGGTATTCTCTTCGATAAGGTAAAAAATTTCAGCATGTTGGATTCCAATGTGCTGATTTTTTTCATGGAATGAAAAAAATGCGAAGCGATATTTTTGCTGAGCAAAAATGCAAAGAGATATTTTTTTAGAGGAGGGTATTTTTTGGGAAAATAATGGTTAAAATCTGATTTTTTACTTTTTTAATATTTTTATTCATTTTCTCTTGAAAAATGGAGGAAAAAAAGTATAGTATCAGTCGTCAAGCAGTTATTGGGGAATCGTCTAATGGTAGGACACCGGACTTTGACTCCGTTTGTCCAGGTTCG